>Ga0074199_1000781_pt1 | contig 40085 bp, 31 predicted proteins | sample EPASupsiteSAE347_FD_64528 | JGI IMG/M metagenome (GOLD analysis project Ga0074199, IMG submission 64528) | Bioremediated contaminated groundwater from EPA Superfund site, New Mexico - Sample SAE3-47 | ecosystem: Environmental > Aquatic > Deep subsurface > Groundwater > Contaminated ... | reverse complement strand
TCACTCACGCACATGTTGATTCAGTTAATATATTCAAATTAATTGAAGAAATTCTATCGCAACCACGTAATAATCCATTGCTACAATTTGACCGCTACTCAGAAATTGAATCATGGCTACAAGAACAATGGGCTGGATTATTTAAGGAATTGTTGTCTCGTATAAGTAGTCATCAGCAAATTTTATCACTTTCATCACAAGTTGGAGAATTGTCAGAGATCAATAAAACTCTGAAAGCATATCTTGAGCAAGTCGTATCTAAAATTGCGCCCGATGAGTCTGTCAAGATCATTCATGCAGAGTCCAAGAGACTTTACCTGGCTCTTCAAAAACTCGTTGTTGAGAGAAATCATCTTACTCAGTACCTTCGTAACAGTATCCCTTTTGATGTGATAGCTGAGGCGGCAATTGATTGTGCCAACTTCAATGACTTTACAGATGCTCTTTTTAGACAGTTTCCTGATAGCAAACATGTCCTAGCGATTCGCGAACGGTTCCATTCGGACGCATCAAGCGATTTCGAACGAATGAAAAAAGAAATTCTGAATCCCGAAATAACCTTAAGAGAACATGATTTGATGCCTCGTGAACTTATATCAATTTCATCGTCTCCTTCCAAAGAGGCGGTTAAGAAACGCACATCGTCAGCAAAGACAAAGAAAAATGAAGAGAAAGAGGTACAACATCTTATTACAACACGGCATAAGAAAAAACCCTAATCTTTTAATCGGGCCATAGTTATTACTATTTAAATATATAGAAATTTTTATCTCATATATATATGCTTTTCTGTCTTCCTTTTAAAAACCGTCTGTATTTCCGGTGCAAGTTTTTAAATTATCGCCCGTGAAAACGATGTGTATTAGAAATATTTATTACCCGGCGCCAGAAAACATGTCTGCCTGCCGGTACAATAGTTTTGGAGAAATTACAGAATGGTTGCAGAGCCCGAAAATGGCAATCCGAAAGAACGCGACGCGGAACTCATTCAGAAAATCCGCAGCCGCGTGGCCGAAGTCCAGGAATTGGTCGATGAAATGAAATCCCGTCTGACCGAAAAGGAATAAAAACAGCCCAAAAATCCCCCCGGATAACATAATCAGAGGAGAAACATTTGAAAATTATCGTTCCTATCAAGCAAGTCCCGGAAACCAGCAACGTCAAGATGGATCCGGTGACCGGCACGATGGTGCGCGAAGGCGTCGAGCCGATCATTAATCCGCTCGACCTGTATGCTATCGAAGCCGGTGTGCAGTTGAAAGAGAAATTCGGCGGCAAGGTCATCGCCGTCACCATGGGCCCGGCCAAAGCCGAACTGGCCATCAAGGAAGCGGTCGCCATGGGTTGCGACGACGGCGTACTCCTGAGCCATAAAGCCTTTGCTGGCGCCGACACCTGGGCGACTTCTTACGTCCTGGCGCTGGCCATTAAAAAACTCATGCCATTCGATCTGATCCTGTGCGGCGAACGCGCCACCGACGGCGACACCGGCCAGGTCGGTCCGGGCATTGCCGCCTGGCTCGATCTGCCGTTTGCCACCTATATCAGCGCCATCCGCGAAACCACCGCTAATGAACTGGTCGTCGAACGCATGGTCGAAACCGGTTACGAACAACTCGCCATCGAATTGCCCTGCCTGTTGACAGTCGTCAAGGAACTTAATTACCCGCGCCTGCCGACCCTGAAAGGCAAAATCGCCGCCCGGAATATGACCATGCCGGTTTGGGGCCCTGAAGAAGTTGAGGCGATTCCTGAGAATCTTGGCCTGAAAGGTTCGCCGACGCGCGTCGTCAAGATCGCCACTCCCCAGGTTGCCCGCTTTGGCGAGATCGTCAAACCCAAAGACGAGCACGAACTGGAAAAGGCTGTCGACGGTCTCTTAGACTACATGGAAAAACACGCTATCATCTAACGAGGAAAACATCATGTCTTGTAAAAATGTCTGGATATTGGGCGAGCAGGAAGACGGCCGCATTAAATTGGTCACCCACGAATTGCTAAAACGCGGGCGTGCCCTGGCCGACAAACGCCAGGTAGAGCTGGTCGCCGTCATGCTGGGCGAAAAAATCGACCGTGACGATCTGCAGAAACTCTTTCATTATGGCGCCGACAAAGTCATTGTCGTCGAAAATCCCGGTCTGTTGCATTTCCTGCCCGAACCGTACGTCAACACGGTTTTTCATTTGATCAAGAAATACGAACCGGAAATCATGATCGCCAGCGCCACGACTACCGGACGCACCGTCATGCCGGCGCTGGCCGTTAAATGCCCGACCGGTCTGACCGCCGACTGTACCGAGCTCGACATCGACCCGGAATCCGGCAATCTGATCCAGACCCGTCCGGCCATCGGCGGCAATATTCTGGCTACGATTAAAACACCCATGCACCGTCCGCAGATGGCCACCGTGCGACCGCATTCCAACAAACCGCTCGATCCCGATTCATCCCGCAGCGGCGAAATCGTTTATGAAACTGTGGACAATTCCCTGCTGAAAAGTCGCATCCGTCGTCTGGAATTCCGCAAGAACACCGAAGGGGGCGCCAATATTCAGGACGCCGAAATCATCATCGCGGGCGGCAAAGGCTTTAAGAAAACTGAAAATTTCCAGATGGTGCATGACGTAGCTAATCTGTTAAAAGGCGCGGTCGGCGCTTCGCGTGACGCCGTCGATCTGGGTTGGGCGACTTATCCCCAGCAGATCGGCCTGAGCGGAAAAACTGTCAGTCCGAAATTTTATCTGGCCGTCGCAATTTCCGGCTCCGTTCAGCACCTGGCGGGCATTAAAACCGCCGAAAATATCGTTGCCATCAACAGCGATCCGGATGCGCAGATTTTTCAGGTGGCCAATTACGGCATCGTGGCCGATCTTTTCGAGGCCATGCCGCTCCTGATCGAAAAACTCAAGAACCGTCTGAAACCATAAGCGGAGGCTTGCCATGTATCAGAAATTAACCCCCAAAATACTCGATGAATTAAAACAAATCTGCGGCGCGCGCTACGTCATTTTCGACGATCACGACAAAATCGAACCCTATTCGCACGACGAAGTCGCCGACAAGCATTACGCTCACATGCCGGAAGTCGTCGTCAAACCGCGCACTGCCCAGGAAATCGCCGCGATCATGAAATTAGCCAACCGCGAAAATATCCCGGTCACGCCGCGCGGGGCCGGCAGCGGTTTGTCGGGCGGTGCCGTGCCGCTACACGGCGGTATCCTGCTCTCCACCGAGCGGATGAACGAAATCCTGGAAGTCGATAAGGAAAATTTGGTCGTCGTGGTCGAGCCGGGCGTCATCACCAACGAAGTCAACAATCGCCTGAAAGACCTCGGCCTGTGGTTCGCCGGTTATCCGATGAGCGTCGAAAGCTGCTTCGTCGGCGGCAATGTGGCCGAAGATGCCGGCGGCGGCAAAGCCGTCAAATACGGCGTCACCGGGCGTTACATACTCGGACTGGAAGTCGTCACTCCCGAAGGCGAGATCATCATGCTGGGCGGCAAAATGGTCAAGAATGTCGTCGGCTATGATCTGGTCAAACTGATGGTCGGCTCGGAAGGCACGCTGGGTATTTTCACCAAAATCATCATCAAACTGCTACCACTCCCGACTCAAAAAGTCGATCTGCTGGTTTTCTTCCCGGACGTTGACACCGCCATTAAAATGGTGCCGGTTATTATGACCTCCGGCCGAATTATACCAACCGCCGTGGAATTCGTCGACCGGTTGTCGTTTCAGACGGCCTACAAATACCTGAACGAACACCTGCCGCACGAAGAGGCTGGCGCGATGTTGCTGATCGAGATCGACGGCAACAGTCTCGAGCAATTGGAGAAGGAATACGAGACTATTGGCCAGCTCTGCATTGACAATGGTGCTATCGATGTCTTTGTTGCAGATAATTATACGACCCAGGAACGCGTCTGGAGTATCCGCCGCAATATCGCTGAAGCCTTCAAGGTTTACTCTCCGGTGCAAAGCCTGGAAGACATTGTCGTCCCGCTCGCCAGTATTCCGCAATTACTCCCGGAAATCGAAAAAATCGCTACCAAATACGATGTCCTGATTCCCTGCTACGGGCACGCCGGGGACGGCAACCTGCACGCCACTGCCGTTAAAAAACCGGAAATGAGTATGGAAGATTGGGAAGTCGCTTTACCAAAAATCCTGACCGAACTTTATGACTGGACGGTCAAATTCGGCGGCACGATCAGCGGCGAACACGGCATCGGCCACAAACGCAAAGCTTATCTCTATCAGGCGCTCGAACCCGCGACTATCGAACTGATGAAGCGCATTAAAAAGGCTTTCGATCCGAACAATATCCTGAATCCGGGAAAAATCTTCGACCTCGATTAGTTAAGGCACTCACCACAGAGCACACGGAGATATTCAATTGTAAATTGCAGATTGTAGATTGAAAATTGGAGATTTTAGGTTGGGTAAATCGAGAGTGTTTATTATAAAAAAATCTTAGTAAAATAATCATGTAAATCTTGTCTAAAGAATCTCTACGAACTCCGCGGTTTAGAAAAATTATCTCAGTAAAACGACTTTTATGTAAGTGGTCGCGCCATGCGCCGTCAGGCGGCAGATGTATACACCGTTGGCCACTGACGAACCGCTTTGATCGGTGCCATTCCAGTAAATATTATATATTCCCTGGGTATGATTGCCGTCGGCAAGCGTTCTGATTTTTTCGCCAATCAAATCATAAATCGAAACATCCACGGAGCTATATGACGGAACCTCATACCGGATCAGAGTATCGAAATTAAAAGGATTGGGATAATTCTGATGCAGATGATAACTTTTTATGCCGCCGTCGTTGACCCGCCGCGCCCCGATTGTAGTAAAAACGAATGGTCGGGTTTCGGTACCGGAGGCCCATTTTGTGTTGCCGCTATTATCGGTCGCGACGACATTCCAGAAATAGCGCGTCGCATAACTCAGTTGTTCCGGCGGAAAATAAACCATGATCGAGTCGTTTTCCGGTTGATTGAGGACGATTTCGCGGCAATTGGTATTGAATAAACTGTCGGTCGCATAGTGAAGCGTATAGGTCAGCGAACTGCCCGGGTCCTTATCATGAGTCATGAACCAAACGAACCCGGCGTCCATCCCAACCGAGTCCTGCCCGAAATACGGCGATAATAGCTTAAAATAATCGGGGGCCTGTTCGACGGCATTAATTCCAAAGTAAACCGAGGCGCTCCATTCGCTGCGCTTGCCGTCCGGGTCGACCGCCGCGATCTGGTAACGGTAATACTTGTTCTCTTTCAACTCCGGCAGTTGGACGCTGGTCAGGCCGATTTTACTGGCTACCTGGCTGGCCCGTTTTGGATTTTCGGCTTCATAATATCGAACCAAATAATATAAATCACGTTCGCTTTGCCCCGGATCGGGGTCTCCGGACGGCAACCAGCTGATCAATGGCCGGGGCGTTTCGACGACCATGGAATCCTTTGGTAAAAATCCGGCCGTAATGGTATACGGCGCTTCGCTGGTCGCATTGGTAATGAAATTGTTGATCGGCGACCAGACCGAGTAGGTGCCATGCTGATCGCAGGCCCGGATGCGATAGAACCAGCGCTGATTTTCAGTCAGGTCTGCCGGCAACGTAAAAGTCGTCTGACCGGCCGCACTGTTATACGTCCGGGTATCATCGCCTGTAAAACCCGATTGATTGCTAAGTTCGATCTGGTAAGTCAGATTGGGTTGGTAATCGCCGAAGTCGGGATCACTGCTGGCCTCCCAGCGCATTTCCGGCCGCAGAGTATTAATTATCGCACCGTCCGTCGGAGAAAATCCCCTGGCGATCTGCAATGGCGGGTCGTTTTGATTGTTGAAAGCGATTCTCAGCGGAGCGCTGGCGGAAGTTCCGGCCATTCCTATTTGATCGAAGGCCAGAATGCGGCAGTAGTACAAGGCATTGTCTTTCAACAGGTTGATCTGCGGAATGGAATATGTGCGCAGGCCGATCGACTCCGGCGGGAGCGGTGGTTTTGTGACTGTTTGCCGGGCAGACAGCGTTTCCGGAATCCGGTAACTGACCAACGGTTTTACGAAGCTGATGTTTTCACTGAATTCGATTTGATAGAATAATTGATCGCCCGGATCGGGATCGGCAGACGGTATCCACCAAAAGATGGTTTCCAGTGTGATTTCCTCCAGATTCTGCGGGCGGAGGATTTTTACAGGCCGGGCCGGCGCTTCGTTAATGTTATTGACCCAGAAAGAATTTGTTCTCGACCAGGCTGAGCGGGTTTCAGACAGATCGATAGAGCGCACCCGCCAGAAATACTGACGATTTTCCAGTAAAGGAATCCGAATTTTAATTTCGTTGTTGTCATAGGCGCTTTCTTCCGTAATAAACGTCCGTCCGCTGAAACCGCTGTCGCGGCTCAGGACTACCTGATAGCGAAGCCGGTCGGCCACGTCGGGATCGGTCGCCGGGGCCCATTTTAATTCCGGCGTATAACTCGAAATAATGGTATTGTTCGGGCTGAAATCCTTCACCGGCGGCAGTGGCGGCTGATTAATCCCGTCGTCGAAACGGAATGTCGCTTCCGGCCAGCTGGCTTCGGTTTTACCGCCCCAATTATCGAAAACCCGCACACTCCAGCGGTAAACAAGGTCGTCCTTCAGCGCTTGCAGATTCTTAATCCCGTTCAACCGGAAACGCACCCGGCCGTTATATTCGCGCGATAGTTCGTCGCTTCTGCCGCCGCGCGCCTGCTCCAAAAGAGAATCTGTCAAATAAACGGTTATCTGCTTAGCCGGGTCGGTTATTTCCCACAATATTATTTCACAGGCGAACCTTTGATCCTGGTCGGGGTCGTCGCCCAATGTCCATTCGAGATAATCGGAAGGTTGCACGATTTGCCCGTTCTGCGGACTCGGCGCAACCGGTGGCGCCGGTGGCTGATTGCCGAAGTCGGATACGAAGCTAAATACCTTATCGGCGGCCGTCATTGCTCCGGCTTCATCACGAGCGGTAACCCGCCAGAAATAGCGAACATGATTACGGCAATTCTGAAATGTCCATTCATTGCTTGTCGAGGGCAGGATTTGCGCGGATTCAGGATTCTGAAAACTGCGGCCGGTCGCGACCTCGATGAAATATTCCTTTAGGCCGGTGCCGAGCCCATCGTCCGGGTCAGTGGTTTTCTCCCAGGCGAGCAAGGGCGGCGCCTTAACGGTGATTCCGTCAACAGGAGCGGTCGGGCTAAACCGGCGCGGCGGTTCATTGATACGATTAACCAAAAACCCGACCGACGGCGACCAGGCTGAATATTCCACTCCGTCATAGGCGCGGATTACAATATAGTACCGGCGGTTATCAATAAGCGATTTTTCAGTAATAAAGACTATGGCCTGCGCTGCAGCCCTGCCGCCTTGAAAGGTAGTGTCCAGAACAACCTGCCGGCCGGCGGAGTCGGAACTGAGCCTGAGCTGATAACGGAGGTCTTCCGCATTGATCTGGCGGTCAGTCGCCGGGGTGATTTTGAACTGCATTTTTTTATCGAGGAAAACCGTATCGACCGGCATAAGAATTTCCGGGACGGCCGGCGGCGTATTGAATGTAAATGTCACCCGCAGAGAGTCCGACCAGCCCTGTTCGGGATGTTTAGCCGCCACGTAAAAGTGATAAGTTCGGCCTTTTTCGAAAACACCTAACCCGGAGAATCGGAAACCGTTTTCGGTGGTCGTCAGCGGCCCCGAATCCCAGACCAACGAATCAGCGGTCAGATCGTCTGAAACGAGCCGCATCTTCAGCAGGTAATCCTCGGCCGGGTGCGAATATTCCCAGCGGAACTGCGGCGCATAGTTCGTGAACTGATTCAGGCTGGTCTCGCCGACGATAGTAAGTTTGCGTAGGGAAAAAACCTCGTCGGCCGATAGATCCGCCATTGCAAATATACCGATGATAAGACAGATCAGGCCGATCGGCAGTATTTTACAGTGCTTTTGTTTCCTCGTCATTGCCTGCGAAATTTACAAATAAGCGCCGTGTTCGCCATAAAAATAGTGACGGATGACGATCAGCCGGTCTGAATATTTCACGATAGGGCAACGGGATGGCGAGGTGCTAAGGAATGGAGTCAACCGGGAATATTTTCCCGATCGGTTATTTTAAAGCATCCAACACTTTTTTGGCTTCATTGTATCCGATTTCGACAGCCTCTTTCCCCCGGTAAAATTCATACAGGTTGATCCGGCGGGTATCCGGTTCAATTAGCATCTCCGGTTTGTACAGAGCCACCTGTAGATTGGCGACGGCGTCCGCGGCAATATGAACAGAATTTTGTGTAATCATGGCGATTTTCGGCAGAGCGTTCTTCTCGGTCGGCTTGACATCTTCCTTCTGGTTTTTGATCTTATTAATGTATTCGTTGATCCGATGGCTGAGAGTATCGAGGGTCAACGGCTTTTTCTTATCGTCACCCTCGCTCTGAATTTCGATATATTCCTTTTCCTGAGAAGGTAAAACCGTGTGGACAATGTGAACCGCAATGACATAATCGGCGCCCATTTCACGCACGATGTCAATCGGTACCGCATTCACCAGGCCGCCGTCTACCAGAAAGGATTCACCATGTTGTACCGGAGTAAAGACCACCGGGATCGAAATGCTGGCCCGTACGGCTTCAATTACGCTCCCCTTGTTAATGACGTACAATTTTCCATTGGAAATGTCGGTAGCGGTCGCCGCGAAGGGAATCGCTAAATCCTCGATTTTTTTATCACCGTAAAAGGTGTACAGAAATTCTTTGACTTTTTTCCCGTCCACAAATCCGGATGCCGATAGTCCGGGGGAAAACAGTTTCGCGGTGGTTTTCCAATCGGTTTCGATGGCTATTTTTTCGAGCGTATCAATTGGAAACCCGGAGGCATACACGGCACCGACCAGGGCCCCCATGCTGGTTCCCGCAATATAATCAATCTTGATACCCGCTTCTTCCAACGCCCGGATAACCCCGATATGGGCCAGTCCTTTGGCGCCCCCGCCGCCGAGCGCCAGGCCGATTGACAGGGTGCTGTCCCGCAATTGTTCCAGGGTAATCGACGGGCCGGCCGCCATACTCTGATTTACAGCCGCCGTAAATGCCATTAACATAAGCAGCCTCTTTTTATATGTGTTTATCTTTTTCATTTTCTTACAGCACGATAACAATATACTTAACCCTGTGAAAAAATCAGAACTCTATCCTTGACGAAAATCCTCTCTTGAACATCGGAGCGGAAATCTTCCAGGTGATCTTGTCGGCAATGATAGCCGGGCCCCATTTGACGTTTTTATCCTTGCCGGTCAACCAGCCGTCTTTGGCCTGCGTGACCGCCTCCCAGTCTTTATCTGAATGAACGACGACTTTCCGGCCGTCGGCATAAACCAATTCCAGGTAGACATTCGCTGCTGACGGCAGCTGTGGCTTGTAACCCTGGACCGTCACGGCCAGATAATTTTGTCCGGCCTTGAGTTTGTCGCGCACATTCCACCAGCCGACGCGCTGATTTTCCACCACGAGCGACAACGAGCGCGTGGCGATCAGGTTGCCGATTTTGTCACCGTTCAGGTAAATCGTCGCTTCCGAATTGGCAACCATCTGCAGATTGGCGCTGACGATGCTGTCAGGATTCTCAATGACAAAATCTTTGCGCAGGAAAGCTGGCGCGGGTTTTTCGTCCTTAAGCAATAGTTTCGCGGTTATGAACCGGGAGCTCAGTTCAGCCGGAATTTGAAAGTCGCCCGCAATGAAATAATCCCGTGCCTCCTCGAAATGGGCGCGTTCCATCCGAAACAGGTTAATGATACGCGAAAGGTTTTCCGGCCGGTTGGTTTTCAGCCATAAGTCTTTGTATTGTTCTTCCAGGATCGTCAGGCTCTGGATCAGGCCGGAACATTCCCGCACAATATCCGCCGTGGTTGCAGGCCAAATAATCTGCGCGCCAGAGCGGTTGACCAGGTCGACCTGCCTTGCTAAGGCCATTTTTTGTCCCATGAAAAGTCCGAGGTCGGCCGCTAATTCGTAATAATCGAAATCTGCGGCGTTCCTTTTGGCTAATGGCCGCAGTTCCGCGACCAGGTTCTGCGCCGAGCGGCAATGCATTGTCAACTGTTGCGAACGGAACAGCAATTTGGAGGGCGTTTCGTCAGCCGGATAAAACGGCTGACGCCAGATTTCCTTGAAGGTGGTATTGTTGGCGATCTCGTTAAGGTTCAGCATCAGGGCGGTCAGACGGGTATCGTCGATCCCGTACTGCTGTTTGAAAAAGCGTTGATCGATGGTCGCGCCGTCGCTGGCGGCCGGATTCCAGCCCGATTCAGCCCCATAAGAATAGCCCTGAAAATTCATCTCGCGGAAATTGGGTGCGCCGAAATCGCCCCAGTTTGAAATAACAGTACCCAAGGTCTTATTGCGGTATCCCTCCTGGTTGATATTGGTAATGTTGATCCGAGAGTTCATCAGATTCGGAAAGGGATTGTGCCAGTTGTGCACGGCGGGCGAGACTATTACAGTAAACCCGGAATCGGTCAGCTGTTTAACCGATGGAAAATTGTCATTCAGGTTATAGTGCCAGTCAACGAGGATCACATCCTTCGGGATCAGGCTGAGCGCTTCCGGGTGATGCAGCAGCATATCGCTGTACATGAGTGGCTTTTTACCAAGCGCTTTGACTTTTTGAAAGACCTTATTGTAATGCCGGGCGTGCAGGGCGGCGACGCTTTCTTTGGCGGCTAAGTCGCGGTTGGCGCCCAGGCCGACGTCCCAGGATTCGTCCGCGCCAATATTGAAATACGGCGAGTCGAACAGCGGGATGACCTCATCGAGCATATTGAAGAGGAATTCGTCGGCTTCCGGGCTGGAGGTGTTCAGCGAGGCCGCGCCGGGAAATTCGGCATATTTGACGAACTCCGGCAAATTAAGGACATTTTCGAAATGGCCGAGTGTCTGAAAGGCCGGAATGATCTCGATGAAATATTGTTTGACGTAAGCCTGCAGTTCAGCGATCTCGGCTTTGGTGAGCGCGCCGCGGCCGATGCCGATTTCCGGATATTTTTCAAGCGCGATCAGGTCCTCGAGATATGGCATATAAATGTTGTATTTGTATTCGGCCAGAAAGCGGATGATCCGCTTGAAATTGTCCGGCGTGGAAACCTGTCCGCGACTGAAGTCGTCCGAAATCCCGCGCCAGGTCATCGCCGGATAATCGGCAATCAGCAGGCCGGGCAATTCATTGCCGTCTGCGCCGCGGATTACCTGGCAAAGTGTCATCAGGCCATTGAACAATCCGTGCGGCGCCTGAGCAATAATGACTATCGAATCCGACGTAACTTCGAGGAAATAGCCCTCTGCCTGCATCTCCGGTGTAAACGTGCGTCCGAATTTCTGCCGGGCCAACTGATTATCAGGGTCGGGCATTATAACTATCACCGGCCAGGCCATTTTCGTCGGAGTATCAGTAATAACCGAAGAAACCTCAAAATTCTCCCGCAAGGCGCTAACCAGCATCTGAATCCCGGCCTCACAACCAATTATTTGATTCGAAACACGGATTTCGACTTTCCGGCCAGGCGCAAATTTACAGGTCGTGCCCCTCTGAATAACTTCCTGCGGTGTCGGTATGACGGACAATGGCGCAGCGTTCAACGCCATCAAACCGGATAACAATAATATCATTATTGTAATTGAAAATCTTCTTTTCATCACTTTTCCTGTCTATCGTAAAATATTGTGAAGTAATTCCTCAAATAAATTCCAATCGGGCGACGAAATGGCGCAGTGTCGATCCTCCGTTGGCCACGATTCGCAAACCTCTTAAGCTTTTCCTGTTTTGGTACAATTCAATTACAGCTTCCGCCACATATTTAATATGCGACTCGGTATAAACCCGCCGCGGAATTGCCAGGCGCACCAATTCCATGTCGGGCGACAGGATTGCGCCGGTCTGCGGGTCGCGCCGCCGGAACATAAAACTGCCGATCTCGGAGGAGCGAATGCCGTATTGCCGATAAAGATTGACGGCTATCGACTGTCCCGGAAACTGATCGGCCGGAATGTGATTAGCAAAACCGGTGGCGTCCAAATAAATGGCATGTCCGCCCGGTGGTTGCAGGATCGGCACGCCACCTTCGGTCAGCAGATCGCCCAGGAATTTGATCTGTCCGATCCGGTATGCTAAATAATTGTCATCTAAAACTTCTTCCAAGCCGCGCGCGACCGCTTCCATATCTCGCCCGGCCATTCCGCCGTAGGTCAGAAAACCCTCGGTGCGGATCAATTCCGCTTTGATCTTCTCGGCCATTGCGGCATCGTTCAGCGCCAGAAAACCGCCCATATTGACCAGACCGTCCTTTTTTGCACTCATTGTGCAACCATCGACATAGGAGAACATTTCGCGGGCAATCTCATGCGCCGTCCGACTGGCATAGCCGGGTTCGCGTAACTTGATGAAATAGGCATTCTCGGCAAAGCGGCAGGCGTCGAAAAAGAGTGGCACGCCGTATTTCGCCGTGAGTTGTTTGGTCGCGCGGATGTTTTCCATGGAAACCGGCTGGCCGCCGCCTGAGTTATTGGTCAATGTCAGCATTACGAGCGGGATTTGGGCTGCGCCGTATTCCTGTAACGCTTTTTCCAGACGCGCCAGGTCGATATTGCCTTTGAACGGATGACGGCTGTCGGGATCGCGCCCTTCTTCGATCACCAAATCCAGCGGGTTGCCCCCGTTCGCCAGCACATTAGCGCGGGTGGTATCAAAGTGGTTGTTGTTGATAATGATTTTACCGCGAGCGATAGCCATAAAGAGCAGGTTCTCGGCCACCCGCCCCTGATGGGTCGGAATGATATATTTCAGGCCGGTCAGATCCCGGATGGTTTTTTCGAAATGAAACCAGTTGCGGCAACCGGCATAGGACTCGTCGCCGATTTGCAGGCCGGCCCACTGATTGTCGCTCATCGCGCCGGTACCGCTGTCGGTCAGCAGATCGATATATACCTTATCGGCCGGAACGTTGAACAAATTGTTGCCGGCCGCTTCAATGATTGCGCTGCGCTCGGCGACGGTGGTCATCCGGATCGATTCGATTACTTTAATGCGAAACGGTTCCGGTGGATACTTTGGCATATTTACTCCTTGAATTTTATTTTCGCCCGCCGGGTTGTCGCTGCAATCCGGTTCGGGATAATAATTCGATCAAACAGAAAACTATTTATCTTTCAGGCTGTCCTTGACTTTCTCGACGGTTTTCTCGACATTTTTCTGAATTTCTTTAGATACCTTGTCGGGTTTTGCTTTGGTGACCGACTCGATGCCCTGCTGAATCTGTCTGACGATCTTCTTCGGCTGGGCGACCTTGTAGGTAAATCCGACCGCCAGAGCCAGAATAATAAACGAAAGAATCGCCCATTTAATCAACCGGATCAGGACCATGATAACGAATAATATCAATGCCGCCAGAATGGCAGCTCCGACGATCGGGTGGGCCGTTAAATAGCTGATCCATGCATCCATATTAATTCTCCTTGTGTAGCGTTATAACAATCCCATCAATTCGCGTACCCATTTCCGTTCGGCTTGCAGGAGGTTTAGCGGGCGGGTCAGCAGAGCGCGCTTGACCTGGTCGGAAATGGTTTGCAGTTCGGTCAACTCGTGGACTTTAGCCTGAATCTGGCGCCCAAGTTCGGCGTCATAAAGGGAAAGCGCCTCCCTGAGGTCTTCCTTTTTCAAAATACTGCTGTAGGTTAATCCGGCCTCGAACAGCGAGGGCTGGCGTTTCGGCTGGGAAAGCGCCTTGACGATTTCTTCGTAAAAACGCTGGCGCCCTTTCGGTGTTATTGCGTAAATCCGGCGTCCGGGCAGATTTTTCTGCGGCTCAAAACTACTGGATAGCAAGCCGTTGTCCTGCATTTTATTAAGGACAGCATAAATTGTTGAAAAGCCGATATTGGCGCGCTCGCGGATGCCTCGTTCGGCAATAATCTTCTCAATATTATAGGCGTGATTGTCGCCTTCAGAAATAATTCCAAGAATCGTAATCTCAAGTATGGTCATACGGGTTTCCTTTCGGTTGGACGATAGGGTGTTTGCGGTTGAAATTTGTAACGGTCATATACAACCAGAAGAAATTTTAAAGATGCGGTTTTAAAAAGCCCGGCTGTTTTTATCATTCCGAATCGTCTTCGAATATCGAGTCCTTTAGCCCCCGATTGATGACAAAATCGGAAAACAGGATCATGACGATTCCATTGACCGGTTCGCCATCCTTGTCGACAAAATTTTCCATGCCGCCGAACGGCCGCTCGATATTCGGGCGCTCGACCGGCGGGATAGCGTGCTTCATGTTAAAAGTAATCACGGTTGTTTCCGGCAGCCAGAAACCATCTATTTCCTGATAAACAATGTTGACTTCGGAACGTCCCTCTTTCTCGAATTCGAGCGCGACCCGATCAATCGTCCAGCGTTCCGTGTTGATTCGCAGAAAAATGTCGGCGCTGTTCTTTTGCGGTTTTCCCGGATAGATCGCGACCACATGGTAGAGAACGTCGTTTTGCCTGAAAGAACGAACATATTCAACCCGCACCGAATCATTCAGAAAAGTCGCCGGCGCCGGCATCAATCCAAAACGCGGAACGATCGCAAAACCGGAAGTTTTGACTTTGATCTTATCGGGTTTCTTAAAAAAGACCTGCATAGTTTTGTTCGGCATGCGGAAATTTTGAATATCGACTTTCAGGCGAACTTTGACCTTATAATCGGTAATGGCGTCGTAGCGTTCCTGCACTTTGTTTAATATGGCCAGCGGATCGGTTTGAGCCGCCAGGCTTGTCTGGAGCGTAAGGGCCACCGCCATTGTGCCGCATATTCGGCCGATAATTTTCAGGTACAAATATCTTTCCTCATAAAACTGATGACGCTTAGTCCAAAAAAGAGCGCGATAAAAGCAGTCAGTTTCAGCAGACTGGCGCCGATGTCGCCCCACGGAATCGGATCGCAAAACGGCATGAAGAACACATCGAAATATGAAACGAAGAGATAGGGACGGATTTTTTCAAGCGCGCCGATTTTGAGCGCGGCCATAATCAACGACACCATAATAACCGCATACGTACCGATGATCGGGCCGACTGAATTGCTGGTCCAGGTCGAAAACATAAATGCCAGCGACGCGACGGTCATCTGCACCCAGGCGGCGATCAGATAGGCCAGCAGAAAGCGCCAGAGCGCATCGCTTTGTGATAAAATTAATATTCCCTTATCGAAAACGAAAAGATCGCCGCCACCGACGATCAGCATTCCCAGCCCGATGCTGCAAATGCCGAGGAACAGCACGATCGCCAGCGTGTAGCCGAAAGTTGCCAGAAATTTACTGGTCACTACCTGAAGGCGGTTGATCGGGCGGGTCAGCCAGAGACGATATGTCCCGGCGGCGCCCTCGCTGGCCATGACATCGCCTGCCACCAGCATGATAAAAAACGGAAAATGTACCCAGAGTACATTCATCAGATAATATGAAACCAGCAGGCCATTGGCCAAAGAGCCGATAAATTCAAAAGAATTGCCCAGCGAACGAGTCGCTTCATATTCGAGCCCGAAACCGTAACGGCGCACCAGCCCCATAATGAGCGGGACCAGCACCGTAATGGTCGCAAAACCGATATAGGTACGCCATTTGCTGAAAATCTTGATCAATTCGAGGCCGGTCGCTTTAAATATCAGAATCATTTCATTGTCCGTCCGAATGTTGCACCAGCGAAAGATAATAGTCTTCGAGCGAGGTCCGCGGAATGACCGCCGAAACCTTTAGCCCGTTTTGCACTAATCGTTCGACCAGATCCGGCCGCGCTTCGACCGCCGCCTGAACTTTTAATGTATTTTCGGTCAGTGTAATTTGCCGAATGCGGGGTTCGTCGGCCAGAACCGTCCGGGCGCGTTCGGGATCGTCAACCGCGATTTCCGTGACAAAATAATCGGTGGCTTTCAACAGGTCGTGGACTGCTCCCTGAACAACCAGCTTGCCATTGTCGATAATTGCCATATGACTGCAAACCTGCTCGACTTCATGCAGGAGATGTGATGACAGGAAAATCGTCTTGCCGAAATCGTGTGCCAAACTGACGATCAAATCGCGGATTTCTTTGATACCGACCGGATCGAGACCGGTTGTTGGTTCGTCCAGAATTATCAATTCCGGGTCACACAGAATCGCCTGAGCGATTCCGAGACGCTGGCGCATGCCGTGTGAATAATTTTTGACTTTGTCGCTGGCGCGATCCTGCAGTTTGACAATCTCCAGCACTTCATCGATCCTCTGGCTGGAAACACCACCGCTGAGTTCACCCAGCATTTTTAAATTGCGCTCGGCCGACAGATACAGGTAAAAGTCGGGCTTTTCCACCAACGCGCCGATTTTGCGGTAAACACCGATTCCCAGTTGCCGGGCATCCTGATCGAAAAACTCATACGTGCCGCGGCTGGGTTTGATCAGCGCCAGTAACATGCGGATAGTCGTGCTCTTGCCCGCGCCATTCGGCCCCAGAAAGCCAAAAATCTGACCGGATTCAACCGCCAGATTCAGATCGGCAACTGCCCAGCGGTTTCCGAAGCGCTTGCTAAGATTTACTGTCCTAAGAACCAACTATTCTCCAAGTGTAATACGCCAAAATTTAGGATATTATCGGCGGGAGAACAAGTACCGCCGGATAAATATTTAGTTGGACGTACTGTCCGATTGCTCCGGATAGAGCACCACCTGTACGTAATTACCGGCCGGTAAATAGCGCCGGGCAGCATTCTGAAGGGTCGTCTTTGACAGCGCCGCAACAACTTCCGGATAATGCAGTATCGTCAGGGGATTTTCATTGTTGAAATAATAAAAATAGAGAGTTTCCAGCCAGAATTTGTTCTCTTTTAAATTGGTTTCATACGTCCGCAAATCGATCTGTTTGATTTTGGCCAGGTCTTCGTCACCGACCGGTTCGTTCTTTAATTTCTCGACTTCCTGAAAGACGACTGCCGTCAATTCCGCCACCCGTTCCGGATTGCAACCGAACTGGATCGTCAGGCGATATTCCGGGCGCGGATACTGATTGGTCGATTGGTTGACGCGAACGCCGTATGTACCACCTTTTTCCTCGCGCACCTGCTCACGTAGTTTAATCCGCAGAATATCGGCGACGGACATCAACTCGAAACGGTTTGGGCGATTGAACTCAAACGGTCCGCTGAAGGTGATCTGAACATAAGACTGTTTTTCCAGCCCCTTGTGGGCTTCCTTCCGGATGATGCCGCTCGGCAAATGCATGCCGACATCCCGCCAGTTTTCAATTCTGTGTTTGGTCGGCAAATTTGCCAAATATCGAACAGCCTGCTGTTTGACGGAATCTATCTGAACATTGCCAACCAGTAAAAAGGTGAAGTCGCCCGCATCGGCAAAACGATCCCGGAAAATGGAAAACGATTTCTTCAGATCCATTTCATTTAGTATTTCGGTCGACCACGGGCGTGTGCGGAAATGATGCTGGGTCAAGGTCACGTTGACTGAATCGCTGAATGCCGCAAACGGATCGGCGTTGCGATTGGCCAGCATCGCCAGCATTTTACTCCGATACGAGAGATAAGCGGTGCTGTCCTGGCGCGGCGCAGTGAAATAGAGGTAAATCAGCTTGAACATGGTTTCCATGTCTTCCGGCGATGCCGAGGCGCTGAAATTCTCGGTCAATTCCGACATTCCCGGTCGCACCGTGACCACTTTTCCGGCCAATTTCTTGGTAAGGGCAATATTGTTGAACTCGCCAAGTCCACCTTCGCTGATAATCGGGATACTGCTGATCGCGGCGATAAAATTCGAATCGGGAACCAGGGAAGTTCCTCCCGGGCTATAAGCCGAGAGCAGAATTTCGTCGTTCTTGAAATCGGTTGGCTTGATAACGACTTTTACACCGTTACTTAAAAGCATCTCGGTCACGTCGAGGGAATCGATGCGGGATTCGCGAACGATCCGCCCGGGCGGTGGCAATTTTTCGATCAGATCGCGATCCGCAACCTGATCGATATACGCTTCAATCGACTGGTTGTCGACGTTATTTAAAATACTCAGCAATTCAACTTCCGTGGGTATTTTCAGTTCGGATTTTTGCGGCGCCGAGACTAAAACCACCCGGCTGCGATCGGTGGCTAACTGCCGGGAAAGAGCATTTACTTCGGCCAATGTTATTCCCGGAATATACTTTTTATACAACTCATTTTCGAATTCAATGCCCGGCGCGGATTCATTCTCTAAAAAATTACGGATATATTCGTCGGCGAAATTGCTGGAGTAAATTTTATCTCTCTCGCGGAAGGCCTGCTCCATGTTTCTCAGCATCTGGATTTTCACGCGCTGAAGTTCGGTCGCAGTAAAGCCGTATTTTTGAACACGCTTGATTTCCGTCAGGACGGCGCCCAACCCTTTGTCGGCGCCATTGTCTTTAACGATAGCTCCGACAAAATAGCAATCCTTCGACCGTACCAGGCGACCTTTCTGGGAGAAAGCCCGCAGAAAAGGCGGCTCGGCTGTTTTCGTTAATTCGTCCATGCGTTTGCTTAAAAGGCTGTTGTATAAATTCTCGACCATTGTCCGACGGTAATCGCGCACATAGCCTTCTTCGCCAAGCGGCAGTTTATACAGCACCCGCACCAATGTCCGGGTCAGCTCCGGATCGGATTGAATGGAGAATAGCGTTTCCTTATGATCCGGCACCGGTGGAACCGGACGGTCGGGAGCGTTTTTCGGCTGTGTTATGTCCGAGAAATATCGCTCGATCAGGCCTTTAATGCGAGCCTCGTCGAAATCGCCGACTACAATCACCGCCATCAGGTCCGGACGATACCAGTCCCGGTAAAACTTCCGCAAGGTATCATAATGAAACGTATCAACGACAGCAATCCGGCCGATCGGCAGGCGATCGGCATATTTTGAACCGCTGAACAGGATCGGGAATTCCTTGTCGCGGATGCGGGCGTTGGCGCCGCGATCTAGGCGCCATTCTTCCCTGATTACGCCGCGTTCCTTGTCGATCTCGTCGTTTTCCAGGCTGATATTGGTCGCCCAATCCGCTAAAATCTGGAAGCCCTTTTCGACCAGCGAATCCCGATCTGTCGGAAGGGTGAGCATAAAAACCGTCTCGTCGAAACCGGTGTAGGCATTCAGATGCGAACCAAAACGCATGCCGGCTGATTCCATAAAATTGATAATTTCCTGCTTTTTAAAATGGGCCGTACCATTAAAGGCCATGTGTTCGAGGAAATGCGCCAGTCCCTGCTGGTTATCATTCTCCAGCACTGAGCCGGCATTGATCACAAGGCGCAATTCAGCGCGCTTTTCCGGTTTCGACTTCTGGCGGATATAATAGGTCAGACCGTTGGCGAATTGACCTTTGGTGATTTTTGCATCCAGCGGCATTTGGGCATTTAGAGACAGCGGATCGGCTGCCGGCGAGGCTTTGGTAATAGTCATATCGTGCGACGCACAGGTCATAAGACTGGTCAAAATTATAGCCAAACCGGATATTTTAATAAAGCGTTTCATTGTTTCTCCTGATATATTATTTGTCAATAAAACAGTCCGAATTTACCGATATTAGCCGAAAATGTCATCCATCCGGACGTTTTGATTTTACTTCTTCGGAATAGTTGTAAGAATCCGAAGGTACGTTCCGGCTTCCGCTTTCGATCCGGCGACTCCCATGACCACATTTCCGTCCTGATCGCGAAGATTGGATTTTTCCGGGTCTTTCAGTGGTAACGATGAATAATAATAGCGGCTGTAATTCTCATCCATGGTCGTGACGATTATATGATAGAGGCCGGGAGTTAAGTCTGACGCGATCGGCTCAAACCCAACCGGAATCCCACCATTTTTAACGGTCAATTCCCGATTCGCAACGTTCGGGTGCTCATAAATCAACAGATGATCTGGATTGCTTTCATCGACAAACTCAACGCGAACACAATAAATGGTCGCCCGTGGGTCCGAACGCCACAGAATTCCACCCTGAATACCATAAGGCACATACAGCGTATCCAGGACTTTCGGCAATAAGAAATCCAGGAAAACTGCCGGAGGGATCAGACGAGTCTGGCCGGTTACCGTCAGGCCGCGGTCCGGTAATTCAATTGAAAATTCAAATATATCGTTCGTATCGGAATTACTGATAATGTCACTCGTGGAAACATAACCGCCGTACGAGCTTTGATAAACATTTGCCAACGGATCTTCACGATTATGTCCGAGATATTGAAAAGTAGCGGCAATGTCGCACCAAATCAATGAATAATTTTGCTGTCTGGTAAGATTGGTCAGGCTGACGGTTGCCGTCGTTTCATGAAGTAACGGTAAAATTTCATCATACTCGTCCACATTCGGTTCGCCATAATCGGGTTTTCCGTTGCCTTCGCCCTTGTCCCGTATGGGAAAACCGTTTTCCTGCCCGATCATGCCATCCTCGCCAAGATCATCGTTCAGAGGTTCGCCGCTGTCCCACTGGCCATTACCATTCTCATCGGTATAACTTTGCCAGTTGCCGTTGTCATCGCGGCCATTGAAAACCGTCGTATCGTCAACCGTGATAGACCGGTCCACCCGTACAACCACCTGATGATTGGTACCCAATTCTGAAACCTGAACCGTATTAATTATTGCCTCGATCCTTATTTCCGGCTGGTAACTCCCGAAGTCGTCTTTAAACTGTGCCAGATCGAGTTCCTTTTCACAGGCGGGAAGCAATCCTAAAATAGCCGTGAAAAGCGATATAAATAAAATTTCAAGATTTTTCATGCTAAAACTCAAATTCGACTCCCATCGTCGGAATGATCGGGAACATGCCAACGGCGCTGACCCGCGACGGCGAGCGGCTGTGGTCCCACGAATAGAACAGAGCGTTAAAATGATTGGTGAAATTGATCACCTGAAATTTGAACTTGCCGCGAATTCCAAACGGGTGAATGTCTCTCAACCAACCGATGTCACCGCGATAGTAAGCCGGATATTGGGATGAGTTTTTCCGTCCGTAGAGCGTCGTCAACGAATATGGATTTTCCATGCCGCCAAAACCACTTTGCGTATAGACTTTCCCAATGACCGGTGTGTAGGGCTGGCCGCTTGACAACGACCATGTCAGACTTATGGCATTTTTGGAATTGACCTGATAGTTCAGCACGAGATTACCGGCATGGGGGCGGTAATAATTCGGGTGATATATCTCATCCTGTGAACGTTCGACACGGTTATCGCTGTTGAGATCGATGCGTTTTTCGACGAACGAGTAAGAATATCCGAGCCAGCCTGTGAATTTACCGGCGGTTTTCTTCAGCAGGCACTCAATACCCCACGCCGTTCCTTTTCCCGATATGAAATCATCTTTGTCGTCAGCCGGATTGTTGGCAGGATTATTGCCCAGGATCGAGCTATATGGCTTGTAATAGGCTTCGACCGAGCCGGTAAAACCTTCCCCCATCCAGCGCTCGAAACCAACGATAAAATGCTGATTACCCGGCGCGTCCTGATCTTTGGAAACCGGCTCCCAAAAATCCACAATCCGGAGAACCTCGTTTTCATCATTCGTCGTGAATAAAAATTGATGATAGACGCCCCAACTGCCTTTGAAAGCCAGATTTTCTGTCAGATTATATTTGAATCCGATGCGCGGCTCAAGATAAATACGTTTATGCAACTCGTATTTCGTCACTCGTAATCCGAATTGAATGGCAAGCAGGGCGCCGATCTGGCATTTGTCCTGCATAAAAAGACTGGCAATGAATGGACTTTGTTTCATATCAAAATAGGTCAGCTCGTCGATCTTTTCATTAAAACTCATCGCCAGGGTTTTAAAGGATGAACCCAGGGTCGCCGTATGATTCCGGGAGAGAAACCAGGTCAGTTTGTTTTCAGCCGTCCAGTCGGTAACGTCGTTTTTCACCCGGATTCGGTTTGAGGCCGTTCCGGACAGACTATCGGTCGTGCTCATTGTCATATCGACATCAAAATGATAATTTGTACCGGAGATCGACGTCTCTATATAGAATTTCGAATTTGGAACGAATCGCCACTTCAGACTGGAAGTCCGATTTCCCCAACTCCAATCGAAGTCCACCTGGTCAAGCAGGTTTTCGTTCATCATAAACGCCAGCCGGTCGGCGCCCATGTAGGACGAGAAGGTCAGGCGATTTTTAGGATCCAGATCGCTGTAAATCTTGAATTGTGAATCGTAGAAATAATATTTCCAATTTTGGTCAGAGCCTTTTAACAGATAGTAGATTTTTGCCAGTTGATCGAAATATGTTCTACGGCCGGAAAACATCCAGCCGCCCCTGTAAGCCGGTCCTTCAAGCAAGACCCGGCTGCTGAGAGCGCTGATCTCACCCCTTCCGCGGCTGATGTCCCAGTATTTCCCAAGCCACGTATTTTTTGTCAGGCGACCGTTTTTCGAATCCACTTCTTTTGACGTGATTTTCAGGACGGAGGAAATCCGTCCGCCGTATTCAGCGGGATAGCCACCGGCGAGAAATTCGGCATCCGAAACAGCATCGGCGTTGAAAGTTGAAAACACACCGCCGATATGATACGGGTTATAAACTTCAGTACCGTCGAGCAAAATCAGGTTTTCATCGGGACTGCCGCCGCGCACAATCAGCGCCGCCGAAAAGTCATTTTGCGCCAGAACTCCCGGTAAAAGTTGGAGCGAACGGAACAGATCCGATTCGATGAACGCCGGTGTCAGTTTAATTTCACGGAATGAAAGATTTGTCCGGCTGATTTCGACCTGCTCTTTGAACCGCGTCCTTTCTGCGGTTACGGTCACTTCCTGGCCGTGTAATGGCTCGACATTCAATTCAAAATCAAGGCGCTGGTCGGATTTCGGCGTCACGCCAATTTGCATATCGACCGGCTTATAGCCAATCATCATCACGCGCAGAGTATGGTCGCCGGCCGGCACCCCGCTAATGACGTAAAATCCCTGAACCGACGATGCCGCGCCGAAATCTGTTCCGACGATCATTACATTTGCGAACATCAGCGGCTCACCGGTTAAAGCATCGCGCAGATAACCGCTGATCCGGCCGCTTCCGGTCTGAGCAATAATCAGCGCCGGAACCAGAAGGAATAAAAAGAAGATTTGAAATAATTTATTATTCACACCAAATAGCGCCAACTTTTTACCTGGCGATTTCAAAATTAATCGAACGATTTTCGAAATCTATCTGTTATTTCCGTATCTTCCTGGCCGCTCGAAAAGCCATTTCCGCCATTTTTTTCTGGAAATCAGCCACTTCAATGGCAGTCGGTGGATTTTTGCGCCAGGCAGTAAGTTTTTTCTCGGTTTGCTTAAAGATCTTCGCCTGGGTGCTGTTTATTGACTCCCGGATAGAGAGTGTCTGCTGAGTGTCGAGGTGACTGGCATTGAGCGTATCCGGATAGACTAAGGCTTTCAGCCGACGAAATTCCCTGTTCAATGGTGCGTCGCCATTCCCATCAAGCAAATCCGGCACACAACCGGCGTATGTCCAGAGCGGTATGCTGACTGAGACAATCGGTTCGCCCAGCGTAATCCAGAAGGTCGTCAGGCGCGGGTCTTCGCCCGGTTGCACGCCTTCAAATACAGCGCTGGCCACCGTTCGAAAGCGATTTATTGTGTCGGCGGTCTTGTGTATCCCGGCTGGTATTTCTTTTCTCTTTATCAGAGTATCGGCCAGAAAAATATCGTTGGCCACGTTTTCGACGACGTAACGGGCTGTCAGGTGGTTATTTATCCGGGCCAAACCGAACATTTCTTCTGCGCGGGCATAGCGATGACGACCATATCCTTCACTGCTACGCGCATTGAATGTAAAATTTGCCCGGATTAGATAAGTTTTATCGACCTTGTCGGCATCAAAACGAAAATATTCACGGTTGCCGACTTCGAAAAAAGCCGCCCGGCCGGTGGAATCAATCACGCCGAAATTACTGGTGACTTTGCGTCCGATCGGATCGGTAACTTTTAGCATGGTTTCAAAATCATCCGCCGTGCTACACCAGATCAAGGCGGTTTTCATAAGATAACCCTCATCGTCATACTGGGTCTCCTCACCGGGAACCGCCATATCGAGTGCCTCTGCGTTCATAATCGCAAAACCGTGACTATTTACGCCTGCCCAGATCTGTGTGGTATCGTCAGCGTTGATTATCCCGAGATAGGAAACGCTCCGCGACCGGAGAAATGTCACCTCGTTTTTTTCAAAGCTGCTGTCACGGTTTTTCCAGAGTAACGCCCGCTGGTTGGCTGTCGCCCTAGGAGCGGCCAGGCCGGTCGTACATTCTTCAGCTGCCAGCCCAATGGCCATCACAATTATCAGAACACTCACCACCGGGACGACCCGGCTGCGAAAAACACTTTTTCTTTTCAATCGTTTAATCCTTCCAGATATTTTGATGCGGTCAGGGCTCCGACCGTGCCATCACCCACTGCTTCGGCGATCTGGCGAAACTGTTTGGAGCGTACGTCGCCAACCGCCATAATACCGGGTACATTCGTCCGCATTTCGGTATCGGTGATGATGTGACCTTCGCCGTCCAGGTCGATCTGCCCGCGTACGAATTCCGTATTCGGCACCCAGCCAATAAAAATAAAAACCCCTTCTACTGCCAGGCTGATTTTTTCGCCGGTTTTAACGTTGCGGATTTCGACGCCTTCGACCTGTTTGGCGCCGAATATATTCGAAATAACCGAATCCCAGGCGATTTTTATCTTCTCATTTTTAAACGCCCGTTCCTGCAAAATGGGCTGGGCGCGTAATTTGTCCCGCCGGTGAACAATTGTCACCCTTTTGGCGAACTTCGTCAGGTAAATTGCTTCCTGTACAGCAGCGTTACCCCCTCCGATGACAATCAATTCGGCATCGCGATACAACGGACCGTCACAAGTGGCACAATAAGATACACCCCGACCTAAAAATTCCTGCTCGGACTCAATTCCGAGGTTACGCGGGAGGCCGCCGCTGGCAATGATCACGGCGCGCGCCTGATAGCGGTTATTTTCGGTGACCAATTTAAAGCATCCGCGCTCGGGAAGAATTTTACTGACCTCTTCAAATTCGCTGACAAATGTACCGAACTGATCGGCCTGCACGCGCATTTTCTGCATCAGCTCCGGACCTGTAATTCCATCCGGGAAGCCCGGGTAATTCTCGATCTGGTCGACAATGGCCGGAATGCCGCCGGTCATAGATTTCTCCAGCAGAATTGTGCTCAGCGTTTCACGGGCAGTATAGATTGCGGCTGTCAGGCCGGCCGGGCCGCCACCGATAATTGCTACATCATAAGTTTTTTCGCTCACCTTTATCGGCTCCTTTCTCTTGCGGTTTTTTTCGAAGACTACTCAATACATTAGTCCAAAGCATCTTTATCTGGTTACAATTTAAGCTAGGCCGGGCAGAGAGGAAACAGTCTATTCAATCCTTTTGTAAAATTTGGATTGCGCCAAATATCTTTCTAAATTCCGGTCGATGCAGGAAGAACGCGAAATCATTCTGATCGGAGACCGGGTGCTGATCGATCCCGACGAAGATCAAAATAAAACCCCGAGCGGTTTGTATCTGCCGCCCGGTGTCAAAGAAAAGGAGAAAGCACAGGGCGGCTTCATTGTCAAGACCGGCCCGGGCTTTCCGATCCCATATTCCACTGAAGATGACGACGAGCCCTGGGAAGATCATGGTGACGAACCGCGCTACCTGCCGCTTCAGGCCGAAGAGGGCGACTATGCGATTTTCCTGCGCAAGGCCGCTATCGAGATTGAACTGGAAAGTAAAAAATACCTGATCGTCTCGCATTCAAATATCCTGCTGTTAATCCGGGAAAATTTCCTGGAGTAATTTTCGCCGTATTAACGATCTTCCTTTATCATTCATTATAATTCTATCTGTAAAAAAAATGCGGCCATATTGACCGCATTTCAATCTATCTTAAATCAGCAAGGAATAGGCTAATCTCGCCAGTTGATGTCGACGCTGCCAAGTCCGATTTCAACCTCCATGTAAATCCGTTTTTTGGCGGCTTTCCAGTTGCCGCTCCGGTAAAGATTTTCACCGACACGATCGAATCCATGCAGGTTAAGCGATGACAGAAACGAACTTTCGGAGCGTACTTCGACGGCAATATTGTCCGGGATTTCGATGTTGACAGAGCCGAGCCCGACTGAAATTTTACCGCGGATGTCCTGTTGCTGGTTGCCATCAAAGACCAGATCGGTCGAACCAAGGCCACAATCGACATCAAAGTGCTCCATATTGGCATAGCCGAGCCCATTCACTTTCACGCTACCGAGCCCGGTGCCGACAATAAGATTACGCATATTCTCTTTATTTGGACTGTTAAATTCGACCTTAACGTCACTTAATCCGCATTGCAATTTCAGGTCGCGGACGCGCAATCCGGTGAAATCCAGGCGTCCCTCGCCCAACCCCAAATCAATCGAAAAGTATGTCGGTACCTTGCGGGAAAATTCCAGCAACCATCGGTTTTGTTCCTTTTCGTTGTGATTAAAGCCGTGTTTTTTATCGTTCATAACGCCGTTTTTATCGATTTTTTCAGTATACATTTTCAGTCGACCGCGATTGCCCAAGATCTTATACTCGACAGTTGGTTTGTAATAAATTTTCGAATAGGACATTGCGGAGCGGACCAGATACTCGGCCGCATCGCAACCCTTGAGATCGAATTGTCCCAGGCCAAAACCAATATTTACATCTAATTCTTCTTCGCCTTTATAGGGAATGTTATGATGCTCGGTGATGAGATCTTCCGCTGAGATCAGCGTCATCGCTATCATTGAAAGTATGATTATTCTCAGATTCATTGTTCTAACCTCACTTTGATTCCGGAGCAGATTTGATAATGTTTATGTTGCCGTTGACGGTTCTCAGCCGGACAGGGTCGCCGCCATTGTTAATCGCACCCTGAGCATAAATATATACCCGCGATCCTTTATTATCTTTGGTTTTCTTGATTGGATAGTCGGAGTGTATATCGACTTCCGCGCTTTGTCGATCCGTTACCGTGATTTCGGCGTCTATGGTAGCGGGCATATTGGCCGGTAGTTGCACCGAGATGTTTCCACCGGAGGTTTCCAGGTCGACGGCATTTTTTGTCACATTGGCCTTATAAAACTTGCGGGCATCAATATCTCCGCCAGAGGTATGCGCATAAAGGTAACCGACGACGCCATTAGCCCTAATATCACCGCCGGAAGTAAAGGCCTCGAGGTCATAGGCGCGGTCAACCTCGATGTCGCCACCTGACGTGCGGACATAGCAGTACCCCTTCACCAATCCGATATTAATATCGCCACCCGAAGTAGTCGCTTTCAGGTTTTGGCTGATCTGGCGCACTTCAATATCTCCGCCAGAGGTATGCGCTTCGACGTTGCCCTCAATCTGGCCGATGACAATGTCACCACCTGAAGTATTCACCTCCAGATCTGATTCGACTTTATCGGCACCGATGTCGCCACCGGAGGTGCGCGCGGTAAATGTTTTTGCCCGCAGGCCAACAATATTAATATCACCACCCGAAGTGCTTACCTGGCCGCTGCCCTGTATTTTACCCAGACCGATGTCACCGCCGGAAGTGGTCGCTCGCAGATCTCCGGCAAAATTGTCAATTTTAATGTCGCCGCCCGAGGTGGAGATGCCCAGATTACATTCGGTGCGCTGGACTGTAATATCACCGCCGGAAGTGTGACCGTTTAGGTTGCCCTTGACTTCGATGATTTCAATGTCGCCACCGCTGGTGCTTAAATTTTGTGTTCCGACAACAGAGCTGAGATTGATATCGCCGCCCGAAGTCTGGACGATTGTATTAAAGGTAAACGGTACTTTGATTTTAAAATCGCTGGTGTAGCGCCGGGAGTGATCGGAGCCGGAGACCGTTATTTTTTCACCCTTCTGCTGGAAACGCGCTTTTTCTTCGGTCAGAATGCGTTGAGCGCTGGCTTCGGAATAAGCGTCGATCTTGAACCGCTCGACGATCACCACGTCATTACGGGCCTCGCCTTCGATGGTAATATCGCCATTAATGCGCTCCATCGTCAATTGCCCCTTGCCGCCAACCTCAAAAGTTTTCACAATTTCGCCGACATAGCGCATGCCGTCAAACTCGAATTTGTCGGGAGCTGCATTGGCAATTGCCAACAACATCGGAATCAAATGATATATTTTCAGCTTCATTTGTCAAGCCCTCTATTTTTGTTCCTGACTATTTTTAACATACAACTCATCCAGGGCAGAGCGCGCTAAAATCCGGACATCGGGATCCGCATCGCGAGCCGCCACCAGTGCGATCACCGGGATAATGTCCCGGGAACCATATTTTACTAAATTTGCCAGTGCTATTTTGCGGATTGTGACGCTAGAATCGCGCAAGGCAACTGATTTATAGGCCTCCAGGCGCTGTTCGTTCATTGTGCGCCCTTCGAGCAGCTGAGTCGCCAGCAGCCGGATTTCTTCGTCCGCGTCATGCAACATCACCGCTACCAGGATTGCATTTATATTCGGTTCCGGGATGACCTGGCCCAGCAGACGGACGGCCCGTAATCGCCTTTCGGTGGTTTGATCGTGCATGGCAGAATACATCAACATATTCTGAATAGTCGGATCGTCTAAGCCGCCCTTTATCGCCAGATTTTTATCTATTTTTACATTCACTTCCACCAATCCGTTGTTCTCGGGGGTGTGGTCGGCCTGAAAGAGATCGGCAACCTCTATCCCGCCGGACTTCAGCAGGTAACCGGCAAATGCTTTCTGCAGATTGTCTTTTTCATTGTCGGTCATTTGGTAGGTGTAATTTACCAGGTCGGCAAGCATTTCCGGATCGTGACGTAAGCCGGAGCTTAGCCATATTTTGCCGACAAAAATACCGATTACGAACGTCAGGCCGACCGCTATTAGCTGGTAACGCGGCCGCGCCAAAGTGAGTGTCGCGGATTCAAATAATTCATCAAAATACTCTTTGATTCTGGCCGGGACCGGTCGGCGCAAGTCGCCGGCAATTTCCTGCATAATCCGCTGGTTCAATCCGCTCAGTAGTGTTTGGCTGGGAACAGGTTCGTTGGCACAGATCATTTTGTCTGCGATGAGCTTTAGCCGCTTCAATTCAGCCTGGCACTCCAGACATTCATTAATATGGCGCTCAAAACCAGCGCGGTCTGAATCCGACAGCTCATTATAAAAGTAGAGCATCAAGAGATCGTCAAACTGTTTATCGTGCTTCATAATCATTTCCTCTCTTAAGATTCCGCTAAAAGCGTCTGTAGTTTGTGGGTTGCTCTGAATAAATAACGCTTTACGGTGCCTTCGGCGCAATCTAACAAAATCGCAATGTCTTTGATCTTTTTTCCTTCAAAATGTTTTAGGACAAACACAACTCTTTGCTGAGACGACAGCTGTTGCAGGGCGGTGTCTATCTGCTCCCTCAGGGAGCGATTAAACGTTTCGCGATGTGCCTCGTCTTCCGCGTCGGCGGGGAGGGTTTCCCATAGATAATCATCCTCGCCGGGGTCGGCCAGCATCATACGCTTGCGCTTATTATAAAGGTTAAAGGCCTGATTGGCCAGAATGCGGTACATCCACGTAAAAAATTCGCTTTCAAAACGAAAATTGTTCAGATTCCGGTAAACTTTAATAAAGGTATCCTGGTAGAGATCTTCGGCGTCCTGATGATTGCGGGTAAAGCGGAAGGCCATGCTCATCACCCGCTCGCCGTATCGTTCCATCAGTCGCCCGAAAGCCATTTTGTCACCACCCTGAATTCTTTCTATTAACTCAATTTCTTCTTTTTCCATGTTTCTCGCATCTCCCTGTCTTAGATGGGCGCTTCTGACAAAGGTTGTCAACCTTACTTTAATGCATGATAATGAATTTTCCGGTTTTATAATAATCCGGGCCTTGCAGGCGGACAATATATATTCCGGCGGTCGCCAATTCGCCGAATTGGTTGCGCAGGTTCCAGCTTACAATTTCCTTTTTGCCCAGATAATTTCCTGTCAGTTTCTTTTCATATATCAGTTGTCCGCGAATATTAAAGACCCGCAGGCTGGTTACGGAGGTGACCGGGGTAGCTTTTTGCCAGACAAAATAAAAATTGACGGAGCTGTTCGTTGGGTTGGGATAAGCCAGGATCTTTTCGGGAGAAATTTCCGTCTTTGGAAAACCGTCCGGCTCGTAATTGACAATGCTTTCGTATATATCCGGAATGCCCCATCCGAATTGGTTATTCGGCAAAACGGCACCCTCTTTTCCGGCATAGCGTTTCAGTTCGGTTATAATTTCACCCGGCCCCAGATATGGCTGGCTTTCCAGTAGTAATGCCGCACATCCGGCAATCAGCGGAGTCGCATACGATGTACCGTTGCTGGTGAAGTAAGTGTCTCTGGCGTTAGAAAGCGCGAGATAAGTCGCGACTCCCATGGCGCACAGATCGGGCTTAATGCGCCCGTCGTAGGTCGGTCCCGTTGAATTGAATGACGCCAGGTTCCCCTGATAATCGACCGCCCCGACCGCCAGCGCCCCAAAAGCATCGGCCGGGGTTATTAAGCCGCCGTCATCAAAATGCCCGGCTTCATTTCCGGCACAACAAACGCACAGGATGCCACGCCCGAAGGCCCAGTTTACCGCCCGGCTCGTTACGGCGGTCTGGCCGTCAATCTGGCTGTAGGGATACACAAAATAATTCGACTCTTTGCTAAAATCGCGGTATCCGATCGAGACTGAAATAATATCGGCACCCCAGTAATCACACCATTCCACGGCCGCGACGAAATCATCTTCCTCGCGGCGAATTTCGGCGCTCAGGCGTTCGGTCTTGGCCAAGAGAAATTCCGCGCCGGGAGCTACGCCGACATACACCGGTGGATTATAGCCGCCGATAGCGCTCCAGACTGCCGTTCCGTGGACGCTCTGGCGCCCATAAAAGGACGTATCGGCAGATGTTTCGTCGGCAACATTCTCATCGTCATTAATAAAATCATATTCCGCGATCAGGCGGCCAGTCGCAACAATTTCAGTGAACACCTCGTGGTCTCTGGAAAAGCCGGTATCGATTATCCCGATACGGACGCCAGCCCCCGAAAGACCCCTGGCGTGTACCGCCGGAACATTCAGCTGGCTTAATTGGCGGTCGCAATCGGTGGTTAGGGATTTATCAAGCGCCGCCGCTTCTCCGCGTTCCACACATAACCAATCCTGCGGCGCGGCGCTGACATCACAGCCGACGGCCTCAATCCGATCCACTATCGGCAAGGCACTTAATTGCCTGAAATTTTCAGCATCAATCTCAGCGCTGTAAGCATTCAAAGAACGCGAGTAATAACGGAGCTTGACAACATTCCCGGCGATAGTGGCTTGCAATTCTTCGGTCGGAATCCGATCTGCGCTGGTTATTGAAGAAACACTCCCGATCTTATTGAGACGCCGAAGGGTTTTTTCGGGGAATTCAAGCGATTTAAACAAATGAATGAACCCGATGGAATTCCTCAGGTAAATCCATGCTTTCAGAGTCGAGTGTCCGGTAAAATCCAGGTCCGTAACCGACTGGCCCGCCAATAAACCACAGAGTACCGGCAATAAAAATATTCCTGAGATGAAATTTGTCGGAAAAATCCCTCGATTTATTGTACACATCTTCATTCCGGGCAGAAATCTATTAATTTTTATCGAATACTGTGTGAAAAATCGGCGGATGGTCAATTTAATCCGGCGATTATCTGCACGAGAACTTCCGGTTTTATTTCCGACCAAAGAATAATTCCGGCGCACTGGCGACCAGCGTGTTTGGCGGCAATTGCGCCGGCAAAAACATCCTGTGAATAAACCGCGACCTGATTTTGAGTGACCAGTCTCTGCTCAAGTTCGGAATATTTCCCGGTGTTCGCCGGAATTAAAAGCACCCCCGGGAGTAATGATAATCCAGCCCTTTCGCTTTCCGCCCGCACCTTTTTGGTCAATTCCGGATCATAAAGTCCGGACATGTCCGGAAAGCGCGGCCCGAAGCGTTCGTCATTGGGGCCCACCAGTGGATTACGCCCGGAAACATTGATCTGGTCAATGATAACAACCCCGCTAAAACCGCCTAATGATACTGCCGGTTGGCCATAGCCGATCAGTAAAAAGCGCTCCGCACCTCTATCTATCGCCGCTCGCACTGCATCGCGCCAAATATCTACGGGGGAATTGGCGGCCAGTAATGAAATTAATATGGCCGAATGGGCGGTTTGAAAATTTTCTATCTGGCCATTATCTTCATAAGCCGACCTGCTCAGAATTATCGCAATCTCTTTTTTTTCGTCGGGTGTGGTTCTGTGATCAATCATGTCAGACATCCGGTTGTTCGTCAGACCAATCCTCTCCGTCATTTTCGAGCATAACGATCAGTTCGGTCTGGGTTTTCAATGCATCTCGCAGGCGCTGGATCAATTTTTCCCGGGCAAAATTCAATTTTGTGATAGATTCTTCTATAAGCTCTTTTTTATATTGAGCTGTTTCCACGACTCCCGCTGAAATTGACTCTGCGTCGAGAATGATTCGGGTAGCCCGTTCCTGCGCCTCTTTTAAAATTTTATCCCGGCCTTTGCGGGTTTTATCGAATTCGCCCGTCAACAACTCCATTTGTTCTATTTTTTCTTCCATCTGGCTGAATTCTTCCGCCAGCATCTCGAGAAAAAACTTAACTTCGACCGGATCGTAGCCACGCATTACTTTTTTGAAGCGGCGATCGCGAATATCACTGGTTTTGATCATATTGGCGCCCTCTCACCGAAAATACCGCGACCGATCCGTATCATGTTAGCACCTTCTTCGATTGCGATTTCGAAGTCGTCGGTCATGCCCATCGATAATATGTCGAATCGACGACGCTCGGCAACGATCGCAGCGGTTTTTTCAAATATTTTTCTTAATTCTGCAAATGCACGATGGATTTGCATGTCGGTGCCGGCCAGGGGGCCAATCGTCATCAGGCCTTGAATTTCAATCTCCGGCAGAGAAGCTATTTTATCCAGAACGGGTGATAGGTCTTGCGGGGAAAGGCCGTATTTCGTAGCCTCGCGGGAAACGTTTACCTCCAGCAGGATCGGGATCTTTTGTTCTTTTTCGCGTCCGATCCCGGCCAGCCTCTCCGCCAATTCAGCGGAATCAACCGCCTGAATCAGGTCAAAATATTCAACGGCCTTGCGGGCTTTATTGCTCTGTAAATGGCCGATCAAATGCCAGGTGATTTCGGGATATTCGCTTAAAGTTTCTATTTTTGGAGTTGCTTCCTGTATGCGATTTTCTCCGAATATCCACAGTCCGGCCCGATATGCCAGGAGAACGACATCGGCCGGGTGTGTTTTTGTCACTGCGACAATTTTTATCTCTTCGGGTTTTCGTCCGGCGCGCCTAGCTGCACGGGCGATGCGATCTTTGATTTCCAGCAGGTTGTTTTGAATAATATGCTGATTCAAAAGCAATCACCCCGATGGTAATGGTTATTCGGTGTCGGTGTCGGCCGGCGCTTCCACGTCGAGCAGGGTCATGTCGTCGAACTCGTCGTCTCCACCATTATTCTTATCTTCCGATTCAACGACCCGGGTCACGGCCGAGATCAGATCGCCTTCGTCGAGACGGATCAGGCGGACGCCCTGGGTATTGCGGCTGATCGCCCGGATCATCGCGACCGGCAGGCGGATAAGGACGCCCTTTTCCGTGATAATCATCAGGTCGTCTGTATCGACCACTTCGCGCAGAGAGACCATTCGACCGTTGCGAACCGAGGTTTTTAACGTAATGACACCCTTGCCACTCCGATGAATGACCGGGTATTCTTTTATATCGGAACGCTTGCCGTAGCCATTCTCCGCAACGGCCAGGATTGTACCGCTCTCGTTATGAACAGTAACAACGCCAACCACCCGATCGCCCTTGCCGCTGAGTTTTACGCCCCGGACGCCGGCCGCGGTACGTCCCATCGGTCGGACATCGGTTTCGTGGAAGCGGATCGATTTGCCCCAGGCCGTTCCCAAAATAATATCCTGGTTGCCGGCCGTAATCTGGGCGTCGAGCAGCCCGTCGCCTTCGCGCACATTAATCGCACGGATACCGGATTTGCGCGGATTTCCAAATTCGGAAAGGGTGGTTTTTTTGATAATTCCGTTCCGCGTAATCATTAGAACGAAGTGTTGATCGTCGAATTCCTTGACTCCTAGCACTGCCCGCACTTCTTCGCCCGGCTGGGTGTTTATCAGATTAACTATTGCCCGGCCGCGCGTGCCCTTGCCGGCGCGCGGTATTTCATGAACCTTCAGCCAATAGCAGCGCCCGTTGCTGGTGAAGATCAGCAGGTGGTCATGAGTGTTGGCAATAAATAGGTTCCGCACAAAATCATCGTCTTTGGCCTGTGCGCCCATGCTACCGCGTCCGCCTCTATTTTGACGACGGGAGGCGTCCACCGGAAAGCGCTTGATAAAACCATTGTGAGTTATGGTAATGACCATGTCTTCTTCAGCAATCATATCTTCAACCGAAAATTCGCCTTCGTCTTCGACAATCTGTGTACGGCGGGGATCTCCGTATTTTTCCTTGATCTCGGTCAGTTCATTTTTGATAATCAACATCTGCTCGCCGACATTATTCAGAATAAATTGCAGACGTTCGATCAGTTTGAGGGTCTCAAGATACTCGGCGACGATTTTTTCAACTTCCAGGCCGGTTAGTTTTTGTAATCGCATATCCAGAATTGCCTGTGTCTGGCGGTCGGAAAATTTAAACCGGTCGATTAAATTTGTCTTGGCTTCTTCGGGTGATTTTGAGGCGCGGATGATCGCAATGACCTCATCGATATTGTCCAGGGCTATTTTCAGACCCTCGAGAATATGGGCCCTTTCCTCGGCTTCTCTCAGATCAAATTGCGTGCGTTTAATAATGATTTCATGCCGGAAGTCGATGAAGTGCTGGAGCATTTCGCGCAAGGATAACTGCCGCGGAACGCCGTTAACCAGAGCCAGCATGTTGATGCCAAAACTCTCCTGTAGTTGGGTGTGGCTGTAGAGCTGATTCAGGATAACTTCGGCATACATATCGCGGCGAAGTTCGATCACGATCCGGACGCCATCTTTGTCAGATTCATCCCGGATGTCGGTGATGCCCTCGATGGTTTTTTCGCGTACCAGATTGGCGATTTTCTCGATCAGTTTGGATTTATTAACCTGATATGGAATCTCGGTGACAATGATACTTTCCTTGCCGGTTTTACTGTTTTCGGTAAAGGCGTGGGCGCGGATTTTTATGATACCCTTGCCGGTTTCGTAAGCCCGGCGGATTTCGCTGCGTCCGAGAATAAAGGCGCCTGTCGGAAAATCCGGCCCCGGGACAAACCGTATTAATTCGTCCACGGTGGCTTCGGGGTGATCGATCACATAAATCGCGGCCTCGCAGATTTCTGTAAGGTTGTGTGGCGGTATATTAGTGGCCATACCGACGGCGATGCCGTTTGAACCATTCGCTAAAAGCAACGGAATAGTGGTCGGCAGAACACTCGGCTCTTTTAGAGATTCGTCAAAGTTCGGGACAAATTTTACGGTATCTTTGTCGATGTCGCGCACCAGCTCGGCCGAAATGCGGCTCATCTTGGCTTCCGTATAACGCATGGCCGCCGCACTGTCACCGTCCAACGAACCAAAGTTTCCCTGGCCGTCCACCAGCGGATAGCGCATTGAAAACGGCTGGGCCATTCTGACGAGGGCGTCGTAAACGGCCATGTCGCCATGCGGGTGATATTTACCGAGTACGTCACCGACGATTCTGGCGCATTTTTTGGTGGGCCGATTATAAGTCAGGCCCAGGTCCGCCATGCCAAAAATAATGCGGCGGTGAACCGGTTTAAGGCCATCGCGAACATCGGGCAGGGCGCGCGATACTATTACTGACATTGAATAGTCGAGATAGGAGCTGCGCATTTCCTCGTCGATATTAACCGGTACTATTTTATCCCTTTGAAATTCTATATTTACCTGTGCTGTCATATCTTATACATCCAGATTTCTAACATATTTTGCATTCTTTTGAATAAACTGGCGACGTGGTTCGACATCGTCTCCCATTAAAATTGAAAATGTCCGATCGGCCGCGGCCGCTTCTTCGATCGTAATCTTCATAAGCGTACGGGTCTCGGGATTCATGGTCGTGCTCCACAATTGTTCGGGATTCATTTCACCCAAACCTTTATAGCGCTGAACATCTATTTTAGCCGTACCGTCTTTGGAAAAACGCTTGGTCAGGATTTCGAGTTCCTCATCGTCATAGGCGTAATATTCCTGTTTTTTGGATGCGACCCTATACAGGGGCGGCTGGGCAATGTAAATATGCCCGGTCTCCACCAGTTTGGGCAAATAGCGGAAGAAAAACGTCAGTAGCAGCGTGCGGATGTGGCTTCCGTCGACATCGGCATCGGTCATGATGATGATTTTATTGTAACGTAATTTCTCAATGTCGAATTCTTCTTCGCCGAAACCGGTTCCGAGCGCCGTAAACATGGTGCGAATTTCTTCGTTTCCCAGCACTTTATCGATCCGAGCTTTTTCGACATTAAGGATTTTTCCGCGCAGGGGCAGAATGGCCTGATAGCGCCGATCGCGCCCCTGTTTGGCGCTACCGCCGGCGGAGTCGCCTTCGACCAAATATATTTCGCACATGGCCGGGTCTTTCGTCGAGCAGTCAGCTAATTTTCCGGGCAGGTTCCCAATATCAAGGGCGCTTTTACGCCGGGTCAATTCCCGGGCTTTCCGGGCGGCTTCGCGGGAACGGGCGGCGTTCATATTTTTTTCAATGATTCGGCGCCCCTGGGTTGGATTGCGCTCGAGATATTCCGACAGGCTTTCCGTAACGATCGAATCGACAATGCCCTTAACCTCTGAGTTGCCGAGTTTTGTCTTGGTTTGCCCTTCAAACTGCGGTTCGGGGACCTTGACGCTGATGACGGCCGTCAGTCCTTCGCGAACATCCTCGCCGGACAGCTGAAAGGCTTCTTTCTTGAAGAGGTTGTTTTTCTGGGCATAATTGTTAAGCGTGCGCGTAACGGCCGTTTTAAAGCCGACCAGGTGGGTTCCACCCTCAACTGTATTGATATTATTAACAAACGTGAAAATATTTTCATTATATGAGGTGTTGTACTGCATCGCATATTCGACAAAAACCCCGTCCTGCTCTTTCTCGGCGGTCAGCGGTTTATCTGTGATTGCCGGGCGCGTTTCGTCCAAAAACGATACGAACTCCCCGAGGCCACCTTTGTAATGAAATGAGTCTTGGTTATTATCGCGCTCATCGAGTAATACGATTTCCAGGTTACGATTTAAAAAGGCCAGTTCGCGACAACGGTGTTCGAGAATTTCGTATTCGTATTCGATCTTCTTGAAAATATCTTCGTCGGCCTTAAACCTGACCAGTGTTCCCCATTTTTTAGTCTTGCCAACCGCTTCTACTTTATTTTGGGGAATTCCCCGGGCATAGCTTTGAGTATAGATCAATCCGTCGCGATAGACCTCGACTTTCGTCCATTCTGACAGGGCGTTAACGACCGATACGCCAACCCCGTGCAAACCGCCCGAAACTTTATAGGAACCTTTATCAAATTTTCCACCGGCATGCAGAATAGTCATTACGACCTCGAGGGCCGATTTCTTCTCCTCCTTGTGGATATCAACCGGAATGCCGCGCCCGTTATCCAGAACACTGATAGAATTATCCGTGTGTATCGTTACATCGATTCTACTGCAAAAACCGGCCAGGGCTTCATCGATTGAATTGTCGATGACTTCAAAAACCAGGTGGTGCAAACCGCGCTTGCTGGTGTCGCCAATATACATGGCCGGTCGCTTCCGGACGGCATCCAATCCTTTAAGAACTGTAATTTTTTCAGCGCCGTAATCTGTTGAGGCGTCTGTTATCTTGATTTCACTTACCGTAGGACAATCTCCTTGATTTGAGCGTTATCTAAATGACTGTTTAATTGTTTCAATATTTCATCTTTGCGGAAAGTAAGCTCGTTGCGCCAGACCGGAGAATCAACTTTGATGAACAATTTACTATATGAGATTTTTTCCGGAGAGGCGTGTTTGGCAATTACTTCACCAACCACTTCCTGCCAGAAAAAAAAGGCTTCGTTTTGCCGGACGGGCTTCTCAATCTTATAAAACTTTAACATTTTAGTAATTGCCGAACCAAGAGATTCCATGCTCAGGCCACCCCTGCCGTCAAATTTATAATATTCGTGGATTGCAAAATTTTCCGAAATCCGTATTTTCGTAACTCTTTTATATCGGTGGAGGTTATCAGCGTCTGATTTCTATCGCCAATGTTTTCGACGATCTTCCGACAATGATTGCCATCTAAAAATGCGAATAAATCGTCTAACAAGAATATAATCGGTTCATTTTTTCTGTTTTCGAGATAGGCGCCCTCGGCCAATTTCAGAGCGATCAAAACTAATTTGTGTTCGCCTTGTGAACCGATCTGCCGGATTTCCCGGCCATTATATAATATCACCAATTCGTCGAGATGTGGCCCGCAGCTTGTTCTTCCGTTTTGAAGATCACGGCTAAACTTATCCTTTAAATTCTTGCTGAAAAGCCTGATAAAGTCGTCTGTAGAAGATTTTATATTGTACTTAATATTCAAGTCGATCTGGCTTTTGGTATGGTTTATTTGGGTAAAAATGTCTTTCAACATTGGTTTATATGCAGTTAAAAATGTTTGACGTGCTGAAAATAACTTTTGCCCTATACGCGCCAAAATATCATCCTGCGTCTCAAAATAGACATCGTAATGGTATGATTTATTCTCACGATAGCGATTTATAACCAGATTTCTTTGGGTCAGGCGTTTTTTATATTCTATCAGGTTTATGAAATATTCCCGGTCGGTTTGAGAAAGTATCCGATTGATGAAATTGCGACGCTCTGCCGGGCCGCCTTCCGTTATCTTTTGTAGGCCCGGAGAAAGAATTACAACCGGTGCGGCTCCTACAATGTCTGTATATTTTTTCACCGGTATCTTGTTAAGCAAGAAACTTTTACCTTCCGATCTTGAAAAATTCAAATTGTGTAAATTGGTCTTATTGTGTTCGTTTAGAAACTCACCAAATATATTAAAAAAATCATCATTGTATCTGATAGATTCATTATCGTTACTGGTGCGAAAACTCTTCGTCAGAGATAAATAATGAACAGCCTCAAGAATTGAAGTTTTACCGCTGCCATTATCACCGTTTATAAAATTTGATTTTTCGTGAAATTCAAAAATAGAATCTGTATATCTTCTAAAATTCACCAGTCTCAATTTTTTCAATACCATTAACAATCATCTTAAACAGAATATTTATAAAAATTACAGATTACTCACTTAATCTAATTGGCATTAAAAGCATTACCAATTCTTCGTTTTCAACCTGGTTCTCCGGCAGAACCAAACTTGCGCTGATTGGCGTCTTTAATTTCATAAAAACCTGTTTTGTATCTATATTTTTCACCACTTCACGTAAGTATTCGGCATTAAAGCCAATTGTAAGATCATCACCTTGAAAAATTACATCAAGCCCTTCATTCGCGGAAGATCTCGATTCCTGATCAATGGTGCTTATTTTTGATAATTCAGAATTGAGATGCATAGATATTTGGTGGGTCGTCTTATTAGAAAATATTGATACTCTTCTAAGTACACTTGACAAATAACTAACGTCGGCTGTTAGTGTTTTTTCATTATCATTTGGAATTACACTTTCATAGTCTGGAAAGCGCTCATCTATAATTCTCGATAAAATAAGGGTAGAGTCGGTTTCAACCATAATATGATTTTCGCTGATAATTAAATCAACTTTACCTTCTTCGGTAAGATAGGTTGAAATGAGATTTAAGAATTTTACGGGAACAATAATTTCGCGTTCATAGTCGGGAGAATTAAAATCCTTTCTGATCAGACAAACTAATCTGTGACCGTCCGTCGCAACTGAACGTAATTCGTCTTTTCTAAATTGAAACATAACACCG
>Ga0074199_1000780_pt1 | contig 40172 bp, 35 predicted proteins | sample EPASupsiteSAE347_FD_64528 | JGI IMG/M metagenome (GOLD analysis project Ga0074199, IMG submission 64528) | Bioremediated contaminated groundwater from EPA Superfund site, New Mexico - Sample SAE3-47 | ecosystem: Environmental > Aquatic > Deep subsurface > Groundwater > Contaminated ... | reverse complement strand
CACGAAGACATTACATAGAGGATACGGAGAATAATTATTGTAAATGTAGGGGCGTACGACGGTGCGCCCTTCTTATTTTCATCCGCACACCTGCGGAACAAGCACCAATCACCAAAATATCAATGTCCAAACGCAGATTGCTGTATAGTGTTTTGGTCATTGGACATTCGGATATTGGGATTTAGTTGCTTGCCCGCCAGGGCAGGCAGGTGGGGTTATTGGTATTTGGTAATTGGTGATTGGGTTGGACTATAGCGATCCCGCTCCGATAAGACCGGGATTCCTCAGGATGACAGAGTGGGATACAAGCCAATTCCTGGTTGCGCTTCCCCGGTCAAAGCCCGGCTTAATGACAAGTCGGAATGACCTGAGAGCATACTATCATGCATCCATGCAATCATACATCCATGCAGAAGATGGTTAGCAAATTTTTTAAATCAATAATGATTCATATATTATTCCGGGTAAATAAAGGAGAAAATAATGAAGAACTATCGCGCGCTGTTATTGACAATAATTGCCGGATTATTACTATCCCTGTCATCCTGCTTCCTGCCCGAAGATTTCGAGGCTACAATTACGGTCAGGCAAGACGGCAGTTATACATTCCAATATGACGGGAACCTGGTTTTCGTTATGGCGCTGTCTGCCAAAAAAGAGGGCAAACTAACCAAAGAAGACGAGAAGTCTCTGAAAGAACAGGAAAAAAAGCTCCTGGAGTCTCCGGGTTTTAAGAAAGCCAAGTACATCGGCAATGCGCGCTATAAAGTTCTGGTGGAACAATCCGGGAAATCCGGTGAGGATTACTATTTCATTTCCAAAGATATGAGTATCTTTTCTATTAAATGTAAAGACAACGGTAGTGTGGAAATCAAAGCGCTCCAGATGAGCGCTAAGGATCTGGAAGGACTGAAATCCGTTAATGTCACGATTGCCGGTACACTTAGCGTCTTGCTTGACAAAGGCGTGAAAGTAATAGAACATAATGCCGATAAAGCCTCGCCCGGCCTTTATCAATGGCGAATAAAAAATCCCGATAAAGCGCCATTTATTATCATAAAACCCTGATATAAGAGAATCGCCCCCGATCTTTATTGAGGACGCTAAGATTTCTATATTTTTTTGTTATGAAGGAGCATCCCGATTGAGCGGGGGCAGATATTTAATGCTGGCAATTGTGTCCTTCGTGAGCATGTACCTGACAGGCCATATCGGGCGCCATCAGTTCGGCCTGGCCGGAGGTGAATTCAGTAATCGCTCCGGCGACATCAACCGCCGTGCGGCTTAGAAAAATCCGGATGCCGAGCGCATTTAGATTCTGGATGGCGCGCAGGCCCATTCCACGGCAAATAACGGTGGTGATTTTTTCCTTAACCAGAGCCTGAGCCGGGTGACATTGCCCGTGCTGATGATCCATGGTGGTATTTGTGATAATGTTCAGGGCTTGCGATTCAGTTTCATAAAGCGCATAAAACGGCGCGCTCCCGAAATGCCCGTACAGAGCCGATTGCAGGCCGGAATTATTTTCAATTGGAATTGCTATTTTCAAGATGTTTTACTCCCATTTTGTTTTGTTTCGGATTTTAAACGACGGCGGCCGTGACAGCACCCCTGGCCATGTCCGCCGCAGTCATCGGGATGACGATAAATAGCGGTTGAGTGACAATTAGGACACTCGGCCGGCCGGCCGGTGCCGTGCGGCATGCTCCAGATATGCTGGCAGGCGTCGCACAGAAATTGGCGTTCGGGCATTATTATGGTGCCTCCTTTTATTTGCAGGGCTTTTTGATTGATTAATGCCTCGGCAATTTTCTGATGAGCGCTGAAAATAATATTGCCGAAGGTTTGCCGGGAAATATTCATGCATTTGGCGGCCTCTTCCTGGTACAATCCCTGCTGATCGGCTAACCGGACGGCTTCCAGTTCGTCCAGTGTCAGAATGACCGACTCTAAATTTCTCAGAGGAATTCCGGCCGGTTTAAACCAAAAAGAATCGGGCGCGAAAGCAATGCGGCGACATTTACAGGGCCGGGGCATTAGTATTCTTCTCCAAACCGGTTAGCAAAAGATCTAAAATGTTATCAACTTCAGCGCTGATTTCTGTCGCGATCGCAGCTTTTCCAGAATCAAACAGAATAGCTTGGGCCACTAACGGCAGGCGGCCGAGATCCGGCAAGTCCGGGACTTTCGACGGCGAGGAACTGGAGAACAGATCGGTTGTTTCTCCGCAATGCGGGCATTTAAAATAACTCAGGTTTTCGATCACGCCGAGCATTTTCATGTTCATTTTATGGGCCATGCCAATCGATTTCTCGACGATGGTGATGACGACATCATGCGGCGTTGTCACGAAAGCCAAGCCACTCAGAGGAAAAGACTGCATTACCGAAAGCGGTACATCGGCAGTGCCGGGCGGCAGATCGATCAGCAGATAATCCAGGTCACCCCAGAGCGTTTCACCCCAGATTTGTTGCAGGGCTTTGGATAAAAGCGGGCCGCGCCAGATCAAAGGCGCCTGCGTGTCGTCCAGCATCAGGTTCATTGAAATGACGGCGACGCCCTGATCCGAAATGACCGGATGCAGATTGGTGCCATCTGAAAAGACGCGCTGATCTTTAAGTCCAAGCATACCGGGAATGCTCGGCCCGGTCAGGTCGGCGTCGAAAATTCCGACTCTTTTTCCGCGCTTATTCAAGGCTAAAGCCAGCAGGGTCGTGATAGTCGATTTGCCGACTCCGCCCTTGCCACTCATAACGCCGATGACCGGAAAAGGCAGTTGATTTTCTTTCGTTGGATTCTGATTGTGATTCATAGTACTCCCAATAATTGGCATATGCTAATATTAATAAATCCCCGGCTGACCGCCAAGGGTTATTTTTATTGACGGAATAGCGGATGTTTGTTAAGAATGGATATTGTAACTTGAGTTCGATATGAGGACTTGCCAATAATTCATTCGGGTGACTAAATCCATTTATAGTCAAATCCATTATTCCCAACCAAAATAAAAATATGTATATTTCTCACTGAACAATTATACCGGAGTGATTATGAAACCATACAAAGTAATTATTGCCGCCTGTTCCGACTACGATCCCGATGTTATCAGCGCTAAGATTGCGGAATCCGTTGACCAGATGGTTCTGCCAAAACCGATCTCGGGCAAGATTGTAATCAAACCCAACTTAGTCATGGCCCACCCGCAGGTCGCCACCGAATCCTATACCCGCAGTGAAGTGATCGAAGGCCTTATTCGCACTGTTCTGCAAAAAGGGACTGCCATTGAACGAATTGACATTGTGGAAAAATCCGGATTAGGAATTACTACCGCAACGGCTTTTCGGCATGCCGGTTACCGCAACCTCGCCCGTAAATATCCAATAATCAGACTGCGCGCGATGGAAGAGAGTCGCCAGGTGCGAATCGGTTTAGACAACGGCCAGATCCATAAAAGCGTCCGGATTGCCCGCGCAGTAGCCGAACGGGATTTCCTGATTTATGCCCCGAAGCTGAAAACCAATGTCCTTTCCCAGGCCTATTCCGGCGCGTTGAAACTGAACATTGGCAGTATTGACAGCAAAGAGCGTATGTATCACCATCATTACGATTTGCATCGTAAAATGATAGATCTGCTGGAAATCGCCAATCCCGATCTGATCGTAACGGATGGTATTCGTTTTGCCTTTGGCGGCAACCAGATGACCCAGCCGGGCATGGCGCTTGGCGTGCTGGTAATCTCTGCCAACGCAGTTGCCCATGATATGGTCTGCGCCCGGATGCTGAATCTCGATCCTTTCAAGATCGATCATATTAAGGAAGCCGTTGAGCGCGGCTATGGCCCCAAATCATTTGAAGAAATAGAGATTGCCGGAGATGTGTCTATCGAATCCGTTCAGGAAAAAACCAAAGATCTAGACTATGGTTTTTATCCGGTGGATCAATTCAAATGCAATTTCAGAATCATTTCCGGGACTCCTTACTGCACCGGCGGATGCCAGGGTATTTTCCTGGATTGGCTTCACATGGTCAAAGATCGCAAACCCAAGACCCTGGCGCGTTTTCCGAATCTCACCGCTCTGGTAGGCAAGGTCAGTCAGAAAATCGATGCTAAAACAATTATGCTGGTCGGCGATTGCGCCCAGGCCTCGCCGCAATTAAACGCCCGCCGGATCGTGCGCATCAAGGGTTGTCCACCGACGCACAAACGTATTGTCTGGGATATGATGGTTATGTTCGGGTTGTTGGCGCCGCTGGTGCGCCCCTCCCTGATCTGGGACGGATTCGGTTTGTATCCTCTGAAAAAAGTTAAGGGCTGGCTGGTGAACCTGAAATTCAAGCCCCTTCAGAAAAAGGCCTGATTCTTTCGAATCCTGCTGGTAAAAACTTACAAAAGGTTGCTGGCCAGTTCGGCCAGTTCACTGCGCTCACCTTTTTCCAGATTGATGTGCGCGTAGATGTTCTGGCCCTTCATTTTGTCGATCAGGTAGCAGAGCCCGTTCGAGTGAATGTCGAGATAGGGATGATCGATCTGGAAAATATCGCCGGTGAAAACCATCTTGGTGCCGTCGCCGGCGCGGGTGATGATCGTTTTCATTTCATGCGGCGTCAGGTTTTGAGCTTCATCCACGATGAAAAAGACTTTTACCAGACTGCGCCCGCGGATATAGGTCAGCGGTGCGATCACTAATTTATCGTCGTCGAGCAGTTCGCTGATGCGCTTGAATTTCGGGCTGGACTCCGGATACTGGTTTTTAATTACTCCGAGGTTATCGAATAACGGTTGCATATACGGATCGAGTTTCGATTCAATGTCGCCGGGCAGAAAGCCGATGTCTTTGTTGCTTAGCGGTACAACCGGACGCGCCATATAAATCTGGGAGTAGTTTTTCCGGATTTCGAGCGCCGAGGCCAATGCCAGGAGTGTTTTTCCGGTGCCGGCCTTACCGCTCATACTGACCAACTTTATATCGGGATTCATCAGCGCATTCATAGCAAAGATCTGTTCGGCATTGCGCGGGAGAATACCATAACCCGTGACTTTTTCGACCCGCCGGATTTTGCAGGTCAGCGGATCGTTGACCGCCAGCACCGAAACCCTTTCATTGCGCAGAATCAGATATTCCCAGGGCAGAAGCGGCCGGTCTAAATTCAGGCCGCCGAGATCGTTTTCATACGGCGGACTAAAAAGCCGATCCAGATAGACGGTCGGCACATTCTCGATCAAACGCCGGCCGGCGTACAACTCCGATATATTTTTAACGTGATCGGTAAAATAATCCTGGGCCATCAGGCGAACGGCCTTGGCTTTCATCCGCAAATTGACATCTTTGGAAACCAGAATCACCGGCCGGTCCTTGGTTTCCTGCGCCAGATAATAAGCGATGTTCAGGATATGATGGTCGGGGACATTGCGGGCGAAATTCAATGCCAGGTCGGGGTGAAAGTCACGCTCGAGGCGGATCGAGATTTTACCCTGTCGCGGGCCGATCTTGACGCCGCCGTCGAACAGTTGCTCGCCGCTCAGTGAGTCCAGCGTGCGGGCGAATTCGCGCGCCTGAAAATTGATAGTCTGGTTGCCGATTTTAAATTGATCGAGCTCTTCCAGCACCGTGATCGGTAAAACAATGTCGTGTTCCTGAAAATTGTAGATACAGGAACTATCGTGCAGAATCACATTCGTGTCCAGCACAAAGATTTTCTTCGGTTTGGAGTTTACCACGATTTCCTCCGATAAGGATTCAATGACATGAAATAAACATCTTGGTGACTTTGGGTCTTAATGACATCACCAGATTATTTTTCCGGAATGGCCTGGACTTCCCGGCCGAATGGCGTCATGGCCAGCGATAGCATTTTGACGTGCTGTTTGGCGAACGGAATTCCGATGATCGTTATCGCACATAGCACCGCGAAAACGAAGTGCGTTATCACCAATTCCAGACCGCCGAATAATAGCCAGAGCAGGTTCATGATAGTTGACAAACAACCCGGCGCCGATTTGGTGTAAGCAATCTTATGCCCGAACGGCAGCAGTCCCAGCACCGAGAGTTTGATACATTGCATGCCGAACGGAATTCCGACGATCGTCAGGCACAATACCACACCACCCAGCAGATAAAAAAAGAAGATGAACAGCCCGCCGCCCAGAAAAATCCACAGTATATTACCAAGTGTACTCATATTGATCCCCTTTTCGTAAGTATCTTTTTAACGCGCTCCGGATAATTGGTTACAATCCCGTCCACGCCAAGAGCAACGACGCGCTGAATGTCATCCGGATAATTGACCGTGTAAACGATGATTTCGAGCCCGATTTGATGCGCGCTGGCCACCAGTTCGGCGTTGATAAATTCGGCGCTGGTGACGATGGTTTGCACGCCCAGCGGTCGCGTGAATTCCGCCAGTCCGAACGGCAGCCCGTAGATAATGACGCCGGTAGCGAGTCGCGGCTGAATTTGCCTGGCCGCCAGGATTTCGTATTGGTTGAAGGAGCTCAGCAGGAACTGATCGTATGTCCAACTGTGTTCAGCGACGTATTCGTCGACGAGTTTAATAACCAGCGCGGTGGTGTCGGGGCTTTTGATCTCGATGTTGATTTTTACCCGGCGGTCAACCAGGTCGAGAGCTTCGCGCAAGGTCGGAACCTGGTGCTTGCCAGCGATGCGTAATTGCCGGACCTCGGCGGCGGTTTTAGAGTAGATTGAGCCCTTTCCATCCGTAGTGCGTTCCAGCCGGTAATCGTGCATGATGAACAGCTCGTCTTCGACACGCTGCACGTCGAGTTCGATCCAATCGGCGCCCAGCGCGATAGCCTTTTCAAAAGCCGCCAGTGTGTTTTCCGGAGCATGCCCGGAAGCACCCTTATGGGCGATGACCTGAATGGGTTTGACGCTCAATTCAATTCCACTTTGCCGGTGCGGTGATAATCAGCCAGGACTTCCCGGAAAACTATATACGTTATCAGTTCGTCCATATTGAACACGATGTGGATGTAACGCAGATAATTCGGGACTTCCATTGCGGTCGTATCACTGGCAACAAAAGTGCCGTCAGCCTTGAATTGTTTAAGAAAATCCGAGCTCCGGATAACCGCTGCCGGATAGTACTGCACTGCAATGTGCCGCTCCGGATCATGGTACAATAGCGCCACCGGAATAAAGGTTTTTTTCCCGCACTGCCCGCATGCCAGGAGGTTAATCTGTCCCTCGAACAAAGCCTTTTTGGCTTCCGGAGCGAGGGCGACATTCAGGGATTGCCAGATTTGGACGCTTTGTTCGTGCTTACAATGCGGACAGACCACAATTTTCGACTCGTTAATCGACATGTGCTTTTTCCTCGGTCATTGATTTATTTGCGGATTCCCAGTTTATCGAAGATGAACGCATACTCGAAGGCTATTTCCTTCAGATAATCGTAGCGCCCGGTGGCGGAGAAGTGACCCTTACCCATGTCGGTTTTCAAGAGCAGGACATTGTGGTCGGTTTTCAGGGCGCGTAGTTTGGCGGTCCATTTGGCGGGTTCCCAGTAGGCGACGCGCGGGTCGTTCAATCCGGCGGTGATCAGCAGGTGCGGATAAGCCTTAGCGACGACATTGTCATAAGGCGAATAGGATTTCATGTAGGCGTAATACTTTTCCAGGTTGGGATTGCCCCACTCTTCCCATTCAATGGCTGTCAGCGGGATCGATTTATCCAGCATGGTGTTGATCAGGTCGACGAACGGCACGTCGGCCACGACAACCTTGAATAATTCCGGTCGCAGATTGGTAATCGTGCCCATTAGTAAGCCGCCGGCGCTGCCGCCGTTGGCGATTAGTTTATCTGCCGAAGTATATTTTTCGGCGACCAGTAAATCGGCGCAGGCAATGAAATCCGTAAAGGTGTTTTTCTTACGCAGGAGTTTGCCATCCTCATACCATGGCCGTCCCATTTCGCCACCGCCGCGCACGTGCGCAATGGCATAGACGAAACCGCGGTCTAACAGGCTCAGCCGGATCGAAGAGAAGCGTGCTTCGCTTGGATAACCATAAGCCCCGTAGCCATTAAGATAAAGCGGATGCGAACCGTCTTTGACCAGGCCTTTCTTGTAAACCAATGAAACCGGCACTTTGACGCCGTCCGAAGCCGTGGCGTAAATCCGCTCGGATTGGTATTGATCCGGGTCGTAGTGGCCCAGCACTTCGCTCTGTTTCTTCAACTCGCGGGTTTTATTTTCCATGTCGTAATCGTAGACCGAACGCGGCGTGACCAGCGAAGTGTATTTGAAGCGCAATACTTTTGTGTTGAAGTCCGGGTTTTCGTCGCCGTCCAGCGTATAAACCGGCTCAGGGAAGTCGATATAATGCGTTGCACCGGTATTCAGATTCTCGATGCGGATATTCTCCAGGCCGTTCTCGCGTTCGTAAACAACTAATTGATCGCGGAACAGATCGATACCGCTCAGCATAACATCCGGCCGGTGGGCGATTTTTTCTTTCCAGTTACGCTTCTCCGGTTTGGCGATCGGAGTCTCCAGGAGACGGAAATTGATCGCATTTTCATTGGTCAGGATATAAAACTTATCGCCGTGATGATCGATCGAATATTCGACGCCGGTCTTACGCGGGCAGAATAACCGGAACCGACCGTCCGGCCGATCGGCTGAAAGGTAATGAACTTCCGTCGTGATCTGGCTGCCCAGCACCAGCATCAGGTAGGCCTGACTGCGCGTCTTGCCCAGGCCGAGGTAGAACATCTCATCCGGTTCGTGGAAAACCATGATGTCGTTAGCCGGAGCGTCGCCGAGCCGGTGACGCCAGAGTTTATCCGGTCGCATGATCGTGTCTAAGGTCGTGTAGAAAATCGTCTGGTTGTCATTAGCCCATTCCAGTCCGTAGGAGACATCGCGGATCGTGTCCGGCAGCATCTGACCGCTGGCGAGATTCTTGAAGAACAGCAAATGCATTTCGGAGCCGTTGAAATCGACGGCGTAGGCCAGCAATTTATGATCGGGACTGACTTTGAACTCGCCGATCTCGCAGTATTTATGTCCGGCGGCCAGCCCGTTTTGATCGAGCAGGATTTCTTCCGCGCCTTCCAGCGAACCTTTTTTCCGGCAATAAATTGGATATTGGCTGCCCTTCACGGTGCGGGTGTAATAATAGAAACTGTCGATCTTCACCGGCACGGATTCGTCGGTCTCTTTGATGCGGGCCAGCATTTCATTATATAATTTCTTCTGCAGGCGTTTGGTTGGTTTCATCACCGCCTCGGTGTAGGCGTTTTCGTCTTCGAGATACTTGATGACCTCGGGATTGGATTTTTCCCGCAGCCAGGCGTAATTATCGATCAGCGTATCACCCAGCACCACGGTCGTTTTCGGTTCAATTTTCGCGACCGGCGGGGTCAGCGGTTTGGTGGGGCAACCGCTCAACCAGATAACGGTTAACAGTACGACTGTTGACATTAAGCCCCTAAATATGCTTGTCCGTTTCACAAAAGCCTCCTTGTTATTTGACGAAATCGTTGTTTAATGCGGTGGTCTCGAATATCAGATAATGGGTTTTGGCCATGCCCAGGTTAGAATAAGTTGTCTGAGCTTTTTGATTATCACGCTCGACGTACAGCCGCAGGCCGCAGACCTTGCCGTCCGCGATCGCGGCCCGGCGGATATACTCGTACATTTTCCGGTAAATGCCCATGCGCCGGAACTCCGGGCGGACGTAGACGCTCTGTATCCACCAGAAAAGCCCGTTGCGCCAGTCGCTCCATTCATAGGTAATCATCAAACAGGCAACCACCCGCCCGCCGCTTTCCGCGACAATATAAAAGCCCCATTCGGGGTGCTGCAGTAGATTGCGCACTCCGGCGGTGATGGTTTCAGGCGGTAAAATCCGGTTCTCGGTTTCCAGCGCCAGGGCGGCATTGAAGGCCGCCAGATCGTCGGCATCGGATTCCTGTGCCAGGCGGATTTGAATTTCCGGGTTGACTGGCTCCATAGTTTCTCCATCTTTTTGCATCGGTGCTGGTCAAATACTAATCAATATTTTTCTGATATGAAATACTTTTCGCGCTTACAACCGGCAGAAAGTTTCCTAAAAACTTCCGGCCTGATTAACTTTCGGCGGTTTAGACGATCTATATATGCAATGGAAATGACCAATAAAATTATCCTGAAAGGCCTTAATCTGGCGGAAATCGGCGAGCAAATGACCGCGATCGGCGAAAAACCGTTTCGCGCCCACCAGATTTACCAGTGGCTGTATCAGAAAAATGTCACGGATTGGGCCCGGATGTCTAATATCCCGCAGGCACTTCGCGAAAAATTGACCGAGCGGTTTATTATCCAGACCATCAAACTGAAAGATTCATTTCACAGTCACCGAGACGGTTCAATCAAATACCTTTTCGAGCTGGCCGACGGTCACATGATAGAAGCTGTTTACATGCCGGAAGAGCCGCGCCGTACGGTTTGTTTGTCATCGCAGGTTGGTTGTCCCGTGGGCTGTGCCTTTTGCGCAACCGGAATAATGGGACTGATCCGCAACCTGACCGCGGGCGAAATAGTCGACCAATTGCTTTTCATCAATGCCGCTCTGACTCGTCCAATTACGAATGTGGTTTTCATGGGTATGGGCGAGCCGTTTTTTAATTACGATAATGTCATCCGCGCCGCGCAAATATTCAACAGTGAGCTCGGCCCGGAGCTGGCCGCCCGCCGCATCACGATCTCAACTTGCGGAATTATTCCGGCGATCGAACGCTTTACCGCCGAGAAACAACGTTACAAATTAGCGATCTCGCTCAACGCCACTACCGACGAACAGCGCGATAAGCTCATCCTCATTAACCGTAAGTACAAGATTGCCGAATTACTGACGGCGGCCCGTCATTATACCCGGACGACCCGCAAACACGTTACTTTTGAATATATCCTGATGGCCGGAATAAATGATACCCTGGCGGATGCGCGGCGCTTGGTCACCCTGCTCAGCCCGATTCCCTGCAAACTCAACCTGATCCCGTACAACGAGAACCCGCAGTTCCCATTCCGTGCTCCAACCGAAGAGCATCTCAACGAATTTATCCACGAAATCTACCGGGCGCCCTTTGCCGTGACCGTACGCCGCAGCAAGGGGCTGGACATCGCCGCGGCCTGCGGCCAACTTTACGTCGCAGCCAGGAAATCCTGAAAGACAGGATTTTTAGACAAGATTAACAAGATTTAATAGATTAATTCTTCTCGCCAAGACTCCAATGGCACAAATGAATCAGTTACGGATTACGAGTTTTAGTATATAGATAATAGTTACCGGTCATTTTTTCCGGAACAGATGGGTTTAAATATCAGAGTGAGGAAGCTCACAATCATCCGGACTCGAAGAAACAGATCGTAAGGGACATTTATTGAGGGCTTCGGACAAATCCGTTATGCCGATGATTGCAATTCAGGTATATGTTATCGTCGTGTACTAGTCATAAAAATATCTTGACAATACCATTGAAATGCTAATATATTCATCCAAAATGAAAGAAATCGAGAATTTTAATAGAGCTGAATGTCAGAGTATAAGAGCAAGATTGGCCCTTCCTGGATATTTTACGGTTCCGGGCGTCTTAGGTGCCGGGCGAAATTTTATATAAACGGCAATTAGTTTTTTATTAATAAAGGAGAAGAAATTGAAGCATTTTTCAATTGTAATGCTCATGTTGTTTTTAACATATCCGGTTTTTGCGCAAAAGATCGCAGTTATGGATTTAAAGCCTCTGGGCTACTTCGATAAAGACGAGATCCAGGTTCTATCAGAACGCTTCCGCTCGGAAATCGTCAAGACGAAGAAATATGAAGTAATGGAGCGTCAGGATTTAATGGATCTGGACAGGGAACTCGCCTTGCAATTAAGTTCGGGCTTTGATGCCAATGTGGTTGCCCAGGCCGGTAAGAAATCCGGGGCTCAGTTCGTTATCCTGGGTAGTCTGGGTAAAATCGGCGCGCAGTACACGATCGATGTCAAAATGGTGAACTGTGAAACCGGCCGGATAGAGGAAAGTATTGCCGAAGATTATAAGGGCAGTAAGGAAGGTTTAATTGCCGTAATGCACAGCATTGCTTTCAAGATGGCCGGAATCCAGGAAAAGAAAAGTACCTGGAAGTGGATCGCGGCCGGAGCAGTGGGGGTCGGAAGTGCGGTCGTGATAATGTTAATAAAAGGCCAGGCCGCCACTCCCGGTGGTTTACCGGCGCCGCCTAATCCACCCAGCGTTCCCTGGTAATTTCTTTAATATGAATATTTAAGTGAAAGGATATAAAATGAAAAAGATACTTTTAAGTGTGCTAAGTGTGTTCGTTGCAATAAGTCTATCTTATGCCAAAGTAATTGTCGTAGATGTCGCCGGCGGCGGGCAGTATACTACGATCAAAGAGGCTGTAGCCGCAGCCGTTGCCAACGATTCTATCTTAGTCATGAGCGGGGATTATTTCTTCGATGCCAGTCATGGTAAAGTCACTGTCAGTAAAAAGCTGTTTATCATTGGTTCGGGGTACACAACGGCCGAAAATGGCGGAACCCGTTTAGTCGATGTGCCTGGCAGTGGCCTGTTTGATTTAGACGGCGCCAGCGATGGAACCCATATATCTGGTTTTAGGATTGATTCAAAAGGAACAGCTGTCAACATCCAGGCCAACGCCCAAAAAATAGTCATAGAGAACAATTTTTTCATTCAGAGATCAGGATCTTATTGTATTAACCTCACAAGTTCATCAAGTGATACGATTCGGAGTAACATTTTAGTAGCCGGAGACCAACACCATCAAACTGCTTATGGCATACAATTGAACAGCACATCCGGCGACCTGATCTGTAATAATATCTTTTCCTGGTTCAGCTATGCCATTTACGAAAACACGTCCGCTTCCGGGACTTCCACTATTCGGAATAACATCGTACTCGACAGTGGCTTTAGTTATTACGGATACTACAGTGTGTATTTATATAGTAATTGTTTATTCTACTCAAACATATTTATGAATGCAGATCGGGGTGTCTCGGATCAAAGCAGTGGAAAAGCGACGATCGCATATAACGGATTTTTTAATAATTTGAGTGATGGCAGCACTGGATTAAATCCCAATACTGCCGATCCAATGTTTGAAAACTATAGTTCGAGCGACAACTTCAATGAAAATTCTCTTGAAACAAGCGAACTTGACTTTCACCTGAAAGACGCTTCTACTTATATCGATGGTGGTGTGGTGGGCCCGGCCTATCTGGATGTGGACGGCTCGCGCAACGACATCGGTCTTTACGGTGGTTCATACCCGTTTAATAATGACCTTGGTATTCCGACTATACCGGAAGTAATTACAATCAGCGTTTCACCGACATCAGTCTCGCCAAGTGGTTCGATCACGATTTCCGCGACCGGAAGAATTGGCGGTGGCGGTGCCGCGAAAGCCGCCAAGGCGATTGTACCGCCGATCGTTGAACCAAATAAAGCAAATGAACCGATCATTCAGCCGACCACCGGAAATAAAAACCAAAATCCGGCTCAGAAAACACAGGTAAAAAAAGCGGCCGACACTAAAGCCAAATAATAACTCTTTACCAAACAAAAAATGTAAAGGTTAATTAATGAAGCTCAAAACCTTACGATTTATCGCCTTATGTACGCTGTTCAGCTTGTTACCGTTGACCCTGATTATTGCAGGCAATTCGGCCAGTTTTGATCTGGATGAAAATCTCAATGAACTTCTGGGATCATTAAAAGCGACGAATATTAATTCGGCTGAATATTTTCTGGATGACAACGATCCCGGTCCGGGAAGCGCTACTGCTTTGACGGTTTCGATCGTCGATGGAAAAGCGGTCATTAACAGCGTTGTACAATTAAATAGCCTTCCCGACGGAATTCACCAAATCTATCTGCGATTACACGATGCAACCACTGGTTGGGGACCGGCGCGCGGTACTCAATTCATAGTGACCCACGGTACCGGCATTAATTACCAGATAACACAGGCTGAGTACTATATCGATACCGATCCCGGCGAGGGCGCAGGAACGGCTTTAACAATCAGCAGTGCCGGTGCAGAAGTGACCGTATCCGGCAATTTCAGCGCCGATGGATATGAGAATGGCGAACATCGCCTGTTTGTCCGTTTTTATAATAGCGAAACGGGCTGGGGGCCGGCCCGCGGCACAAAATTTTATAAAACACCGGTAAAAGAGACCTTTAATATTGCTGGTGCCGAATATTATATCGATACGGATCCGGGCAATGGAGCCGGTACGACTATTGCCGCTCCGGTTGATGGAGTTTACGATGAAACTGAAGAAGAATTCAGCATCAGCCCAAGTTTACCGGCGGTTGGTCAGCATAAAATCTACATGAGAATGAGAGATAATTTGGGACATTGGGGGCCTGCCAGGGCGGTAAACTTCACCGTAACGGACAATGCCGAAACAAATCCGACCATCGCGGCCGCTGAATATTTTATCGATACCGACCCCGGTAACGGATCGGGGACGGTCATTCCGGCACCCGCCGATGGCACTTATGATGAGGCTACCGAGGAATTCGAGGTGAATTACTCAGTTGGTTCCCTGAGTTTAGGTCGGCATATTGCCTATATCCGTACCCGGGATTCCCGCGGTCATTGGGGACCGGCCCGCGGCACGATTTTTATCATTAGTGAGGATGCCCAACCGGTGATATCTGCGGCGGAATATTTCTTCGATGCCGACCCGGGCGATGGAAATGGAACGCCTTTCCCGGCTAAGGACGGGGCCTATAATACTACCGAGGAAGCCGGCGAATTGAATCTCTCCATCCCGGCAACCGGATTAGCAGTCGGAAATCACAAGGTCTATGTCCGGTTTATGAATTCGCGCGGAGATTGGAGTGCGAAAAAATACACTGATTTTAGTATCGTTGTGAAACCGACGATTGAAGTATCCGTAACGGCGATAGATTTCGGTACCGTCTTTATTGGCGATTCAGCCAAAGAAGAATTTGTCATCCGGAATAAGGGCGATGCCAATTTGACGATTTCAGGTATTACGGCTCCCACAGGCTATAAGACCAGCTTTGTGACCTCTCAGGGAACTGTAGCTCCCGGAGATACTTTATTGGTAACGGTGACATTTAAACCGACCGCCGAGACCAACTATAATGGCAATCTGGTCATCAGCAATAATGACGCTCAAAAAAATATCGCTTTGACCGGCAGGGGCTCACGGGTCCCGATCTCGAAAATCACGGCGACACCGGCATCACCGTATAATTTCGGTGAAGTCGATCTGTTCGCGGATGTCAGTAAAAGCGTCCAGGTGAAAATAACCAATACCGGCACTAAAAAACTCTGGATCAGTTCAATCACTTCATCCGACCCGGTTGTATTCTCGCACGATTTTAGCAGTCTGACCGACAGTATCGCGATCAACGCTTATATTACTTTTCATATCACCTTTACTCCCAAAGATACCATTAATTATTCCGAGCATTTCACGATCGTCAACAACTCACCCACCAGCGATTATGAATACGAAGTTTCCGGGAAGGGCATCGGCACTTACGCGCCTCATATCGTTCTGCTCGCAGACACACTGGCATTCGGCACAGTTCAAACCGGATTCTCATCGACCAAAATACTCCGGATCGCCAATACCGGCACGATCGACCTGAATATTTCCAGCATCTCTTCTTCGAACGGCGACTTCCGGACGAATCTTTCTGCCAGCAATAACGTTGTGACTCCCGGTGATACTAATGAAGTGAATGTGACTTTTCAACCCACCAGCGCAGTCACCTACGATGAAACGCTTTCGATCTACAGCAGTGATACACCCAATTCTCCGTCGACGGTTCGGGTGCTGGGAATTGGTTCGGCGACGCCGGTTCCAGACATTCAGGTTTCAGCCAATTCTTTGAGTTTTGGCAATATAAAATTGTCCGCTTCGGCGGTTACCCGATCATTCACGATTTCCAACAAAGGCTCGGCAAATTTGAATATCACCAGTATCGCCAGCGACAATCCGGTCTTTACTACCAATATCACTGGTTCTCGCGTACTGGCGCCGAACGCCAACCTGATTGTTCAGACGACCTTTCGACCAACTGAAAGCATTGTGTACAACGCCCGTCTCATAATTCAGAGCGATGACCCGGACGACGCTGACCTTTCGATCGGTTTGCATGGTTCCAGCGTATTTCCTGAAATATTCGTGCTGAATTCCAATCTGAATTACGGAAATATCGCAGTTAATACCGCCAGCGATCTGGCCGTGACAATTGAAAATAACGGCACCGATACCTTGAAAGTAACCGGATTTCAAAAATCATCGGAGATCGCGGGCGTCATCGCCATTACTCCATTGACTTATAATATTCAACCGGCTCAGTCGAAAAATTTTAAGTTCACTTTCACACCCGTCGAGCCGATCTTATACTCCGGCGAGGTAATCATCCTGAATAATGATGTCCCGGAAACCGTTAAAGTCAGCGGACAGGGGATCGATAACATTCCACCAAGCATAACCTATGATCCGTCGATTTTAGCCGCGACCCCGGTCAATGAAAACACCCAAATTCCGATTCAGGCCGGGATCAGCGATAATAACATGATCGATTGGGCCCGATTGTTTTATCGTCAGGGCGGCAAAACCACATATGATTCGCTCAGTATGACGAAAAATGGTTCCAATTATACCGGAAGTATTCCATCGGCCTATATAACCCGACGAGGAGTCGAATATTATATCAAAGCTTATGATGGCGCCAACGCTAAGGTCATTCCAACGACTGCACCGGCGACTCCGGCAATAATTAAAGTCAGAATTCCAAATCTGCCGCCCATCACGACCCTCGCCGAAAACTATGAGATGCTCTCGATTCCATCGGAATTGGCCCGGAAAAATGTCAAATCTATCCTGGAGGATTTATTAGGGGTATATGACGTAAATGCCTGGCGTCTGTTCCGCTGGATAAATGGCGCCTATGTAGAATTAGTGGACAATGCCAACTTTGCTTTTGACCCGGGACGGGCATACTGGTTAATAACGGCCGATCAGAAGGTGATTGCTTTTGATACCTGCGTGTCGGTTCAGACCGATCAGAATTACATCATGTCGCTGGATAATGGCTGGAACCAGGTCGGGACGCCCTTCTATTTCCCGGTAGAATGCCAGGATATATTTAGCTCAAGCCCCGGAGTGGTTCAGGGCGGCGTCGCTTTTGAATACGATGGAACGGGCTGGATTAACGCAGACATTATGCAGCCGTTTAAAGGCTATTTCGTATACACGCCCTCCGGTGGCAACATTCTCAGGTTTCCGCCGCGCGAAGCCGGACAATCTCTTAAAAAGAGTGCTTTATACTCCGGCCTGATGGATAATGAATGGACTCTGCGTTTAGAAACATTGGCCGGAAAATACCATGACTGTGATAATTTTGCCGGAGTACGGAACAACGCGGATAATAAATACGACCTGTACGATATTTTCGATCCGCCGCCGATCGACGGCAAATTTGTCAATATCTACTTTGATAACGCCGACTGGGACGCCCATCCCGGACGATATAGCGGTGATTTTAAAGCCGTCACTGACGTCGGCAATTATTACGATTTTACATTGGTGGCTCAGAATACCGGGATTCCGCCCCAAATAATGCTTAAAATCCTTCAGCCGTTGCCGGAAAATTATGAACTGCATTTGATCGACAAAGATAACCGCATCAGTCAAACCGTGACGCCCGACGAGCCGATTGCCGTCAACGTCAGTAAAAATAAGATCAACAAACACTATCGCCTGATCGTTGGTAATACTGAGTTTTATCAGGAGAATAACCTCGGCATCGGCTTGACGCCGCAACAATTTGCGCTATCGCAGAATTATCCTAATCCTTTTAATCCGCTGACCAACATCCGGTATGAAATACCCAAAACCAGCCGCGTCAGTCTGATTGTCTATAATACTTTAGGCCAGAAAATCCGGACGCTGGTTGATTCAGAAGACAAATATCCGGGCTATTATCAAGCCATCTGGAACGGGACGAACGACAGCGGCAAACAGGTCGCCAGCGGAATTTATTGGTATGTCATGCGGGCTGGCGAATTTAGCCAGACGAAGAAGATGCTTTTTTTGAAGTAGCGGGCGAATTTTTAACCAGCGCGGAGAAATCATGGATACATCCTACCGGCGATTTACCGTAATCGTTTTCTTTATACTGTTTTCCACGGTTTTGGCTTCGGAGCCGGATAAACGCCCAAAATGGGTAGACCAGGTTCCGAACAATCCGGAACTGCTGCAGGGAATTGGTCTGGCCGATGACACCGGAAGTCCCGAAAGCGATCAAAAACGGGCCGATGTCAATGCCATCACCCAGATTATTAATGAGATCAGTACCAGTGTTTCTTCCAGTCTGACCGATTTTTATCAGGAGGATTCCCAAACCGGCCAATCTGCCAAAACCCTGGAAATATTCACAAAAATCTCATCCCAATTCGCGCAGGAAACAATCAGCGGGATAAAAATAGCCGGGCGTTACTGCGATGCAAAGAAAAAAGTGTACTACGCCTATGCTGTTATCACGCGCGAAGAATTGGAGAATCAATTCAAGGCCCGAGCCGACAATGCTATCAGGTTGTGCCAGGATTATCATCGTTATGCCCAGAAGGCTTTACTGGACGGCAATATTTTCGGAGCCCTGAATAACTACAATAAAGCCTTAGCGGAATTATTTGTCGTTCAGGCCAATTTGAAGCAGAATCTGACGGGCGATCTGGATAACAGCGGCAAAAAGGAAATGTTGCAGGTGCGACTCGAAAACGAGATCGGGAAGATCCTGCCCAACGTCTATTTCCAGGTCATCAGCGGTGATGGACAGGTGGCGCAGCGCAATCGCGGTTTGACCCAGGCGCTGACCGGGAAGGTTGTTTATCAGAGCGATACCAAGACTTATCCGCTGAGCAATTTGCCGATTGGATTCCGATTCATTAACTCGACCGGCAAGGCCAGCGAAGGGGTAACAACCGATATTGGCGGGACGTTCTCCGGTAATGTCAGTCTGATTGAAAGCGCTAGCAGTGAAATTGGCACGGTGCGGGCCGGGATTTATTTTCCGGAACTGGAAGCGTTTCGTAACCAGGTACCGAACCTGTTTAAGATAATCGAACAGGTTGGCTGTGACTTCAAATTTAAAATCGATGTGGCCGGTTCGGTGCGGACTTTCGTTTATATCTGCGAAGATATCGACGGCAATCCCGTTCCCAGAGCCTATTCTACCGGCGAAATCATCAAAGCCCTGATTCAGAACAAGTTCACCGTGATCAATCCCGGGCAATTGCCGCCAAATGTCCAGATCAGCAATCTCGATTTTGCCGTCCGGTACAGCGATTATCAGTCTTTAACCGGCAGCATCAGCCCGGTCGCAGATTATGCCGTTGTCGGGACGATAATTGCCGAACAGGCCGAGGTCAGTAGTGGTGTGTTATATTTCTCGAAAGCCAATGCCGATGTCAAAGTGATCGACCTGAAAACCGGCCGGGAAGTCGCATCGGCGGTTCAAACCGGCGTCAAAGGCGCCGGCAATGATTTCAATACCGCCAACAAAGCTGCGTTGAAGAAATGCACCGAACTTGTCGTGCAGGACATCGTCAAAAGCTTGAAGACTGCGCTGAAATAATGCATTTCCCAATAAGTTTCGGAAATAATCTGGAAGATGACTATCAAAAATCTTTCAAATATCGCTTAGTGAAAAGAGTAAAATTATCAAATCCGGGAGGCCTGTTGTGAAAATATTCCGTGTTCTTGTGGTTTTGGCAATCGCAATGTTACAATTAAGAGCCGAGTGGTGCTGGCAAAATCCATTGCCTCAGGGAAATTTATTGATGTCAGTAGATTTTACCGATGATCTGCACGGTTGGGCGGTCGGGTATTGTGGTACAATTCTTAAAACCGACGATGGCGGTGTCCACTAGAATTTAATTGAGCGTGGAATGGACGAACACATTATGAAGGTTCAATTCTATGATGCAGAATTAGGCTGGATCGTTGGTGTGTGTGGGACAGTATTAAAAACGACTGATGGTGGAGCAACCTGGGTACCATATAGTATAGGAGGTAGCGCCATATATTCTGCCTATTTTTTAGATGATCACTCCGGCTGGGCCATTGGACCGTTGGGAAGAATTGTATTCACGGAAGATGGCGGTGAGTCTTGGACCGAGCAAACCAGCTCGACAACGGAATTGCTCCGTACCGTTTATTTTGTTTCGGCAACGCACGGCTGGATTGTTGGATTAGATGGTAAGATTCTCCGTACAATTAATGGCGGGACGAATTGGGATAACATCAGCCTCGCAACTCCGCTCGATTTACGCGCTGTCTACTTCTTCGATGAAAACAACGGATATTTAGTTGGTGGCGGTGGGAAAATCTTCAAAACGACCAATGGAGGTGATACTTGGGACGAGCTGGTTACTGGTACCGACCGTGATTTATGGTCTATTGAATTTACTTCACCAACTGAAGGTTGGGTAACAGGAAATGATATTATTTTGCACACGACTGATGGATTTACCTGGAGTAGTTATCTTTTTAATGAAAACCTGATCCTTGAATCGATTGACTTCACGACTTCAGCGACCGGCTGGACCGTTGGCTCCAATGGAGTTATTCTGAAGACCGATGACACTGGAATGAACTGGTTGCATCAGGACCGTGGATTGGGCACGACATTTACTTCAACCTATTTTACTAGCGCATCAATCGGATGGACGGTTGGAATAGAAGGTAAAATTCTCCATACTGAAGATGGTGGAAGTCATTGGGAGGAGCAAACCAGCGCAACAGAAAACAGTCTGTATTCTGTGCATTTTGAGGATGATTACTATGGGTGGGTTTCAGGTGATGGCGGCACAATCCTTAAAACAGAAACCGGAGGTACTTCCTGGATTCCGGTTTCTTCCGGTACCGGACAGCCGCTCGAGGCGCTTTATTTCACGGATCCATCTAATGGTTGGGCGGTGGGCTGGTCTGGTACGGTGTTAAGATATGATGGGACCAGCTGGTCGCCTCAAATCAGTGTAACAACCGAACCACTTTATTCTGTTTTTATCATGACGGGAACATCCGGTTTTAAGGGCTGGGCGGTCGGTGATAACGGCACGATAATAATGACAGATGATGGTACAACCTGGAGATTACCGACTGGCCCGGTCCCGACCACGATGCGTCTGAAGTCCGTTGTGTTCACCGATGAACTCCACGGCTGGGCGGTCGGATATAATGGAGTGGTTCTGCAATCAGATGATGGTGGCAACACATGGGTTCTCCGGACTGACATTACCACTTCCTCTCCGCAATCAGTATTTTTCTTGAGTCCGACTGAGGGTTGGATAGCCGGTATGGACGGTTTAATTCTGCAGACTAATGATGGGGGATTGAATTGGGAAAAACAATATAGTCAGATATATGGCCCGATAAATTCGATATTTTTTACCTCTTCGACAGAAGGCTGGGCGGTCGGAAATGCCGGAACGATCATCTCGACCGTCCCGGTGGTTGAGAAGATTACCCGTGAAGATACCTCAAATCCTAAAGATTATGCTTTGATGATGAATTACCCCAACCCCTTTAATCAAACAACTACGATTCAATTTCAAATCCCGCGATTGTCAGAAGTAAACATCAGAATAATAGACATAAACGGGCGAATGATTGAATCGCTGGTAAACAAGGTGATTTCTGATGGTAATTATTCAGTTATCTGGAATGCCGCCAAAGTCAGCTCTGGTATTTATTTTATTCGCATGGAATCGGGTAATTTTAATACGGTTAGAAAATGCGTGTTATTAAAGTGAAATCCACAGAAAATGGTATTCATTAGTATTCCAGGCATCTGTCTAATTATTTTATTGATTGTTAACATTGTACTGATTTCTGGCTCGCAGCAGGCAGGACTAAATTGGTTCGGTTGAAATAAATGACTACTAAATAACAATCGAACGACCGTCGTCCGCTCATCACGCTTTACACGCCCGTCCGGCAGTTGCCGAACATTCAGGCGGGTGCCTTACGTCTTACGGTAACCGGTCACTCGTCACCCGTCACTTGTCACTATTTCAGGCAGTCAGCTTGTCGTACAGTTCTTCGATAGCGGTTTGGAGTTGTTCTTCCGTGCCGTTGTTTTCAATGACGAATTCGGCCAGATCGCGTTTATCTTCTTCGGGCATCTGGAGATCGATGCGCCGCAGAATGTCTTCGCGGGAGAGATTGCCGCGGCGCAGGGCGCGTTCGAGGCGGATTTTATATTTGGTATAGATTAACAAAGTGTGGTCTAACCGGCTGTCGAAACCGGATTCGAAAATGAGCGGTGCGTCCATTACGATCAGGTCGTACTTATCGCGCAGTTTTTCAGATTCCTGTCGAAAATATTCGACGACCCGCGGATGGACAATATCGTTCAAAATGCGCTGGTCGGCTTCTCCGACAAAGGCGCGCTGAGCCAGTTTTTGTGCTTCCAGTTTGCCGTCTTTATAAATATCGCTTCCGAAAGCCTCGACGATCTCGTTCCGGATTTCCGGATCGCTTTCCAGTAATTGTTTGGCGGTCTGGTCGGCGTCGAAAATATAAGCGCCTTTGTTGGCCAGAAATTTACATGCGGTTGATTTACCGGAACCAAGTCCGCCGGTAACACCTAAGGTAACCACGGTCTGTCATCCTCCAATTGCATTTATTATTCGTTGAAAAACTTCGCTGGGAGTTCCGTCGGCCGGAACGATCTTCAGTTGCCCGCGCTGGCGGTAATATTCAGCCAGCGGTTCGGTCTGTTTAGTGTAAACCTGCAAACGCCGGGTGATCGTTTCGACCCGGTCGTCCTCGCGCTGATACAGTTCGCCGCCACAGGCGTCGCATCTCAGCGGATCGCGCGGCGGGTTGGTCAGCAGGTTATAAACCGCGTTGCATTTGCGGCAGGTGCGCCGGGCGGAAAGCCGGCTGACGATCGCATCCGGATCGGCCGATAGCTGAATTACACTATCCAGGCTGACGCCATGTTGCGCGAAAAGTTTATCCAACCCCTCAGCCTGAGGAATCGTGCGTGGAAAACCGTCGAGAACATAGTCCCGCGGAGCTTCGGCGCCGAAGAGCGTTTCGGCGATCAGGCCGAGCATCAATTCATCGGGCACCAGTTCGCCGCGCCTGAGATAATCGTCGGCCTGTTGTCTCAGGGCGGTCTGGTTTTTAATGGCCTGGCGCAGGATGTCGCCGGTTGAAATCTGCCGGAGCCCGCGCTCCTGTTGGAGTTTTTGGGCCTGGGTGCCCTTACCGACTCCGGGCGGTCCTAATAAAATCACTTTCATTTAATTTCCTTTGCACAACGTCGATATATTTTAAAATATTTTTTCAAACATGTCAACTCTATAATAATAACCCGGCAATTACGGCTGTCAGCCACGAGGCCAGGGCGCCGCCGAACATGGCCTTAAGGGCGACTTTGGATAAATCCGAACGACGGCCGGGCGCCAGGGCGCTGATCCCGCCGATCTGGATGCCGATCGACGAGAAATTAGCGAAACCGCACAGGGCGTAAGTCGAAATCACGATCGCTTTTTGATCGAGTACGCCTTTGTGAATCAGTTCGGAGAGCGTCGAATAGGCCACGAATTCATTCAGCGAAAGTTTAATGCCCAGCAGGTTGCCGACCTCCCCGGCATATTGCCAGGAGACGCCCATCAGCCAGGCCAGCGGCCGCAGAGCAAAAGAGAACATGGTTTTCAGACTGCCCGGGAAAATCCCACTGAATTCGCCTTTGGCCGGTGAAAAACCGGAAGAACTGGTATAGGCCGAATAAGTCCCTTTCAGCAAGTTGCCGTCGATCAAACGGTCTAATAATCCCATAACAGTATCGATTAATCCGATCAATGCGATAAAGGCAATTAGCATCGCGCCGACATTGGCGGCCAATTTCAAACCGTCCGTCACCCCACTCGCCGCGGCGTCCAATAGATTGGAAGATTTTACTGTGTCGGCGGGCATTTCGACATTCCCGGCCGTTTTCGAAAGGCGAGTCTCCGGATAAATGATTTTAGCGATGACCAGGGAAGCCGGAGCAGACATGACGCTGGCCGCGATCAGATGACCGGCCGGAACGCCCATTTTAATATAACCGGCCAGCACGCCGCCGGCGATCGTGGCGAATCCACCAACCATGACGGTCAGCAACTCTGACATTGTCATATGATCCAGGAATGGACGGATCAGTAACGGGGCTTCGGTCTGGCCGACGAAGATATTGGCCGTACAGGAGAGCGTCTCCGCGCCGCTGGTGCCCATCGTCCATTGCATGAAGCGCGCCATGATCTTGATGATAGCCTGCATGACGCCGAGATGATATAGAATCGCCATAAACGAGGCGAAGAAAATAATCACCGGCAGCACCGAGAAAGCGAATTGCATCCCGAATCCCGGCCAGGCGCTGTTATCCGTGAAGAAATATTTGTCCAGCGCCAGGTTTCCGAATAAAAATTCGGCTCCAAGAGTCGCCAGCCCGAGGAATTTTTCGACTTTATGAGAGAGAAAAGCAAATACTTCCTGACCGGTATAACCGTGTACGATCAGCCAGGCTAAACCGGAGACCAGCAGAACAGCCGCCAGTTCTTTTTGGAATGGCTGGATTTTAAATAGGGCTTTTATGACAATTGCCAGCAGGATCAGGCCGAGCAATTCGCCGAGCCAGCCGGTGCGACCGAACCTGTAAAAAATAGCAGTCGCGGCCGCAGTTAAAAGGATTACCATCGCTACGCGTCCTAATTGCAATGAACGCCTACCTGCGGCGTTGATATTATCTTTGTAAATGAAAACCACGATCAGCATCAAAAAAACGAACATGGCGCTGAAAGACAAGGCCATTTTTCCCAGGATGATGGCCGCGAATAAAATTTGTAATAAAAGTCCCCAGACAACGACCCGGACAGGAATTTTACGCCGGTTATTCGACATCAGGAAGGCGATTCCAAGTAATGCCAATAGTCCCAGTAAACCTACGAAACGCATGTTGCACCTATGGTTATCAGATTGAATTCAGGATGAAACGGCAAAGTCATTTTTGATCTTCTTCGGGTGGTTCGAAACAAGCCCGGCAACGAGCTTCGTATATATCGGTTGCGCCCAGTAAAACCCGCTCGTTCGATTTGGTGATACGCTGGGTGTAGTTTGCCGGATTTCCGCACTGCATGCAAATTGCGAGAGTCTTGGTAATGTATTCGGCTTCGCAAAGCAACTGCGGAATCGGCTCGAACGGTTCGCCACGGTAGTCTTTGTCCAGACCGGCGACAATCACCCGCCGGCCGGAATCAGCCAGCGTCCGGCAAACTTCGACAAGGGAATTGTCGAAAAACTGGGCCTCGTCGATGCCGAGCACCTGCGCATCGCCGACCTTTTCCAGAATTTCCAAAGCCGTGCGCACGGCTATAGACGGAATTTTTTGTTGATTGTGGGAAACAATGTGATCCTCGCTGTAACGCACATCGATTACCGGTTTGAAAATCGCCACGCGCTGCCGGGCAATCAACGCCCGTCGCAGACGGCGAATCAATTCTTCTGTCTTGCCGGAAAACATACTGCCGCAAATCATTTCGACCCAACCGGTGCTCTTTTCATTTACGGCTACTACTTCTTCGATGCCCATTGGAATGCGATGCATGCTTGTTCTGCTCATAAAATCCTTTTTATTGATTGTTCAGGTGTCTCAGTAAACTGCGGACCTTGGTCTTAAACAGGTCGATTGCCACTGTGTTGTGTCCGCCCTCCGGGATGATGATGTCGGCATGATGCTTGGTCGGCTCGATAAATTGTTCGTGCATCGGCCGGACGGTTCCGAGGTATTGTTCGATGACCGAATCGACCGTTCGTCCACGCTGGTGAATATCACGTTTCAGTCGCCGGATGAAACGAATGTCAGCCGCGGTTTCGATGTAAACCTTGATGTCCATCATGTCGCGCAATTCCGGATCGTACAGAACCATGATCCCTTCGAGCACGATGATTTTCTGACCGTTGACTATCAGAAATTCGGTAGTACTGCGGGTGTGGGTTTTGTAATCGTAGACCGGGATTTTAACTTCCTGGCCGTCCAGCAGGGCGCGCATGTCAGCCCGCAATTGCGGGAAGTCATAGGCTTCAGGATGATCAAAGTTATGACGGCCACGGGCTTCCAGCGGAATATGGCCGAGGTCAAAATAATAGGAATCCTGTTCGATGATTATAACATCGCGTGGATCCGAATCATGCACGATGTTTTTAGCCATCGAGGTCTTGCCCGAGCCGGTTCCGCCGGCGACTCCGATTAAAATTGATTTCTTCATTTATGGCTTGCGTCCTTTATTTTATTTTCGTCAAATGGCAAAGGTAACAGATCGGCACTGCGCAGGTGCTGAACATTTTCATCCGCGTCGAACAGAAAAACATCAATATCCCCGCAAAGATCCCAGATGACCTGGCGGCAGGCTCCGCAGGGCGAGGCTCCGTTTAGCGAGTAAATCCCGAGCGCGCGGAAATGCCTTTCGCCAGCCACGACGGCCGCAGCGATCGCATTACGTTCGGCGCAGACCGTCAGTCCGTATGAACTGGCCTCCATATTGCATCCCAGATAAATTTTTCCATTATCCGTCATCAGTGCCGCGCCGACCGGATAATGTGAAAAAGGCGCGTGCGCATTCTGTGCGGCCTGGCTGGCAGCGGTTTTCAGAAGTTCCGGTTTAATTTTGTCCATATTCTTTTCCTCTCGTATGGTTCCAGGATTAATAATATAATGAATCCGGCCAAAAATCCGCCGATATGAGCGAACCAGGCAACTCCACCCTGGGACTGAAAACCCAGCGAGCCAAGCCCGTTGCTGATCTGGATCAGGAACCAGATACCCAGCAGGTAACCGGCCGGAACCCAAAACTGACGGATAAAGATAAAGAACCAAAATAAGATTTTGACGCGGGCGTGCGGATAACGCAGAAGATAAGCCCCCAGCACTCCGGAAATTGCCCCGCTGGCACCGATCATTGGTATCTGAGAAGCCGGGTCGGCAATTACCTGGGTCAATCCGGCGATAATCCCGCAGACGATGTAAAATACAAAAAACTTAAAATGCCCCAGGGTCGATTCGATATTATCACCGAAAATCCACAGATAGAGCATATTTCCGGCCAGATGAAAGAACCCCCCGTGCAGAAACAGCGTCGTGAAAAAAGCCAGAAAGCTTCTTAATCCACTGCCATTGAAAAGATTGGCGGGAACCAGTCCGTACTTAATGAACATGACCTGAAGGGCTTTGGGCGGCAGGGACAATTGATAGAAATAAACGATGCAGTTGACGATAATCAGAGCGACCGTGATTATGGGCGGTGTCAGGCGGAGAGTCGAGTCTCGGGTCGGTATGAACATGTGGCTATCTGTCCGGTATAATCGTGAATTCACTGGTGGCAGTTGAAATATTTCCGGCCCGGTCGGTGACGGTAATGTTCAGGATGTGTTTGCCGGAAGCCAGGGCGCCCACCAGTTCGTATTTGATATAATGTTTGGGTGCGTGATATTCGGTTATCAGCGGATAATCGTCGAGCGTGGCGACGATGGCAAGGTCGTTCTGAATCCCGGAAAGATCGTCCCGCACGGTGGCTTTGACAGTGCGTACTCCTGAAGCCCGAAAACGACCACCGTTGCCCGGGAAAATATTACGAATAACCGGCGGGGTAAAATCTTTTATCAGGGCCAACTCGCCCATCCGACGGGTGGCGGCCCGAATCAGATTGTTTTGCGAATCGGTCTGATTGCCGAGAAAACGCCAGGTGTTTTCGACATGCTGATAAACTCCGATTTGCCGGATGTCGGCGCTGTAGGTCGGATATTTGAAGGCGACCCGGATCGAATCGTGCAAAGGCTGATTGGTTGGATAAAGCGTATAGCGGGGTGAAACAAACTGGCCGCCATCGAGACTCCCGGCAGTCGCGCTGTTCAGCCAGATTAGCATCGAGTCATAGACGGCATCGACCGGAAAGATTGCCGTGAAAAGAGAGTCTCTGCTGGTGTAGAAATTATCTGAACCGGATACGATACATTTAAGATTGAGCCGCACCCGCGTAATATTCATCGGTTGGGTATTGAAGCGCACTTCAAAGGCAAAGGCATCCCGCCAGACCGCAAAGGGCGCCGGGGCGGTGAAATATTCTACCGGCGAAACGCGAATCAAAGGCACTTCCCGCATTGCCGCGCTGGTCTGTAGGTAAAAGGTTGGATCGTTTTCGGGCACGTCGCTGAAAGTCAGACGCGTGATAAAGGTTTTTGGATTGTGACTGAATTTGTAATTGAGGGTCAGCTCGTCCGGATTTGGCTGACGGTCAGCCCGCCCAAAAATCGGCCGGAATTTAAAACCGCTGGCGGAAACGGCGTTGATTTGCAGATATTCGTTGTTGGCTGGCTGGTCGTTGATCGTCAGCAGATACTGATCGGCGGTCGAGTCGATCCGCGCGAGATTCGCCGGGCGTTTGTAATCTCCCTGCCTGGTTACCCAGTTCACTCCGATATTTTGCACTGCGACGTGCCCGGGACGGGACATAGCGACCTGGAATCCATCGACCGCAGGCTGAACGCCGATCAACTTCATCGGTTCGGGATCGTCGACCAGTATTTTAAATTCGACGGTTGAAGTATTCAGATTCTTATCGTATGCGAGTATGCGGGCGTTGTGCAGACCGGCGCTCAAATCCAAAATACCGGTTGTGCCCGGCAGGACGTTCATCGGCATGACTTTGCCCGAAGCGAATTCCCATAGCCGGTTATAGACTTCGCCCATATCGTGATCCAGCTGATAATTGCGATCGATTTCGGCATATCTCGTCTGTTCGAAACCGAATTTATCGTACTGTACCTGGAATCGCAGGCTATCGTCGATAAATAACTTGATGCCGTAAGGAGGATAAACGTTAGGAATGCCTTTGACGGTATCGTATGTTTTTATTTCGATGCCGATCGGACCGGTGGTCTGAATCGGCTCGGAGATAATTGAATTATTGTTTTTCAGATACCTGGCATTAAAAGTCTGAGTCGTCGGCAGGCCATTTACCCGGGAATTGATCCTGACCGGGGTAACCGCAACCGCGCTGATAGTCGGTGCGGTTTTATCGTTGACGGCCAGATTGGTATTCAGCGGATTGAACGGATTTTCCAGGCTGTCGCGCAATTCAAAATGCAGATGCGGGAAAATCGTCCCGGAGTCGCCGGTATAGCCGATGATTTCACCTTTCTCGACCCGCAGTTCGTCTTTCGGCAAATTGATTTCAACCCGGAAGCGTTTCTGACGCTCCTGTTCGTCTTTGATCAAAGCCAACAGCCGGTCAGAGTAATTGTCGAGATGGGCATAGACGGCAATATTACCATCATCGATTCGCTGGTAAATCACTTTACCGAAGCCGTTATATGAGGCCCGGAGAGTCTGGATATACCCGCTTTCAATGGCAAAAACCGGGTAGCCGGTACGCTGATTGGTTTTAATGTCCAGCCCGGAATGCAAATGATTGGTACGGTATTCCCCGAAAGTCGAGCTAAGCAAATGACTGGCATTGGTCGGCCAGAGATAATCCTGGGAAATTGCGGTTTGAAGGAGGAGGCTGATAGCCAGAGCGGACGGGAAAATTCTCATGCAGGCAAACTAATATTCATACCGGGGCGGAATATACGTATAATCAGTCCCAAATTTCAAATTTTTATTTGGTCGGTCGCCTGACATGAAAAGGCGTTCTGAAATCATTCCTGGAATATTACCGATTTATTACGTCCGCTGCGTTTGGCTTCGTACATTGCTTTATCGGCGGCGTCGATCAGTTTTTTATCCTCCGGCATACTGGCGGCATTAAACTGCGCAACCCCGGCCGAGAGCGTTACACTGCTGACGGCCTGCTCGAAAGAAATTTTCTGGCCGGCGACGAAGGTGCGGATTTTTTCGGCGGCGATAAGGGCTTCCCGGGCAGTCGTTTCCGGCAGTAAAACCACGAATTCTTCGCCGCCGTAGCGGGCACAAATATCATGTTTACGCAGGCTTTTCTGTAAAATCTGGCCGATCATTTTCAGAACTTCGTCGCCGAAGAGGTGGCCATAGGTGTCATTGATTTTTTTGAAAAGGTCGATGTCGAGCATCAGCAGGCTGAGGGGCGAATCGTAGCGGATACTGCGGGCGATTTCACGCTTTAATTCCTGGTCAAAATTGCGACGGTTGTTGATACCTGTCAGGGCATCGGTGGTCGAAAGCGATTCGAGCTGGCGGTTGGCCTCTTCAAGCGCGTGGGTGCGTTCCTGAACACGCGTATCGAGCAAGGAGTTCAATTCCTGGAGTTCCGTCCGGGCGCTTTTCAATTCATCGATTGCCATTTTCAGATGGACCTCGCGCGTTTCAAACAGCCGGAAAAGGTTGTCCAGCACCGTCGCCAGCTGGCGCAGTGAATTGGGTGCGCCGATGCGCATGAATTTTTTGAAAGAGTCCGCATTATATTCGCCGCGCGAGATAGTTTCGATTTGGCTGACGAATTCTTCAAACAGTTCTCGATCCCATTCTTTCATAAATTAATCACCTGAATTTTGTTGTGGTTTATTGCTAAAAGTGTCGTTATCGATCAGCGGCACGAACCTGACCGGTAAAATTGGACTGCTCTTCAAACCGAGGGGCGTTTTTTCAATCAGAGTCAGTTCCTGGCTGCTATCGGGCGCGCCCAGTGGAATCAGTAATTTGCCGCCGAGGGCGATCTGTTCGGTTAAAGCCGGTGGAATTTCAGCGCTGGCGGCTGTGACGATGATATGGCTGAACGGCGCATATTCCGGCCAACCAAGACAACCGTTGCCGATTTGATAAGTGATATTCATCAGACCGAGGCCGGCGAGAACTTTCTGCGCCCGCAGAGACAGCGCCCGAATGCGCTCGATAGTATAAATTTCTCCGGCCAAATGCGCCAAAATAGCGGTCTCGTAACCACTGCCGGTACCGATCTCAAGCACCCGCGCCGAGCGGTCGATTTGCATGACCGCAATCATAAGCGCGACGATATAGGGTTGGGAAATAGTCTGACCATAGCCGATTGGAAGGGGCTGGTCTTCATAAGCCAGAGATTGTTCATTGGCTCCAACGAAAAGATGGCGCGGAATCCGCTGAAAAACGGTGGTTATCAGTTGATCTTTAATATTTCGGGCGATAATCTGAGTGGCTACCATTTCGTCGGCAGAATGCGAGCGATTTTTTGAGGGAATAGTCATCAGGTAGATTGGCGGGCAATTGACTCCAGCAGATGTTTAATATCCCGCAGGGTTTCGATTTTGACATCTTTCAGATAATTGAGATGGATAGTATTAAAAGTTGACGTGACCGCAACGCCTTTCAGAAATTGAGCAAGCGAAATCGGAAGGTGCATGGTTTTTAAAACAAGGCCGTTCAACAGATATTCCGGCTCGTCGGGTAATAATTGTAGCAGGGTCGCGCCGGATTTGTGAAGCGTCTTGCGCCGCTGGTCGATTTCCCGCAGATTGGCAAATTGCAAAACATAGGGCGGATCGGGAAGAAGTTGAGCGCTCAGCCAGTTCAACCCGCTTTGAAAACAGGTTTCGAAAAATTTGTGGTATCTCTGTGGTCCGATACTGTTTTGCAATTGGTCGACCAAGTTCTGGTAAAATTGGTTCCGAAAAATTTCCCAATGATGGAATTGGTTGCGGAACAGGAAGTAGCCGTTGGGCGCCTTGATGCTATTCTGATTGTTGAAAAAAGATTTGATTTCGTAACGGAAACGTAAAAGGCGCCGGCGGATTTCATCCGGGAAGAGATTGAATACCGGTGAGGAAATCCGGGCATCGTCTCTGAGCAACCGCCCCGGGATTTGCAATTCGCTCAGCCGCAGGGAATAGGTTTTTTCCAGGCCGTGAATGTTCAGGTCGATCAACGCGCCGAGGTCGGCAATTCTGATAAAGTTTTCGATCTCCTGATTGAATTCCGGCAATGTGTTGATCGGCGGCAGATAAAGGTCTTCGAAAAGATCGGGAAAAAGCGGCACCTGATTGGGATCGTAATTTCTAAACATTACAGGTTCCTTTTTATATGATCGTTCCCTCCGGGATCACGGTGTTTTTGGGAATGACTACAATTCCCTCCCGGATCGAATAAGAATCACAGTCAAATTCGCCGAGATTAGCCTGATTGACGATCCGGACATTGTTACAAATCCTGGCGTTTTTATCAATTATGGCTTTTTTAATGACGCAATTGTGACCGATGCCGAGCGGCGGCAATCCTTCCGGCGGAGTCTGTTCAAAATAATCGGCGCCCATAATGACGCAGTCGTCGATGGTCGTATCTTTCCGGATAATTGTCCGGATCCCGACAACGGTATTACTGATACGGCTTCCAGCAATATAGCAACCATCGGCCAGCAGAGCCTGGCTGAGGTGACAATCTTTCAGGCGTGAACCGGGTAAGGAGCGGGCGCGGGTATAGATCGGCGATTGCTCTATGTACATCGGAAAAGGCGGATGAAGCGTCGCTAATTCCAGGTTAGCTGAGTAAAATGATTCGATTGTACCGATATCCCGCCAGTAGCCATCGAATTGATAGGTGCAGATATTGAAGGTGTCAATGGCCGATGGAATGATGTGCTTTCCGAAATCATCGCTGGGATTTTGCTCCAGAATTTTCAGTAATGTCTTGGTCGCAAATATGTAGATACCCATAGACGCCAGAAACGGAGTCGTGTCCGGCATACCGGGTGATTGCAACCCGTCCAAAACCTCCGGCCCGGGTTTTTCGACAAATCTTACCATACGGCAACGGTCGTCGGTCTGCAGAATCCCAAACTGGCTGGCCTCTGACCGCGAAACCGGTTTGACGGCCACGGTAATGTCAGCCCGGTTCTGGATATGATGATTTAAAAACGAGCGGTAATCCATGCGATACAAATGATCACCCGATAGAATTATCGTGTACTCGGTTTCGATTTCCGTGATAAAAGAAAGGTTTTTGCGCACGGCATCGGCCGTGCCCTGATACCAATCGGTGTTATCCATAGTCTGCTGGGCGGCTAAAATTTCGACAAACCCGTCGCTAAATGGACTTAAACGGTAGGTGCTGTAAATATGGCGGTGCAGCGAATGGGTGTTGAACTGGGTCAGGATGTAGATTTTATTAACGCCGCTGTTGAGGCAGTTGCTAATCGAGACATCAATAATTCGGAATTTTCCGCCGAATGGCACGGCCGGTTTTGCCCGGTATTTGGTCAAGGGATATAGACGGGAACCTTTTCCGCCACCGAGAATGACCGCAAGCACATCATTTTTTTTCATAAAATAATCGCAAGTTGAATTAATGTCAGTAAAAATCCTAACAGGAAGCCGCAAATTACCTGGGCTATCGAATGAGCCTTTAATTTTACCCGGGAATAGACTATGAGTGGTGCCGCAATTGCCACCCAATAAAAGCCTGGCGAGACCACCCAGCCCAGAGCGGCAATCGGCCCGCCCAGCGCCATGCCATGTATGCTGATTTTCCAGTAATGAGTAATGAAGGTAGCAATGGCAGTGTTCGTGGTGTAAATCCACATCAGCACCGTAACCGGCTGTGGTGCGCCGGTCAATTTTAAGAGCGCCCAGACAATAAAATAGCCCAGAATGCTGATTAGAAAAGGATTGATACGATTGGCTCTTTCGGGTACGTCCAGACTGGCGGTCCGCCCACGTCTTTTCAGATGAACGACCGAAAGCAGTGGTACTACAACAATTGCTATTATTACCAATCCGAAAAGCAGAACCATTTTTGTGCGACCGATTTCGGTATGACATAATAAGATCACAAATGTCACGGGCGCCACGATCAACGGATGCAAAATTGCAGAAATCAAACGGGCAACTAATGGCGAACGACTATTCTTCTCGACCGTCACTACTGTGATTCCTTATGCCAAAATCGGTTTTTATTAAATGGGCGAAGGTTTTTCATTTCGTTAAAATAATACATCCTTTTTTAATTATTTTCAATAAATAAATGGAGAGAACGCAACTATTCCGGACGGAAGTGAATTAAACCGGCCGCCCGAGATCGGAAAAAATACTGGTTGTCCGTCGGGAAATTGCCAAATGGCAACATTATGAACAATAGAATCTGAAATGCAGGATTCGGAAGCACAATAGACAAAACAAAAAATATTGACAGGCTGATTTGTAGCGCTACGGAGAATTGAACTCCGGTTACCACATTGAAAGCGTGATGTCCTAACCACTAGACGATAGCGCCATTTAAATAAGCGGGTGAGTGACGGGACTTGAACCCGCGGCCAACAGGGCCACAACCTGTCGCTCTACCAAACTGAGCTACACCCACCATCTATAATACTCCCGCAGGAGGTTAGTAGCTCCGGAGCGGGTCCGGGAAAAATCGCAATTCTGAAAAAGCCGTCAAATTTAAAGTATTTCCGACCAGAATGTCAATACGCCGGACAAAATGAAAATAGTCTTTGATCCGGAGATTAGCGTGGAAAACGCCGTTTACTGATTCATAGACTTCATAAACTCACGATTGCTCTTTGAGCGATTCATGCGGTCGGTCAGGAATTCCATCGCTTCAATCGGCGTCATTTCACTCAATAATTTGCGCAGAATCCAGACTCGTGCCAGCTCGGCCGCGGACAGCAGAAGTTCCTCTTTACGCGTGCCGGAACGGTTGACGTCTATTGATGGGAAAACGCGCCGATCGCTTAAGCGACGGTCTAATACCAATTCCATGTTGCCGGTGCCCTTGAACTCTTCGAAAATGACATCATCCATACGTGAACCGGTGTCGATCAATGCGGTCGCGATAATTGTCAGACTACCGCCGCCTTCGATATTACGGGCCGAACCGAAAAAACGTTTCGGCCGGTGCAGAGCATTGGCATCGATACCGCCGGACAGAATCTTACCGCTGTGTGGAATAACGGCGTTGTGCGCCCGCCCGAGGCGGGTAATGCTGTCCAACAAAATCACGACGTGATAACCCAGTTCAACCATCCGCTTGGCTTTTTCTAACACCATATCGGCGACCTGAACATGGCGCTCCGGCGGTTCGTCGAAAGTCGAACTGATGACCTCGGCCTTGACGGAGCGTTCCATATCGGTAACTTCCTCCGGCCTTTCGTCGATCAACAGTACCATCAGAGTAATTTCGGGGTGATTGGTGGTAATGCTGTTGGCGATTTGCTGAAGCAGGGTGGTTTTTCCGGTTTTGGGCTGGGCAACGATCAATCCTCTTTGCCCCTTTCCGATCGGACAGAGCAAATCCATAATGCGCATAGAGATGTTTTTATAATCGGTCTCCAACTGGATACGGCTCTGCGGATACAAAGGCGTCAGTGAATCGAAAACCTTGCGGGACTTGACCTCTTCCGGTTCCATCATATTGACCGCATCCACCCGCAAAAGCGCAAAAAAGCGCTCGTTATCTTTTGGCGGGCGGATTTGGCCGGAAACAATGTGGCCGGTACGCAGGCCGAACCGCTTGATTTGAGAAGGGGAAATGTAAACGTCATCGGGACCGGGCAGATAGCTCAATTCTTCCGAACGCAGAAAACCAAAACCTTCGTCCATGACCTGAAGAACGCCGCGGGCAAATATCTTGCCCTCTTTCTGGGCACTGGTTTCAAGGATCTTATGAATCAGGTCCAGTTTTTTCAGGCCGACCGTTTCCGGAATTTCCAGCCGGATGGCAAGGTCGGTCAGTTCCTTGATTTTCATGGCTTGCAAGGTTGCAATAGTCCAATCGTTTTCCATATTTTTTTCCTTATTGTTTAGAGGGTTGTAAACGAGTCGATAATTAGAAAGGTAGGTCAAAAAATGCGGGTATAACTGTCAATACGTGCTGCTAATTTAAATAGCAATCGCTGGATGTCAAATATAATTTTTATGTTAAATGATTGCCGGAGAAGAAAGGCAATACCGAAGGCCCGAGATAATGACTGCCGATTATCAGTAGAATTTCATCCGGTTCAAGACGGGCCGTCAGGTCGGTCAGGAGTCGCTGCGGATTCTTCTCAATGTGCAGACGAGACGGGGAAATCGTTTGCCGAATGTTGTGTCCCAGGCGTTCAGCCGCGAGCGACGGATGGCCCGGGATTTCGGTCAAAAAGACTTCGCCGTTTAACGGTCGCAGGATTTCGCCAATGCGTTCGAATTTCTTCTGACTACCCAGCGCCAGCATCACGTGAATTGACTGACCCGGAAAAAGCTTGACCAGCGTGCGGACAGCCTGCCGGATGCCATGCTGATTATGCCCAACATCGTAATATATCAGTGGTTTTTGCCTTAGAATCTGCAGTCGGCCAGGCCAAATAACAGCGCTGATTCCGCCCGTGAGAATTTCACGATTGAAACAAACGGGCTTTAAAAGCGAAACGGCTGTTACAGCCGCCTGAAGGTTTACCAGCTGATGTGCGCCAATCAATGGAAAGCGCACTGCAGCGACCACCAGATCGCCGACAGTCAGGTTTAATTCCTGGTGATCCGGAAATTGTCCGGTTATCGAGGTGCGGCATAATTCGGGTGCATAAAAAGGACTGGCGCCGCGCAGACGAACCTCTTTTGTCAGGAATGTATGAATCCGCGGTGTTTGTTTGGCCAGAACGCACGGCACACCTTCTTTAGCGATGCCGGCTTTTTCAAAGGCGATTTGCGCAAGCCGGGTTCCCAGGAATTCCTGATGATCCCGGCCGATCGGAGTGATGACGCTGACTTCCGGACGGCCGACATTGGTTGCATCGAAACGCCCGCCCATTCCGGTTTCCATTATGGCGTAATCAACCTTTGCGCTTCTAAAAAAATCCATTGCGAGTGCGGTCGTCGCCTCGAAAAACGAGCAGTCAAAGCGGTCGATCAATACCCGCCAAAGTTGTAAAAATCTGACGATATAATCGTCACCGATCAGCTGTGAATCGACCCGGATGCGCTCATTGAAACGGATCAAATGCGGCGATGTATACAATCCGACCCGGAATCCGGCGGCACGCAGAATACCGGCGATTATGACACTGGTGGAACCCTTGCCGTTTGTACCGGCGACATGGATTGTTTTATAACTGTTTTGGGGATTATCCAATCCCGCCAGCAGTTTTTGAATACGCTCAAGACCCGGTTTGATACCACGATCGGTTAAAGAGTAGAGATAACCTAATTCGGGTTGGACGTTCACTGCGTCCGGAGCCGTTTGCATTTAAAGAGAGTCGGTCAGGGAAATGTGTTCGACATTGGGGAGCGGTTCGCCCAGAAAACGCTCGGCGATCTCCCCGAATTTTTGTGGTAGATCGCTGACGAAAAACCGGTGATTTGGCGGAGCCGGGTGCTCGGTTAAAAGATTGCGTTGCTCAAGAATCCGGCGCACCTGATTGGCGGTCTCGATGGCGGTATCGATAATCCGGATATTTCCGTCGACAACCCGTTGAATAACGTCTTTGATGATGGGATAATGAGTGCATCCGAGAATCAGGGTGTCGATTTCCTGGTCCACCAGGTTTTTCAGATATTCATGCGCAATAATTACTGTGACCGGCGAATCGATCCAGCCCTCTTCAACCAGCGGAACGAAGAGCGGGCAAGCCTGGGCAAAAACCTGCACATCCCGATCAAAGCCGCTTAAAATTTCACTGTATTTACCGGAATTAATGGTGGCGGTCGTACCGATCACGCCGATTTTTTTACCGGTTGAAACAGCCAGAGCCGATTTGGCGCCGGGTTCAATCACGCCGATGATCGGCAAATCGAAGTGATTTTGTAACATTTCCAGGGCGACACTGGAAGCGGTATTGCAAGCCACAACAATCATTTTTACGCCGCGCTCGGCCAGGAAATTGGCGATTTGTAAAGAGAATTTCTGGACGGTCTCGACGCTTTTACTGCCATAAGGGACGCGGGCCGTGTCTCCGAAGTAGATAATTTGTTCATGGGGCAACTGGCGGATAAGTTGCTTTACGACGGTCAAACCGCCCAGGCCGGAATCAAAAACGCCGATCGGCAGATTCCGGCTGTCATTTGTTTTGGGCCACTGATCTGTCACAATACTCCTTGAATTCTATAATGCTTTTATAAAGAGTCAGTGCGATTTTCTGGCGATGTGCGGGATCGTTCAGTTTTTTCGCATCGGCACGGTTGTCGTTATAGCCGAATTCACATAACAGGTTGGGCATTGAAGCCCCGACCAGGACAAAGAGGTTGGCCTGTTTAACGCCCCGGTTTTTCTGTGGTACATTTGAAGATACCTGGCGAGAAAGGATTTCAGCGAATTTTTCGCTGTCGTGCAGATAAGTATTGAAAACCAGATTCGCCAGAATATGAGAGGGATTATCGTAGTCCTTATATTTCACCTTGTCTTCGCCGGTTTCCAGTTGGATAACTTCATTTTCCAGGCGGGCGACCTCGATGGCTTCTTTCGAACGAATCGTCGGGTTTTGCAGATAAAGCTCGATTCCTTCGGCATTACCCTGATTTTTGACCGGCAGAGCATTGATATGCAGGCTGACGAAAAGCTTGCCGGCCACGTCGTTAGCGATTCGGGTGCGTTTCCATAATGGAATGAACTCATCTGTCTCTCTGGTATAGACGACTTTCAAATCCTTGCGTTGTTCGAGTAATTTTCCAAGACGCAGAGCGATGTCCAGCACAATGTCTTTTTCGTGCAGATTACCCCAGTGACCCGGCGCGCCGGGGTCTTTGCCGCCGTGTCCGGCATCGAGTACGATGGTATCCATGATCCAGGAATTTTTAACATCTTCGATCTTCTTCATGGTTGCATCATTCAGCGGCAGATTCAGAGAAACAAGAATTTTACCGCTCCGCTCGTCGTAATGAATACTGGCTTTATCGTATTTTTGTTTCAATCTCAGGGTAATCTGGACAGACTTGCCGAGGGGAATGGCCTCCAGCGAAGCAACTGACGGCGTCGGATTGAGCCGCGACAGGGCTGCCGAATCACACGTGGCCCCCATAATCGTCAGGTATAGCCAATCATCGCCCCGAAAAAACGATGAGAAGTCGGCATCTTTGAAAATTCCACTGGTGCTGATCTTCAACGTCAATCCGTTCTGTCTATTTTCGAACTGGATATCGGTGATGGCGCTTCGATCGGTCGGTGTAATGGTGCCGGACGATGATGCGATTTCTGAGACCGGCTCCGTCAAAGGTACCGTCGATTCTAGTAAAGTATATTGCTGTTCTCCGGCCGCGATCATGTAATTCAGATCCGGCAGAACAAACTGTTTCAGCAAATTTAAAAATGGTCGCGCCGGAATAAAAATGTCGCGATAGACCAGTATCGCCGGACGATGGATTTGCATCATCCGGGAGTCGAACATAATGAATGAACTATTGACGGAAATTTTAACAGACGATCCCGCGAAAAACAAAACGATTTTACCGGTTTCCGGGCGATAATAAGTCCTCAGTCCGAGCGCCCGGGCAAAATCCTGAACCGAAATATAGGTGCCTTCCTCCGGAGTTATCACTTTAATTTTGACGCCGGGTTGTGGGCGGGGCGTTTTTATGATAAGTTGTTCGGGAAGCAGAGATTGGCAGACGAAAAGAAAAAGTAAAATGAAAATATGGAGCTTAGCATTCTTCAAAATCGGCGTGAAATTACAAATTCTCACGTCATAAACCAAAAGCCAATTATATGTTGAAAATAATTTGCAGAGAAAATGTTATCCCCAAACAGGATATTTTCTCAAAAGCAATTAGCCTTGAATAGTAGATTGATCAGATTATCTGTCTGTAACGAGGGCTTTCGAACCTTTATCTATAAATCGATACCATTGTGGGCATTCGAATATTAATGAAAGATCAGTTTTTTGTTCGAGTGACTGATTCTCAATATCATAAATCCAAAGATTTAAGCCGGATCCGGTAAGCGGCCTAATACAGAGCGCTACCTTATCCTCGTCGGGAGACATAGTATAGTAAAAAGGACTAAAACCAGGGAATTCAGCGATTTTAGCAGTGCTGTTATCAGCCAAATCATAATACAATATGATACCGTGATTATCAGTTGTTATTTCGCGATAATAAAACCCCATTTCATTAGCAGCCCACTTAGGGAGAGACTTTGAATTACTACCATTCGTTAATTGGGTTGTTGTATTTAAGTTAAGATCGAGCAGATAAATTT
>Ga0074199_1000777_pt1 | contig 40335 bp, 39 predicted proteins | sample EPASupsiteSAE347_FD_64528 | JGI IMG/M metagenome (GOLD analysis project Ga0074199, IMG submission 64528) | Bioremediated contaminated groundwater from EPA Superfund site, New Mexico - Sample SAE3-47 | ecosystem: Environmental > Aquatic > Deep subsurface > Groundwater > Contaminated ... | reverse complement strand
AATTGATTCCTCGCGACAAGTCACCATATCATTCTAAATGACATATTTTTTCCTTGGCGCTCATCGTTCATGCAAATCTACCTATTTTGAATCCAAAAATCTACCATTTAATGCTAAAATCTCAATGTCGATATAGAAATACTTCTGCGCGATGGCGTATGTCCGCCCAGCCACCCTACTTGATCACAGGCGATCTACGCCGGACCGGATTTCCCGGCAGTTGTCCCGGCTCACGAGCGGCCACTAGGCGAGCACGCACGACCGCAACGAGAGCCGACGAGCGGGCAGACGGCATCCCCGGAGCTGCCAACCGGCAAGCGCGGTCCGGCCAGCCTGCCCGGCGATCGACGAGCCATGCTCGACCGGATTCCTGGCAAACATCCTCGCCTCCCGAGGCAGCATCCATGTCGCATCCCATTGTAGCTACGCGATAATTGGGTTCATATGGAATCCAATCCGTTTAGCCCAAATAGCGTTCAATTGATTCAGTTACACCTGCAAATGCCACTTGGAAATCAGGAATTTGGTTCATTTGATGCCTTAGTGATGCATCCCACGAGGCTTTGAATTCATCGCTTCTTTCCAAAACCCGTGAAATATCAAGGACTACACCTTTATACTCACATTTGCGGTTAAGGATCGACTTGACTTGATCACGATCCACTTGACTTGATAATTGCCATATATCATACAAGTCACGAGGGCGCGTCCGCTGAAAGATGGAGCGAATCTTTTCTGCCATGATCTCCTCAAGAGAATACGAGGTCACGGAAGCTTCAAGATGATCCGAAAAATGGTGATAGATTATCTTTTGATGCAGCGGGAGCAAAATCTGTTCGCTCACGGGTGGAGTGATATCCAGCTTAATATTCGTGGGAGCTATGGAACTGCGATTGATTATCCGGAATCTTGCTATGGATCGGAAGCCGCTTACAGTTTCTTTGATACTGATATCGTCCTCAAATTGTATGCCGCTCTCTTCTCGGACCCGGATAACCGAATCCTGAATAGCGGCTTGCAGGGTATCTTTATCCATCGGCTCAAGAAGAGTGAAATCAAGATCGTCAGAAAAAACGATAGTGTTCGATAAATACCTTCCGAATCCCGGTTCCACCTTTTAGCGCCATCTTGATGGGATGGAGATGTGCAAGGAGCCAATTCTGCGCATAATCGCGTTCAATAGTCGATGGAGGCACAGAAAATTCTCTCGCTTTTTCCTTGATTTCTCTAATTTGGATCATTCGAGGTCTCCCAGGAGCATACTATCCAAGTTGATGACCAATCGCCATTTCGGGTCGTTGAAACTTGCTGGGGGCATCGTGGGATCGAGCGGGATATATTTTCTTGATTTTGGACGTGGTAGATTCAGCTCTATGCCAATTTGTTCTGTTAAATAGCCCAGTCTCCGAACCACAGAGTAATTGCCTATTTTGAGAGCATACTCACACAAACGTTGATAATTTAGTGAACCAGTCTTGAGCGCCTTTGCAACTTCGATGATCCCGCCTGAGTATTGTGGTTTATCGAGACAATCTATGATCGTCTTTTCTTTATCGGCAATATTCACAGGCGTTTCTTCAATCCAATCTTTTCGGAGTCCAAACAGCTTCTCTCTTTTCACTTGCACGATCCGATAGTTTACGCCAAAGACCTTAATCAAGTTCTTCTTTTTCCGCGTCGGTGTTTGTACAAACACCGTACTCGGGATCTGCTCTGTCATGCCGTAATAATGCAGAGCGCTCCAGTAGGAAATAGCAGATGGTTCGACAAGATAGGAGCCGATGACGAATTCATGTAGCGTATATTTTCCCTTTTCGCTTCCGAGAGGGATTATCATGTACTTTCCCTTTTCAATTCGCTCGATAAATCCTCGCTCTTCCATTCGAGCGAGCATTACCCTAAGTACCTCCTTTTTGATCAGAGTCTTTTGGTACAATTGATTAAAGGAAAATACCTGGCCATCCTTGGCCATGGACCTGAGTATCTCGATAGACATAGCCATCTCCAGCTTCGTGGATTCCCCTTTAGTTACACCAACATTAACCTTTATGTTTATTTCGGTGTATACAAGGGGGATCAAAAAAAATGAGTTGACCGGAGAGCCACTGAACTCCCATGACCTCGATCTCCATCATCTTCATGAATTAGCCTGCCCTTCTCTAACCTGCCGCCAGAAATCAACTCAGATCTTAACGAGTTCTGCATTTTCCGGGTCTAGCCCATTCCATTTTGCCTTATATCCAAGCACGCCGAGTGCCTGGCTATGAGCTTTTATTCCATATCTCTCGAAGATTCTCAGGGCATCAACATGCCTTTTCACACCCACCAATTCGCCTTGAATTGTGTCGAGGACCTGCCTGCTTACAAGCTGGTCTCCCAATAGCAAATAGCCGGGATTTTTCCGGCCTTTGATCACTTCTTTTAGAGCCTCTAAACCAACATCGTATCTCTTGGCAATCTCATCTAAGGAGATAACACTTGCATCGCCACCAAAAGAAATCTCCATGCCATGTAGCTTTGTAATCTCTTCCACCTGCTGCATTTCCTCATATCTCCTTAGAATCTTGATAATCTCCAGATGCGGAATTTTCTTATCGTAAAATAGAAGGTTGTCTGCCAGGAATTCCGAGCCCGTGCATGCCAGGTTTCTGTCCACAAGCAGAATCATGCTTTCTCTTTCCTGCAGATCATTCAGCTTCTGAATCTTATGCTTGAGATATTCAGGTGTCCAGAAACCGATGATCTCAACATATATCCTAATGCCATTTCGCTCCAGGGAAAAGTCCGGTATGAAAGCATACTGGCCGGCTTTCAATACAGTCGGCTCTCTTCTGACTGTCCAGCCTTTGAAGCCAAGCTGATAGAATTCCTTCTCAATGGCGCTATCGAAGCCGATCTCCGCCGTTCCCAACTCCGTGCCTAAAATCGATCCGCAGGTATGGTCCAGAGTGAAATCGTAAATCCTCTTTCCCTGAAATGTTTTCCTGGATATGCCGGCCCTCACACTCCATCCAGCGGAGGCCATTATGACGGGCAGCAGTTTTGCGAAGGCTGAGCCATATTTTTCGGTTAGCTTGAATAGGGAAAGAGGTCCTTCCAGAGATATCGTGCCATCACGTACAGAGCAAATGAGACCCAGCTGCTTGATCTTCCGGAACACCGGCTGGTAGTTATCCTCTATCTGAATCTCCATTCCTGTAGCCCTGAAGAGCAAAGTCTGAGCCAGAGACAGATTGTATTGCCTGAGCAGATCCTCCGGTGCCATAGCCTGAAACTCTTTTATGACGAGGTTTCCTTCATGGTCTGCCCAAAGAGCCTGCTCCAGGCCATCAGGCTCGATCGCCAGCTTCCCGGCAACCTTTTCCAGAACCTTCTTCCTCTCGTCCTCGCCGGTAATAAATCCCCTGGAAGCCTCAAAAACCATCCTCCTGGCGGCAATTGGATCTATAACCGAGTCCGTATCTATTTCGCATCTCCTCTCAAGGATTTGGGCGAGCCCTCTGATCAAGCGATAATTGATCTCCTCAATGCCCTCCAATTCTTCGATAAGCTCACCATATGTCCTCCCCATATGCTCCTGAAAAACGCCTATAATCGAGCGGGCAAGCTCCAGGCTGCGGACGCTTGGCCAACTTCAGACACCTTGATCGATGTTGTAGACTTAAATAGTGCACATGAACTTTCCGGGATGTTAGGTTCAAAATAGCTTGGTAACTGTAAATGCAATAACAAGAACGGTCACCATGAGATAGAGCTGGCGAATTCTCAATCGCCCCTCGTCAACGGTTTAACTGCACAAACTGTGATCCACCAAATGAGGGTACGAATAATCCGCCTCATGATAAGGCAGGACATTATGATCGTACCAAAAGCTCTTTTTTGTGGAGACCTAAATTATTGTATTATTCTCACCGATTTTAACATTTAGCTTCAGTACTTCTATGGATTCTACTTTCTGTCCCGTGGATTCGACCGTACGGATAACGCTTTGAACCGCATCATCCCAGCTGTTAGAGGACGTTTCAGTTGATACACTCGATGAAATTGCAGTGCCGGAACCAACGACATTTGATTCATTCAACGGTGCGGTCAAATTTTCGCTTGCATTCGTTGATGTCTCAGCTGTTACATTGGTCTTTGCTTCGATGACCTTTGATTCATTCAACGGCGCGATCAGATTTGCGTTCGTTGATATCGCAGCGGTTACATTGGCTTTTGATTCGATAACCTTTGATTCATTCAATGGCACGGTCAAATTTTCGCTTGCATTCGTTGATGTCGCGGCGGTCACATTGGTCTTTGCTTCGATGACCTTTGATTCATTCAATGGTGCAGTCAAATTTTCGCTTGCATTCGTTGATGTCGCAGCGGTTACATTGGTCTTTGCTTCGATGACCTTTGATTCATTCAACGGCGCGGTCAGATTTTCGCTTGCGTTTGTTGATGTCGTAGCGGTCACATTGGTCTTTGCTTCGATGACCTTTGATTCATTCAACGGCGCGGTCAGATTTTCGCTTGCATTCGTTGATGTCGTAGCGGTCACATTGGTCTTTGCTTCGATGACCTTTGATTCATTCAACGGCGCGGTCAGATTTTCGCTTGCGTTTGTTGATATCGATGTCGCTGCTGTTATATTGGTCTGGTTAATTAAGGCATCTGTTTTTTCTTCAGAAAATGCTGTTGTGCTCAATAATATGCAGAGCAATGAAAGCATTCCGAAGCTTTTAAAGATATTCATAAACTTCATCATACCCCTCATGTAGCCCATTATTTTCTTTATATGTATTTAAAACTTGTTATGATTAAGCTAGAAGAGAGTTCGAAATTCGGTCATGGTGTAGATAGTAAAAATGCCTCATGATTTAAATTGATGTAGCATGCGAGTTATGGTCTAACAAGAATTATGTGCTTCGGTCTCCTCCCACGTGAATGTATGGGGATACTATTCTGGCAGGAGGAGACTTCGGCCCGTCTACCAACGTTAAACTGATACTTTTTGATTACATATATAATATATAGATAATGTTTAAATACCATTAGAGATATTCTTAACCCAATAAACGGCTCAGGACTACCCTCAGCCAGTATAACCTGAGCCGCTTATAAACTCAATCATAATTTGTCTCAACGTTTTCTCCGGATAGTCTTTCGATGGTTTCCTTCCTGCGTTGCCACCTGCGAGCATCCCGAGAAAGATCTTCGTGCTCGATAGCGTTTCGTCCCGCTCTGCCGATTAGTAGATCTCTGTTTTTCTTCGGTCTACCTATTTCATACCCCTCCGGAACTGCTATCCTCCATGCCCGGGCATTACTCTTGCCCCGCAATTATCCTAGCCATGCAATAATGAATTGCAATGTATATAAATCTTTTGTTAATCTGTCTATGCTCTTTAGAAGATTATATAAAAATTTTCTGGACAAAATAAGAAATTGCCTCAGGACGGAATCATTACCCGCATGGCAAATTACATCGAGTCTGCATGCTGCCTCTGCAAAAGCAATCAGGCACAGGATCAATTGAGAAGTCTTGGCAATTCTTCCCGCCATTTTTTGCAGCCTTCATACAACACTTCCCTATTTTAAGATCTATTCCCTCATGACATTTCTTGCCAATAAATCTCATGAGCCACTAAATTTTCCACCTGAGAATCAACTGCATTAGGCTCTTAAAATCGGAAAATTAGATTAACAAGGCAAGTAATAATCCTAAAAACCTATTGCAGCAATAAATAAATCTAACAACTCACGGAGATTGGATCAGATAGCCAAATCTCAAAAATTCGGCATATACGGGATTAATCGTTTCGGAAAGATAAAGATGGCTAAGCGAAGCCTAAATCCCCTAAAACGGCTCATTATAACCTATGATAAAATTTTTATATGAGTCGACATAATCAGATAGTTAATATATGGTAAACCGAACGCCGACACGAGATCGAATTAAACTATTATTGGCCGAAGCAAATGAGCTGGATATTTCGATTAGGAGCCTCTCTCGACGAAAAGATCTCGGATTGACTGAAATGGAGATTATTCGCAGCCTGCTTGAAGAGTGCAAAACGAGATTATTATTCGAATCGGAAACATTAAGGCCTCTTGCAAGATTAGAGGATACAAGCATCTTTAAAGTGAAAAAGCACATTAATAAGAAGAAAAACGTATTTCAATGGTTTACTTCATGTCCAATCAATGGCAAATACCGCAATATATATCTGGGCAGTTGCACAAGCATGGATGAGGCTACTGCAATGAAGAAGGCTCGAAAGCTAAAAGCCGAGGCATTGGGCGTGCTCTTGGAATTGGAAACAGATAAATTATAAAAAATAGTTAAAGAATATAATACTCATATTTATGCAGTGATCAGTTCTTTTAGCTTACTTATATTCTGCAACATCTGTGCAGACTCTTGACGCTTCTGCGCCTCAAAAAATTCAATAATTTCGCCAATGGGAATTTGCAGCGAATAGGCCTTCATCGGTCTTCCTTTGCCTTCATGCTTGATCTCTTTTTCCAGAATCCAGTTATTTCCGCGAAGGGTTCGCATGGCAATGCTCACTTCCGGTTGCCTTAGCCCTGTGGCTATTTCAATTTCTCTAGAAGTAGCCTCTTTAACTCCGCGCATGTACGTTATTAGCATTGAGACATTTCTATTAACGCCGAGACTCTGCAGCACATCTGCGAATGCAAAGTCATTTTCGTCTGGCACAACAATTATCGCATCCTTCAGGATAATTCCTCCTTGATTAATTACTAATAACATTATCATATAAATAATTTCTTTTTACTTCTTTTATCAATAGATTTTAAGTTAAATCTAATTTGTTCCAGGCTTGCGCAGTTTATATCCTTATCAAATTAATATTTATAATTTGTATATTATTTCGATTGGCCTAAATCTATACCTTAACAAAAAGACATGCGCCCACCGGATCAAAGCAACTCGATATAATAATCCAATGAGGTTAGTGATCTTGAGAAAATATTGTATTGGAGAGGCACTTTCGAAGGGATTTGTCTTGTCGATACAGGGCCCCTCCACTACTATATATTGAGTTTTAATTGTATATATATTTTTTCTGTAATTTCAAATATTGAAAGGCATCTAAGATAAACTCAGAATTTGCTGCCTAACTCCCGCAGGTATCGCGAAAAAATCTCGCGAATTCTACTTGCGCTCAGATCGAATAGCTTTGAAAAGATTAAAGAAGAACTGAAGAAGAACTCGCTTTGGCTGGCGTGCTCGGGCTACGAGAGTTTTCCCAGATATTCTATTTCAATGCAGTGCGATCTCCCACTGCCAACCCAATGATTTGGCCTTGGAAAACGCATCATCAGATTCGGATTTGTGGCCGAGCTTGTTGAGAACCTCTCCCCTGAAATGCCATGCAGCAGGGTCGGAAGAATTGACATCCAGGGCCTCATCAAAGGATGCAAGAGCTTCATCATACATGGTAAGTCTGGAAAGGGCAATTCCTCGATAAATCCATGCCGTTACAGACGAAATGTCTATTTCCAGAACCTCATCGAAACATTCTATGGCTTTATTGTAGCTGGACAAATTTATGTAGGAGATCCCTTCATTAAGCCATGCGGTAGTATCACAAGGATCTATCTCAATAGCACATTCATAGGCATAGATGGCTTCTTCATAGTTCTGTAATTGCGCGAAGGAGTTGCCTTTGTTATTCCATGCGTCAAAGTAGCTCGAGTCAATAGCTGTAGCCTTTTCAAAGCAATCCAGTGCATCGTTATATCGGTGCAAGTCGGAAAGAGCCTTGCCTTTATTATTCCAAGCCATGGCGAAATCCGGGTTAATCTCGATGGCATTATCGAAGGATTTTATAGCCTCATCATAGAGTTCTTGGTTCTTCAGCGTCACACCACGATTGTTCCAAGCATCTGCATTTTCTGGATCAAGCTGAAGCGCCTTATCAAAAGATCTGATGGACTCTTCATACTCACCCATCTCATCCAGAGTCACTCCGCGATTATACCACGCAGATACACTCCCGGGATCAAAGGCTCTTGCCTTATCAAAGCATTTGATGGCCTCGCTGAATCGAATCAATTTCTTTAGGACAATTCCCTTATTATTCCAGAACTTTGAGTTCTTGGAGTCTATTTCGATGGCTCGATCGTAGCAATAGAGCGACTCGCTGTATCGCTCCATTTCATAGAGACAGACTCCTTTATCAAACCAGACTTGACTATTGGATTGATCCAATTCCAGGGCAGATTGGTAGGATTCGATAGCAGATGAGTGTCGTCCCAGATACTTATAGAGAATTTCAGCTTTTGCACACCACGCGGAGAAGTTCTTGGGATCAATTTTGGTAATTTTGTCAAAGCAGATCATTGCGTTCTCATAGTCGCCGAGCTTCCTTCTAAGATGACCCTCGTTTTGCCAAGCCCTCATTTCAAATGGACTGATGTCGATAATCTGCTCATAGCAGCTAAGGGCGTCCTCATATCTTCCCAGCCGATCAAGCGCAGCTCCCTTATTATTCCATGCCTCAACGTATCGCTTATCTATATTTAGTGCGCTATCGAAGGACTGAAGAGCCTCTTCAAAGAAGCCAAGTTTGTAAAGGGATAAGCCCCTCTCGTTCCATACTTCTGGGATGAGTGGATTTATCTTTATTGCCCTATCATAGCATTCCACTGCGTCCTTGTACCGAGCATTTTCATAAAATTCTGATGCAGTCTTTAGGAAATAAGCAGCAAAATCTTCTTTGACGGGAACCAAGAAATTCCCTGAAGCACCGCTTCCGGATGGAAGGGGCAACGGTTCGATGGTCTTTTTGATAGAGATAATTTTGTTGGTTATTGTGTTTCTTTCATCTCCATGTTTCAATTGCTGCAAAGCGAGATACTTTCCATACCAGGCCTCTCTCATTTGCGGATTGATCTTTATGGCTTCATCAAATGACTCTACTGCATCCTGGTATCTTGCTAGGTTTCCCAGTGCCACTCCCCTTCCTACCCAGGCATCGATAAATAGCCTATTTATGTTAAGCGCCTCATTATATGCCGCTATCGCTTTTTGGTATAATCCAAGCTTCGATAATGAATTTCCGATACCATGCCAAGCATCTATTAATCGGGGATTAATCTCAAGTGCTTTTTTATAATCTTCAATAGCCTCTTCGTATTTGCCCATCCTGTAAAGAACATTAGCTCTGCTTTTCTGAGCATTATAAGAGCGGGGGTTTGCCCTCAAAGCTCGATTATACGAATCTAGCGCGTGCTCGAATTGGCCCACTTCAGAGAGAATCATCCCTTTCTCGCACCAGGAGAACTCTATTGAAGAGCTGGTTTCATTGGCTTTTTCATAGATTCTGTTTCCTTGAAGGATTACTGACAGGCTCCCTGATATTAACGTCCCATCTTCTTGTTTGTGTTCCGTCGTGAGATCGATATTTCTTGGCTGAGGCATTATCGCGATTCGATGGTTTTCAATCGATTCTGGATCGCTGTGATTCTGAACGGGGAATTGGAGGCGAACATCTTCATCATTTCTTGTTTTTTGGCCGACTTGTTTAATTATAAATATTTTTATAGATAGCAATTGATCCTTTATCGATCTTATTGAATATTTCTTGCAGCCTGCTTTAAAATTTAGAAGAATATTATTCATTGCAGATGCTATTTGCGCAATGAGGGATGGCGGTAGGGATGATCGCTCAGCGGACGTCATGGAATTACCCAATTTTTATAACTCAATTAAGATCTTTAAAGTATTAAAGTCTTTTCCTATTATTACTATGATAAAATTGTGCTTGGAAATAGTTTAAATAGCTATTTTAATAACATATTATTCAATAAAATAGTAGTTATCGATAATTGTAACACGTAGGACTCAATGCAATAATAAATTGTGGTAATATATAAATTAATTTAAAAATAATTTGCCCCTAGTGCGCGCCAATTGAAGTCACGAATATCATGCTATGAAATTAATTACTGAAATTCACCGGTTTTCTGAACGAGCCTCCAAAGCATCGATCGCCACACGAAATTTGTCATCCAGGCAATCTCTTGCCTAGTTAACGGTGGTGCGATTATCTTAGTTCCAGTTCCATCGATCCGAACTCGTTTAATTAGCGATTCCGCAATCGCTTTATCTTCCTGCAGCCAGAATTCATTCATTGATAATCTCACCGCCAATCTACAAATCGCCTAATAGGAGGCCTTTAAGATTATTCCGATATATACATCGGCGCCATTTCTCCCCGTGATGTCATCTCGCAATTTGCAGTCCGCTTCTTATTTTGGGGCATATTCGCATCACTGACTGCCAAGTATTTTGACAGCCGCTCTCTGCAGATGTCTTCTCCTTCAACGCAGTCCAATATTGGGTCCAAGACTCCTTCAGTAGACCATTTCTTTAGCCTAGTATGGACGGCAATATAGGATCCATATTTGCGGGGCATCTCTACCCAACTGCAGCCCGTCTTCAGCACATATAAAACGCCATTGATGATGCGCCGATCGTCTGTTTTCAATGGACTCTTATACGGTTGTGCCGGAAGGTAGCGCTTTATGTCATTCCATTGTGATTCGCTTATTTCCTCAAAGCTGTCAATTCCTTTTCGCAGATATTTATTGACAAGGTCTGTGACAATTTGATTATCTTCTTTAGGAAAACGCACTGAAACAGAGAGTTCAACCCTGCTTTCAAATATGTTTTTCGGATATATGCTTCTTTGATTGGGCTTTATAGGGGATAAATTGGGATACGCATCGAAATGCCATGAAGGAAGTTTTTCGCCCTCATGTCCCAATATCCTATAGCAGAGCCAATCATTGACTTCGGGATGCTTTTTGATCCGATCTCCAAGAGACCTTATCATAATCGTTAAGAGCCGCTCTACTTCTTTCATGGAGTAGAATTCAATCCAAATTTTTCCCGGCTCATTTTCCTCGCACGAATTGCAGGTTCTTATCTTAGCATCCCAGAGAGTCACAAGAAGAGGTGCGATCCCTTCATCCACTTCTATGAAATCCTGGCATCCCGGATAGTAGACCATGGTTTGTTTGTGGTCAAAGCTTATCCCTACTCCCCCCTAATTTTCCTGAGCTAATCTTCATCTTCATTATATAAAAAGATTACTAATATAGTTCACATCAAGAGGTATATATTGCGAGATTTTACACATAATGAATATGAAATTGTGTATTAGCCAATTATAATATTCAAATTTAAATGCCTCAGCTTCAACGAAATAATAATTCTTAAAAAATTAAGAATATATTGCGGCTCATCCCGAGCAGAGTATAGCTTTTTTGATTCTGCACTGATAGGCAATCGGGCATGGCCTATAGCATTTATCAGACTGTCTATTTGCTCGACCTAAATAGGCAGCCGCATTCGCTGATCTATCCGGACATATGAAGCTCGGAGTTCTATATCTATTTCGATGCATTGCTTTCTCCCCCTCAAATGCTACATGCTTTTTTATTTCAGCAGAGGCCGACCTCTTCAGCCCTTTTAATAAATCTCTTAGCCCATGCCTTTTCATCAGCTGAGGCCGGAGGATTTAATCGCATAAGACCTGATTCATCTTTTGCCATCTTATCTTTAAGTTTGCTCCAAAATACCTTATCCTCTTCCGACCAATCTTGCTTGAATCTTCTCCATAACTTCTCATGTTCTGGGTCGATGATTCCTGCTTCTGCGCCCGATATAATCTCGCGCAGATCCGGATGAGTCAGTACCTTTCCCATAGATTACCCCATTCGCATATAGCAAGCTGGCTAAATATAATTTTCTCTAATACTATCAAATAATATTTTTGATAATTTTGATTTTGTTTATGTCATAATTTGGGCAGATGAAAATCCAAATTACCCACTGAATTTAGAACAAAAAAGGATATTATCAATATAATGAAACAAATAGATTATAAAATTAATAATTTTTATATATAATATATAACTTAATTATTGCGAAATCAGCTCTCAAATAACTTTGAAAGTAAATACGGAAAGATTTATTAATTCAAACGTCCAACAATTGATTCTCTAGGCAATCTCTTGATGCGTGGAGGAATCTGATTGATCGGCGATACATTACACAAAACAGAAATGACAATGATATCCAGGGCAGAAGAGAGACACCCATTGGCTGGTTCGTTTAATGGCGTAATGCTTCAAGAGCTTCTGGATGAGGTTGGATGTCTCAAGCACGAGATTAATCAACTTCAAAAGGAAGTAACCAGGCACCAACAGCGCATAGATTTCTTGGAGAGACGAAAAAAAATCTACGGAAAAGATATCAGGAACCGCGTCGATTCGATGCTCAGATTAATCGAAGATTACGGCGGCTCATTAAAGTCTTCATCTATAAAAACGTACATGGGGTTGAGCAAGGATGAGCTATATAGAACAATAAAGTGTGCGAGGGAAAGCGGAATGATCGAAGTCCAGCCTGATCCTAGTGACAGAAGAGGGTCGATAGTAAGTATCGTCAAGGTTACATCACACTATTAAGAGATGGCGGCTAGATACAATTATAAGTATCATGATAAACCTGCAATATGACTCTATTTTGAAGTCTTGACTCGCGTACGAGAGTGAGCCTTGTATTGGTTGAAATTTTACCTGACAATTCCAGTTTTGAATTACACTTGAGTTGAAACCAGCATATCATGACAAAGAAACTGATAAAGTTATATATTTTGATTATGATAATGCTTGTTTCCGGCACCTATCATGGATTATCTTCAGGCATATTGTCTTCACCCGCGGAGAGATCTAATTAATATAATACTGATTGCAATTATATATTGATCATAATTGCGGCTAATAGTGCATTGTTATGGAATGGCAATAATAACAATCGTCCAGTATGTTGCCGTTATCTTTATCAGCAGTACTAAGTTTACAGCTTAAAGAAAATATTTATATGATTATGACATTTATTATTTTAGGGGTAGGTAATATTAGAAATGCCATTCTGAAGGTCGCAAATGAAAGGAACTCCGAGATAGCGCAATGTCTGCAGAATTTGGGCATAAACAAGAGTGTCGCTCAGCTTATTGCATATCTCAAGGATATGAATGAGAGATCCTACCGGGATATCGAGAGAGCCATCGGTCTAAGGCAGCCCGAAGTTGGCATAGCTATGCGATTCTTGCGAGAACGGGGCTGGATTACGGAACGCAAGATCGGGGAAGATGCAAAAGCCAGAGCATCAAAGATTTATGCGCTGCGACAGACACTCGATGAGATCATAATATATTATGAAGAGATGGAGAAAAAAGAATCTGTTCGATTAAGCAAGTCTATCCGCAGGCTAAAGGAAATACACTCTTCATGGACTTATGAAGCATTTAGCGACAAACCAGACACTGAAGTATTAACGCAGGTTTCTATCAAGAATACGTGCTCTAACGGTCACTAAAACTTTATTTTTAATAGAATCAATTTAATACTATTGTCAATCCTTAACGGAAGATGCCCTCATTTAGAAACTAGAGAAGATCACTACCGTCTGTCCATTACCTGAGTGCAGAACGCAGATTGGCTATGTAGATTATGCCTGCTAAATATTGAACTTAATGCATGCAATCAAAATCGCTTCCATGAGTCCTTATAGCTCCAATCGAAACCGAATTTTGAGATCATGCGAAGCTCCCATATCCAAACGGAAATCTGCATAGAAGGTGCCTCCAAGAAATCCAAAACGATATATGCAAGAGCATTCATGATCATAGTAGTATCTGCTACTGTTAAAAACGTTTCGGAGATCAGATATCTGATACCCCGGTTAAAATGGAATGATTCGGACTATTCGCCATCTTAGGCGCTGATGCGCGACGCCGGTCCGTATCTGATTGTATTCTGCACTCCAATCGAAGGATAAGACATGGGATTAAGAGGAACAACATTAGGAATTGGCAATTGATTGATGTCATCATTTTTTAGTTTATATTGAAGGTCTTCGGTTCATGATGTTATAGTGGAGCTATTCTTGCTTGTGCCGTGTCTTATATTGATCGAACAGATGGATTTATGGATGCGATAAATCGCGCATCTGGCATTGAAGGTCACCATTTTCCTTGCTACTTCTACAGCCTTCTTCTCATGAGTATGCTCTCCTATAGTGATCTATGATATATCATCGCAGCACAGCGATAGCAATTCTAGCTCTATGAATGGCTCGAAGGGAAACTTGCATATATGCAAATTTCTACAGCAAGTTATCGGAGGGTAATGGCGTCACTCCCGGATTTAAAATGGGCGGGATCAGATGAGGTTCTGGCCATTGCACTATCCGGCGTTTTGATTCATACCAGCACATCTAGATCGATGCGTGCCTGTTTCTATGCCGGCATGGATGGCAATTGATCTCGTTATTTAGCCGAATAGGTCTAAGAAGATCTCAATTCCGCCAAGAGGTTTCCCCATTACATATTGCCGATTATTTCCATTGGAAATAATATGGTTCATTGATTATGTCTGGTTATTCGGACCATATTTGTTTATAAATCTAAAGATATAAATCTATTAATTGATAGCGGAGCGAAAATTTGCTCTCAGGAGTGGATACTATTGTGCAGAAATGATACATTGAATCATAATTTTTATATTATATCTAAACATCTAAAGACCCGTATATCTTCAGCTATCCATTCCAGCGTTCACTTGTCGTATTCGCTCCGCGACTATCGCGCTTTTTGAGGGCAAAACGCCGCCTGGACCTCGAAGCTGCACGTATTCGGATTGAGATCAAGACAGCTTCCAGGAATCCTGTTAGAAAAGATCGCTGAAGGCATCGCCTCTTTTTCTCGAATTCACTTTGCATGGGTACTTTCTGGGTGCTGAGCACGGATCTATTTACATAATAAAAATTATTTCCAGTGGAAATAATGGGGTTAATCGTTAGGATCTTTTGCACGGCGAATATCTCAATAATATCCTAATTATAGTAATATACTAAATAAATAGCGGAGCGAAAGCGAGTTTGAACTGAGATCCATCGACTGGTAATCTCTTTGAAGGGATATTATTACGTATTCAAAATATATCCAAAACAAAAATTTTAATTATATCTAAAACGTAGCTGGCTGTAGATCCTGCACCATCATCTACTGGAATTATTTTTCGCATTCGCTCCGCGATTGACGCACTTTCTCTCCAAACGTGATGCTAGCTTTTGGGCTGCAGCGCATAAGGATGCCAGCTTTGTGATTGTATCCGGTCTTCTGCAAGGCTAGGCCCTGTGGCTATTCCGGCAGGAAGTCGCTGGAGGAGATCTATGAGATCGCCTGCAAGATCTGGATGTGGGGGAGCTGCGGGCTGTCGTCGACCTATCACAGGTCGAGCCGCTTTCTGCAGGGCGCAGCAGCTGGCTTGCATCATTTATCCTAAGAAAAAGGGTTTGGGAGTTTTAGTTCTAGACATATTCTAAAAGGCTTGAAACGTCATGAATTATACCGTTCGTTCAGCTTCGAGCATGATCCGATATTTTATAATGATGTAGCCGAGATGGTTGAGTACATCTTCTCCAAGCTATGTTCATGTCTTCCATCTTCTCCGGTTTGCTTATATAGCCGTCTACGCTTGCGGCCATAACACATCTTACTCGATTGCCCGCAAGAATTGACGCTATGATCGCTATGATCTAAGTGCTTATAACGCAATAACCTCGTTATATAAATATGTCAACATGATTTATGCATGGCTTAAGCATATCGATCTCTTGAGGTATCCATACGAATTTCCACCTAAGTTATTTCGCTGCAAGCCCTAAGTTCGTATGGCCATTACCGAAGCACCGCCAGATGAGATCGTCGCTTCAGTCTGCCATCACAAGCGGTTGTCATGAATCTATAGCAAAAAGCTTACATTGTCAGAAGTCATCCAGTACATGTGACTTTTATATGGGCAGAATCAGAAAAGCCTTGGGACCTGGTGGAAAGCATGCTTGATAAAATTGAAGTAGATGCCGACTCCCAGAATTGCAGCAAAACAGCTTTTAGAGACCATCTGCAAAAAAAATTCTGCGAGGCACAAATTCCGCCAATCGAAGAACCTCCTAAACTCAGAGGGAACAAATATGGCCTGTTTGAAACGCCAATCACTCCAGATATCGACGAGGAAATAAATAAACTTAAGAGCAAAGGATTGGATTCCCGGCAAATCTCCGCTGAACTTGCCAAACAAGGAACCATGATCACCTGGCAGCGAGTCCGAAGGAGATTTGCATTTATGGCAAGGAAGACTCCCAAGGACGTCTCTCTGAGCCCAGCGACCGAGCCCGAGTCTCCGGTATGGCAAAAATCTTATCCAGCCAAAATGCCGATATTACCAAAACAGGCCGAGGCTCCGGGCATTTCCAAAGATCTGATCGAACGGATCATTGAGTTTAATGGTCAGAAGCTCTCGCTTCATAGCATCTCTGATGCGCTGGAGGAAGAGAGCGGCACAATTTTAAGTGAAAGTCAGATCATGGACGTTATAGTCAGGAAGGCGAGGGGTGAGATCTGAAGCAGAAACTGGCACTGTTCGACCGCTTCAAGAAATGGGGATATAACGGAAGCAAGAAGTATGGTCCAATTGCGGCTTAGAGCCAGACATGTTTCGCCGGGCAGGCTGCAAAGCTAAAGGCCACGGAGCTGCAGACCACCAAGAAGATTCTGGCCGGAGCTCTTCTGGGCACGGCCCGAAAACATCAAGGATACGATTCAAAGATGCCTTTGAAAGGGGAGCGGCGCGAAGACCGCGAATGGCCAGCCTTACTTTCGCTAACCAGTTCAGCCACTGCTGTGAGTTGAATTCATACGTTTGGATTCTGAGCATCATAGATGCTCGATACTCTTCTGTGCAGGTCAGCACTCTCATTAAGCCTAGAATCTTGGATATAATTAAGTTTGCAGCTATTAAAAAAGAGGTGTCCTCTAATTCTCAGCATTTCCCAGTCCAACCAATCAATTCAGTTCAATTCAAAAGGCACAACTCGCAATGTCGTTGATATCTGGCCTCAAAAGTCATGAAACTGTTGAAAAAGTACTTGCTGTACTGAGCATCTCAGGGCGCTCCATTTTTTTCTATTAGAATATGGATATCAAAAGGAAGTTTAGCCACGGCTTTAAGGCCGAATATCCGCTTCCAGCGTTCAGGTGCATAGGTCTTGGGCTCGGGACGTTGCGCTCTTCAGGCGGGAAGACGCTCGCATACTTAGCCGCCAGCCACATCTATATTTGATGGCAATCGCAAGCTAGAATCGACAAGGATGCATCGCCAAATCACGATTGCTCCTTGAACGGATTCATCGTCCCAAGCGGCAGGACCAATTCCCGTGGTTTTCTGCTGTGCATTCATATTCAAAGGGCCCTATTTCGGATAAGACCCTTATTTACTCCTGGTTGCTGACGATCTTCACATTGTTGTTGGCTGTGGCGTAACCGAATGCTTGAGCCAATCTGTTGCCCACCGTGATCTGATCGATGTTGAGTTTTATGGAAGTGTCAAATTCACCAGAGAGTTCATCCTGCCGAGGACCCGAGTCCTGGTTCTTCTTGATCTCTAAGTTATTCTGGGCATTGGCGGGCCCGTTCTTATATCCGAAGGGGAAGCTGCTGCCCATTCCGAAAGAGGCTGCAACATCATTTCCTACAGTAATAGAGCCGTAATTGGTATTCTGCAAATCAACCGGGAAGGAAAACGCATTCCCATTCGTCTCGAAGATCCCGTTATGCAAGATATCCACGCTATCTCCGCCCATTGCATTCTCGGCCATAGCCGGTGCGAATAGGAAGGCCATAGCCAGAACCATAAATACGCATATTTTCTTGATAGTCTCACCCCATACTTTCAATAGTATAACCATCTATTATGTCGTTACAATATTTATATTTTTTGGATGAATTATCCTGTGATGGAAAACGTGCGATGAAGTCTTCCGCTTGGTTAGATGCTGCGGCTTTTTCGCGAAAAGTCGCTGGAGGTAATTTGGATTTTATTGCCCTAGATATCAGGATGATTTGGCAATTGCGGGAGAGCTGAGCATCCGTTGCCCGAGGTTATGTTGTGGGCGCAAAAGAACACTTGTGACCGGGACAGATACTGACTTGAAGCCCCTGGCGGGGGGGGGCGACAGTTGATGCGGCGCGCCAGTGGTTGGCTCGCGACAAGGCGCGTTCTTTAGGTCTTGACGACCAAAAGCATTCATTTTTGAACGTAATACGCCGCAGCTCGCTGCGCTTGGAATAATGGGCATGAGTATTCAACTTGGGTTTGGATCAGCCTGACCAGGTTCAGATTTCATGCGGCAGCGCCTTGGATGCCCCACCGTTTGAGACATGGGTGCGCTGCCGCTGTTCCAGTTGATTTTTTTGTCTTTAAAAATGTTTGAACATATTAATTAATCGCAGTAAGGCCACGAATAATGGCGAAATATGAATACGCCCAACTGCAATTATGCTACTGAATGTTGTAATATTTGTTTTTTTCAAAATTATTTTTATATTTAGAGCAGCGAGCCAATCACTTCGATTCGATTTAGCTTACAACTAACCGTCGTCATCGTCCGGCGAAGAACTGCTTTTATAGGTATTATGATTACTGTGTAAATTTTTAAACCCCTTTATTTCCACTGGAAAAAAGATGACAATTCAAGTATCATGTCTATGATGGGCAAGACCGAGCATGGATGCAGTTATCTGTATGGCTGGGCACCCGCCTGTCAGCGGTCGCTGACCGGATCGCGGCTCGGAGCACATTGCTCTCGTCGGTTGGGGAGGTATGCATGACACGAGCGGAGGCCTTTTTTATATGTGTTACTGATATTTTTATTAATAAATGAGGTGCCAATAAATTTATTCTTTAGTAAATTATATATACTGTTATGTTAATTATTTATTAAGGTGAGTGGCATGAAAAAAATCATTTGCAGGAACTGTGGAACCGTGAATGAAGTCAGCAAAGAAGCGCTCACAGAAGCGCTCAATGATGATGAAGATGACTGGCTTCAATGCACCCTTCCCGAAGGATTCGAGTGGTCGCTGCCAGCCGGAAAGATTACACCGATCATCGGAGAACCTATATATATTTCGGCAATGGGAGAGCATCTATCTTATGATCAATTTATTGAGACATACAATATCGATCCGGAGATCGCCTACAATCTGATGCGAGGCAGAGTAAGCACGAATTTTGTGAATAGGATGGCAAGCATCTTGATTCGGGCCAAAGTACCGATCAGTCCTATAACAGAAACGCAAAAAAACTGATTTGATAATAACGCATGAGCCGTCTGCTTGATTGGATTGATGGGAACAGACCGCAGGCAGACAAAGGACATCTTTGTCGGGGATGAGTGATTAGAAGATCAATTGCGGCAACATCGTCCTACCTGGGAGCGGGACTCCTATCTTATAGATCGAGCTAAAGGAAAGGTTTGCAGTTATGTGGGTCTAAAATCCAAGGCAGAACGCCTGCTCGTTAGTTCTCGTTACGGTCGAGCGCGATCATCAGTTGGGTGCCCTTTGCATAGATTTATATATTTTTAAAGATAGATTATTATGGGGCGCACTTCCTCGTTACACAAATTCTCCAATAGGTCGAAGAGGCGGCGTCTTCGGGTGGATGGGCATGGCGCGACCCAAGAAGAATAAGGATAAGTTTGTTGGCAGGGCCGGACGGGAAGCCATCGAGTTGGAAAAACGAGCGCGGGAAGAACAAAGGTGGCGCCGAAAAAGAGAGACGATTGAACGATTCATTGGGATGAAATAAGATAAGGACCGCGTTAAAATGAGAGTTCAGCTTGCCATTTTCGACGTATGGAGTACATCTCGATTCTCAAGCTGATTGCTTGCAGGCAGAGGGATAACGAGAATTCATTGCTCTAGAATCTGTCAAGATGCGCCTTGGGTCGATCTACTCTGAAATTCAGGCTCAGTTTGCCGGGGAAGAGACCATCGAGGTGAGTATCTGGGGAATCACCTATTCTTGAAGTGGGAGTTGAGAAGTTCAGGAGGATTACCGGCTGATGGTGCCAATTGCGGACAGGGCCTCGTAGCTGGAGGATGAGCATCGAGAGGGAATGTATCGGAAATTAGGCACATCTCTATCTATGCATTTTGCCTATTCAGTTTTCCAGTAGGCATTGTACCAAAACTTGTGGCCTTCTTCTCTTTGTCTCCTGTCGATAGCTACGCAGCCCCATTTTGCCAGAGCTCTCAAAGAACTGGATAAACGTCTCTCTATGCGAATCCAATCAATATACGAGGAAATCTCAAGGCCCATGGCCTGGGCGATATCCTTCAAAGATTTTGCATTATTTTTGCTGTCAGGAAGTACTGCCAATATAGCATCTTGGTTCATGCCATCTCCCTTCGATCTGCTTTATGCGATAATAAATCCCTTCTGGAGTGCCTCAGAGTTATATGCCAGATTAGGTGATAACTATTTGCTAAATTGTTGCAAATAGGATATATTTAATATTAACTGCTAAATTACAAAGTGCCGTTGCAGAGATTGCAGTCGGAACGAAGAAGGTAATGTGGAGACGTACTTTCCCGGCGTGCCAATGGTCGCCCTCGGGATGGTGCTGCTCATCGTAGGTGTGCTCACGTCGCGCGGGGCTTGATTTGGATCCAAATAAATAGAATCGATTTTGCTTAAATCACAGCCTGCCACTTTGCAGAGAGCTATGCCCATGCCGCTGGCAGTGTGGATGCTTGCCAGGAATTCGGTCGAACGTGAATCACCTATGAGCGAGCAGGAGCAGGATGGCCGAGTGTCGCCTGGAGCTTCGGGGATGCCGGCTGGCTACTCGGCAGCTCTTGTTGCGGTCGAATGTGATAATTAATGCCCTTGCCTTTTTTCTAGAATCACCATCACAAAGACACTCGATAGCTGCAGATGTGATATATTCATTTACATAATAAAAACTATTTCCAGTGGAAATAATGGGGTTCGTTTCATAGATCTGATAGGGCAGAGAATACTTAATTAATATTCAAAAAATAATGAAATATTTAATTGATAGCGGAGCGAAAGCGAGTTTGACTTGAAATCCACATTCATATAGTCTTCCGGAATAGCGATTATTACATGGTTATAATATATTGAAAACAAAATTTTTGATTATATCTAAAAGGCAGCTGGCCGTAGATTCTGCATCATCCATTCCTGTGCTCATCCATCGCGTTCGCTCAGCGATCGAATCGTTTTCTTTAGCGGCGATAGTGCAGCTTTGGAGTTGCTGATGCGAGGATGCTACTTTATGTGGGCTGGAAGCCGCGGATTAAAGGAATGAGATCACGCTGATAGCAGCCAGGATGTCCGCTAGTCGGGGGGCTGGGTGTCCTTTAGCTGATCTTGTTGCGATCATGCTTGATCGCGGGTGGCCGCCGCGGCCTGGATGTCTGCAGGTGCATAGGCCCGAAGATCCGCAAGGATGCATATTGGTTTCACCATGTGAAATTGGCTCAACGGATGCAGAACATCTAAAGAGTATCTCAAACACAAAGCTCAAATAGAAAAAAGTGTAAATCATAATTAAAAAGTTTATATAGATATATAGTTCACGACTATTAAGCCACTGATGGGATGGATGCAGTCTTTCGAACCAGGGTGTGTATGACGTCAAAGGGAGCTTAAAGGGAGGTTAAAAAACGTCAATGTTGATATCTATTGGAATAGTCATGCTCAGTGGGGCTGCTGGTGGAATCATCAATGCCCTGGTGAGCGATAATGGCTTTATAATTCCTAGTGAGGAGACTGTGGAGGGTGCGAGCATCATACGGCCTGGCTTTGCCGGCAATATCTTTCTGGGGGCAGTGTGCGCATTTATCTCTTGGGGACTTTATGGAGTTTTTAACAATACCGTCATCTACGGAAATGCTACGGGTTTTATCTCGGCGGACATCCCTATCACCATTTCCGCTGTCGCCTGTACTGTTCTGGTGGGCGTCGGAGGAGCTCGCTGGCTGACCAAAGAAGTGGACAAGAAGCTCCAGAGCATAGCTGCCAAAGCAGCTGTTGCCTCTAAGACATCCTTAGATGATGTCCGGAAGATTCCAATCGTGATGCCTGCTCGGCCCTTCTACGTGGCCAAGGAGATGTATCATAAGTAATGAACTAGCGCAATCAAATGTGCCAGACGTACCTTTGCTACAGCTCCGGTGTGGTCGGATATCCGCCTGTGGAGGCTCTCGCACAATCGAGCGTACTCGGCCATGCAATTATGATCCTGGCGGACATTAACACTGCAGAACTCGGGCCCTGGAAGAGTTGAAAAATGCTGATGGTATTATAATTGGCTCGACTGCTTATTACCTCACCTCCCGAAAGTTCAGGCGCACAATTTCTGGCGCTTGAACTTTCGGGGGGTTAGGATATAAGACAATTGTCCGACCTTCGCCCTCTATTTGATCCAATCCCATCTTGGTTTTGCTAATAGTTGCATCATAATCTCCGGCAGTATTGGAAAAATCGTCACCTCCGGTGAATCATCTTAGGCAAAAAAGCATCACGGGAACACCTCTTCGCCATCTCAGCGATCCTCTTCCCGTAAACTGGTCCTCTTCCTTCAGCGACCTAGCCGCCTTCCGCTGCAGGCCTCGCACTCTTAAGGATCCTGCCTGGGGCCACTCAGCAGAGAGAACGCTGCCGGCCATTCGTGCTCTTCACACCAGACTTCCTCCGCCAGGCGTCTTTTAATCATGTTTTCAATATCCTCGGGCTGGGCCCGAAAGATCTCTGCCAGGATCTCTTTGGAGGTCTGCAATTCCAGTGCATCGAGGTTGACGGCCTGTGCTGGCGAAAATAAGCCTGGCTTTGCATCTTCAGGGCCATTGGAATGTCGGCCAGCTCATGAGAACGCCCCCCCGCCTGGTCTTGCCTTTTCGCACCAGGGCACCTGAGGATCTGGAACGAAGGGTGATGGTAGGATAGAACTCGAATTCCATATGACATCCTACGGCTTTGGCGAATATTAAGCCAAGGTGCACAGGGCGAAAGTAATCTCGCGGGCGAATTGCAGGACGGCTTTCCTTCTCAACATCGTATCACAAGTCTGCAGGAAGAATACAGTCCAAATTTGATGCGGGACGCATCGCGACAAGAGACTTTGCGACAGATCTTATGCGGGATGCCGCCGGTCAACGAAAATTTGTCTTCGCGAATAGTGCCAAAACATTGGAGAAATGGGAATTTGACCAAAAATCACCCCCTCGCCTGTTACTCTTTTGTACCGGAATATTCAGGATAAAGAACCTGCTTCCCATGAGGCGACGGCACAATCTTCAGGCCGCCCGCAAACTCTTCCACAAGTTCCCGGCCCTCGAAGAGACGGTCCAAAAAGACGGCGAGAGCCGCCACCTCGGAATGGGGCTGGTTTCCGACAGCCACATTCCAGTCGGCCAGATCGTACATCTCCGCCGGGACCTTCTCTGCACCCACCACCACCAGTATCTTGTCGTTCTTGCGGATCTCGTCGATCACGTCGGGCAGGTTTGAGCCGTACATGGTCAGGTGCACAACCTTTCCGCCCGCGTCCTTCCAGCGCACGGCCTCTCCCTTCCAGGACACATCCGCCTTGAGGACGAAGTCTCCGCCCCATCGCTTTGCCACATCGGCCAGGCTCTCTTCCACATGAGCATCGCGGCCATTCATGAGCATCTCCTCCGCTCCGAAGGCGCGGGCAACCAATCCCACGTGGGTGGTGATCCTCTTGTCTCTCTCAGGCCTATGGCCGATGCGTAAGACTGCGACTCGCATGATGGCCCGAAGATCCGACATGTTATTTATCTCCTCTCCATTGTCGTCTTCCTTCGGTTATTTTCCGTCCATTTTCGTCCAAATATTAGCGTCACCTCATATTCTCCTCCCGGCAATTCAATTGCTCACCAATGCAAAATATCTAAATTCCAGGTCAGCATGAACTCCAAGGATGAATCTGTGCGATAAATGCCGCGGCAAGGGCTATCTCGTGGTGGGCGAGAAGCCTTGTCCCAACTGCAATGGCAGCGGAGAGACCGAGTCCATATCCTTGGGCGCGGCCTCAGACAAAGATATGCTGGCGCTAATTGAGCGCGGCTCGACAAAATGCACCGTCTGCCACGGGACCGGCAAGATCCCTGTGACTGAATCGTGCCCCGCTTGCGCGGGCTTAGGTCGCGAGTACCTGTGCGTTGTCTGCGGTACCAAGCTTTCCAGCAAGAAGGAACTGTGCGAGCGCTGTGCCAAGAAGCCGCTGGTTCATATTCTGGACCAGGCCTGCGACGGAAAAGACCTCGTCGTTGGCGAGATTTACCAGGGAAAGGTCTCGGGGCTGGCCAACTTCGGAGCCTTTGTGGACCTGAGCGACGGAGTTCGCGGGCTTGCGCACAACAAATATCTGAAGAACAGGCCGGAGGTGGGCGATACCATCTTCGTCACCCTCAGAAACATCCTTCCCAACGGCAACCTGGAGCTTGAGCCCGCCGAGTTGAAGGAGTACAACACCGTCGAGGTGGAGAAGGATCTGCCGCTGTCCAAGGCGGCGGAGCTGCACAAACTGGTGGGCAAGTCGATCATGATCAAGGGCGAGATTATCCAGGTCAAGCAGACCGGTGGCCCTACCATCTTCACCGTTGCCGATGACAGCGGTCTCGTCTTCTGCGCCGCCTTCGAGCGGGCCGGGGTGCGCGCCTATGCCGATATTGACAGCGACATGATGGTTCGCGTCATCGGCGAGGTGACGCTGCGCAACAACCAGGTTCAAATCGAGATCAAGTCCATGAAGCGGCTATGGGGCGGCGATGCGTCCGCAGTCAAAGAACAGATCGAGCAGGCCATCGACAAGCGGGCCGAGCCGTCCAATCCGGCGTTCCTGGTGCATAGCGAGATCATGGAGCGGCTGCGGCCCGCCATGCTGGCCGTGGCCAAAGAGATTCGCCGTGCCATCCTGAAGTCTCAGCCCATCGTCGTACGCCACCACGCCGACGCCGACGGCATCACCGCCGCCGTGGCCATCGAGACGGCCATCATGCCGCTCATAAAAGAGGCGGGAGGCCCGGACGCCGAGTATCACAACTACCGGCGCGCCCCCAGCAAGGCTCCGTTCTACGAGCTGGAGGATGTGACCAAGGATCTGACCTACGCCCTGGAGGACAGCACCCGCCACGGCCAGAAGATGCCGCTCATCGTCCTCATGGACAACGGCTCTACGGAAGAGGACGTCCCGGCCATGCGCCAGGCTCAGGTTTACGGCCTGGAGATGCTTGTGGTCGATCACCACCATCCCCACAAGATCGTCGATCAGTTCCTCATCGCTCACGTCAATCCGGCGCACCAGGGCGGCGACTTCGGCCTGACCACGGGCATGCTGGCCACGGAGATTGCCAGAATGATCTATCCCGATTGCGAGAGCAAGATCAAGCACTTCCCGGCGGTATCGGCAGTTGGCGACCGCAGCGAGGCTCCGGAGGCCGCACTGTACATAAAGCTGGTCGAGGACAGGTACCAAAGAGAGGACCTCAAGAAGATCGCCCTGGCCCTGGACTACGAGGCTTTCTGGCTGCGCTTTAATGAGGGTCGCGGCCTGATCAACGACATCCTGTGCCTGGGCAGGCTGGACCGGCACCAGAAGATCGTGGAATTGCTCTGCGAGCAGGCCAATGCCGCCATCGATGAGCAGCTGCGGGCCAGCATGGGCAATGTGAAGAGCACCAAGCTTCCCAACGGCATAATCATGAATGTTCTCGATGTGGAGAACTTCGCCCACAAGTTCACCTTCCCGCCGCCCGGCAAGACATCGGGCGAGGTGCACGACCGGCTCTGCCAAAAGTATGCAGGAAAGCCCGTGGTCACCATCGGCTACGGCCCGGATTTTGCCGTGCTGCGCAGCCGCGCCGTGAAGATGAACATCCCACAGATGGTAAAAGAGTTGATGGAAGAGATTCCCAATGGAGGCGTCTCAGGCGGCGGCCACCTGGTGGTCGGGTCCATCAAGTTCGTGGGCGGCATGAGAAAGGATGTGCTGGCAAAACTGGCGGAGAAGATTGCAGCCTGCGGGGTAGACGAGGTTCCCGTGGCGCAAAAGGTCGGAGCATGAACGGATAGCGGCTCCGACGGCTATCCTTTTGACGATTACATTTATCTCATCCAACCGCCAGTTCAACGAGGTGATGCCAATGAGCGAGCTAAAAGAGCTGGTTATTTCCAAAGAGGATTATCTGGATTTCCTGGCAGTGCGTCTGCGGCTGCAAGGTTCCTGCCAGCATGAGATAGAAAACGTGAGCTTCCCCTTTCTCTTCGCCTCGGGAAGCGAGCTGCTCCGCACATATATTTTGGGCGCTTGTGAGTTCACCAGCACACTGCCGGACAGGTACAGGCTTCCAGACCGCGGTTTCATCTGGTTCCTCTTCGTCCAGTCAGTCAAAGAGATTCAGATAATGCCTGACGAGATGCGAATAAAATACGAGCTGCAGGAAGAGTACCGCAAGCCATTCAAGCAATTCTATCACTAGCTGACACGTTTCTGGCGGACCAGATGCCGGTCAGTTTTCCTTCCAGCGCCATCCGCCCCAGTTCCGCCTCGACCTCTTCGGCAAGCGGCGCTGGCCGGTCTTGAGCCAGAGGCGTTCCGGGCAGAGGCGTGAAGCTGTGCGCCCGGACCTTTCCGCCCTTTTTCTCGATCCATTTTGCCAGATCCAGCGTCATCCTCTGATCCTCCGCCGACTCGCCAGGCAGGCCGAAGATCAGGTCCACCTGAGGCGTTAGATCGTGGTCGCGGCATAGGTCGCAGGCTTCCTCCACCAGGGCCACCGAGTGGCCCCGGCCAATGGCCCTCAGAATCGCAGGGCTGCCGGACTGGCCACCGATGCTGATGCTGCGGTTGGCGCAGTATTTGGTAATCAGCTCCAGGGCCTGATCCGAGACGAAGTCCGGCCTGACCTCAGAGGGGAAAGTCCCGAAGTAGATGGGCTTTTTTTGCTCGGCCAGGCACGAAAGCAGAGCTTCGACCTTTTCCAGGCGCGCCGCCCGCCCGTCGGAGCCGTAGGCTAGGGAATTTGGCGATGTGAAGCGGATGTCTTTGTGGCGGCGGGCATATTTGGCGATGACCGGAATGGAACGGTGGCGCATCTTGCATCCGAAGAGGCGCGGCGTCTGGCAGTAGGTGCAGCCCCAGGGGCAGCCGCGGCTGATCTCCAGCGGCGAGAGGATCTTGCCGAAGGGCGGGTATAAATCGAGGTCAACAGGATTTCTTGCTTGCGTAATTCTGACGGTGCCGCCGGATTTGTAGGCGATGCCCTGGACGCTGGCCGGATTCTTGCCGTTTTCAATCGCTCCGATCAACTCCGGCAGCGTCTCCTCACCCTCGCCGATGACCACAAAATCGAAGTGCTCCAGCGCCTCCTCCGGCATGGCGGAAGGATGCGGGCCACCGGCGACAAAGACGGCATCCAGCTTCGCCGCCTTTGCTTCGGAAACCTCGCGATAGATTTGCACACTTTGGGCGGTGGCAAAGCTGTAAAGCATGATGCCCGGCTCGGGCTTGCGGGCGAGACCGGCCTCGATCAAAGGCATCAGGGCGGCGATGCTGTAGGAGTTCTTGTTGTTCCAGCGAAACCATGCTTTGCATCGGCTCATTTTATCCAACTGCTCATCTCATGCCAGCTTCAAGGCTCTGCACAATTCCAGGCCAACACGTCTTTCTCCATTTATTCTCCATTCATTCTCCATTCATTCTCTATTTTCTGGCCTGGAGCGCCCTGGCAATCTCCGTGACTAAAGAATCCCGATTTTCCCGGGTGACCGTTATCACCTGAAATGATGTGCGGATCTTCTTGGCCAGCCGGTGATTGGACCACTCATGCAGCACCACCAGCATGGGCTTTGGCGAGGCAATGGCTTTTTCCACAGCAATGACGAATTTGGGGCTGGACAGCTCCATCGGGCCCACCTCGTCCACCACGATGAGGTCGCAAGCGAGGGCATTTTCCACGGCCTTCGCCCCGACCTTCTCCAGGTCGTCCAGACGGACGCGAAACTTGCCCAGTTGCGGCCCGCTTCCCGTCTCATCGGCCAGCATCCCGGTCGCACCCGTGGCAAGGTCGAGCAGCTCAAAGCCGATCCGCCGGTCTTTGTACTTTTTGTCGCGAGCCAGAACCCCGCCCACCCGGCAATTTTGGCTCGACGCGACCTTCTGCACCAGAGTGGTTTTGCCGACACCGGGAGAACCCGTTACTGCAATCCTGCTAACCATACTGCGCCCTCATCCTCTCCACGTAGAGGCTCAGGCTCTCCACATCCTTTATCTCTTTTTTGACCAGCTTTTTTAAGCGGCTGCGAATCTCTCCATCCGGTCGCGAGCCGGCGGAGCGCAGGTGCCGCTCGATGTTCCTCGCCATCTCCTCGCCCTTCTCGTCCCAGTCGGTAAGCAGGATGATCTTGGAGAAGCTTCGAGCCGCGTCCTCGGCCAGATCCAGAGCCGGGCGGCGGGAGGCCATGATCACCGGCCCGGGCATTCCAAGGCTGCGCAGCGAAAGCATATCGCGCCTGCCTTCAACAATTATCGCCGCCCCCTCCCGGGATGCCTCCAGCAGGGCGGCCAGCAGCTCCTCCAGGGCTTCCAGGTCATAGGTGCCCTTGAGACGCAGATCGCGCTGCAGCTTCTCGCAAACCATTTTTCCAGGACCCCCCGCTTATTTGATCTTCGACGACAGGAGAGAGACGGCTTGGTCGGCAGCCATTCCCCGGACCAGCACAACCTTTCTGGAATTCTTGTGCCCGCTCATAACCTCGATGGCCGCCGCCGGAACACCCAAAATTTCGGCCAGCGCCTCAATGAGCTGGCGGTTGGCCCGGCCACGCGTCGGCTCCTCCGTCAGCCGGGCCTCCAGCGACTTTCTCCAAGGGTTGAAGCCGGAGGGCACTAACAGACGAGAGGAGCCCGGCACGACCTCAAAACGGATGGTGCATCCGAGTGGATGAGGATCGGCTGCATTGGCAAGGTCCATAGACTACTTCTGGTCGTTACCCCGGCATAAACCTTCTCTCTTGATTTTTTATTGCTGCTGATTTTGATGCGGATAATTATACAATGTTATTGAGCCTCCCGGCGGCTTTGCATCTAAAGTCCCTTCTGCAACTAAAGTCCAAATCTTGCAACTAAAGTGACAGCCATAGGCAGTGGATTGGATATATTTTTCAATAAGCAATTCGATTAGACACACGTCGCACTTTAGAATAATATGAAGAGTTCTCGCGCCTGCAAATAAAGTCGTCTTTTTAATGAAAAAGTTTATATAATATAAAATGCGAACCATACTAGATATTTTAATTAGATAATATTATTCACTTCGTATCAGCACAAGAGCTTAATAGTTTTAATAAGAATTGGGTGCTAACTGGGGACGAGGCATTAGTTATGACAATCAAACCACAGAAATACCGTTTAGCATTCGTGTTCAATACACTCTACTACCCTTTCACTTATCCAGAAATAATTGAATCATTAAAAGCACGGAAATATGCAATTAACGCAGGAGCTCCCCCCGAGCCATTCATGAATGGCGCCAGGAATTATGTGAGTGGATATATCGCTTCTAAATTGGGTTGCTTCGTGGAAGTAAATAATGACCGAAAGCTTATGGCGGTCGAGGGAACATCCGCCAATAATGTCGTAGCTATTGCTGAGGAGATAATAGACCTATCTATAACCGATTTCCGCTTAAGCGTGCCAATAGATATAGATTATAGTGAGTTAGTCGGTGCGGTTGTAGTGACAGATAGTGGCAATCCGATGGCGGCAATAAAGCGATTCGCTGGTGATCAGTATAGCGCTTTTGATGAGATATTAGGGGCAGAATCTGCGGGATATTCGATAAGGATAGTTCCTAAAAATGACCTTCCGGGGGATAAGAGCTGGTTCGATATTTCAATAACTCCAAGGTTATCGACTGCCGACAGGGAGTATTATATAGAAGTTGTATATAGGAAAGAAAACAACGTAGATGATGTCTTAGCTTTCGCAGCTCAAATTGAAGCAAAAGTATCTGCGATTATTGATACAATCAGGGGATCATAAGTGTTATCAGAAGCACGAACAAGTGCTGGTTCGATATATGAGCCGACAAATTGGTCATCGAAATCGATAGCAGACCTTGAACGCGACGAAAAGATTCGCGAACTCGGCGATCTAGTTCTTAAATTATCCGAAGAGGTTAATAAGTTGGAAAGCATAATTGGTGGTATGGGTGTTATCATGGAGGCGTCTTCCATCAGGTTTAGCGTTGTTGATATGGACGATAAACCTCTAGGCGAGACTAAAGATCTGCTGGTGGAATTCTATCAGAGACATAGGGGCGAGTCCATTTATCCGGATGACGTAGCGTGCGAGCTAGGGTTAGACTTAAAAGTCACTATGCAGGCCGTCAAAGAACTCATTCAAGAAGGAAGGATAGAGGAAGTGACTTAATGTCCAATGGCGCGGATGGTATTCATAGAGAAAATGGGGACGCTATTGAAGGGGAACGTATAGCATGCCAATTTAGGAAAATAAACAAAGCTGATCTGATTCGCGGAACGGGTGCGCATAGGGCTGGAAGGGCAAGCTTGGAGAATGCGTATTGCGTTGTAACAAGACCGCTTCGGGTAAGATAACGTAGGGTTCTCTATAACCATATCTGAAGACACTGCCATTATTTCATAATTTATTACGTAGTCCGCTTCTTCTTTTCCTCCCGGACATAATTAACCGCTATGTAGCTCAACAAATTACTTAACGGCACCCCCGTTTCCTTCGCTTCATTTTCGAGAAACACTCTAGCATCTTCTGGCAGGGATACCGCTATTCTTTTTGGACGATCGGATTCTTGCATGGTAACCGATGGTATATTAATTGTATAAATAGATTGTGTATGGTCACCAATAGTTTATCAATAGTAACTTATAAATACCATTGTGATCATGATGGTTACCATGCAAACCACCGCAAACTCCCGCGAAGTGCGAGGCAAATAAATCGCCAACCAAGGCGGTCAATCAAAAAAGTGAATGACCACTCATTCAAAGTAAAATCCCAATCAGGCAAAGGTGTCTATGAAGTCAAAGCAACACCAAACGGCATGACTTGCACTTGTCCTGATTTCGTTTACCGTGGCGGAAAATGCAAACACATAGCAGCAACGCGATATTACCTTGAAATCGAGAAGGATACACCAGAAGGCATAGTTACTGAGAAGGTTCACCTAACCTACACTCAAGCATGGAACGCATACAATGAAGCTCAGAAAGCAGAGGTCAACCTATTCGATGAGCTATTGAAGGACTTGGTTAAGGCCATCCCTGAACCTGAACAGACAATAGGTAGACCGCGCCTATCGATCCATGAAACGCTATTCTGCGCCATACAAAAAGTGTACTCTCAGCTATCCAGCCGCCGCGCATATAGCCTGTTTGAGAACGCAACAGAAAGAGGTCAAATCGACCATGCTCCTGACTTCAATGTGCCGTCTAAGCTCTTCAAGAATCCTGAAATGACGCCAATCTTGCATGAGTTGGTTACGCTATCTGCCTTGCCTGTTGCTGGATTGGAAAGCGATTTCTCAATAGATTCTACTGGCTTTCGCACTACCACGTTCGGTGCTTACTGCGAAGATAAGTACGGGAAAAACAAAGAGCATCGGTGGCTAAAGGCCCACCTTTGCGCAGGCGTAAAAACGAACATAGTCGCAGCCGTGGCAATAACAGATGGTAATGGCGCAGATTCGCCTCAATTTGGGCCTCTGATCAAAAAGACCGCAACGGGATTTACCATTAACGAGGTCACGGCAGATATGGCCTATTCATCGCACCTCAATCTTCAGGCAGTGGCAAACGAAGGTGGCAAGGCATACATCCCTTACAGGAAAAACGCTACTGGTAAAATCAAGAGGCTCATCTCTGTGGAGCAAAATGTATCATTACTTCAATCTCAATCGTGATGAGTTCATGGATCACTACCATAAGCGCAGTAATATCGAGGCCACTAATGCAGCTATCAAGCGCAAATTTGGCGAGACCTTGAAATCCAAGAATTCAACTGCTCAAGTAAATGAGCTACTTGCTAAAATTATTGCGTACAACCTAACCGTAGTAATTCACGAAATGTACGAAAATGGGATACAACCTGAGTTCCTGCAACTAAAGTCTGAGGTCTGCAACCAAAGTCAGGCCAAAACCTGACTTTAGATGCAAAGCCCTTCCCGGCAAAAAGTTAAAATAGCGTCAGCGATGAAGGTTACGAGGTTCCATGAAGCTCAAGCGAGTTGTCGTCTTAGCTGATCCGGCTTCCCGAGCGGATTTGTCTCTTTTCGGTCTGGAGCAGCTTGGCCTGCAAATGTGCGACCAATTTTCTCCTGATGCCGATGGCTCGGAAAGCCTTGTATTCTCTGCAGCAGGCTTTGCGGATACGCTCTCCGGCTCCACGATTATTCGCCAGGCCCTGAACAGGAAATGCACAGTCGTCCTGGACTCAGGCGGCCTTTCGGCTGTCATCGATGAGATCAAAAAGACCGGAAACCTGTGCGAGGAGACGCGACAGACTCTTGCAGCCGGGGCGCTCTACAAATGCCTGGAGAGCGATGCAAGGCTGCTGGCAAAGCTGCAAAGCAGCAAGCCCGAAATGCCTCGCTACGTGGTAAAAGCCTATGAGAAGGTGCAGGACCTCCGCTACGGCGAGAACTGGCACCAGAAGGCTGCACTCTACCGCAAAAGGGATGGCCTGGGACTTCATCGGGCAAACAAGCTCAACGGTCGGGAGATGTCCTACAACAACATGGTCGATGCCGAGACCGTGCTGGAGATGCTCATCGACCTCGCCGAGTACGAAGGCGTCAGGGCCGAAAAGCCTCTTTCGGTCATCGTTAAACACGCCAATCCCTGCGGCGTGGCATACGGAAATACGCTTCAAGAGGCATACCGCTTATCCTTCGCCACCGACCCGAAGTCGGCTTTCGGCGGCGTCATCGGCTTCGGCCAGCCGGTGGACGTCGATACGGCTCAGGCGATCGGCAACAGCTTCGTAGAGGTTCTGCTGGCCCCGGGATTCGAGCCCGAAGCCCTCAAGATCCTGACGGAGAACAAGCCGAACCGCAGAGTTCTGGACATCGGCGACCTCTTGCAGAAAAAGGATGAGCTTTACCGCGGATGGTATTTGCGGAGCATCTTCGGCGGCATGATGCTGCAGGATTTCGATACGGGAGACATCAAAGAGTGGAAGGTCGTAACCGCGCGCCATCCCACCGATGTCGAGACCCGCGCCCTGCGATTTGCCTGGAAAGTGGCAAAATATGTAAAATCCAATGCCCTCGTCTACACCAGTGAATGCCAGACCATCGGCATCGGCTCCGGCCAGGTTAGCCGCGTGGACTCTGCTCGCTTTGGTGCGGAGAAGGCTGAGGAGCACGGCCTGTGCACTAGGGGCACGGTGGCCGCCACAGACTCGTTCTTCCCCTTCCGCGACGGGCTTGACGCCGCGTTCAAAGCCGGAGCTACGGCAGTAATTCATCCCGGCGGTTCTATCCGGGATGCTGAGGTGATTGATGCTGCCAACGAGCACAATATGGCCATGGTCTTCACGGGCATGCGCCATTTCCGCCATTAAAATGGATAAATTAAAAATGATTTTCATTGCGTTCCTAGCTTTGGCCCTCCTTGGGTCAGTCCAGGCCAGCACCATTCAGTCCGGCCAGGATGTTCAATCGGCCATAAACTCTGCCAAGGCCGGCGACATAATAATTGTCGGCTCCGGGAATATCAATACCTTCGAAGTGGACAAACCCCTGACCATCGAGGGACAGAGCGGATCGATTATGCACGCCGCCCTCCAGAAGCCCGCCATAAAGATTAACAGTGACGGGGTCAGGATCATCGGCTTCAGGATCATCGGCGTCGGCAAAGACACCACAGCCAAGTTCAATTATTACATGCAAAATCCAGCCGCAGCCTCCGGCAAGCGGCTTGATCAGCCTAATTCCGCCATCCTCGTAAACGCCAACAACGTCTATATTGAAAACACGATCATATTCGGCGCACAAGCGGGACTGAAGGCAACGAATGCGGATAACCTCACCCTCAAGAACGTCACCCTGGAGAGCTGCGAATCGGGAGCCGCCTTAACGAAGTGCTTCGACGGCAGAATCGAAGACTGCAGCTTCTCCAATTGCGAGAAGTTCGGCCTGGATGCCGAGCAGTGCTCCAACATAGTCCTGCAAGGCAACCGCATCGTGAATACATCGAGCGCAGGCGCTCTCATCAAGGATTCGGATAAGTGCTCAGTCTTGGAAAACACGTTCTCCCAAAACACGTTTGGCCTATCCCTCTGGAAGACGACCCACAGCCAGGTCTTGAGGAACCAGGTTGACCATAACTATTACGGCATATTAATAACGCAAAACTCCAACAACAACACCATTGCCGACAATGTGGCCGAGGACAACAGCCGAAGCGAGATTGTGACCGGCTTTGGCATCGGCATCAGCCTGCAAGAGAACAGCAGCTACAATGTCGTCTTCAGAAACACCGCCACTGGAAACTTCAACGGCCTGGAAGCGTCCAAGGGCTGCAAGTATAACGCATTCCTCGGCAACAATGCCACAGATAACAAGCACGGCATAAGGATGAACGAGAACCGAAACAACGTGATCTTCGGCAATAATTTCTACAACAATAACATCAACGCCTACGAGAACGCCAGCCTCAACATATGGAATACTACAATCGGAAACTACTACAGCGATTATCAGGGAAAGGATGAGAACGGCGACGGCTTAGGCGACCAGAGCTATTCCATTCCCGGCCAGGACTCCAGCACCCGGGACTTCTTCCCGTTGACCCGACCATACCGCGAAGCCCGCCTAAATGCTTCGACCATAAACGATGTCGTGTCGAAGTATGCCGTTTACGGGCTTGCTTATAATGAAATTCCGGTATACCGAAAGCAGGGAGACACGATCGTGATATCGTCTCAGCCGCGCACTTCCCCGCCCAAATGGTCGAATTCCCAACCGCTGGACGTGAATGCTCCGCCTTACTAGATCATTTTCTATAGATCATTTTCTATAGATCACATTTCCTAAATCATTTTTTCATAGATCAATTCTTATGTCCCGATCTTCACCGGCTCGACGATGGAGCGAAGCGTGGCAATGGCCGATAAGGCTGCGAGGTAGCTGGTCTTCGGATTGCTGGGAGAGGGCACGTTCTCAACTCTTGTGAATATTTTGCCAAACTCGCCTTCTACCACAATCTCATGACGGTTGACATGGATATTGGGATCGGCGACGATCTTCACGTGCACCGGAACATCGCGTGCCGCAAGGCTCAAAGTGGCGGCTACATTCACGTTGGCAGGAAAACCCCGCACGGCCTCCGATGCCATTCCGTCAAAGATGACTGCGGCCTGCGTCAGGGCCCCCAGATCGATCTTTTGTTGCAGGATATACGGCGCACCCTCCAGCCCTTTGGGATTCTTGGTGGTTGTCAGCGAGATTCGTTCGATGGTTCCGATGCTGGCGGACTTCAGGCCGTCCAATCCCGCAATGGCCCCCGAAGGCAGAAATATCCTGGAACAATTCTTGCTCGCCAGCTCCTGCACTTCTTGGAAGAAATCGCCGTCCATCAGAGCACCCACGGACATGATCATAAGATTCTTGCCCCTGGCCAGCGTGGCCCTGGCAATGGCCGGCACCGCTCTTTGGGATGCAGCCTCCACTACCACATCGGAGAGGTTTACCAGCTCCTCCAGCCTGGCCTTGAGAGGCTTCTTTTCCAGGCGATCGATGAGTGATTTTGCCGTCTCAGGATTATGATCGCATACCGCAACCAGATCGGCGGAGATCCTGCCGCTATCTATTGCTCTGGCAATCTCGCTCCCAATGGCACCGCACCCGACAAGCCCGATCTTGAGTGGCATCGGAGGCTATAAATCAATTGGACATCAAAATCCTTGCGGTATGCTAGGCTCAGAGCTGGAGCGATTTGTGGGCGAGGATTTGGGAGAGTGGGACGATTCCAGCACCATTATCCCGGATAACGATGCCGGAGGGTCGATCATCGCCAAGGAGGATTGCATCATCTCCGGACTCGAGGAGGCAAGAGAGATCTGCGAGTACTTCGGCCTTTCCGCCGAGCCGCTCTACGACGAAGGCGAGTTCGTCCCCTGCGGATCGCGGGTTCTCGCCATCTTTGGAAATGCCAGGAAGATCCTCCAAGCCGAGAGACTGATATTGAACTTCATGGCGCGCATGAGCGGCATCTCCACCCTGACGCGAGAGTGCGTCCTTTTGGCCGGAGCTGCCAATAAAGGCGTGCGAGTGGCCTGCACGCGCAAGACCACACCCGGCTTCAGAATATTCGAGAAGAAGGCGGTCTTCTTGGGCGGAGGCGACACGCACCGGTTCAATCTTTCCGATGCGGTTCTTATCAAAGACAACCACATCAAGATCCTGGGATTGGAGGAATGCCTGCGCCGGGCCAAGAGCCGGGCCAGCTTCACCAAGAAGATCGAGGTGGAAGTGGAAAATTACGAAGATATGCTCCTGGCGGCGACGAGCGGCGCGGACATCATCATGTTCGACAACATGTCGCCATCCCAAATATCGGAAGGCATGAGGCTGCTTTCGGAAAAGGGACTGCGAGACGGAGTACTGATAGAAGCATCCGGCGGCATAACCATCGAGCGACTGGCGGAGTATGCGGCGACGGGAGTCGATGTGATATCCCTTGGCTGCCTTACCAGAAACGCAAGATGGATCGACCTGAGTTTGGAGATGGATTAGAACAATTTTTTTGCCGCAGATTGGGGCAATAGACGATAGAAGACGGGACAAGAGTAAGGTTCAAATCCAATAGACGAGATTTCGGATTAAATGCTTAAGTTTGCTGCTCACCATGCAATGAGTTGGGGTTCGGTATGCGTCGAATGATCCTTCTAGCGGTAATATTCATCATGATAGTCACAGCAACGCACGCCAACGAGTCGGATCAGGACGAGACCACGTTCAATGATTTTACTCTAAACATCGGTGACCGCGTCGATATTGGTGACTACAGGGCCGAGCTGATCGAGATCCAGTCCTTGAAAGACGGCCTGGCGGTTATGCGTGTATCCAGAGTTGGAGGCGCGCTGGACGAGCAGAGGGCCTTCCTGCAAAACAGCGCCAACGACTTCGACGGAGGCGCGGATGGCGACGGCATCACGCTGACTGTGACCGATATACTGGACGATGAATCCGCTAAAGTAAGGGTGGAATATAAAGAGAGTCTTGGAACTGCCAAGAAGCGGACTTCGGAGAGAGCCAGCAGAGCCCCGGACGCACCTATTCTCTCCGTGCAAAAGAGCTTCGACAGGAATCAGATCAGTGTCGGGGATGAGGTTAAGGTCACAGTCAACGTGAAAAATATAGGCACGGGAGAGGCCACGAACATTCAGGCCGAAGACCTGCCGCCCCTGCCGGAATTCTCCTACATTGCCGGGTATCCGCCCAAGATTAAAGAGACCTTGAATCCGGGAGAGTCCGATTCAGCCGTTTATGTGATAAATGCCGTCAAAGAAGGCTCAATTCGGGTACCGGCCATTCAGGTCAGCTATACAGATTCGAAGAAGAATCTCAAATCCAATAACTCCGAACCGTTCAATATCCTGATCAATCCCAAGGACAAAGCAGAATTGGTCGTGACTCTTAAGCCATCCGGCCCCATCACGGTTGACGGAACCGGCTCATTGAACATCAGCCTCTTCAATCAGGGGAAGGCACCGGCCACCAGAGTTGAGGTAGAGGGCGATATCAGGCCCTCGGAAGGCCTTGAGGCGGAGGGCCTCGATAAAAGCTATTTTGAGATCTTGCCCGGGACGGACGAGAATTACTCGGTGCAGCTCTCGGGAAAGAAGGCAGGAGACTATACAGTCACCCTGCGAGCGGATTACCAGGAGGGAGACGGAGCAGCCATTCAGGAAGGGACGACGAAAGTTGTTGTCCTGGAACGAGAGTATAAATATCTCTACCTACTATTAATCATACCTGTATTAATTATTGTAGCATGGTCGTATAAGAGATACAGAGAGTATAAATATTGAGGGAGTAACTATATTCCCACACAGGGCTTGATGCCCTTTTCATCCAATTTACCAATTCATTAGAGACGAGAAAACCATTAGTAGGATCTGATATCATGCTCAATGTACTCATGCTGGGCGTTGGACAGTGCGGAAACCGCATTATGGACGCCGTTAATAAAGAAGCCTTTGGAGGGGGCGCCACCTCCAAGATCAGCAAATATTGCTTGAAGCCCAAATTCCCCAGCCGGGTAGAGACTTTGGCCATTAATACCGCAATCAATGACCTCAAAGAGCTGAGGTTTACCACTGCCAAAGACCGGCTGCATGTTCCCAACCTGCATGGAGTCGGGGCCAATCGAAACGTCGGCAAGCAGGCCTTCATGGACAACCGCGACATGATCATGGGAGAGATCGAGAAGAGAGGCGATTTCGATCTGGCTTTTGTGATAACATCGACATCGGGAGGCACCGGATCTTCGTTCTCACCCCTGCTCATCAACGAATTGAAGAGACAGTACAGGAACATCACGGTGATTACGGTTGCCGTTCTGCCCTTCCGGGAAGAGGGGTCCATTTACCTGCAAAATGCCGCATTCAGTATGCGAGAGCTGATGGATCTCGAAGCCGACGGCATAATTCTGGCGGACAACCAGTACATGAAGAGGTTCAGCGGCGACATCGCATCCGCCTATGACAAGATCAATACCATGATCGCCCAGCGCTTGCTTTTCTTGATCGAGTCTCTGGACAGCGAGATGCTCTCCGTCACCGATCTTGGCGACTTCAAGACGGTCATGAACGGAGGACTGCGCATCGGAACTTTAGGCTTTTATCAGGCGGACCGCAAGAATACATCCATTCGAGACGCCATCGAGAACAGCCTCAAGCCCGGCAATCTCCTGTATCCGGCAAATATAACCGATGATGCCGCCCGAGCCATGATCATCGTGCAGGGTTCCAGGGAATATCTGGATACGGATGAGATCACCAAAGAGGTTGAGAAACTGTCAGCCTGCGCAGGTCATGTATTCAAGGGCATCGTAGTTAAGAAGGGGCATCCCAAGGTCCTGTCGGTCTTCGCCCTGGCCGCAGCGCCTGAACTTGAGTCAATCTACGCCCAGGCGGCCAGAGCCATGCAGGATGAAAAGGAGAAAAGAGGACGGGCCCGCAAGCAATTGGACGATGCATTTGCGCACATCGAGGATCTGGAAGAAATCTACTAAATTTTGACGCTTGACACCAAAGCATGTGGCCGGTTTCTGGCTGCATGGGCACAATCTATAAATCGAGTGATTTCTCGATTCTTCCAAGGTCATCATGATGCTCATTTGACTGTTACCTGTAATGTTTGAAGCAATTACCACTCACATCATAAAATTGATGCGTATAGTCCATAAAATTCGTGAATAAATTGTGAAATTTTTAAAAATAATTTTAAAATTTTATATATTTGTTGAAAGCTTACGCCACATATATTTTAAAATAGAATACAAATAATCAACCCCTATTTCCAGTCCATGAAAGGAATGAATACAAAGAAGGCTTCAAGCAAAGTCTTTTGTGGCCTTCCAAACATCCCCCATCTTTTTAGACTGGAGAGCTTTATCTGCTCTTCAATTCCTGAAATATCTAATTGGTTCTTTCGATGCGTTTTCAGGCTAGCTGAATAGTAATTTTCTAAAGGATTGTTTGTGGCAGGTGCACCATCAACAAAGTAAAAGGCAACAAGATTTGCCCAGTCCTTTTTGATTTGCCTCAATCTCTTTTGAACAGGAATTTTAAAGTTATCAATTTCATTCATCAAATTTTTAAAATTATCTCTTGCTTCCCAATAATAATTCATCTCCATATTTTTCTTACTTCTTCTTCGTGCCTTCTCTAAGCTATGAACAAATCTTTTAAATAAGGTTCTTGCTTCATCCAGCCATTCCTCGTATACTTTGCCACCTCTCATTTTCATCTCTTGCTCTTCTTCGATTAGGCAAGAAAGAAATTCGATTTCCATTCTGCGATTATAAAAAATATTTAATAATCTATATTTAATCAATTCTTCCGCAATGGTAGCATTTACTGAGAAATCACTAACTATGAGCTTATTTAGATGAAGCAAGCATAGTTGATGTGTCACCATATTTTTGAAAACTTTTTTTAATAGGGTTTTATAACCTAGAGATAGATCCGTTACAATAAATATCGGCTTATTTGCATCGAGGTTTCTTCGAAGGAAATCCTCGACTGTTTTCATATCTTTTGAATCGAACAGCTCGTCCGCGATAACTTGTTTTGATCGATAAT
>Ga0074199_1000774_pt1 | contig 40531 bp, 50 predicted proteins | sample EPASupsiteSAE347_FD_64528 | JGI IMG/M metagenome (GOLD analysis project Ga0074199, IMG submission 64528) | Bioremediated contaminated groundwater from EPA Superfund site, New Mexico - Sample SAE3-47 | ecosystem: Environmental > Aquatic > Deep subsurface > Groundwater > Contaminated ... | reverse complement strand
ATACTTCCGAGAAAAGAGAAACTGTTAAATCTCCTTACCTCGCGGATTTATTAATACGTATTGGCAGCAATATTGATATATTTTTCAGAAAATTGATAATATCTTATTACATTGAAATTGATAATGAAAGGAAGACCGAAAAAAGAATTTATCTCTCTGTAAAAGACTATAAAAAATTAGAGGAGAAATTTTTGAAGAGAGGTAAGAAATTATCAGGATGCAACGTAAAATTAATTCAGACAGGGGAATATTTAACTCCATTTAAAAATTGGAATATTGCGACTCCAAATTGGTGGACAAGCTATAACCACGTGAAACATGAAGCCCTAATTGAGGAAGCTAATTTGAATAATATCATGCATTCATTAGCGGCATTCTTTTTGTTAATCTGCTTCAAGAAAAGTTCAGCAAAGCTTGTCCAGTACAATTATCTTTGTGTTCCACCTCAATATAGAAATGAAATATTATCAGATTTGAAAAAGGAGATGAAACACAACATAATAACAAAACTGTTTATTTCTCCTGTTGAATCTTAACTATCTGATCTTGGTCGCATGTGGATTCCCCTGTCGAATCAAACCAATGCTGGTGAGACTGCTATCATCAGAGTTGCCCTACATCGCACAGGCTCCAATCCCTATCATGCCCGCCATTACTGTGGCCTCCAATGCCTCTACCTCCATATCGGCATCCAAGTTTCAGCTAGCCCCAAGGAAAGCTCACCTTGCATGGCCAGTCCGCCGACTATTTTCATCCTTCCTCCCCAAACATCCCCACCAACCGAAACTCCCTCACATCCACCAGCCCCTTGTCCGTTAGCTTCAGCTCCGGGATCACCGGCAGGCAGAGGAAGGAGAGCGTCATGAAGGGGTCCTCCAGCTTGCATCCCATCGAGTGAGCGGCATCAATGCACTCTGCTATCCCCTCTGCCACATCCCGCATATACCCTTCCGAGAGCAGCCCGGCCACAGGCAGAGGCAGGCTCGCCAGCGTCTTTCCTTCCGCCACCGCCGCCAGCCCGCCGCCCATCTGCTCGACGGCCGTTACCGCCGCACGCATCTCCTCATCCGAGACCCCGACGGCGGCGATGTTGTGCGAGTCATGGGCGACAGAGGAGGCGATGGCGCCCTGGCGCAGGCCGAAGCCCTGCACCAGTCCCAGGCCCATATTGCCCGTGGCTTTGTGCCTCTCCACCACGCTCATCTTCAAAATGTCCCGCTCCGTGTCCGACACGACCTTTCCATCCCGAATTTTGGGCAGAAGCTGCAGCGACCGGGTGATGATCTGGTGAGGAACAACGCCAATAACCCGGGCCGGGCCCTTCTCAGCCAGGATCTCAAATGACCGCGGGCCGAGGGGGGCCATCTGCATCGATTTATGCCCAGGCCTGGCCGGGACTTTCAGCGGGGCGATGAGGTCGCCATCCTCCGCCACCACCTTTCCGTCCTTGATGACCCGGACCACATGGGGGTGCTCCAGCTCATTCAAAACGGCAATGTCTGCTCGATAGCCGGGAGCGATGGCTCCCAAATCCCGCAGCCCGAAGCACTGGGCGGCATTGAGGCTGGCGATCTGCAGGGCGATTATTGGGTCGAGGCCCTGCTTTATAGCCGTCTTCACCATGAAGTCGATATGCCCTTCTTTAAGGATGTCTGCCGGATGCCGGTCGTCCGAGACGAAGAGAAACCGGCGGGAGTTCTGGGGCGTGACCAGAGGCAGCAGATCGAGCAGATTCTTGGCAGCGCTGCCCTCTCGCAGCATGATGTACATCCCGGAGCGAAGCTTCTCCCTGGCTTCATCAATCGTGGTGCACTCGTGATCGGACCGGATGCCGGCAGAGATGTAGGCGGAGAGGTCGTGCCCCGACAGGCCCGGAGCGTGCCCGTCCACCGGCCGGCTGCCTGCCAGAGCCAGCTTCTTCATCACTTCCGGATCACGGAAGATGACTCCGGGATAGTTCATGACCTCAGCCAGGCCGAGAACTCCCTCTTCCTCTATCAACCCGGCCAGCGCATCCGCATCCAGGGCCGCTCCTGCGCTCTCCAGATTGGTGGCGGGAACACAGGTGGGCAGCATGACAAGAACATTCAGAGGGAGATCTCTGGATGACTGCAACATGTATCTAATGCCAGCCTCGCCCCAAACATTGGCGATCTCGTGCGGATCAGTGATCACGGTAGTGGTGCCCCTGGGCACGACTGCCCTGGCAAACTCGGGCACAGTAACCATGGCGCTCTCAATGTGAACATGGCCGTCTATGAATCCCGGAGCGAGAACCTTGCCATCCAGCTCCAGGGTCTGCCGGGCGCTGGAGCAGTCGAAGCCTGCTATCCTGCCTTTATGAATCGCCACATCCGTCCGGTACACCTCGCCGGAGAGAACATTGGCCACACAGCCTCCCGCCAGGAGGAGATCGACCTCGATTTCACCGCGCGCGGCAGCAATCAGTTCTTGTAGGGGACCAGTAACCATGGGGCTGGCGTATCACTTGAAGCCTTATCTAGATTATCCATTATCAACACAAAGGCACTAAGGCACAAAGGCGACTTGATAAAGCTGCAAGACCTTCCTCTTGCCGCCAAAAATATTAAATATATTACTATCAAATAGGTAGATAAAATTAGCTTCGAAGTCGGATAAACTTATATCGCTTGGGCTAAAATAAAGGTAAGGTGTGCGGGAAGTGAAAGATATTCTCCTCAAGGTGGCCAAAGCCTATCCCAATGACTCGGCCCGGGGCATCGCTCGCCTGGACCCCAATGCGCTGCTTACGCTGCGACTCTCTCCCGGAGACATCATTGAGATTGAAGGAAAGAGACTGACGGCAGCCAAGGTCTGGCGCGCCGACCGGCAGGACTGGTCTCAGGATTACATCAGGATAGACGGCTTCATTCGCCAGAATGCAGGCGTGGGTATCGGAGACAAAGTAAAGATACGCAAGGCCAAGTTCGCCGACGCTGCGCGCATAGTCCTGGCTCCGCCCTCAGGCTCTCATATGCATTATGGAGATGAGGCGGCAGATATGATTCGCCGCCAGACCCTGAAGCGACCGGTCGTAGCAGGAGATATCCTCCCCATCATGAGTTCAGCAGCCCATCCGTTTGTGGGGCGAATGGAGGCTGTGCCTCTGGTGGTTACCGAAACACATCCTGCTGATGTGGTGATCATATGCGAGCGAACCGAGATCTTGCTGCTGGAAAAGCCGGCCAAGAGCGTTCGCTCCGTCAAAGCCACCGGAACCACCTACGAGAATGTGGGCGGCCTGCGCTCAGAGGTGCAGCGGGTGCGTGAGGTAATTGAGCTGCCCATAAAGCACCCCGAGGTATTTCAAAAGCTGGGGATTGAGCCGCCCAAGGGCGTTCTGCTCTACGGTCCGCCGGGCACGGGAAAGACTCTCATCGCCAAGGCGGTGGCCAATGAGTGCGGAGCTAATTTCTTCTCCATCGCCGGGCCGGAGATAATGTCCAAGTATTACGGCGAGAGCGAGCAGCGCCTGCGCGAGATCTTTGATGATGCCCAAAAGGCGGCCCCTTCCATCATCTTCATCGATGAGATCGACTCTATCGCCCCCAAGCGAGGTGAGGTCACAGGCGAGGTGGAAAGAAGGGTGGTGGCCCAGCTATTGGCCATGATGGACGGCCTAAAAGAGCGCGGCCAGGTGGTGGTGATCGGTGCTACCAACCGGGAAGAGGCCATCGATCCGGCACTGCGCCGTCCAGGTCGATTCGACCGGGAGATCGAGATAGGAGTTCCTGATAGATCCGGAAGAATCGAGATTCTGCAGATCCACATGCGTAGCATGCCCATCTCAGAAGACGTGAACCTGGAGAGCCTGGCGGACAGGATGCACGGTTTTGTGGGCGCCGACATAAACGCTCTCTGCAAGGAAGCAGCTATGAGGGCTCTGCGCCGCTACCTGCCGGATCTGACCACAGAGGACGAGATACCGCCTGAGATCATGGAGAAGATGCTGGTTATGGCTGAAGACTTCGAGGAAGCTTTAAAGGAGATCGAGCCCTCCAGCATGCGTGAAGTCCTGGTGGAAGTGCCTCATGTGCATTGGAGCGATCTGGGTGGCCTGGGATCGCTCAAACAGGAGCTGGTCGAAGCTATTGAATGGCCCCTCAAGCAGCCTGAGAAGTTCCGCCAGATGGGCATACGTCCGCCCAAGGGAATTCTGCTCTACGGTCCGCCGGGCACAGGAAAGACCATGATCGCCCAGGCGGTGGCTAATGAGACTGCAGCCAACTTTATCAGTGTTCGTGGGCCGCAAATGCTCTCCAAGTGGGTGGGCGAGTCGGAAAAGGCCATCAGGGAGATCTTCAGGAAAGCCAGGCAAGTCTCTCCCTCCATCATATTCTTCGATGAGCTGGACTCCATTGCACCCATGCGTGGCACGGATGAAGGCAGCCATGTCATGGAGCGGGTAGTAAATCAGCTCCTGGCAGAATTAGACGGCCTGGAGACGCTCAGAGATGTGGTGGTTATAGGCGCCACCAACCGGCCGGATATCCTCGATCCAGCGCTTTTGCGCTCCGGAAGGTTTGATCGCATGCTCCTGGTGGGGCCGCCTGATAAATTAGGGCGACATGAGATCCTTAAGATAAAAACTGCAAAGATGCCCAAAGGTGAGGATGTAAACTTAGAGGAGCTGGCGGAGCTTACGGAAGGCTATGTGGGCTCGGATCTCGACTCTCTCTGCCGCGAGGCCGCCATGCTGGCCCTGCGCGAGGATATGGCTAAAGTGGAGATGAACCAATTCCGGGAATCTTTGAAGAAGGTCAGGCCGAGCGTGGAGGAGAACATGGTCAGCTACTATGAGCGGATCAGCGAGAGGTTCAAGGGCGGAATTAAGGTGGAGCCCGCTTCGCTCATCGGCTACAGATAATGCATTTATCAAATGAAAGGGATTTTAGGTGAGGGGAATGGGAAAGGTGTTCTCGGGAAGCATTGCAGGAAAAGAGATCGTAAACATCGACGGCATGGTGTTAGGCGAGCTGGAAGATGTGATCTTTGAGGTGCAGACCGGAAAGCTGGTGGATTTGTTGGTCAAGCCGAACAAGGAGCTTAACCGCATGAAGTACAGGGAAGACGGAAGGTTCGTGCTCATCCCCTTCGGCTCAGTGGTAGCCATCAAGGATTACATCGTGATAGACGAGAGCCGGGCTATGAAAACGTAGGTGAGGAGTGATTTCCTTCAGGACCTTGATGAGACGGCAGAGACTAGTTATATTCGAAAATGCACTAATTTGTTTCGATGAAGATGTTGCGATATCATGTGATGCTCCGATGGGAACCTGAAGACAAGGTATACACTGCATGGGTTCCATCACTTCCCGGATGCGTCACTTTTGGAAATACCATCGAGGAAGCTATGGAGATGGTAAGAGACGCCATCGAAATCTATGTTGAAACGCTGATTTCTCATGGTGAAGAGGTCCCAACTGACGAATCCGTAATAGAGCGTACCGTAGAGATCCAAGCTCATGCCTAAGCTGCCATCAATCTCGTCTCAGAAACTTGCAAAAGCGCTGGAGAAAGCAGGTTTCCTTCTTGAGCGAACCACAGGCAGTCATTGCATTTACTTTCATCCTGAAACCCATAAGAAAGCGATTGTACCCATACACAGCAAGAATGTGCCCAAAGGAACCTTGAGTAAACTTATCAAAGAAGCTGGATTAGATAAAGAGGATCTCATTGATCTGCTTTGACTCATGGGACTTCCTGGGAAAGGCTTTAATTTATTATCGATAAAGTAAATCCAGATGACAAGAAATACATTCTATTTAGCCGTCAGCATTCTGGTGCTGGCCCTGGCCGTAGGCTCTGCGTCTGCGGCAGGAGACGATAGTGCGACCAAAGTTCTCTTGAAGACCAGCATGGGCGACATCACAATTCAGCTTTACGACGACATGCCCATTACGACAGGAAATTTCAAGAGCCTGGTGGAGAAGGGATTCTACAACGGAGTAATCTTTCACAGAGTCATAGACGGCTTTATGATTCAGGGCGGAGATCCGGAGGGCACAGGCATGGGCGGACCGGGCTACACCATCAAAGATGAGTTCACCGATCACAACCGAAACGAGCGCGGCACTATCAGCATGGCCAACGCCGGGCCGAACACAGGCGGCAGCCAGTTCTTCATCAATCTGGTGGACAACAGCTTCCTGGACAGCAAACATCCTGCCTTTGGAAAGGTGATTGCCGGCATGGATGTGGTAGATGCCATAGCCAAGGTTTCGAAGGACGCCAACGACCGGCCGCTCACCGAGGTAAAGATAATCGAGGCTAAGGTCGTATCTTAATATTAACAAATGGGACTGATAAATATGGCTGAAGGAACATCAAACACAGATGGTGTTAAAGTACTGCTCAAGACCAGTATGGGTGACATCACATTGCAGCTTTACAAGGACACTCCCATCACATCGGGCAACTTCCAAAAGCTTGTAGAAAAGGGATTTTATGACGGGGTTATCTTTCACCGCATCATAGACGGCTTTATGGTTCAGGGCGGAGACCCAACCGGCACTGGCTGTGGCGGACCGGGCTATGCCATAAAAGATGAGCTAAGCCGCAAGAACAAGAACGATCGGGGCACCATCAGCATGGCCAACGCCGGGCCGAACACGGGCGGCAGCCAGTTCTTCATCAACCTGGTGAATAACAACTTCCTGGACAGCAAACATCCGGTCTTCGGGAAGGTGATCGAGGGCATGGAAGTGGTCGATGCCATGGCCAAGGTGAAGAAGGGAGCCAATGACCGGCCGGTAAAAGAGGTTAAGATAGAGAGCGCAAAAGTGATAGGCTAGCACAATTTCGGTCCGTTTTCTTCGTCTTGTTTAGTCCCGAATGTTTCGGGACTCTACATTTCTTTGCATCGGCATGACATTGAGGATCATAGATGAAGCTAACGGTTCTGATCAGCGAAGGAGAAGATGGATGGCTTGTCGTGGAATGTCCGTCTATTCCTGGCTGTATCACCCAGGGAAAGAATCAGCAAGAAGCTCTTGACAATGTCAAAGAGGCCATAGAAGGCTGCCTGGAAGTGACGGCGGAAAGGGTCAAGGCAACCGGCGGCAAGCAAATGATGGAAGAAGTCGTCTGATATTCAGGCTGCCAAATACATCCGGGAAGAGAGCCGTAAAGGCCTTCTGCAAGGCAGGTTGGATTATATCCGGCAAAAAACCATCATGATCCCTGCCCGAGGATCATGATGGTTTTTAAGCGGACCAACTCACCCGTAGTTGGCCCTGGTGTGTCCGATCTACTAAGCCAAGCCTCGATCTCTCTGTCGTCAGAGTCCTTCCACCAAAGGGCCCGAAATTCGCATGCTTTTATAAAAGCTCCAATAACTCCTCTCGAGTTATGCCGGCCTGTTTCATGATTTCAATAAGCAGGCCCTTGCCTACCTCTCTTTTATGGAACGGAATTGTAACTGTGACATCGAGATCCGGATGGCAATAGGCATGATGGCTACCCTTAATCCGGTCCAATACAAAGCCTTTCTTTTCAAGAACTCCAGCAAGCTTCTCAGGTGAAAAGATCGGCAGCTTAGGCATTCGCTTCAACCGTGATAGTTGCCTCGATCTGATCTTCTTCGATGGGAATCTCTTTGCCTCTGGAAATGAGGCTTTCGATGTACACATCGATGGCCTCTTTTGCCATCTCTAAGGCCTCCTCGATGGTATCCCCAAAGGTCAAGCATCCTGGAAGGGATGGGACGATCACCGTGTACGTTCCGTCCGTCTCCGGCCTGATCAAAATTTTATAACGAAGTGTTCTCATCCAAGTAATACAGATCATCGGATGTATTTAATCCTGCGCTGCAAAGAGAGGCTTTCGGAGTCTCGTACCAGGTGGCGTAGTTTCAGAAGAACGATCGTGAGACTTATCTAGCTATCCTGAAATGTTGCTTCTGGAATCTTCACGACGGAGGCAAGACTATGGGCCAGGGGCCAGCCATCACATTGTCCATAAATGAATCAGGAGAGCGTCCCAATACCGCTTATCTCTTTCATGTCCTGCTCGATGGAAAAGCTCTCACCAGTAACCAGAGCCTTTCCCTGCAAGACTCCCAGGCAGTGCGGGATATCTCCCGCAGCTTTGGCGCCCTTTTCGAGCAGTGGTGCAAGCCGGAAAAAGACGCCGAGGCCCAGCGGTCTTTGGGCAGGCAGCTCTTTGACCTCTGGCTGGCATCGTCCTGGGAAAAGATCAAGGCAGCGGTTCCCGTGGGCTCTCTGCGATTCCTGGTCATCGCCTCGGAGATCCCTGAGATCCTCAACCTCCCCTGGGAGCTCTTGCTTCCTCCTGACAGTGACTTCCTGGGCATTAATCCGCTATTCCGAATCCGCCGCTTTCCCTCCTCCGCCAAGCAGATGGCCCCCTTCACAGGCGAGCTGCGCCCCAGGCCCCTGCGCCTGCTCTTCATGGCCTGCTCTCCCTCGGATCAGCCGACTCTTGACTACGAAAAGGAGGAGGAGGCGCTATTTCGGGCCATTTACGGTCAGGATGTAGCCTTCGATTCTTGCGACATGGGCACCTTTGAGGAACTGAAAGAAAAGGTCAATGAATTCAAGCCTCACATCGTCCACCTGACCGGACACGGCGCTGTTCGAGATGGCCAGGGCCGCTTTGCCTTCGAGAAAGAAGACGGCACCTCCGATCTCGTTCCTTCAGAAGATCTGCGCCGGTTCCTGGCCGGCTCAGGCGTGCAGTGTGTCTTTGTGAGCGGCTGCCAGTCGGGCAAGGCCCCGCGGGAGGCGTTGGCCGGCATCTGCCAGAGCCTTGTGGGCGCTGAGGTGCCTCTGTCTGTGGGCTGGGCTGCGTCCATCGCCGACGACCTGGCCACCAACTTCGCCCGCACTATCTATAGGACGCTTAAAAGCGCGAATTGCAGAAGGCTTAATATGTTATGGATCAGCTGTTAATTGAGGATCATAGATGAAGCTAAAGGTTCTGATCAGTGAAGGAGAAGATGGATGGCTTGTCGTGGAATGTCCGTCTATTCCCGGCTGCATCTCTCAGGGAAAGACACTGGAAGAAGCCCTTGACAATATCAAAGAGGCCATCGAAGGCTGCCTGGAAGTAATGGAAGAAAGGGTCAAGGCAATTAGCGGCAAGCAAATGATGGAAGTTGTCGTCTGATGTCTGGGCTGCCGAACATATCAGGGAAGAAAGCAGTCAAGGCCTTCAGCAAAGCTGGATGGATTATTTCCCGGCAAAAGAGCAGCCATATGATACTGACCAAATCTGACTCGATTGTCATTCTTTCCGTTCCGCTTCATGATGAGCTGGATAGAGGAACACTGAGAGGACTGATCGGGATGGCCGGGTTGACAGTAGATGAGTTTTTAGAGTTTTTATGAGCTATATTTGATCAAGAACCACTCTTTGCGTGACGAAATGATCAGAGCGAGAGGAGTCTCGCGCTGGGCGGCGTAGTTTCGTCCCATGCAGGGCTGGCTGGATTAGAGTGCTTTTGATCTGCATTTGTCTGCAAAGGATGAAAAAGTTTAGATATTGATGCTGACTAAGACAGCAAGCGCAAAAGGATGATGGTCTAATTGGCAAAGAGCTCTAAATCTGGTCCAGGACTGAAGGCAACGAAGCCCAAGAGCGTTTTCGAAAGATCTTTTCAGGTGGATTACAAGGGACTTTTCAAATCACTCTCCAAAGGCGTCATCCATGCAGCTGGCGGAAAGCTGGAAGAAGCAGGCATCGATGCAACTGAAACGCTTTCCGCTCTCGGACTGAAGACCGAAGATCCGGGCGAAATTGCATTCCTTCTCATCAATCGTTCCATAAATGAGGCTCTCTTGGAACTGGTGAATGAGGGTTCCTGTTTGCAGTTGATGGACGAGAAGATGAACCCAGACGCCGCGATTGAGCAGCTCGATTTCACCAGTGCTGTTACCGAAGTATTCATTGATCGAAAGTTTCTCGACCGGCCAGCCGAGCTTCCGTTTCTAAAAGATGTCCAATCTCTTCTTCAGAAATGGCTTGAAGGGCTTTGCGTGAGTGATCCAAAGGCCGGGCCGAGCGCCAAGGCCATTGCAGATCGTCTGCCAAGCTACTTCGTCTATTCTCTTATTCAGGAATGGCGCAAGAATACGAAATCCTATCTGCCAATCATTGAAGCATTAAATACTCCGTTTGCCAGAGCAGGGGACCGTGAATGGGCATGGTCTGCCTATTCTGCGCTGTTGAATCAACGCATAGATGAAGGAATTTTCGATGAGCCGTTCAGCTTGAGGCAAATGTATGTTCCATTGAATGCCTTTTATCTCGAAGATAAGAAGGATGGCAAAGTGCAAAGCGAAGAAATGGCTCGCATGGGACGAAAGCGCAGGCGTGTGGTGGTCTCTTTAGAGAATGAATTGGCACAGTGGCTGAATAATCCTCGGTCTCAAGATGCCATCCGGGTAATCAGCGGCGGTCCTGGCAGCGGAAAGTCTTCATTTGCACGCATTTTCGTGGCCAAACATTCTCTTGATCCGGGTTTGAAGGTTCTGTACGTTCCGCTTCATTTGATCGATGCTTCCAAAGACCTGGTTGAAGAAGTCGGACGGTTCGTCAGAGATGAAGGCATTCTGCTGCAAAATCCCCTGGACCCAGAATCTTCCGAGCCTAATCTGCTGCTGATCTTCGATGGCCTGGATGAACTTGCCAGCCAAGGAAAAGCAGCTGCTGAGATGGCCAGAGCCTTTGTTCGTATGGTGGATCTAATGGTTGAGAAGCGGAATCAACAGAGTGTTAAGCTTCGGGCTCTGATCAGCGGTCGAGAGCTGATCGTCCAGGAAAACGAATCTGAGTTCCGCCGTCCCCGGCAGATTCTCTCTTTGCTTCCCTATTTTATGCCTGTTCAATCCGATAATGAGAGGCGTTTGGTGCAGGATGGTGAGGAACATCACGATCCGGAAGATTTGCTGAAAAATGACCTCAGACAGCAGTGGTGGGCAAATTATGGCATTCTGACGGGAGAATCGTATGAAGGCCTTCCAAAAGAGCTGGACCGCAAAGATCTGGAAGAGATCACCTCCCAGCCGCTACTTAACTATCTCGTAGCCCTCAGCTTCACTCGCAAGAAGCTGGATTTTGCAAAGGATATAAACCTGAACCTGATTTATGCCGATCTCGTCGCAGCCGTTCATGAACGTGGATATGAAAAACATCCCCATGTTTATATTCGGCATATGACGCTCAAGGATTTCTTCCGCATACTGGAAGAGATTGGATTGGCTTCCTGGCATGGAGATGGACGAACTACGACGGTGCGTGAAATTCAGGAGCACTGCAATGCCAGTGGACTAGGCTCGATGCTGGACAGTTTTCAAGATGGAGCAAAAGCAGGTGTGACGCGGCTTTTAGCTGCCTTTTTCTTCCGCCAATACGGGAAGCGTTCAGGTGGAGACTCGACATTTGTTTTCACTCATAAAAGCTTTGGAGAATATTTAACAGCGAAACGAACCGTTCGGGCTGTGGAAAGAGTCAACCGAGAAATAGAGCGTCGGGCCGAGAGTCCTGATGAAGGATGGGATGAAAGGGATGCCCTCAAGCACTGGGCCCAGATCTGCGGGCCGAGTGCCATAACGCCATATCTTCATGATTTTCTCCTCAATGAAATGAAGCTTCGTTCAACCGAAGAATTGTCTCAATGGCAAAATCGGCTTGTGAATCTTTTCAGTTACGTGTTGCGGAATGGAATGCCTATGGAGCAGGTTGGAATTGTTCCTTTTAAGATGGCAATGTTTCATTCCCGAAATTCAGAAGAAGCATTGCTGGTAGCTTTAAATTCATGTGCCTGTATTACGAAGCAAGTAAGCCCAATAGAGCATGTCGATAAGACTGCTTTTGGGTCATGGTTTAGGAGGATTCAGGGACAGCGCGTAGGAGCTGAGTCTGTACTCTCTGCACGCTGTTTATCGTTCTTTGATCTATCTGAAATGTATCTTTATAATACCGATTTTTCCTTCGCGGATCTTAGTTATTCGAATCTTAAAGATGTTCACGCAAGCTTGGCTTGTTTTTACGGTTCAAATCTCGAATCTGTCAACCTCGATGGAGCAAATCTCACCTCCGCTTTTCTTGATGACGTCTGCCTCGATCGAGCCAATCTCAGGAACACGTCTCTATCAAGTGCTATCCTCAAGAGGGCCAACCTCGAAGGAGCTAACCTCGAAGGAGCCAACCTTAGAAAAGCCAACCTTGAAAGTGCCAACCTCAGAAAAGCCGACCTCGAAGGAGCCAACCTTGAAGGAGCCAACCTTGAAGGAGCCAACCTTAAAGGAGCCAACCTTAAAGGAGCCAACCTTAAAGGAGCCAACCTTAAAGGAGCCAACCTTAAAGGAGCCAACCTTGAAGGAGCCGAACTTCCTGAAAAATTCAAATTCTTGCCGAATGTCTGAGAGATTGAGCCATAGTATCTCTTCAATCGGGTATCGTAGCTTAAATACCCAAAAGAACAATCTATGCCACGCTAAGTGGATGAGCCTCTTGTCCTATGCGCGGAACTTGGGGGCGCATTCCCAAGGCCGCTCTCTCTTTATTTCCATCCCTTCGAGATCGCTCCTTGCCCTCTCCAAACCTTTTTATATATCCACTATCTTCAGAGAAGGGAAACCTGATGACCGTACCGCGCGAGAGAGCCATCCTTATCCCGTCCTCTCTCAACATGGAGAGTAGGGATCGGCGTGAGAGCACGCTCAAAGTTGGCCGAATCGCCCGGGCAGCAGCAGTCTTCCAGTACAACCGCATCGTGATCTACCGCGATCCCGAGCACAATGACTCGCGGTTCATGGCCATGGTGCTGCGCTACATGGATACACCGCAATACCTGCGAAAGCTGCTCATCCCCCGTCGGGAGGAGCTGCGCCATGTTGGATTGCTGCCGCCGCTACGTACCGCTCATCATCCCACAAACTCAAAATCAGAATCGCTCAAGATTGGCGAGTTTCGCGTCGGAGTTGTCGTTGAAAGCGTCGGATCTGATAGCGGCGTCTGGGTGGAAATCGGAATCAATCGCCCAATTCCCCTTCGCACCGAAAGTAGGTACTCGGTAGGGGAGCGCCTGAATGTCAGAATCTTTTCGCAGCAGCCGCTCGCCGCTGAGCCTGTGGACCAGAAGGATATCCCCCATTACTGGGGGTACGAGACCGTTGTAGTGGAGAGCTTAGAGAGCTACCTTGCTGCAAAGCATGAGCAGGGTGGCTACGTGGTTCTTGCCTCGCGGTACGGAAAAGGCATAACGCCTGAAATCCTCTCCAACATGGGACACACCGGCTATCAGCGCGATCTTGCGGTCGTCTTCGGCTCTCCCTCACGGGGCGTAGATGCATTCTTGAGCAAAGAGTCAATGGAAAGATATGAAATGATCAACACCATTCCGCATCAAGGAACTGAGACGGTTCGCGTGGAAGAGGCTGTCTTTGCCACTTTGGCCCTGCTCAACCTGATGCGTTTGGAGGACTAAATGGCAACAATACACCGACCAAGACGAGGTTCGCTGGCCTACAGCCCGAGAAAGAGGGCCAAGAGCGAGGTCCCAAGAATTAGAAGCTGGCCCGAGGAGGACAAGGCCAGGATGGCAGGCTTTGCCGGTTATAAGGCCGGCATGACCCACATCATGATGATCGACGACAGACCGCGCAGCCTCACCGAGGGCGTGGAGATCTCCATGCCCGTAACAGTTCTGGAGGTGCCCCCCATGAATGTCGTGGCTGTGCGCGCCTACGAGAACTACAACGGCGGCCTGCGGCCTGCTGGCGAGGCCTGGTCCGAGAACCTGAGTCCAGATCTGGCTCGCGCTCTGACAGTTCCCAAAAAGACCCATGGAAAATCCGCAGACGACCTGCGGGCTCTGGGCGATGATATCGTTGATGTTAGAGTGCTGGTGCACACCAATCCCGCGCTCATAACCGGAATTCCCAAGAAGACTCCTGAGCTCATGGAGATGCCGGTGAGCGGCGGCTCCATGCTGGATCGTCTCGCTTTTGCCCAGAAATTGCTGGGCCAGCAGGTCCCCATCACCAGCGTATTTGAGTTGGGCGATCTTATGGATGCGTCTGCCGTCACCAAAGGCAAAGGCACCCAGGGTCCAGTACGACGCTGGGGAATTGCCATCGCCAAGAGAAAGCACGCCCGCACCGGTAAGCTGCGGCACGTGGGCAACCTCGGTCCCTGGCATCCATCTCATATCAGCTGGCGCGTACCGCAACTGGGCCAGATGGGCTACCACCAGAGGACGGAGTTCAATAAAAGACTCATGTTCATCGGAAATGACGGCGCACAAATTAATCCGAAAGGCGGATTTCCAGGCTATGGCTTAGTCAGAAACCAATATATCCTGATCAAGGGAAGCGTTCCCGGTCCCATCAAGAGGATGGTCAGAATTAGACACGCCATAAGACCTGGTGCCAACTTCGTGAAAGCGCCTGAGTTTCTCTATGTGAGCCAAGAGTCCAAGCAGGGGGTCTAGGCGATGAAGGCAAATATCATTGATCTATCGGGAAACGCAAACGGCCAGATTGAGCTTCCTCCCGTCTTCGAGGAGGAATACCGACCGGACATCATCAAAAGGGCCGTCTTAGCTGCACAGGCCAACAGGCTCCAGGCCTATGGACCTCACTTCTATGCAGGCATGAATACCTCTGCCCTGTCCTGGGGTCCGGGACACGGCGTCTCCAGAGTTCCCAGGTTGAAAAACGGCAGAAAGGCTGCAGGCGTACCAATGGCCGTAGGCGGCAGAAGGTCTCACGCTCCCCAGCCTAATGCAGACTATACCGAAAAGGTCAACAAAAAGGAGAGGCGCAAGGCCATTCGTTCTGCGATAGCCGCAACGGCATCGTCGGGACTCGTCGAGGCAAGAGGCCACAGGTTTACGAGAGAGCTGCCTGTTGTGGCTAAAGATGACCTCGAATCCTTAAGCAAGACCACAGACGTTATTAAGTTCCTGGTGGCAGCCGGCCTCTGGGATGACGTTCAAAGGGCAAAGGATGGAAGACATATTCGTGCCGGTAAAGGCAAGCTGCGGGGAAGGAAATATAGAGGCAGAAAGAGCCTGCTCATTGTCGCTGGAAACGATAAGGGCCTCGGAAAAGCTGCCAGAAATCTGCCCGGCGTGGACTTCGTAACCGTAGAGAAGCTTAACGCTGAGCTGCTTGCACCTGGGACCAAAGCCGGAAGGCTGACCGTCTGGACTGAGTCTTCCCTGGAGAAGCTGGCCAAGAAGGGCGGCGCGGAGGCAGTACAATGATTATCAAGAGTCCCTACGTCACAGAAAAGGTCACCGGCATGATCGACTCTAATGATACCATAGAGTTTCTGGTGAATATGAGATCCACCAAGCCGGAGATCAAGAAAGCCCTGGAAGATCTTTACGATATCGATGTCCTGGCAGTCAGGACCATGATAACCTCCCGGGGAGAAAAGAAGGCCATTGTTAAACTGGCGAAAGAGGGTAGTGCGAACGAGCTTGCCACAAGGCTAGGACTGCTGTAGGTGGGTAAATATGGGACATCGAATCATATCTCAGAATAGAGGTGCAGGTGGTCCAACGTACAGGGCACCCTCTCATAGGTACAGGGCGGACATCAAGCACATCAAAGTCGATAGCGATGAGACAATAAGCGGCGTGGTCCAGGAAATAGTGCGTGACCCAGCGAGATCAGCTCCTGTTGCACTCATAGCCTTGAACAATGGTGAGATGAGATACATCTTGGTTCCCGAGGGCATGTATGTGGGCCAAGAAGTCTCATGCGGCATATCGGCCCCAATAGAGCCGGGAAACACTCTGCATCTGGCGGAGATCCCAGAGGGCATACCGATCTGCAATGTCGAATCGCAGCCTGGCCATGGTGGCCAGTTTGCGCGAGCTTCAGGAGTTTGCGCCATTCTCGTGGCTCATGATGCGGGTCAAACCGTCGTCCAGCTGCCCAGTGGTGAGATGAAGTGGCTCTCCCCGAAATGCATGGCAACCATTGGAGTCGTGGCTGGTGGAGGCCGTCTGGACAAACCTCTGGTCAAGGCAGGCAAGAGCTTCTTTAAGTTCCAGTCCAAGGCCAAGAGATGGCCTATTGTAAGAGGCGTTGCGATGAACGCCGTAGACCACCCCTTCGGAGGTGGCGGACGCCAGCATCCAGGGCGGCCCAAGACAGTTAGCAGGAATACGCCCCCTGGCAGAAAAGTAGGTTCAATTGCCGCAAGGAAGACCGGTAAGCGCTAGGTGATAGGTTTTGGCTAAAAAAGCAGGATCCAAGCTTCCAAAGAGAAAGGAAGAATTCTTGTATCGGGGCCGGAAGGTTGCCGACCTCGCCAAGATGAGTGTAGAGGAGCTTGCCGGGCTCTTACCAGCGCGGCAACGCAGAACGATCAAGAGAGGCCTTGTCAAGGATAACAAGAAACTCATGACAAGCCTGAAGAACAAGGACTCGGTTCGAACCCACATCAGGAATATGATAATTATGCCTGATATGGTGGGCAAGAATCTCGAGATCTACAACGGCAAGAGCTTTGAAAAGGTAGAGGTCATGCCCGAGATGATCGGGCACTTCTTCGGCGAGTTTTCGCTTACGCGCGGTCGCGTGCAGCACGGTGCCGCAGGCGTAGGCGCTACCAGATCAAGCAAGTATGTGCCGCTGAAGTGAGGTGTGAGATTGGGCAGATTGAATTATTCGCTTACGCCTGCAGGACGCTCTTCAAGGGCCATGGGGATGGAGCTTCACATCTCACCGAAAGCAGCCCACGAGATATGCAGGACGCTAAAAGGCATGAGGGCTAACCTCGCCCGTGCCTATTTGGAAGATGTAATAGCCTTGAAGAGGTCTATTCCCTTCAAGCGCTACAGAAGAAATGTGGCCCATAGGCATGGTCAGGTAGGATCGGACGCCGGCAGATATCCGATGAAGGCTGCTAAAGCGGTCTTGGTGGTCCTTGATAATGCACTTGCCAATGCCGAGTACAAGGGAATGGAATCCGAGAAGATGAGGATCTTCCACGCTGGTACTAAGAAGGGCAGGACCATCCAGGGATGGATGCCCCGCGCCATGGGAAGAGCCACACCCAAGAATACAGAGACGGTCTCCGTTGAGATGGTCCTCACCGAGGTGAAGAGCTAATGTCCGTAGAAAAGAAGTTCGTGGCAGAGGGCCTCTCCAAAGCACTCGTCAATGAGTATCTGGCAGAAGAACTGGAACGCGCAGGTTACGGCGGCATGGTCATGAATCGTACTCCCATGGGCACTCAGATTACTGTCTATGCGGAAAAGCCGGGCATGGTCATCGGAAAAGGCGGCAAATTGATCCGCAAGATCACCCGCGACCTGGATCGCAAATTCCATCTGGATAATCCTCAGATAGATGTGCAGGATGTGGGCCGTGGCGACTTGAACGGTAGGGTTGTAGCCAATCGTCTGGCATCCTCTCTGGAGCGCGGCTGGTACTTCCGAAAGGCAGGCCAGTCTATGATGAGAAGAGTGATGGATGCAGGGGCATTGGGTTGTGAGATTGTCATAAGCGGCAAACTAACCGGCCCGCGTTCCCGAACCGAGAAGTTCATCTCCGGATACATCAAGCACTCCGGCAAGCCAGCCATCGATCTGGTGGATAAAGGCTACTCCGTTGCCGTTAAGAAGCTGGGTGTAATCGGCTGCCAGGTCAGGATCATCCCGCCTGATGTGCGACTTCCTGATGATTTCCAGATTGAAAAGCCGCCGGTCGCTCCCCCCGTCGCGGAAGCAAAGCCCGCAAAGGGTCCTGTCGCGCCGGCGCCAGTGGCAACGCCTGCTCCCGAGAAGAAGAGCGATCTGGATCAGCTCTTAGAGTCTGAGCCCGTGGCTAGCCCGTCACCTCTGGATGAGCCAAGCGCAATGAGCAGCGAGGGTGTGGCAGAGGGTGCGCCTCTACCGGAAGAGAAGGCAATAAGTGAGCCTTGCGCCAAGGAAGAGTGATCCGATATGGCGATCTTTAAGATTGATGAGATCAGAAATATGAACGCGGAGGAGATTGCTGAGGAGCTTAGAAAGCTGCAAAGCGAGCTCATCCGAGAGAGAGGCATCGTTACTGCCGGTGGCGCTCCGGAGAAGCCCGGAAGAATCAGAGACCTCCGCAGAACAGTGGCCAGGATCAAAACGGTTCAAACGGAGCGAAGGGGATCGAGACGATCCAAACGGAGCGAAGTTTTGTGAACCTGAATCCTGAAAGCCTGGCAAGGCACGAGCTTATCGGCCTTGAGGTAGCGGTTGCTGCAAGCAGCAACCCCGGCCAGATCGGGCTTAAGGCCCTGGTTGTGGACGAGACCAGGAATACTTTCCTTTTGGAGACGAAATCCAAGGTCTTGCGCCTTGCCAAAAAGGATACCAACCTGATCTTCACGCTGCCCGATGGACAGAATGTGAGCCTCTTCGGCTCAATCTTAATCTCACAACCTGAGAACAGAATTAGCAAGAGAATGCAAAAAACGAGGTGGAAGTTATGAGGGATATCGGACTGGACGTTAGCGCTCCGCAAAAGGAATGCAATGATCCCAAGTGTCCCTTCCATGGTAGCCTGCCTGTACGTGGCCAGGTCTTTAGTTGCACCGTGGTCAGCGACAAGATGGACAGTACCGTGGTAGTAATGCGTAAGTTCGAGAAGAAAGCAACGAAGTATGAACGATTCGAGAAGAGGCAGTCCAAGATCCATGCGCACAATCCCCCATGCATTGATGCCAAAGCCGGGGATCGTGTCAAGATAGCGGAGTGTAGGCCCCTTTCCAAGACCAAATCCTATGTAGTGGTGGAGGTCCTGAAATGAAAGGACAAAAGGCCAAGATCCCAAGGGCGATCAACACTGGCGCATACCTGGATTGTGTAGACAATACAGGTGCGCGGACGCTACACGTCATCGCCGTTAAGAATTATCGAGGCGTGAAAAATAGACAGCCCTGCGCAGGGATTGGGGATGTAGTCGTAGTATCTGTAAAAAAGGGAAGTCCGGAGATGAGAAAGCAGATCTTTAAAGCTGTCATCATCCGCCAGAGAAAAGAGTTTAGAAGGCCTGATGGCCTCAGGGTCAAATTCGAGGATAATGCCGCCGTCATAGTAGATGATGAGGGTGTTCCCAAGGGTTCTGAGGTCAAGGGACCTGTGGCCCGCGAGGTAGCAGAGCGATTCAGCAAGATTGCTTCCGCGGCATCCATGATTGTGTGATGATTATGATTACAAAACAGCCAAGGAAGCAGCGGAAGGCGAGGTATACCGCACCGCTGCACAAGCGTCAAAAGTACATGCACGCACCCTTGAGCAAAGCTTTGCGTGAGGAGCTGAAGAGGCGCAATGCACAGCTTCGCAAGGGCGATACCGTCAAGGTCATGCGTGGTGATCACGCCGGCACCGAAGGAGAGATCGAAGATGTGGATCTTAAGAGGTGCACCATTAAAGTGGCAGGCGTGAGCAACTACCGGGCTGACGGAACTGAAGTGCCGAGAACTATCCACCCCTCCAACGTCATGATAATCAAGCTCGTTCTTGAAGACTCCGAGAGGGAAAAGATTTTCGCGAGGCGATCAGAATGAGCAGACATCAAAAGAGAATAACGGTTCCCGTAAGCTGGCCTATTACAAAAAAAACCCATGCATGGGTTGCCAAGACCAGTCCTGGGCCTCATTCCGCTGGGGATAGCATACCTCTCTTGGTAGTAGTCCGAGACATGCTTAAGCTGGTAGATAATGCCCGCGAGGCAAAGAGGATTCTATATGAGGGTAAGGTATTGGTGGATGGAAAGATCCAGAAGGATTACAAGCTGCCTATCGGCATATTCGATGTCATAGCCGTTCCTTCAAATAACCAGCAATACAGGATGCTTAAAGATGAGAAGGGAATGTTCTATCTCAGCGCTCTCGAGGCAGGTAATATAAGAAAGCTGGCTCGAATTGAGAATAAAACCTTCCTTAAGGGCAAGAAGCAACAGCTCAATCTCTCCGACGGCTCAAATAAACTGGCAGAAGGCGACTATAAGGTTGGCGATTCGCTGGTTCTTTCACTTCCCAATAAGGATATTGAAGATAGGATCGGCTTTGAGATAGGCAATCTGGCCATGGTCGTAGGCGGAAAGCATTCCGGTCAAACTGGGAAGATCAAAGAGATCATAACCGTGAAGAGCTCCCAGCATAATCGCATCATAATCTCGGGAGACGAGGAGTTTGAGACCATCAAGGATTACGTTTACATGATCGGAATAGATCAGCCTGTCATCAAGCTGGGGGCTGTTAGATGAATGCCAATCTAATTCCCCGCATCGACAAGATTGTCGTGCATGTAGGCGTAGGAGAGAGCGGTCAGAGGCTGGTAAATGCTGAATCAATCATGAAGGCTATTACCAAACAACAGCCCGTTCGTTCTATTGCCAAAAAGACTCTGCCTACCTTCGGCATTAAAAAGAATGAGCCCATCGGTGCAAAGCTTACCTTGCGAGGAAAAGCGGCTGAGGATTTCCTGGTCATAGCCCTGAAGGCTGCCGGAAATACCTTAAAAAAGAGCCAGTTTGACATGCAAGGCAACTTCTCTTTCGGTATTGAGGAGCACACCGACTTTCCAGGAATGCGATACGATCCAGAAATAGGTATATTCGGAATGGATGTGTCCGTTGCCTTGAAGAGGGCCGGCTATAGGATTGCAATGCGGCGCGTATGCCAAAAGAAACTTCCCAGCCGACAGAGGCTGAATAAAGACGACTCAGTAGAGTTCGTCTCAAAGAAGTTCGGCATTGAGATCTTGGAGGCAGCATGAAGAAAGGAAAAAAGGTCTTCGGAAGAGGGTCAAACCCGTGCAAGCGCTGTGGAAACAAAAACGGCCTGATAAGAAGGTACGGGATATACATTTGCCGTCAGTGCTTCCGAGAGATCGCCCCTGAGATGGGTTTCGAAAAATATTCATAGGTGGCTACTATGTTATTAGATCCACTGGCCGATGCCCTATCCGTAATAAAGAATGCGGAGAGCGTAGGCAAGCCTGAATGCATCATTCATCCCGCCTCCAAGCTCATTGGAAGAGCTCTGAAGGTTATGGCGGATAGAGGATACATAGGCGAGTTCGAATTTGTTGACGACGGAAAGTCGGGAATGTTCCGAGTAAAGCTCCTGGGAAGGATTAACCGATGTGGCGTGATTAAGCCCCGGTTTTCAACCAAGGTGACCGAGATGGAGAAATGGGAGAAGCGATTTCTACCCGCCAGGAACTTCGGTGTTCTCATATTGAGCACCAGTAAGGGAGTTATGGCCCATTCTGATGCCAGGAACCAATTCCTGGGCGGTCAGCTCCTGGCTTACGTATATTAGGTGGTTGCAATGGTCAAAGAGATTGCACGAGCGGTAGAGATCCCTGAAGGAGTTGCCGTAACCGTAGACGGGAGTACCGTCAAGGTTAAAGGACCTAAAGGTGAGGTCAGCAGGCAGCTTTGCTATCCTATGATAGATATCACTAAAGAGGATTCTCGACTGATCGTGAATTCCAGGCTCGATAGAAAGCAGCATCGGGCAATGGTGGGGACACTGGCCGCGCACATCAGCAATATGATTGCAGGCGTAAGCCGTGGTTATGAGTACAAGATGAAGGTCGTGTACTCTCACTTTCCCATACAGCTCAAGGAAGCTTCCAACGAGCTCATCATAAACAATTTCCTGGGTGAAAGGAAGTCTCGGTCCGCCAAGATCCTACCGGGCGCCAAGGTCGAGATAGGCAAAGATGAAGTAACCATCACAGGTATCGACAAGGAGCAGGTTGGCCAGACCATGGCCAATATTGAGCAGGCTACCAGGGTGCATGGTTTCGATATCAGGATATTCCAAGACGGAATATACCTGGTGGACAAGAGGTGACGAGGATGGCAGAGAGGTTGCTTAGAGTAAGAACCAGGCAGAAATCAAAGAAGCCTGAGTTCACCTTTCATGATTCACATAAAAAGAAGCGGCTGACCACCAGCTGGCGAAAGCCTCGCGGCCTGCACAATAAACTCCGGCAGCAGATTGCTGCCAAGGGCAAGCTGGTTAGAGTGGGCTATGGAAGTCCTAAGGCTGTTAAGGGATTTCATCCTTGCGGCCTTCCTGAGGTGCTGGTCAATAACGTGGCAGAGCTGCAAAAAGCGCAGGGATCTGTGGTACGCATAGCAGCGGGTGTTGGCATGAAGAAGCGCCTTGATATCCAAGCAAAAGCGGCTGAAGCTGGCCTTAGGGTGCTCAATCCCAAGGGTGGTGCCTAGATATGCCGGGCTTAACAACACAGCGACGCCTGGCAGCATCCGAGCTAAAGATCGGCGAGAGCCGGGTCTGGATCAATCCTGATCCCGAGGTAGCAAGCGAGCTATCCGATGCCATTACCAGGGAGGACATTCGCTCTCTAATCGCAGATGGAAAGATCAAGGCCAAGCCCAAGAAGGGTAACAGCCGGGGCAGAATAAGGGCACGGGCAATAAAGCGGGCCTATGGACACTGCAAAGGAGCGGGACATAGAAGAGGAGCCAAAGGCGCTCGATCCCCGAGAAAAGAGCAGTGGATGACCAAGATCCGGGCTCTACGAAAGAAGCTTCGGGAGCTTCGTGAAGGCGGCCAGATAGATCGCCATGCTTACCGCTTGCTCTATCGCAAATCCAAGGGCGGCGAGTACCGAAGCCTCGCTCACATGAACTCATTCATCAAGGCTAAGGGCCTTGCCAGGGGTGAATAAACTTGGCTACAGGACCGAGATATAGAGTCCCCTTCCGAAGAAGAAGAGAGGGCAAGACCAACTATCACGTTAGATACAAGCTAATACTATCGAAGAAACCCCGTGTTGTTGTCAGAAAGAGCAATGCCAACACATTGCTGCAATTAGTTGTAGCGGAGCAGAAGGGCGATAAGACGCTTCTTACGGTCAATTCCCGAGAGCTGCAAAGCTTCGGATATACCTACAGCAAGAGCAATATACCTGCAGCCTATCTCACCGGCCTACTCTTCGGCAAGAAGATGCTGGCCCTGGGCATTGACGAGGGAATCGCAGATATTGGTCTGCATGCATCTACTAAAGGAAACCGAATTTATTCTGCTATTAAAGGCATCGTGGATGCAGGTGTAAATGTGCCCCATGGCGAGGAGATCTTACCTGATGAGAAGAGAATTCGCGGCGAGCACATAAAGAAGTACACGGGAGCAGATATCGTGGCCCAATTCGAGCAGGTTCGAGAGAAGATACTGGGGTGAACTTATGGATCGGAAAAAGAAGCGTGATTTTTACCAGGAAGAGTGGGTCCCCAGGACAAGGCTGGGCAAGCTCGTCTTTGAGGGCCAAGTAACTTCCTTCGATGAAGCAATTGCCTCAGGTCTGCCTATTAAGGAGGCCGGCCTGATAGATGTACTTATACCGGGACTTGAGGATGAGGTTCTGGATATCAACATGGTTCAGAGGATGACGGACTCCGGCAGGAGAGTCAAATTCAGAACTACGGTAATTGTTGGAAACAGAGATGGCTACATTGGACTGGGCGAAGGAAAAGATGTCCAGGTTGGCAAAGCCATCAAGAAGGGCATCGATAGTGCCAAGCGCAATATCATGAAAGTAAATCGAGGGTGCGGTAGCTGGGAATGCGGCTGTGGCCAGGCGCATACCGTGCCTTACCAGGTTGTAGGCGAATCCGGAAGTGTCAGGGTCGTACTTATCCCGGCGCCTCGCGGGCTTGGCATAGCAGCCGGTGAAACATCCAAGAAGGTCATGGACATGGCAGGCATCAAGGATGTCTGGACAAGAACGGCAGGTTCGACCAGGACGACTATCAATTTCGCCAAGGCCACCTACAATGCACTCATCAATACTGTAACTGTGAGGGCTTGAAGATGTTTGCCATAGTGAGATTGAGGGGCGAGCTGAACCTCCGGCCGGATATCAAGTCCACTCTAGCCATGCTACATATAAACCGAGTAAACCATTGCATCGTCGTCCGAGAGGATGAACATTACCGGGGCATGATCCAGAAAGTAAAGGACTATGTAGCCTGGGGCAAGATAGACGATGACACGCTGGCTCTGCTCCTCGAGAAGCGGGGACGACTGAGTGCCAACCGGCGGCTGACAGAGCAGTTCTTGAAGGAGAATACATCCTACAGCTCCTTCAAGGAATTGGCCAGTGCTATTACCTCCGGAAAAGCGAGCCTGAAGGATCTGGAAATCAAGCCCATATTCCGGCTCCATCCGGCCCGGAAGGGTTTGAAGACCATCAAGAAGACCGCGCAACAGGGCGGAGATCTGGGCTTTCGCACAGATTTGGCGGATCTTATCAAGAGGATGAGGTAAGAAACCATGGTTAGACCAAATACAAAAGATAAGAGGGGGCATAGAACCTATCACGGCAAGCACAAGAATGCGCGCGGAGGCGGGTCTCGCGGCGGTCGTGGAGATTCTGGGAAGTGCAAACACCACTTCATGCGCTCTATGCTTCTCGGAACTCAGATGGGCAAGCACGGATTCGTCAAGCTGCCTCTTTCTGTGGATCTTGAGGTGGTCAACGTGGACGTGCTGGACCAGATAGCAGGCCCGGATGGCAAGATTGAGCTTTCCGAGATGAAGGTGCTGGGTCGCGGTAAAGTAACCAGAACGCTTAACGTTAGCGCGGCTGGATTCACACCGACTGCGAAGAGCAAAATTGAGGCTGCTGGTGGTCAGGCAGTAGTAGTATGAACCAGCAGAGTTTCTTTTATGCGATAGAGCCCTTTGTGCGCCGGCTCCCCTCCGTGGAGCGGCCCACTGGGCACGTCCATTTTAAGAGAAAGCTAAGCTGGACTCTAGCCATACTGCTGCTCTACTTTACCCTGGGAAATATACCCCTCTTTGGGCTTTCCACAGCATCCATTGATATATTCAGTGCTTATCGTGCCTTTTTTGCCGGGTCCTTCGGCTCGATGATGCTACTTGGCATAGGTCCAATTGTTACTGCATCCATAGTATTGCAGCTTCTCGTGGGTGCTCAGATCATCAAGCTCAATCTGAGCGAACCTCGCGATCAGGCCATTTATCAGGGGACGCAAAAAGCTCTGGTGTTTGTGATGGTCGCGGTTGAGGCTCTGCCGCAGGTATTGGGTGGCTATCTGCTTCCTGATGCTGGTTTGGCCAGTACGCTGGGCACCTCCCTGGGCATGATATCATTATTGATCTTTATTCAGGTCTTCGTAGGCGGATCTCTCATCGTTTATATGGATGAGGTCGTCTCAAAATGGGGCGTCGGTTCGGGTGTGGGGCTCTTCATCGTAGCAGGAATAAGCCAGCAGTTGGTCACGGGCATCATCAATCCGGCGAGCGGCGACGCTGGGCTTCCTGTAGGCATCATACCCAAATGGATCGATATCATTCGGCTACAGCTGATCAGCTTCGATACTCTCTTCACCTCGGAAGGGTTGAGATTCATTCTGGTTACGGGCGGAATTCTGGCGCTCATATCTACCATAATGATAATTTTGCTGGTCGTCTTGGTCGAGTCCACCAGAATTGAGATACCGCTGGCCCACAGCCGCGTGCGGGGCGCGCGGGGACGTTTTCCTGTCAAGCTGGTCTATGCCTCGGTTCTTCCCATGATCCTGGTGCGGGCCATTCAGGCCAACATCGAGATGATTGGAGCATTGCTGGCTGCCAAACTCGGTACAGTAACCACGGCTACAATAACCGGCCAGGGAGTGATCACCACTTATACCGGCTATTCCAGCATTCTGGGAACATTTATCTCCGAAGCCAAGGTAAATTCCGTCACAGGCGCTGCCATAAGTGGATCATCGCCTCAACCGGTATCGGGCTTGATGTACTATCTGTCAGCTCTGCGAGGTCCCAGTGACTGGATGCCGGGAATGGTGCAACCCCATGCAGGTCTGACCGAATTGGGTTTCCAGGCTCTGGCCGGATGGCAGGTATTTCTGCATGTGGTGGTGGACGCTTCCTTCCTAATCATCGGCGGCATTATCTTTGCCATCTTCTGGATTGAGACCACGGGCATGGGTCCCAAGAGCGTGGCTGCCAAGATCCATAACTCAGGCCTGCAGGTTCCGGGCTATAGAAGGAATCCTGCCTCCATTGAGAAGCTGATGGAGAGGTATATTCCCAAGGTGACTGTTATTGGCGGTGTGATCATCGGCGTTTTAACTTTGATCGCCAGCCTTTTAGGCACACTTGGCGGAGCGGGCGGCACCGGGCTGCTCTTGGCTGTGAGCATTGTCTATCGGCTCTATGAGCAGGTGGCTAGCGAGCAGATTCAGGAGATGTACCCCATGATGCAGAAGTTCTTCGGAGCGTCGGCATGAATGCCCAGCTGACCAAGTCCCTGGATAAAGCCGCCATGGCGGTGGGCTTTGTCCTTTTTTTTGGGGTAATGATCAGCACCGAATTGAGAACCGGCCTGGGGTTGGCTACCGGTCATTTGCTGGGATGGCTTCCCGAGATTCTGCCATTTCATGTGGTGCTCTTCATTCTGGCTGCCATCACAGGCCTATATGCCAGCTTGATTCAGAAGTACACCATGGACTGGGAATTTTTAAGAACTCAGCAGGAAAAGATGAAGACGCTGCAAAGGAAAATGAAAGAAGCGCAGCTTTCCGGAGATCAGGCCAAAATTCAAGCCATGCAAAACGAGCAGATGAAGGCGGTCTCAGAGCAAGGCAAAATGATGCAGATGCAATTCAAGCCCATGCTCTACATAGGAATCATTTCCATTCCGCTCTTCATGTGGGCTTATAGTTTTATAGCCGCTAATCCACAGATGATGATGACTTTTCCCTTCTGGGGGACGCATCCCATCAATGCTACCGTCTTGGGACCGATACTTTACTGGTTCTACTGGTACTTCATCTGTTCACTTCCCGTATCGCAGATCATCCGCAAGGCTCTGGACATAGGGAGCATGAGCTAGAGATGATAATAACCATCAGCGGCGCGCCTGGAACGGGCACCTCAACTCTGGCTCGCTCTCTCTCCTTGCAGCTAAAACTGCGATGGGTCAACTCCGGCGATCTTTTTCGCAAGATCGCTGCCGAGAAAAATATCACCGTTCGGGAGATGAACCGTCTGGCCGAGAAAGGTCCTGAGATCGATTATCTCATCGATGATGCTCAGAAGGTCCTGGCTAGGGATGGGGGCGGAATCTTTGAGGGTCGGCTGTCCGGGCATCTGCTGCCTGCTGATTTGAAGGTCCTTTTAAAGGCTGATCTTCGCACAAGAGCCGAGAGGATCGCCAAACGCGAGGCAAAGCTGACTGAAGATGCCATGCAGGAGACGCGCGCTCGAGAGGAGAGCGAATCCCGACGATATAAGATGTATTACAACATAGATATAAGCGACCTTTCTGCTTATGATCTGGTCGTTGATAGCGGCAAGTTCGATGAAGCGGCGACGTTGGCAATTGTGCTCGCGACCGTGAGGGTCATCTCGTGTCAGTGATCCATCGCGCTGATCGAGCTGAGAAAGCCGAAAAGCTATCGAATCGCGTATCGCCGCGCTCTTCCGCTGGCTCGTCCTCTACTTCGCCATCGTCTACTTCATCATCTGCATCTCTGTCTGCATCCAAATATCCTCAAATTCTTCCTTCCGATAAGGCTCGGTCTGTGCTGGTAAAGCGAAGCGGCAAAACCAATCCTGCCTATGGCACTCCTCCAGAGAAGCGCAGCCTCAAAATGCATATGAATTTGGGGGCCATCAATCTGGACAAGACCTCCGGGCCAACCAGCCATGAGATCGCAGCCTGGGTAAAACGCATCTTAGAAGTAGAGAAAGCAGGTCACAGCGGTACCCTGGACCCCAAGGTGACGGGAATCTTGCCAGTTCTCCTGGGAGACGCGACCAGGATTATGGATACTCTTCTCCTGGCAGGAAAGGAGTACATCTGCCTCATGCGGGTGCATAAGCCTCTGCCCAAGAAGCGGCTTTCCGATGTCTGCGGAGAATTCCTGGGCCCCATCTTCCAAAAGCCGCCCTTGAAGAGCTCGGTGGTAAAGGAGCTGCGCATTCGCACCATTTATTATCTGGATGTCATGGAGATTGAGGAGCAGCGCGTGCTCATGCGCGTGGGCTGCCAGGCGGGCACCTACATGCGCAAGCTTTGCTTTGATATAGGTCTTGCTTTAGGCACTGGGGCAAATATGGAGGAGCTGCGCCGTACGCGAGCTGGTCCCTTCCGGGAGGATGAGACGCTGGTCACGCTGCACCAGCTGACTGATGCCTATGCGGCCTGGAAGGAGACGGGCGATGAGACCGGCCTGCGCCGCGTCATACTGCCGGTAGAGGCGGCATTGCGCCATCTTCCCCGCCTGGTCATAGCCGATAACGCGGTGGATGCCATCTGTCACGGCGCGCCCCTGGCTCTGCCCGGGCTGCTTCGCCTTGAGACGGATATAAGTAAGGGCGATATCGTTGCCCTCTTTACTCTAAAAGGAGAAGCAGTGGGCATTGGCCGGGCTGACATGAACAGCCGGGAGATGCTCGACGGCAAGACGGGAATTGCCGTTCTGACCGAAAGGGTAATAATGGAGCCGGGCACGTATCCCAAGGCGTGGAAGCTGGCCGAGAGGGATGCTTCCCGGGCAGCCCTGAGAGCTGAAAACTGAAATCCAATCTGTGCCGAGGTCGTCTAGCGGTAGGGCGCCAGCCTGGAGTGATTTTCTCCTGGATAGCTGGTGATCCGCAAGGGTCTCGTGAGTTCGAATCTCACCCTCGGCGCTTTTCTTACGGGTAATTTAATAGTGATTTTAAGTCATGGATATTTCGTCAAGGCTATCGCTTTACGTGTCGTGCTGTTAGTGCACTGATTTCAGACTGCTCACAGCATGGATTACCAGCTCAAGATCAAGGAGTAACTCATTTTTTTGAAGTGCAGTATTTGAGATAATGACACCGTTTAGCGAAGAGCCTTTATCTTAATCCGGCAGGTTATCAATAAGTGAGGCGCAAGTTATGGTCGAGATTGGAGATGTAGCACCCCAATTTTGTCTGCCGGGCGGGGATGAGCAGGAATATTGTCTCAAGGACTATCTGGGAAAATGGCTGGTGCTTTACTTTTATCCCAAGGATAACACCAGTGGCTGCACCCGCGAAGCGGTGGACTTCACCGCCGCTCTTCCTGTCCTGCAGGATTTGGGTGCAGCGGTCCTGGGCGTCAGCCGCGATTCGCCTGCCAGCCATAGGAAATTTGCCGAAAAGCATAGCCTGAAAGTGATGCTGGCCAGCGATCAGGAGCATAAAGTCACCGAAGCTTACGGAGCCTGGGCTCTTAAGAAGATGTACGGCAAAGAGAGCTACGGTGTGATCAGGACGACCTTTCTCATCGATCCACAGGGAAAGATAGTTCACATCTGGAAGAAAGTTGCCGTTAAAGGGCATGCTGATGCTGTTGTCAAGAAGTTGCAGGAGCTGCAGTAGAAATCTCAGATAAAACCGATCCTTATTTAACATCATAGGCAAGCATTCCAGCCATGAAAGTCCTCCTCTTCGATCCCGGCGCCGGAGCCTCCGGTGATATGATCATGGCTTCCCTCCTCGACCTGGGGGCAGATCTTGATTCTGTTCGCGAAGCTGTCGAGTCCGTGGGATGTCGCCTTGAGGTCTCCCGTGAGGAGAAGAGCCACATCATGGCCAGCCGGGCTCGCGTCATCTCGGATGAGAGATTTCATTCCGTTAGCGATGCTGTATCCATCCTTCATAATTCCAGCTTGAAGGGCAAAGCCCTGGAAGATGCACTTCTCGCCCTGGACATTCTGGCCGAATCGGAGAGCCGGGTGCACGGCGTGGCCGCGCTGCAGGTCCACTTTCATGAGATCGGTGCTCTGGATGCACTGGCCGATATCGCCGGATCTTGCGTTGCGCTTCAAAGCCTCGCAGTTGAGCGCGTTCTCTCCCGGCCGGTATCTGTGGGTGGAGGCTATGTTTCGTCGGCGCACGGCCTGCTTGCCGTGCCTGGTCCGGCGGCGCTGGAGATATTGCGATCCCATGAAATACCCTGGAAGGGCGGCCCTGTGGACGAGGAGCTGCTCACCCCCACGGGCGCTGCCCTGCTGGCAACTTTAGTCGATGAATTTGTTCCTGACTTCCCCCTCATTCGGGCGGAGGGGGTGGGCTACGGCGCAGGCAAAAGAGAGCTGATCCTGCCTAATGTGCTCCGGGCCGTAGTCGCGGAGACTCTCCCGGCCCCTCAGGCGGCGGCAGAGCACATGTCGCATGGGAACCGAATTGTGCAGCTGGAGACCAATGTGGACGATGTGACCGGCGAGGTGCTGGGCCATTTGATTGAGCTTCTCATGCAGGCCGGGGCCCTGGATGTCTCAGTTCTGCCCGCCTTGATGAAGAAGGGGCGTGCAGGATCTGTGATCCGGGCCATTGCCGGGCACGAAGATATGCAGTTGCTGGCCAAAGTAATGATGCGAGAGACAGGGTCGTTGGGAGTGCGCATCTTTCCCAGCATCCATCGTCTGGTGGCGGAGAGGGAGCAAAGAGATGTGCAGGTGGATATTTGCGGCAAAATCTTCAACGCTAAGGTGAAAATAAGCCGCCTGGACGGCGAGCTGTTGAGCATCAAGCCGGAGTATGAGGATTGCCGGAGAATTGCCTGCGAGACTGATCAGCCACTGCGCATGGTTATCAAAAAAGTGGAAGAGGCTGGTTGGCAGGGAGCAGCTTTATAACTCGTGCCATCCCTTCTAACATATATCTTATATTATTACTTTGCAGCCGAGCCAACTCGCCTCTTTTATTGCTTTAATTCACATCACTTGCTTATAATACTAATATAGTTAGGATTGTAGTTGATATTATATATACTTTTCGTAAATAATAATAGTAGCAGCATGCGTTAAACTGAAAGAGCATCTGTATATGACTAATTATAAAGAATACCAGGGATCAGACGGCTCGCAAGTTTGATTAATCTGCCCCGCAGGGTATCTCTTCTCATGCAAATTGATTCATCCATCCGGCTCTTTGATTGCGCCAAAAAGCTGATGCCAGGTGGGGTATCCAGCCCTGTGCGCGCCATCTCGCCCTGTCCCTTTTACACGGCCCGAGCAGAAGGCCCCTATCTATGGGATGCGGACGCAAATCGGTATATCGATTACTGCCTGGCATACGGGCCCATGATCCTGGGCCACTGCCATCCGGCCATTGTCCGTGCTGCTGCCGATCAGATGACCCGCGGCTGGCTCTATGGAACGCCCTCCTTGCTGGAGGTTGCGGCGGCAAGGAGAATATCTCGACTCTACCCCAGCATGGAGATGCTCCGCTTCGTCAGCTCAGGCACTGAGGCCACCATGGCAGCTATTCGTGTGGCGCGCGGCGCTACAGGCCGCGATAAAATCATCAAGATAGAGGGCGGCTTTCATGGGGCACATGACAGCGTACTGGTGAAGGCCGGCTCAGGGGCTACCACTCTGAGCATTCCTGATTCCAAGGGCGTGCCTGCAGATACGGCCAAGAACACCTTGCAGGTGCCCTATAACGACCTGGCTGCCCTGGAGAGCGTGCTGCTTCGCCATCCCGGCCAGATCGCTTGCCTGATCATAGAACCCGTCCTGGGAAATATCGGCCCTATCCTGCCGGAGAAGGGTTATCTTGAGGGCGTGCGCCGCCTAACAAAAGAGCATGATGTGCTTCTTATCTTCGATGAGGTCATAACCGGTTTCAGGTTATCTCTGGGCGGAGCACAGGAGCTCTTTGGAATTAAGCCCGATCTTACCACACTGGGCAAGATCATAGGTGGAGGCTTTCCCGTGGGCATCTTTGGCGGGCGGCGCGATCTGATGGAGCAGGTGGCGCCCGGCGGGGGGATATATCAGGCAGGAACCTTCAACGGCAGTCCTGTCTCACTTGCCTGCGGTATGGCCACCCTGGACGTTCTGGAAAAAGAGAAGGTTCTAGAGAAGCTCAATATCACAGGAAAGCAGATGAGAGAAGGGCTGAAGGAGATTGTAGACGACCTGCGCCTCCCCTACAGCGTGGTAGGCATAGCTTCCATGTTCAAGATATTCTTTGGTGAAGAGCCCCATAATTATACCCAGGCCCTGAAATGTGACAAGAACGGCTATCTGACCTTCTTCCGTCGCATGCTGAGTGCCGGCATCTTCCTTACTCCCAGCCAGTACGAGACCGATTTCATCTCGGCTTCTCATAGCTCGCAAGTCATAGAGACCACCCTGGAGGCGACTAGGTCCTGTCTGAAAAGCTGATCGTGGGCAGCCGGGGTAGCCCCCTGGCGTTGCGCCAGACGCAAATTGTGCAGGATGGGCTTTTGTCTCTAGGCATAGAGACGCAGCTGACCCTGGTCAAGACCAGCGGGGATGTCTTCCTGGACAAGCCTTTGCACCAGCTCACCGGTTTTGGCATCTTCGTGGCAGAGATAGACGAGCGCATGCTCTGCGGTGAGATCGATCTTGCCGTGCACAGCATGAAGGATCTGCCCACAAAAAGGCCGGAAGAGCTGACCATCTCCGCTATCCTGAAACGCGACTCGCCTTATGACATAATGCTTTGCAGGGACGGATCGGTAAAAAGCTTAAATGAGCTGAAAGAAGGAGCAACCGTAGGCACTTCCAGCATGCGGCGCACTGCTCAGCTTCGTCGAGCCCGGCCTGATCTGAAAATATTAAACTTGCGAGGAAATCTGCAGACCAGAATGCGCAAACTGGATGAGGGCAACTATGATGCCATAGTCCTTGCCAAAGCAGGCCTCGAGAGGATGGGGCTGGAAAATGATTACGTGCGCCTGGATGATGAGTGGTTCGTTCCCTCTGCCAACCAGGGAACCATAATAGTCGTGGCAAAAAAGGGATCGAAGGCGGAATATTATTCCAGATTACTGGATGATGCACCCACCAGAACCGAGACCATGATTGAGCGCAAGATCCTGGAAACGGTGGGCGGCGGCTGCGTTGTGCCTATGGCAGTGCACGCTGTTGTCTCCAGCGGCCGGGCGCGCGTCCTGGCCGAGGTCCTCTCCTTAGACGGCAAGAGGTTTGTGCGATTGGATGAAAATATCTCTCTACATGAAGGTGATCCTTTGAGCCGGGCAGAGGATATGGGGCAGAGGCTCATGAAGATGGGGGGACGAGATTTGGTAGACGAGGCGGTGAAGGAATTTGGCACGCGGTAAAGTTTATCTGGTGGGAGCCGGCCCTGGGGACCCCGAGCTCATGACCCTGAAGGCGAAAAGGCTGCTAGGGCAAGCAGATGTGGTCTTATTCGACCGGCTGCTTGACCCGAGGATGCTGGACGGGGTTAAAGCGGAATTAATCGACGTAGGAAAGAACGCCGGCAGGCATAAGCTGAATCAGGAAGGCATCAATCAGCTTCTTATTGATAAGGCAGAGGCGGGAAATATCGTAGTTCGGCTGAAGGGTGGAGATCCGTATCTCTTTGGCAGGGGTGGGGAGGAGGCGCTGGCCTTGCAGGAAAAAGGCATACTCTTTGAGGTTGTGCCCGGTGTGACCTCCTCCATTGCCGCTCCTGAGCTGGCTGGAATTCCCGTGACTCATCGGGGTGTGGCTTCTTCGCTGGTCATTGTGACCGGCCATGAGGAGCCGGGAAAAGAGGCCCCATTGGATTGGAAGGCGATAGCCGCCCTGGGCGGAACTCTGGTTGTTCTGATGGGCGTCTCCCGCCTGGAGCAAAATGTTGCTGCCCTGATTGAGGCGGGAAAATCGCCCCAGACTCCGGCTGCAATGGTGGAAAAGGGTGGCTGGCCGCAGCAGAGGATGATTTCTGCAACTCTGGCTGATATCGCAAAAAAGGCTAAAGAGGCAAGGATCGAATCGCCGGCTATACTGGTAGTGGGCGAGGTGGTCTTGCTTGCTCATAAATTGGGGAAAAAGAAGATCGCCATTCTTCGGCCTGCTGCTCAGCAGAAGGAGTCGGCGGCTCTCGCCGAAAGCTATGGTTTCTCACCTATCTCTGCCCCGGCAATTGCTCTCGCCAAAAAGCCATTGCCTGATGATCTGCTGGCGAGGCTACGCAAAGCAGAATGCGTGGCTTTTACCAGCGCCAACGGTGTGAATATGGCGCTGAACCGCCCGGATCTTCGAGAGACCTTGGCGGAGAAGATGATTGTGGCCATTGGGCCCAAGACTGCCCAGGCTCTGGCTGTGCAGGGCTTGAAGGCAACTGTACCTGAGGAGTACAGCTCAGAAGGAATGGAGAAGATGCTGCGGGGAAAATGCCGGAGTATTCTCTTCTTGCGCAGCGCTCAGGGAAGCCAATACCTCTCGGAGGGATTGAAAGCTTCAAGGCTCGATGTGGATGACATTGCCCTTTACGAGGTTGTGCCGTCCGGTGACCCTCTGCTGGATGAGCTGATAAAGAGTGCAAATAGCGTGGACATCTTTGCTTTCACCAGCTCAACAACTGCTCGCTTTTTGATTGAAAGGGCAGGAGCAATGGGCCTGGAAAAGCAGCTCCGTCTGGCTCTCGCAGCCGGAACGGTGGCAGCCATCGGCAAGCCCACTGCAGAAGAGCTGGCCCGGCAGGGTGTGGAAGTGGACATAATGCCGGAAAATTTTACATTTGAAGCTATGCTTGCCGTTTTAAGGGAGTTGGCCTAATAAAATGATAATATTCTCCAAAGCCCTGGCGGATCAGGCCACTGTTTGGGAGGCGCTGCGTGCTTCCCAGTCATGCCAGAATCTGCCGCCGGATTTGCTGCGGTTCTCTGCCCAGTCAAAACCTGTGGTGATGTGGAATTTGACTGCGCACTGCAATCTGGCCTGCCAGCATTGCTACATGGATGCCGGCCGCGAGGCCAGAGGGGAATTGTCTCTGGAAGAGGGCATGCATCTGGTGGATGAGCTGGCGGATATGAAGGTGCCCATCCTTATCTTCACCGGCGGAGAGCCTCTTCTCAGTCGCAATTTCTATGCCCTGGCTTTCCATGCTCGTGAGGTGGGACTTCGCACTGTCATCTCCACCAATGGGACCTTGATCACTCCGGAAGTGGCCAGGCTTCTGGCTGAGGCTAAGATCAGATACGTGGGCGTGAGCCTGGATTCAGCTTCTGCAAAGAATCATGATGCTTTCCGGGGTGTGGCCGGAGCGCATGCCCGGGCCTTGCAGGGCATCAAGAACGCCCGTGATGCCGGCCTGAAGACCGGCCTGCGAATCACTCTCACTCGCGACAACTGGCAGGATGTTCCTGCTCTGCTCAGTCTGGCATTGCAGGAGGGTATCCCCAGATTCTGTCTTTATCACCTTGTCCCAACAGGCCGGGGAGCTGACATGGCGGATAGGGATGTCACCCCAGAGCAGCGGCGCAGCGTTATCCGTTTGCTGGCCGAGGCGGCAGAGGAGCTGAAAGGCGAAAACATCGAGATTCTGACCACTGACTCGCCCATGGACGGGGCCTATTTGCTGGAACTCTTAAAGGGTGATCCCCGCAGCGAGAATGTGAGAAAGCTGCTCACCAATGCCGGAGGCTGCTCTACTGGAGTAAAGGTTGCCAATATCAATCAGCGGGGTGATGTGCATCCCTGTCATTTCATGCCTCAGGTGGTGGTGGGCAATGTACGGGAGCGCACCTTCCGGGATATCTGGATCGATCATCCAACACCCGAGCTGCAGGCGCTGCGGGATATCAAGTCCAAGCTCAAAGGCGCCTGCGGAGCTTGTGAGTACCTGGATTTGTGCGGAGGATGTCGCCAGAAGGCCTACTACTACCATGGAGACATGCTGGCAGAGGATCCCACCTGCATTCTGGAGCAGAAGGGCCATTGATCTTCTTTTCAATTTTTCTGCGCTATAATTGAATAATTCCATCTGCTCATAATTCGCTGCCGGCCAGGCTGCAACTCGATCCACTGGAACTCACCGAAGACGACCGACAATAGGACTTATTCGCGGATTCAATGTTTTTCAAAATTCTAAAAATGATTATATTGTTAACCGTAAGTTATAATTATGATCAGCAGTTATAATAAATAGGGTCTGTAAATTGACACACCACGAAGAAAAGAAACCGAAGAAGGAAGAGCCAGAAGCGAAGGTAGATCCAATCAAGCTCGGTGATAAGAGGGGCGGAAAGAAGAAGGGCCTGCTCGATACATGCGAATAAACCTTTTTTACGCCAATCTAATTTTTTGCTTTCTCGTGAATCTCAAAGATAATTGGGCAATTATGATCCGCCTTGAATTCTCTGCAATACCTTGAGGAAAATTCTATTATAAATCTTCAAGTGTCATTTTGTTTCAGCAATCGCTTTTTTAACCTGTCTAATAAAAATTGTATTTCATTAAATAAGGTTTTATGCCTCGATCTCATCGACCTGTTTATGTGCATTAGGCAGGAAGTCATGAACGCTATCATTTCCTCTTATATTTTCTACATCATAACCGGTATCTATTGAAACCTTCGATTTCTTAATCCATCTCACGTTCGTTCGTTCGTACGTTTCTCCGGTCGAATAACACCTGACCATCGGTGCGCCAATAAATTCCACCCGCAAGCCGCATAACGGGCAAATGGCTATCTCAGCTTCTCCCTTTTCATTCTTGCGTTCTGTATTAAACAAGTTTTATTCTCCTTAACGTACCTTGAGTGTGGTGTTTCTATTGAGATGCTTCAAAGCAGAAATCACCCAAAGATTTGATCACAATGCATATTCTGCTTATTTTCTATTTAAGTTTAATTATGAAAAATTCATAACTTTTCATAACGATCGACTGTTATGGTTCTTCTATCGACCTTATCTCTTTAGTATCTGATTATTTTTTCATAACGTCGTCATTGCTCGAAACAACCTGCAACTTAACTCAAATCAATATTTTAAAAAAATGGTACTATATTCAAATCGATATAATAAAATAAATTCTATCATACGTACTGCAAATACTGATAATTTGAAATACAAGCGAATTATTCATACTACTAATACCTGAGGCAGATTTCAATAGTCGGGGGGAGAAATCAAAACGGATTCACTGCTAAATGAAGCGGATACCTGCAGAAAATATGTGGAGCCAGGGCTCGTCCGAGCAGGCTGGGATGATGAGCCCCATTCTTTCTCAGGGCAGCAGAACTTTACAGATGGCCGCATATTCGTTGTAGGCGATAAGCCCAGGCGAAAAAGCCGCAAGCGTGCCGATTACCTGCTTCGCTTTACACGTGATTTCAAGATCGCCGTTGTCGAAGCAAAAGCCAAATACAAGAGTCCTAGTGACGGGCTGCAACAAGCCAAAGAGTATGCACTGATGCTGGGGCTGAAATTCGCCTATGCCACCAACGGAGAAGGCATTGTCGAGTTCGACTTCACCACCGGAAAGGAACGTTTCCTTGAGGCTTTTCCTTCTCCGCAGGAGCTATGGTCGCGATATTGCCGGGCATGCAAAATTGAGGATGAGCAGACCAAAGAGCGAATTCTATCCCCCTACTACCACTCGCCGGGAAAGGTGGCTCGCTACTACCAGGAAATTGCCATCAACCGGTCGATTGAGGCCATCTTGCAGTGCAAGAAGCGCGTTCTCTTGACCATGGCCACGGGAACTGGCAAGACCTTCGTGGCCTTCCAGATCTGCTGGAAGCTATGGGAGTCCGGCTGGAATGCGCGGGCTGAGAAAGGGCGACCCAGAATTCTCTACCTGGCAGACAGGAATATCCTCATCGATGATCCCAAGGACAAGACGTTCACCCCCTTCGGGGATGCTCGCTGGAAGATCGAGAACGCTGAAGCCATCAAGAGCCGGGAGATGTACTTTGCCATCTACCAATCTCTGGCCAAGGATGAGAGGCGTCCGGGCCTCTTTCGCGAGTATGCTCCTGATTTCTTTGATCTGATAGTAGTAGATGAGTGCCACCGGGGAAGCGCTCGGGACGAGAGCAACTGGCGAGAGATTTTGGAGTATTTCCAGCCGGCTTACCAGTTGGGCATGACTGCCACGCCGCTGCGGGATGACAACCGGGACACTTATGCTTATTTTGGCGATCCCATTTACACCTACAGTCTTCGGCAGGGAATTGAGGACGGATTTCTGGCTCCCTACCGGGTGCATCGCATTGTCACTGATGTGGATGCTGCCGGATGGAGGCCAAGCCTTGGTGAGAAGGACCGCTTCGGTTACGAGATTCCCGATGGCGAGTACCAAACCAAGGATTTCGAGCGCGTCATAGCCTTGCGGGCGCGCACCCAGGCCATAGCCCGCCATCTGGCAGAGTTCATGAGAAACACCGATCGATTCGCCAAGACCATTGTCTTTTGCGTGGATCAGGAGCACGCCGATGAGATGCGCCGGGAGCTTAGCAATCTCAATTCCGATCTGGTGGCTGTGAATTCGGATTACGTCTGCCGGGTGACATCGGATGAGGGGCAGATTGGAATAGGTCATTTGAGCGATTTTCAGGAGCTTGAGTCCACTACTCCCGTAATTTTGACCACCTCCAAGCTGCTCTCCACAGGCGTGGATGCACCCACCTGCAAGAACATTGTGCTGGCCAGGGTCATCGGCTCCATGACCGAGTTCAAGCAGATCATCGGCAGAGGCACACGGGTGCGGGACGACTACGGCAAGCTCTTCTTCTCCATTCTGGATTACACGGGCAGCGCCACTCTGCTCTTTGCAGATCCGGATTTTGACGGGGACCCCATTGGCATAGAAGACGGACAAAGCAAAAAGGGAGGCGGAGGTGGCAGAGCGGGCGGCAGCGGTGGGGAGGACGGGCTGGCCGGGGACAGCCCGGAGGAAGACGAAAATGCGCCGCGCAAGTACTACGTGGACGGCGGCCACTTTGAGATCGCCACCCACTACGTCTCCGAGCTGGACCCGGACGGAAAGCAATTGCGCGTGATCAAGTTCACCGACTATGCCGCCGAGAAGGTGAGGACGCTCTACCCCACCGCTTCTGTCCTGCGGGCCCAATGGGCTGATCTCGAGCAGAGGGCGGAGATCGTGGCTGCTTTGGAGGAGCGGGGCATTGATTTCCAGAGCCTGGCCCGCGAGGCCGGGCAGCCGCAGGCCGATCACTTCGACCTGCTCTGCCATCTGGCCTTCAATGCGCCCCTGCAGACGCGCAGGCAGCGGGGGGAGCAGCTCAAGAAAAAGAAGCCGGACTTCTTCGGGCAGTATGGCCCCGAGGCCAGGGCCATTTTGGAGGAGCTGCTGGAGAAATACTCGGAGCACGGAACGGCGCAGTTCGAGATGCCACAGGTGCTGAAGGTGCCGCCCATATCCGAGCACGGCAATGTGGGCGAGATAATCGGCATCTTTGGCGGAGCGGAAAGGTTAAAGGAAGCAGTTGACCAGTTACAAGCATTACTATATGAAGCCTAAGGAATAAGATATTCTATGACGAAAATTGTAACCCTTTATAACAACAAAGGCGGTGTCTCTAAAACGACCACCTTATTCAATTTGGCTGTTTTTTTGGCGCAGAATGGCAAGAAAATTCTTATTGCAGATTGCGATCCACAATGTAATATCACAGAGCTCTTTTTTGCATCAAACGAGGTTGCAGATGATCCTTCTAAGGAATTACCGGGAACGTCAATATATCAAGCACTCATGCCAAGGTTTGCTGGGGAAATAGGTAAAATTGATCCAGATACAGTTGATCTTGTATGTTCCACGCTTTACAGAAATTTGTTCCTGCTAAAAGGAGATCTAGAGTTCTCCATGGCGGAAACATATTTTGCAAATGCATGGAAACAAGCCATAACTGAAGACATCCACGAAAAAAATACATATGTTTCTCTCTATCGATTTCTTCATTCTCTCGGCGACAAATATTCTTTTGATTATATTCTATGTGATGTTGGACCAAGCACTGGCGCAATAACACGAATGGTTGTTCTAGCATGTGATGGATATTTTCTTCCGCTAACCCCTGATCGTTTCTGCAATCAAGCAGTTAGAGTGCTAGGTACAGTATTAGATGACTGGATAAATAAACACGCAGACATATCAAAAACCTTCAAACCCTTTAAAATACCTTCGTTTCCAGGTAAGCCTATCTTATTAGGTGCGATTATTCAAGATTTTAAAATATATAGTGCGGGAAAAGTAAAAGCTTCTTATGAGAGATGGCAATTTGAATTAAAGAAAACTATTAAATATACACTATTATCTGGGAAGACTCTTCCATCAAGAAATGGACTTGACCCAGATCAACCATTTATTGCTGCAATTCGTGATGTAGGTCCACTGGCACCCCTTGCGCAGATGTTCGGATGCGCCATTTTTGATGTCAAACAAAACCAAACCAGATATGCATCACGAGATGGAAAGGACTATTATGGTGTTGTTTGGCAAGGATGGGAAAACAGAATGAAAGAGTATCGAGATGAAATTGAGAAGATGACTGAGGTTCTGCCTTGAGTGAAAATCTAACCTACGTATATGCGGCATTGCTTGATGTGCTTGGTTATCGTAATCGATTAGATGATGATAGAAAAAAAGGCACTCTAGCATTCAAGGATGAATTGCAGCGCGCATTATATACCCTCACTTCAATTAACGAAGCAACATACAATTATCAAGCAATTTCAGATACAATCATTTTAACATGTTCTCAACAAGAAGGATTTCTAGAATTCTTGAAT
>Ga0074199_1000772_pt1 | contig 40693 bp, 34 predicted proteins | sample EPASupsiteSAE347_FD_64528 | JGI IMG/M metagenome (GOLD analysis project Ga0074199, IMG submission 64528) | Bioremediated contaminated groundwater from EPA Superfund site, New Mexico - Sample SAE3-47 | ecosystem: Environmental > Aquatic > Deep subsurface > Groundwater > Contaminated ... | reverse complement strand
CTTTAGAAGCTGGGAAGGAGCGAGAATTTTTTGCCGCATTCGAGGGTATATCTCTACGGTCAAAAAGAACTCAATTTCTGTAATCGATGCCATTCAAGGTGCCTTTGAAGGGCATCCATTCATTCCGGGAGAACTTTGATTGTGGTATGAATTCATAATGATTTAGTGGGTGGGGCTGAATAGTTACAATTTTTTATAAAAAAGATATTCAGGCCAGTTCAAGTGACCCGATTATCTTGCTGGCATCTTTTGCAAACTCATCGTAGCGATCGTCGGGAGCGTTGTAGGTGAAGACGTAAGCCGTATCTCCCTGGACCGTCCAGGATCTTAGAACTCTGTATTTTGCGCCTTCGCTCATAAGGTTATAAACTACGGCATGTCCTGGCTGATCGCCTATGAGAATGTCGCTTTCTTCCAGGATCTTCAGGTCCGGGACGGCTTTTTTCAGGTTGCTCAATGCCGCCTTGCCATACTGAGCTAGAGTCAAGTTCATGCCTTCGGGCAGCTTTTCGACCTGCAAGGTGATGTAGATAGAAGAGCTGTTCATGTCCTCCCCAGGAGCCAGGAAGCCGGCTACCACACCCAGATCGTTGGCATCGGCATCTTGAGCGGTCCAGCCGGAGGGATAAGTAACGATGAGACTGTTTTCTGCATTCTCGTAAAGCTGCATCTCTCCCAAGTCCGACAATCCGATGGCACCGGATGTATTCAGCGGTTCATTTTGGGAATCATCGGCTTGGACGAGATCTTCCAAGGAAGCGGGCACGGAACCGTTCTGCGCATAGCATCCTGAAATGATGAGGGCAACGGTCAGAAGAACAAATAGCCCTAAAAAGTGATTGCTTTTCATTATTTTTTCACCTCAAATGAGATAATATCATGGACTCGATTTTTTTGTGACAAATAGTTTTCGTATTGCATGCTTTTCGCGCTCCAAACGCTATATCGATTACTTTCGCTCCGCTTCCCATGGCATTAATATTCTTCGCGCGGATTTTGGCCGATCAGTTTATTACAGAGAGTGCAGATTTTGCAATATCAAATATATAATTATTTCGAGAAAAGATCCATATAGAAAAATTATAATAGAGTTCTGGGCGAAACCCGAATAAACCCCGGATGAAATACTGGTGTAATAAGTTGATTGCATATTACAATAATAGTAAATAATTAGGAGGTGGCGAATTAGCAATAGTCTTGGATATTGACGTATCCTTGGTAATTAGCGTGCCAGCGTGCATAATCCTTGCCGGGATATTTCGCATAATAACACGCTGAAGATATAGCAAGAAAAGCATCGATTAAACGCAATTGGTCCGACCTATTTGCGCTTTAATGCATCATTTATTCTTGATATATCTTAACTTTTTTTGGAATGGGCCTAATCCGCCAACCATTACCTAATCCAATTTCAAAGTATAAAAAGCTTCATCCTGCACCACGAAAGTGTAAGTGCTCCATAATCCGTTTTATTCCATGCATTATTACTTTCACAATTATGTGCTAGATTTTGACTAGAAGGCGATATTGGCTTCAGAAAACACTTTCACCCCATGCACATCATAATTATAGCTCTTGAACGCAGAATTATAGCCCGGACGAGGAAATATAAATGAATAGAGAACTTATCCAGCAAATGCAGAGACATTTTGATTCGTTAGCCAATAAATTGGATGACGACACTGAATTCTGGTTCGCGAGAGATTTGCAAAAACCGTTGGGATACGCGACTTGGCAAAACTTTTCCAAGGCTATAAAGCGGGCCATCGAATCCTGTGAAACAGCAAAAATCGATAGCAACGATCATTTTAGTGCGGTCACTAAAATGATCACACTTGGTAAAGGCGGGCTTAGGGAGGTTGAGGACCTCATGCTCACTCGCTATGCCTGCTATTTGATTGCCCAAAACGGCGATCCCCAAAAGGAGCCGATTGCTTTTGCCCAAAGCTATTTCGCCGTTCAAACTCGCAAGCTAGAATTGATAGAAGACAGGATGCGTCTCCAAGCCCGTTTCGAAGTTAGGGATCGCCTACGGGAATCGGAGAAAACGCTCTCGCAAAACATCTACGAGCGAGGCGTGGACAACGCGGGATTCGGGCGAATTCGATCAAAAGGCTATGCTGCCTTATTTGGAGGATATTCAACCCAAGAGATGAAAAATCGATATGGAATCACCCAAAGCCGTCCATTGGCGGATTTTCTGCCCACACTTACCATTGCCGCGAAAAATCTCGCTACGGAAATGACCAATCACAACGTGCTGCATGACGATTTGCATGGAGAGCTACCCATCACTAGCGAACATGTTCTAAACAACAAGAGCGTTCGCCAAATGCTTGGGCAGAGGGGGATTAAGCCAGAAGAACTTCCGCCCGAAGAAGATATCAAAAAACTGGAGCGCCGAGTAAGATCGGATGAGAAAAGACTTGAGAAACAATCTGGAAAATTGACTGAAATAGGAAATTATCTCAAGGATAGGTAAGTAGACAATTTTTGTCTCCAATTCTCTGCAACCTAGCTTTCCCTGATGCAATAATAATGCGAAACAAGAATATTGCGGGACAATAGGAAGACCGCAAAACATACCTTCACGAAGAGATCGTGAAAAGAGACGTTTTCGCGCTCCAAACGCTATATCGATTACTTTCGCTCCGCTTCCCATGGCTTTAATATTCTCCGTGCAGATTTTGGCCGATCAGTTTATTACAGAGAGAAGAGATACCTATAGAAAAATTATGAGAAAGTTCTGAGCGAAACCCGAATAAACCCCGGATGAAATACTGGTGTAATAAGTTGATTGCCGAGATGATGAGTTATGTTGCGTTATGGTAGAGGGGATGGGCTTTGAGCAGCAGAATTGTGCAGCAGACCCTGGAAGGGCTGGCCGTCTCTGCCATGCCCAGAGTTAGGACTACGGATGGCCATCTGCTGGACTGGGATAGAGAGGCCATAGCCAAGCAGCTGCTCAAGGAGACGAAGCTATCTGAACAATTTTACAAAGAGCCGGGCATAACCCCTGAAGAGGCCCAGGATATCGCCAGAGAGGTAGAGCGCCGGGTGCGATGGATGAATGTCCAGTACCTGAGCGGCCCGCTCGTGCGCGAGATCATGAATGTGGTCCTCCTGGAGAGGCATCACACTGAGTGGCGCAACATCTGCACGCGCGTGGGAACTCCGGTCTACGATGCCCACCTCATCGACATCGGCACGGGCTTTGAGTCCAAGGAGAATGCCAACCTCCAGGAAAATGCCGAGACCAGCCACAAGAAAAAGGCTGACAAGATCAGCAAGGAGCAGTACCTGCTGCTGCTGCCGCCCCATCTCGCCGATCGTCACCTGGCCGGAGACCTGCATATTCACGATCTGGAATATTTTGGAACAAGGCCATTCTGTCAGGATTGGGATCTGCGCTATTTCTTATACTACGGCCTGATGCCTGATGGTCTAGGCACCAAAGCCAGCGTTGCAGGTCCTGCCAAGAAGCCGGAGGTGGCCATGCTGCACGCTGTAAAAGCCCTGGGAAGCGCCCAGACCAACTTTGCAGGTGGGCAGGGCTTCTACAACTTCCTCACCTTCATCGCCCCCTACTTTGAGAGCAAGAACTACGACGAGATTGTGCAGCTTATGCAGATGTTCGTCTACGAGATGACACAGATGATGGTCGCTCGCGGCGGACAGCTCGTCTTCTCTTCGGTGCAGCTTACGCCGGGAGTTCCCAAACTGTGGCGGGATAAGCCGGCCGTTTATGCAGGAAAAGTCTGGAACGGCTCCTCGCCCGAGGCTCCGCTCAAGACCTACGGCCAGTTCGAGCGCGAGGTCCGTTTAGCCTTCAAAGCCCTCATGGAGGTCATGCTGGCCGGTGACTACTGGGGCAAGCCCTTCAACTTCCCCAAGCCAGAGATCAGCATCGAGCCTGACTTCATGAAGGAAGACGAATCCTTCAATGCCGCTCATCCCGATCTGCCCACCTACCAGCAGCTCTACCTCCTGACCTTTAAGCTGGCCGCCGAGTACGGCACGCCATACTTCGACAACCAGCTTCCCGCTTACCGCGGTGCAGGAGAGGGGATATCATGCTACCAGTGTCTGGCAAAAGACGAGCTGGTCCCCTTTGTAGGAGAGAGCGGGGAGCTGCAAATAAAACAGATAGATGAACTATTCGAGATCGCTGCCAAGAATGGTCTTGACACGGATTTAAACGGAGTCGAGTTCGCAAAGCTTAATGCCGAGACAACCAGTGTCAACTTCGATACACACAAGGCCTCGTTGAATGCATTCCGAGGTGTAATGCGCCAGAACTATCATGGCAAGCTATTGGAAATCACACTGACCACAGGGAGAAGGATAAGAGTCACCCCAGATCATCCAGTATTCACTCTAGTGTCTGGCGAGTTTAAAAAGAAGAATGCAAAGGACGTGAAAGTTGGCGAATTCATGCCTGTGCTCAATCGACCTGATCTTGGCATGCCATTCGTCGTATTGATGGATGAGCCCGATCCGGGCTATCAGGACGGGGTGATTGACTGCGGCAACGGTAGCGTGTGTTTGATCCCCAAGAATGACCACGCAATGGAGATGCTAGCCATGGGAGACTTGCACTCCTTAAAGATCAGGGAGATCGCCGAGGAGGATTACGATGGCTACGTCTACGACCTAGTAGACGTCTCAGAGACGCACAACTTCTGCAATGCCCTAGGGGTGGTAACAGGAAACTGTTGCGCTTATCAATTTGCTGCCACTTACGACAGCGATAACCAGTTTGAGGACAAGCTGTACTTCAAAGACGGCAAGCACTTCTCCATGGGCTCCTGGCAGGTAGTATCTCTCAACTGTCCTCGCGCGGCTTACCTGGCGAGGGGCGACGATGAGCTGCTCTTCGAATACCTGCGAGAGCTGATGGACACATCGGTGGAGATCTTCAAAGTGAAGCGTGAGTGGATGAACCAGATCATCAAGAACCACCGCATGCCCTTCGCCACCCAGCAGCCGCGCGACCCGCAGTCAGGCGAGAAAGGCTGCGTCGCAGTGGGCCTGGAGGGCCTGGTCTATACCATAGGCGTGGTGGGAGTCAACGAGATGGTGGCATTCCATACAGGAAAGCAGATGCATGAGGCCAAGGATGCCTGGAAGCTGGCCGTGCGGGCCATGACGGAGATGGAGATATACGCTAAAAAACTCTCTTTGCAGCACGGCATGACCATTGCCCTGGCACGTACACCTGCGGAGACCACCGCTCAACGCTTCGCGGTATCCGACCTCATCCACGAGGAGTATCGGGATTGTGCCGAGAAAGTCGTCAAGGGCGACCTGGCTGCCGTAAAGAAGAATGTACATAAGACGCGCGATCTGCCCGTCTATTACACCAACGGAACTCACCTGCCGCCCGGCGCCGACGTGACCATATTCGAAAGGGCAAAGCTCGAACATGTCTTCTTCCCCATAGTCGATGGCGGCAACATATTCCATATCTTCATGGGTGAAGCCACCCCCGATCCCCAGGGCCTGATGGACTTTGGAATGCGCCTGGCCAAAGAAACCCAGATCGGCTACTTCACCTTCAGCAGAGATATGACTGTATGTCTGGGCTGTTCACAGGTGTCAGGAGGGCTGAAAGATGAGTGCCCGAGCTGCGGATCGGACGATGTGGATCACATTAGCCGAATTACCGGATACCTCCAGGCAGTTAGCGGATGGAACAGCGCCAAACGCCAGGAGCTGAAAGACCGAAAAAGATACAACGAACTGGCATAGGCAGAATAAGCTAACGAAAGGTATATATCAGATATACTTACAGGTGGATTTGCCCTAGTAAGGCAAATTGGAGGAGTCTATTAATGCCTGCAGTTGTTAACAGAGAAGAATGCGTAAGCTGTGGAACTTGCGTCGAGGAGTGCCCGGAAGAGGCCATCACCCTGGATGACGAAGAAATAGCAGTCGTAAATAAAGAAAAGTGCACTGAGTGCAAGACATGCGTCGAGGCTTGCCCATCCGAAGCCATCAGCATGGAATAAATTGTAGCACTTAGTACATTTTTTTAGGTATTTTTTATCTGCGGCTCTTTTTCAGTTATGGTCTCATAGAACTGCTCCCAGTCCAGTGTTGTAGCCACGCAGCCCGCCTTTAAGAGCTGCACTCCTCGCGCCGGTATGCCATAGCGGTGGCAGAGATCAAGGCCCTCTTTTATCTCCATGTGGCATCCGACGCCTACAATAGCTCGCGGCTGATATTTCTTGATTATTCTCTTTATGAAACTTGAGCCGGGAACTATGAAGAAACGGTAACCCAGGCTCTCTGCATATTTCTTGGCCTCACCAACGCCGCACAGCCCGCAGTTCACGCACTTTATGCCCTCAGGCGTGAGCTTGGCAGGACACTGTGTGCTGCGAACGCATTGGGGCATGAAGATGAACCGCATGGAACAAGGAACCTTCAAAAACTCCTTATTGTTTATGTAATTACGAAGCCGCACACCCACATCATCTATTATGGAATCATCGGCGCGGGAAATCCAGAAGAGAGTCGTTATTACATTTTCGAGAAGAACAATACCCAAAAGCATGTACCGGGCCGCGAAGAAGTTGCCTGTCTTAAAGGAATAGAGAACAAGCATAGATACTATTATCGACATTACCAAGATCAATACGACTAAAAGTACCACAGCTTCGCCTACCAGATAAAATAGCTGATTTATATACTCAGGGAACATGACAATAGTCTTGAAAACCCCAATGGCTATAAATCAGTTACTAACAGTCAGCGACCTGCCGAGCGGCGCAAGTTTTTTATCCCACCTGGCAGTGAGCATTTACACCTTCGCCTTTATGAAATTTAATGAGGACTATTAAGATGGCTAAAATGCACAGCAGAAAAAAGGGCTCCTCCCGATCCAGACCACCTGCGGCAGCGAAAGTACCCGCATGGTCCGATGTATCCAAAGAGGAGTTAGAAAAGACAATCATGAAGCTGCACGAGAGCGGAATGGCTCCCAGTCGCATTGGACTTACCTTGCGAGATCAATACGGAGTGCCCAGCACCAAGCTGCTTTTGGGCAAGAATATTACCGGCTTCCTAAAAGAGAACAAAGCCCTGCCTGATATACCAGAGGATCTCACCAATCTGATGAGAAAAGCTCTGCACGTGCGCAAACATATCAAGGCTAACAAGAAAGACACCCACAACAAGAGATCGCTGCATCTTACAGAGAACAAGGTCCGCAGATTGGTAAAATACTATCATGACTCCGGCAGATTGGCACCGGATTGGACTTACTCGCCTGAGACGGCCGAGATTCTCATCTCATGAAGCGGCTGGACAAAGCCGCGCAGGCTATTGCCAGGTCGATAATGCAATGCGACAGCATGCGTGTGATCTCGCATAACGACGCGGACGGGATCACATCCGCAGGGCTGATCTGTAGTGCTCTCCTTCGCGCAGGAATACCTTTTCAGGCCACTTTGCTCAATCGGCTTGACGAGTCCGTGCTTGCCGAGCTGAAGGGGCCGGTGGTATTTTGCGATATGGGAAGCGGCAAACCAGAGCTAATCTCCCGTATCGAAGAAGAGTGCTTTGTCCTTGACCACCATCGACCCGTGGGCAAATTGGATTGTATGCACCTCAATCCCCATCTCTTCGGCATAGATGGGGCCTTTGAGCTGTCTGCCGCGGGCACGGTCTATTCCGTAGTGCGCCATATGGGCGAAAACGCTGATTTATCCGGCCTGGCACTGGTAGGCGCTATGGGCGACCGGCAAGGCATGATCGGCGCGAACAAAACTATTCTGGAAGAGGCCATCGCTTGCGGAGCCGTTGAGCTAAGAGCCGGTCTGAAGATGTCAGAGGACGGTCCGGTCGAAGAGGTTTTCCAAAGCAGCATTGAGCCGCTCCTGGACTTTACCGGAGAGGCGGAAAAGACCCGCCAATTTTTAGATGATTTGAAGATAAAGGGCAATGTAGAGAGCCTGGCTGGTGGCGACCTGGCAAAATTATGCACGGCCATTACTTTAAAATTACTTATGCAAGGAAGCTTTGCCGCAGATTCAATCATAGGAGAGGCTATCCGCCTCAAGCACGAGTTAGTGGAAAACTCCCTGGAGATGGTAGAGCTGCTCAACGCTTGCGGCAACAGAGATGTTCCAGGATTGGGCTTGACGCTCTGCCTGCGCGATCCGGGAGCACTTGAGCAGGCCAGAAGCCTGGCCCAGGAATACAGAGGCCATATCAGACGAGAGATCGGCATTCTGCGAGAGCTAAATCAGGTGCGAAAGAACATTCGCTACCTCAAGATGGTAAACATGGAAGCGGGTGCTATTGTGTCGGGATTGGGAATCCGGTATTTATATGCCGATCTGCCGCTCGTCACTCTGAATCATAAGGATGATATGGTCAAGATATCGGCACGTGCAACCAAGCCGCTCATCTCCCGGGGCCTTGACTTATCCATTGCTCTAAGAGAAGCGGCCAAGGCAGTTGGCGGAGTGGGCGGAGGGCACACCATCGCCAGTGGCGCTTCCATCCCACCTGGCACTGAGGATCGGTTCCTGGACATTCTTGACGAGATTGTGGGAGAGCAACTTCATAAGGCTGCAGAAGGCGCGCCGGCAGTAGAGGTCGCACCGTGATAAAAGCCAGTCTTACTTTTTGGGGCAATTATGCGGAGACTGTAGCTGAGGCGGTCAAGCCCGATAACCTGCCCAATATGAGCCTTGCGTTAGACGCCGACCACCTCCGCCTGCAATTCTCCACAGAGAAGATAGGCACTCTGCTCTCCACAGTTGACGATCTACTGATGAACATTAAAATAGCGGAAGAGACACAATCCTGCACGGAGGAAAGATGAAATTCCATTTAGAGGCAAGCTTCCGGCTTAGCGCTGACGCGGATAAGGCCGAGGCGGCCATTTCGGACTTCTTTAAGAGCGCTGAGCCTATATTGCAGAAAGGCGCGCCTTTAGGTCAAGGTGCCAAGATCGTCGCGTGGAAGCTGGCCGGCAGCAAGATCGACCTGGTAATTGATAGTGACAGGTTTGTACGAGCCCATGATGCACTGCTCAGGCTGCGCCGACCGCTGTCCGAGCTTTTGGGAAAAGAATTTCGCATCGGCGTGCGCGGCCTGGATGTAAACAAATTCGAGATAGAGGTCGAATCTGAGAGGCCCATTAAGCACAAGATACCCTATGTTCGAGATATAAAATTTGAAGATGGCCGGCTGCTGCTATCTCTGGACGTGGGGCCGGGCGGAACGCTGGGCCAGTCTGAGATTGAAAACCGCATACCTGATAGGATAATCAGCCTTCTGGAAGAGAAGCTGCAAAGCGGCTATGGAGGCAAGACGGAGCATTGGGAGTTGCTCTGGGAGAGCTCTGCGCGCCCGCCCAAGTTCACTTCCGATCCCACAGAAGAGATGCAAAAAGCGGGCTGGATCAAGCACGGTTCAAGCCGCGGCCAGTGGATCTACGGGCCTGAGGCGACGCACGTATTTCGCACCTTCGAGAAGATTGTGCTGGAAGAGATCATAGGACCGCTGCGCTATCGCGAGATGATCTTTCCCAAGCTGGACACCTGGGATGTCTGGAAGAAGAGCGGCCATGCCCAGGGCGTTTATCCGGAGATCTACTTCGTCTGCCCGCCCAAGACTCGCGATCCGGCCTTCTGGGAAGAGGTCATGGACTACTACAAGATCACCCATGAGGTGCCTCTCGAGCTGGTCAAAGAGAAGATTGACCTGCCCATAGGAGGCATGTGCTATGCCCAGTGCCCCACCTTCTGGGGATTTTTGCAGGGCATGACATTGCCTCGCGACGAGTTGCCCATCACAGTCTTCGATCGCTCCGGCACCTCTCACCGCTATGAGTCCGGTGGTATTCACGGCATCGAGAGGGTGGATGAGTTCCACAGGATAGAGATCGTATGGCTTGGCAGCAAGGACCAGGTCCTGGCTGAAGCTGAGAAGCTGAAGGCCTGCTACAAGCACATCTTCGAAGATATCCTGGAGCTGCACTGGAGGACGGCCTGGGTCACACCCTGGTTTATGGCCCAGGAAGGAAAGACCGGCCTCGCCGAGATGTCCGGAGCAGGAACTGTGGACTATGAGGCGGTACTGCCCTACAACGGCAACTGGATTGAGTTTCAAAATCTGTCTGTGAACGGAGAGAAATATCCCAAAGGCTTCACGGTAAAGTCTCAGTCCGGCGAAGCCCTCTGGTCGGGATGCAGCGGCGTGGGCCTGGAGCGCTGGGCCTCGGCATTCTTAAGCCAAAAGGGCCTGGATCCTGCCAACTGGCCGGAAGAGTTTCAAAAACGCATTGGAGAGATGCCAAAAGGGATCAGGTTCCTGTGAACCTGATCTTCAATTAACTCTTTTTTATCATTGCCATTTATTGCCGGTTGATTAAAGGCCCTCTTCGTGACTGCTGGCAACTCCATTGCCGCTGGAAAGGTAGTCATCGACGGTCTTGCGCTGCGTGGCAGGCTTTGCAGTCTTGGCAGGCTTTGCTCTGGCGTATGCTGCATCTGCCTTATCGATATCACCAAGCTCAGTGTAGACATCGCCTATGCTCTCCCAGGTATATGTATTATCAGGATTCAGGTCCAGTGCCTGGGCTAAGATATCCAATGCTTCATCATATTTGCCCAGACGGGTAAGAGTTCGGCCTTTGCTTGTTAGTATATTCGAAGAGTCCGGCTTGAGATTTAATGCCATCTCGTAATATACCAGTGCCTGATAATAAAATCCAACGTTATTCATGACGTCACCCTGTCCCGCCCAGTCAAAGGCTGAGCTTGGGTCAGCCTCGATTGCGCGCCCGAAACAGCCAAAAGCTACATCGTTCTGGCCTGCTGTGACCAGATCGGCACAATCGGCCGTTCCACTTTCCAGAGGGAAATCCTGGGCTATGCAAATGCTCACGCAGGATAAGCATAAAAAACAAAATATAATTCCGGTTGAAAGAGACTTGGTCTGGCTTTTCATTTCTGTCACCCTCGGTATTTGTTCTTACGAAATACTTGTTGCTCAGAATATATCAATTCTTTCAAAGACCGGCAGACACAATCGACCCAGGAAAAATTATTAGCCCAAAAATGCCAGAGCAGTAGTTAGAGAAGTACCTTTAGAAGGGATCATTCTTGGCCGGATACAACCTTATTCCCCTGGAAGTTCTGCAAGATCACGCCCGCGCCGCTCTGGCCCACCTGGAGGCCTGCGACATCTGCCCCCGGTGCTGTGGCGTGGATCGCCTCAAGGATGAGCGCGGCTTTTGCCGCTGTGGGCGACTGGCCCGTGTGGCCGGCTTTGCCCCGCACTTCGGTGAGGAGGCGCCCCTCGTCGGTCAGAGCGGCTCAGGAACCATCTTCTTCTCCGGCTGCAACCTCTCCTGCGTCTTTTGCCAGAACTACGACATCAGCCAGCAGGACGCCGACCGGGAGGTCTCGGCGGCGTCATTGGCGGGCATGATGCTCTCTTTGCAGTATCAGGGCTGCCATAACATCAACTTCGTAACACCCAGCCACGTCGTCCCGCAGATTCTGGAGGCGCTGGTCTTGGCCAGAGAAGAGGGATTGAGCATCCCTCTGGTCTATAATAGCGGCGGCTACGACTCCCTAGAAACGCTGCGTCTGCTGGAGGGCATATTCGACATCTACATGCCCGATGCCAAGTACGGCTCAGACGAGCAGGCCCTCGCGTATTCCAGCGCGCCGGGCTACACCGGCATCATGAAAGTGGCTATCCGGGAGATGCACCGTCAGGTAGGGGATCTGGCAATAGATGAGGACGCCGTCGCCCGGCGTGGTCTTCTCGTACGCCATCTGGTCCTGCCCGTAGACGCGGCCAAGACTGTTGAAGTGGTCCGCTTCCTATCCGAGGAGATCTCCCCCAAAACCTTCCTAAATGTCATGGACCAGTACCGGCCCGAGTATAATGCCTGCCGATTTTCGGAGCTGTGTCGGCCGCTTCTCCAGCAGGAGTACGCCCATGCCCTGCGCCTGGCCGCACAGGCAGGACTGACCCGCGGATTGGCAATACTTTAATGCCTGGCGCCGCTAATATTTGATCAGATGATTCCCTTTGAGTACCTGGAGCACACTGCCGACATAAAATTTCGAGCCTATGGAAAGACGCCTGAGGAGATGTTCTGCAACGCCGCCGCTGCCCTCTTCAAATCCATGGTGCAGCCGGAGACAATCGCCGTCAAAGAGACCTGGAAGGTGGAGCTGCAGGCAGATGATCTGGAGGATCTGGCCTACCAATGGCTCTCTGAGATTGTATTTCTCTTTGAGACAGAATCGGCTGTCTTTGCCGCCTATTCCGTGAAACTGGAGCGGGACGTAGCGGAATCCTGGAAGCTTCAGGCTGAGATCGGCGGAGAGAGGATTGACCTAAAGAGACATGCCTTCGGAAATGAGGTCAAGGCCATCACCCGGCACAAGTTCGGCATCAAGAAGAATGAGGTGTGGTGCATTCAGGTTATTTTGGACGTGTGATTATGGTAGAAATCAACAAGATCAATGATAACATTTACGAGGTGCCAATCGGCTACCGGCCGGGCATGCGCGTGCCCGGGCGAATTTTTGTCTCCGCAGCTCTCCGGGAGATGGTGGAGCCGGGAACAGTAGATCAGGTGGCCAACGTTGCCGGCCTGCCCGGCATTGTCAAGTACTCCATGGCCATGCCCGATGCCCACCTGGGCTACGGCTTTCCCATCGGCGGCGTTGCTGCCTTTCGAGAGGATGACGGCATCATCAGCCCGGGTGGTGTGGGCTTTGACATCAACTGCGGCGTGCGACTACTACGAACGGATCTGCTGGCCGAGGCAGTGCAGCCGCGCATCAATACCCTCATCGATGCTCTCTTCGAGGCCATACCCTCCGGCCTGGGAGCCACGGGCCGGCTGCATGCCAGCGATCAGCAGCTCACTGAGGCATTCATCAACGGCTCTGCATGGGCCGTGGAGGAGGGCTACGGTGTAGAGGCCGATCTATCCCACTGCGAAGAGAGCGGACACATGCCGGGTGCACAGCCCGCCCAGGTAGGCGTGAAAGCACGCAAGAGGGGCAGGCCCCAGTTGGGGACTTTAGGCAGCGGCAATCACTTCCTGGAGATTCAGAGGGTAGAGGAGATCTTTGATGAGGCCAAGGCAAAGCAATTCGGCCTTTTCAAGGGCCAGATTACAGTTATGATTCACTGCGGTTCAAGGGGAGCCGGCCATCAGATCTGCACCGATCATCTGGAGGTTCTATCTAAAGCCGTGAAGAAGTACAACATCGACATTTCCGACAAGCAACTGGCCTGCGCCCCCCTGGGCTCGCCAGAGGCCGACAATTACTTCGGGGCCATGGTCTGCGCAGCCAACTACGCCTGGGCCAACCGGCATATCATCGCCCACTGGACGCGAGAGGTCTTCGAGAGATACTTCCCAGGCTCAAAGCTGGATCTGGTCTATGACGTGGCCCACAATGTGGCCAAGATCGAGGAGCACCAGGTGGACGGAAAACGCGAGCGGCTTTATGTGCACCGCAAAGGAGCCACGCGAGCCTTCGGCCCCAGCCGAAACGAAGTTCCTCAGGCCTATGCCAATGTGGGCCAGCCGGTGCTCATACCTGGCAGCATGGGAACGTCTTCCTACGTGCTCTGCGGCAATGACCGGGCGCTGGACCTCACCTTCGGTTCCGCCTGCCACGGTGCAGGCCGGGTCATGAGCAGAAGCCAGGCCCTCAAGCTCTTCACCGGCCAGAATGTGAAAGCCGCCCTGAACAGGGACGGCATCGTGGTCAAGGCCACCAGTCCCGGCATGCTGGCCGAGGAGGCCCCTCAGGTCTACAAGCCCTCGGGAGATGTGGTGGACGTGGTGCACAACCTCTCCATCGCCACCAAGGTAGCCAGGCTGGTGCCGCTGGGAGTATCAAAGGGATAAAGACCAATGAACCTGCGCGTCGTCCTGGTAGAGCCCCTTTACGAGGGCAATGTGGGCTCCGTGGCCAGAGCCATGAAGAACTTCGGCTTTCATGAGCTGGTGCTGGTAAACCCCTGCAAGATCGAAGACTTCGCATCGGCCATGGCTTCGCACGCCCGAGATGTTCTGCAGATGGCCCGCTCCTTTGCCGGCCTGCCCGAGGCCCTGGCGGGCGCAAACCTGGTGGTGGGCACTACAGGAAAAAGGCTGGATGAGGCGCAGCACCACCTGCGTCTGCACCTGCGCGTGCCCTGCTTCACCCCAGCCGAACTGGCCGCCAAACTGCGGGGAAAAGAGGGAACCGTAGCCCTGCTCCTGGGCAGGGAGGACTGCGGCCTGAATAGCGAGGAGCTGGCTCTTTGCGATATGTTGGTCTCCATTCCGACGAGCAGCAGCTATCCGGTCATGAACCTCTCACACTCTGCTGCCGTGCTCTTCTACGAGCTGTCTCAAATCGAGGAAGCAGACGACCGCAAAGTGGAGATGGCTAGCGGCGAGAGCCTTGCCCTGCTGCAAGACAAAACAAGATCGCTCCTCTCCGAGGTCAGCTATCCCTTGCACAAAGTGGAATTCACCCTGCTCATGCTGCGACGTATCCTGGGCCGGGCGGAGCTGACACAGAGAGAGGCACGCGCCCTGCTTGGTCTGATAAAGAGAATTCGCTGGAAGATAGGGGCAGGAGAAAAACCAGACGGTTCAGAACTAAAATGAGAAATGAAAATTAATTTAAATGATCACCGTCTGCAGCATCCTCCTGCCTTCCCCTCCAGGGTCTCGGCGGTCTTCATGGCGGCCATAGCCTCCTTTCCCCGGTCCATGCACTGCAAGACCAGCGCCAGATTGTACCAGGCTCCTGCGAAATAAGCGTCCGCAGCTATGGCGGCCTCAAAGCAGCGTAATGCCTCCGGATATTTCTTCTGCTGGGCCAAGACCATGCCCATGTTGCTCAGAGCATGCTTGTGCTGTGGCGAGAGCTTGAGGACCTCTTCGAAGCATTGCAGAGCCAGCATGAAGCGTTCCAGGCTGGCCAGGACCAGGCCCTTATTGTTCCAGGCATCAATCAGGGTCTTGTCGATGCTCAGAGCCTGATCGTATGCTTTGAGAGCTTCTTCTCCCAGCCCGCTGTTGCACAGCTCATTTCCTTTCTCCAGCCAAAAGCCGGCAGACTGCGTTTCACTGGCTGATGGGATCATGAGAACGGAAAAAGCCTGAATTGGAGAGAACATAGACGGAAGGATTGCCTCTCAAGGCAAAAAGCTTTCGAGAAAAGGTGCAAGAATAATCAGTCCTGCCTCTTCGCCCTTTTGAAGGCGTCCTCCACTGCATCGCGGATGATGTAGCCACCCTTGTGCAGCACGGTGTCGCCCAGCTCCATATCCCGCTCCATCGATCCCGTGCAGGGATAGGCATGATGCACCTCAGAGATTCTCTCCCGTATGTCGGGCTGATCCGGCTCCAGGCCCAGCAGGCGCTTGGCCACAAACCAGGTGGAGCCGCAGGGCGCGCTGCGCACTACATTGGCTGCCAGAATGTGATCCTTTCCCGCCCGGCTGCTCTGCACCGTCACATCGATTACCGGATCGCCGATGCCGGCTTCCGTCAGAAAAGCATAGATGTTCGGCTTGGCAGGATCGGGACGAAGGGCACAGAACGGCTTGGCAAAGGCTGCCTCCATGCCCAGCTCTACTGCCTTCACCTCCAGTTGCTTTCTCTGGCCTAAAGGAAGCTCACGCGGAGACTCCGAGCCGCCCACAATGCCCTTCACTCCAGCCTCCTTGAGCTTGGGGAGAAGGCCGAAGAGAATATCGGGATGAACATTGATGAACAGGGCGATGTCCGCGTTAGGGATATTCTGGGGCAGGAGCGGCTCCACATCATCGATGAAGTCGCCTAAGGATGCCGGATCAGGCATCTCCACCAGGGAGACGATGTTTTGGGCATAGCCTGGCCGGACATTGCGGCACTGGGTGCAGGCATCGGCACAGGAGATGCAGAAACCCGAATAGTTGATGAGGTTGCCAACCACCCTCTCGCCAAATTCGCCATTGTAGAATACTATCAGTTTCAAGCTTTCATCACCCCATCAGCTAATTTAGCCGCAGCTATCATCTGGACATCAAGGTATTTAGACCTGAGCGTTTCTGCAAAGATACCATTGCGGGCAAGCGGCCGGCAAATAGCACGTTATGGCAAATGTTTTGGAAAAAAAAAAAATGAGGTTAAAGTATTTCAGGCCGCCAATGCCGGGCCGGCAGCGATTAGGCGGCGCGCTGCATAGAGTATGGCCGCAAACCCCAGGCTCATGGAGATCAATGAGACCAGACCGCCCACAAGGGGCAGCAAAGAGAGCACATTGACGATAACAAATCCGATGACGAAGTAGACCAGATCACCTTGCTTGATCTTGGCCCGCTCTCCAATCCATTTGCCCAAACTGAAAGAGACAAAGGTCCCGCTGAGCATGATGGTCGCCAGGATGAGCAACATTGAGATAAATGCGATGGGAAAGCCCACCACCGTTACCGCCACCAGCAGAATTGCTATGAATGAGGCGATGATCATAACAAAACCTAGCAATGTCTTGAGAAGAGTAGAACTTCTCATCTCGCCGTCCACCGCTTGCAAGATGCCGGGCACAGACTTAACCAGGATCAGCCCCAAGATGAAGTAGCCCAGCATAGCGAGCAAGCTGAAGATGCTAAAGCCTGTGTCATAATCCTCTCTCTTCGGAGACGAATCTTCTGCCTTGTAGAATTTTACCAATCCAGCCGAGCCGGTATTATTGAATTGGTTGGCGTGGACGGTGATGGTGCCGTTGACCCGTCCGGCATTAACCACCTGACCGCCGCCGATGAGAGCATCTCTTCCCACCATATTGCCGGGAAGGATATTCACCTGACCGCCCGCGGCTACCAGATTGGTGCCAATGTCTCCTCCCAGGTTAATATTTCCACCGGCTGCTACTACTTTTCCCCCCACATCCGCATTTACATAGACCTGCCCGCCGGCAGCGATAACATCCCCCTTCACCGGGGCATTGATATTCACTGTTCCGCCCGCGACTATTGCCGAATCTACCGGGGCATTGATGCTCACCATATTGCCAGCTGCGATAATATCGTCGGCAACCGCCGAGTCTATGGAGACAGTATCTCCGGAAAACGCCTGCAATGCCTGCCCTGCTGAGCAGAGCATAACAAGAGCTATCAAAACGAGAATTGCTTTAATACACCTCATCCCATTCACCGCAATAAAATTGCTTCTTCTCCAATAAATAACCCATGTATGCGGTCTATTGCATTGAGAAAAGATTTATCATACCATGCAGCCGTTAAAGTATTGTGAGCGAAAAGGCTTGAAGAGCAATTTTGGGAGAGGCATGGTTTGAAGATCGCAGTAGACATTGACGGAGTTCTGGCTGATCAAGTCAGTGCGGTTTTGCTGGAAATTGAAAAGGATTATGGACTGAAGTATTCCAAGAGCGATATCAATCGTGCCCATTGGAGTTTTGCAGGAATAGAGATATGGACGGAGATATCCAGGTTGTTGGCCGACCCGGAATATGTTATGAGAGTTCCGCTGATCGAAGGATCGCAAAAAGCCATAAAACAGCTCTGCAAGCGTGATATAATCGTGGTGACGGCGAGAAAGCCCAATGCCGAAGAGGCTACGCGAAGATGGCTCAGAGAGTATTTTCCCTGCCTTACGCAGTACTATCATGCCAGGACCGGCACCAAGCACAATATACCCTCCGATGTGCTGATCGATGACCTGGATATGAACATCGTGGAGTTTGTAAGAAGCAATCCGGATCGACGAGGGATTCTCTTCCTGCATCCCTGGAGCCTGAATGGCACGGATATTGAAGACTATACAGATCAAGTATACTATTGCCCGCAGTGGCATAGTGTAATGAAAGCTATTGATGACATCGCGGGCGATCTAACTTGAAAAAACTGCCACAACTGCTTGCTCCCGCCGGCTCGCCTGAGGCCCTGGCTGCAGCCATTGCCGCAGGAGCCGATGCCGTTTACCTGAGCGGCAAGAGATTTGGGGCAAGAAAATTCGCTGCAAACTTCGATGAGACGGCCTTGGCCAAGGCCATCGACTACGCCCACCTGGCGGACGTAAAAGTCTATGTGACGGTCAACACTCTCATCAGAGAAAACGAGCTTTCCGACGTCGCGAAATATCTTCTCAAGCTCTATGAAATGGGCGCAGATGCTGTGCTCTTGCAGGATCTGGGAGCATCTCTGCTGGCCGGCCAGATAGTGCCTGAGCTGGAGAAGCACGCCTCCACTCAGATGACGATCCATAACCGGCAGGGAGCACTCTGGGCAGGTCGCGCCGGATTCAAGAGAGTGGTTCTGGCCAGAGAAGTGGGCCTGGATGAGATAAAAGAGATGGATAGGGAGATGAGGCAAGATCCAAGAAAGCAGACAAAGTTGCCGCCAATCGGCCTGGAGATTTTCGTGCACGGCGCTCTCTGCTACTCTTATTCCGGACAGTGCCTTCTCTCCTCGGCCATCGGTGGACGCAGCGGCAACCGGGGGATGTGCGCTCAGCCCTGCAGAAAGCCCTACGTACTGCTCAGAGGGGAAAAGGACAGATACGGTCGACCGGCCGGCCTGGCGGCTGCGGCGCAAAGAGAACGATTTCTCATCTCCACTCGCGACCTTTGCGTCTACAGGCATCTGGACAGGATCATCCGCTCGCCGGTGGAGTCCCTGAAGATTGAAGGTAGGATGAAGTCTGCACAGTACGTGGCTGTGGTAACCAGCATCTACAAGAGAGCCCTGCAGGCCATCGCCCTAGGCAAGTGGTCGCCGTCTCCTGAGGATGAAAGGGACCTGGCACTATCCTTCAACCGCGACTTCACTGAGGGCCACCTGCTGGGAGCCAGGGACGTCATGGGCCGGGAGATGTCGGACAACCGGGGTTTTCTCATCGGCAGCGTGGCCTCCTTCGATGTGCAAAGAGGCGAGGCGGCGGTCAGGCTCTCCGGGCCGCTCTGCCCGGAGAAGGGCGACGGCCTGGTCTTCCAGTCTCCGGGCCAGGAAACGGGCCTGGTGGTGCAAAAAGTGGTGCAAAAAGATGGCCTGTTGCGACTGATGACGCCAGAGAGGGTGCGCCCCGGTGCCAAAGTCTATCTGACGGGCAGCAACGCCCTGGCCAAAAAAACACAGGAGATCATCGCCTCCGCCAGGATACAGATTCCACTGGATCTTACCCTCACCTGGCAGGAGGACACGCCTCTGCTGCAAGCTGCGCTGCCGGACAGACGCAAAGTACAGGTCAAAGCCTCCTTTAAAATGGAGAAGGCCAAGAATCAGCCCACCTCCCGACAGCAGATTGAATCGCAGATGCTGCGAACGGGCAAAACGCCTTTTGTCGTCCGCAGGATTAACATGGACTACGCAGGGGATCTCTTCGCACCCTTAGGCGCCTTGAACCAGCTGCGGCGCGATCTACTGGAAAAGGTGCAAGAGGCACTTCTAGAGGAGAGACGTCCCACAAAGGAGAAAGTTGAGAGGGCGCGAGATATGTTGAAGGAGATGAACCTGTCAGCTCCTGCCTCGGCCGGCAGCGCAGTCGCTCCTGGCTCTTTCGCAGGCAGCAGGCCCTCACTGGCAGTTTATGCCGACAGCCTTGAGACTGTGAGGGGCGCCGTAGAGGGCGGGTGCCAGCGGGTTTACTTCGAGCCGGTTTTAGGATGGGAGGAGAAAGATCGGGGCGCAAAGGCCGCGAAGCTGATAGATGAGGCAGCGGCCATCTGCAGAAGAGTGCCACTCATCTGGAAGTGGCCGAAGATCACGCATGCCCATTTCTTCAAATTTGCCGGGCAGCTGCTGGCCAAGGAAAAGATCGAAGCGGTTATGGTGGAGAATGTGGGCGCCATGCAGGCTGCAATGGATGCCAGGCCCGATGTCCATATATTTGGAGCGAGCGGCCTTAACGTCTGCAATCATTTGACTGTGCAAGCGCTTGCCCCGCCCCTGGAGCTTCTCACCCTATCCCCGGAGCTATCTTTCCGGCAACTGGCCGACACTGTTGCAGCTGTGCGCCTTCATTCCAACGCAGCAAAGATGGAGCTGATAGTGCAGGGCAACCTGGAAGTGATGGTGGCCGAAGACTGCATGCCCCTTCCTGCCAAAGCAGTATACGATTCAAAAGAATTCTGGGGGCTGCAGGATATGAGACGCATCTTTCCCCTGCGTCTGGATGACGATCGTAGGACGCACATCTTTAACTCCGCCGAGACCTGCCTGCTGGACCAGATGCCCGAGATCTTCGCCATCGGCCTGGATGGTGTGGCCCTGGACACGCGGGGCCGGACGCGAGAGTATGCCAGCGAGATGACGGAGACTTACCGAAAAGCCATAGATCTGACCGAGAAGGGAAGCGATACTCTACGCAAAGATCTGGAAATCCTCAAGGAGTCCATCCGGCCCATGACCCTGGGAGGTATAACCCACGGCCATTTCCAGAAGGGGCTGAAGGATGAGATATCCTAGGGCAGTGATATTATGGATCTTCGGCTAATATTACCGATTCAGACCTCCTTTCCAGATATAAATTGGCAATAGCCGTAACTTATCGGCCCGAGCTTAGTGGTCTCGCAGGGAAACTGCGGACACTCGAAGCATAGAGCCACACCTTTTCGAAAAGCGCAGGTGGCAACCATGCACATCCTGTTCTCCCGAGGAAGGCAACCCGCCTCTCTATTGGGGCACTTGCCCGAGGTCATGCGGGGGCAAACCTGACAGGCTATGCCGCACACGCCGATTTTCATTGGAAAGGTCTGATCAAATGACATAATCCACTACTACCCGGCTCTCGCATACTTTGCCTACAAAGTTGGCCACCAAAACGTGCTCGGGTTGCTTCTGGTAGCTGAAAAGAGCCTCTTTGCTCTCAAACTCAGAGACCAGAACCATATCGTAGGCAACGCTCGTCTCAATAGAGTTGATACCCACCTCGAAGAACTTTATCTCCTTGATTTGGGCAGGCAGAGCCTCCAACTTTTCTTGCAGCGCCTTGATATTTGTCGGCCTGTCACTTCCCTCTGCCCGTTCCTTGAGCTTGAACATAACGATATGCTTGAGCACACCCAAAACCTCTGGCGACTATCCATGCCCCAAGTTTATAATGGTTTTGAATAAGGAGGGAGGCAAAAGTCAGCCTGGTATAGGAGGGAAAAATTGACAGTCGACTTTCGCCAGTACACCATACGTCAATCGCCGTATTTAAGGATTTCTATTGAGATTAAGATTCATACTTCCACAGTCTATTCGCCTTCGCAACCGCGTACAACTGTCCACCACCAGCATAGATCAGGTTCAGTGGAGTATTCAGTCCAGTGGTATCAATCTGTGTCCAGACTTCCGGCTGACCCTCCCATCGCCATATCTGCTTCCCGTCACCCGACAGACCATAGAGATTTTCCTTTGTGCCATATCCTGTACCTTTGCCGATGAGGTCAATTGCCCACATCTTCCCGGGACCGCCAATGGCCTCCCATGTGTCACCATTCACGTAACGGTAAATGTCTCCATTGACAGGATCGGTAGCAAAGAGAGAATTTGATCCGGCATAAATTAGAGCAGCAGGTCCGCCAATCTTATTCCACGTCCAGTCCCCCAAGCCTTTGGGATACCTCCAGAGGCTCTTTCCGTCTGTGGCTATTTTGTAGAGGAAGCCATACATATCATTCCAGCAATCTTGACATCCACCAGCAACAAATGTCTTACCGGCATCTCCTATCTTCGCAAAACCTCTGCCGGAAAATTCATAGATATCTCCATTGGGAGGCTTGGTGGCATAGAGCTTATTTCCTCCGCCGAAGATTTTTAGAGCACTTCCTCCAGGGATGGCTTCCCAGTTATTGGGACCATTATACCGATAGATCTTCGTTGCATCCAACGACAATTTATATAGACCCTCGCCGGTTGACACAAAATATTTAGCAGGATCGCTGACTTTTGTCCAGCTATTTGGGGCGGCATCATACCTATACAAGTCTCCTGTTGTTTTATCTGTGGCAAAGAGCCTTGTAGCTCCATCCATCAGATTTTGGTCGACTACAACTATACCCACTTCCCTATCCCAGAGCCGATCCCATCTTGCTTGAGACCCGAAGGACAAAAACACTAGTCCAACCAAAAAAATGGCAATTAGCCTCTTCATGAAGAACCACCAAGTAATAACTACACAGTTAATCATAATAAATATTGCCCCTCAATGGCTTTATATCGAAACATACAACATTTTGTCACCCAGTGCATTGAGCCTGGCTTTAGAAGAAGGACAAAGATTCATGACATACATTGAAAGGTTTCAGAATGCTATATTGGCCATCTTGGCATGGACAATGACTCTAGTAACTCTTTTGGTCACGGTAGATGTGATCTACTCCCTGGCCAAATACCTGCTATTGCCTCCTGCGAACCTGCAGATCAACGAGCTTTTAAGCTTTTTCGGAAGCATACTACTGGTGCTTATAGGAGTGGAGCTCCTGGAGACTTTCAAGAACTTTAAAAAAGATAAGACATTTAATGTTCTGATTGCATTGCTGGTGGCCTTGATTGCAATATCCAGGAAAGTCATCATAATGGAGATAGAAGGGGATCCAAATGAAATGGAGTTGGTCGGAATTTCTGCATTAATAATAGCGCTATCTGTTGGATACTATTTAATTAATAGAAGCGGATCGATAAAAGAGAAATCATGACAATAGCGTCGGATTTGATCGATATCCCATTTCACCTTTTCTGCCGTGCAGCCCGGCTACCCTTATTATCTCAGCATCACCCGGCTGAGTGTCACCAGAAAGAGGGCCATGAGCAGCCATCCCAGCAGCGTCTCTATCACCGTCAGCACCTCATAACCCTCAATTATGCTGAAATTTTGGGGAGTCTTTCCCAAAAACTCCATGCTGCTGAAATAGAACGCATCATTGGGCGATACGATCGATAACGCTTGTGAGTGCGAATTCGCCGCGTCCGGCGAAAGAGCGTTTCCTGCCCAGAAGATTCCCGCGAAGAGGAGGATTATGGACAGACTGAGAAGAATGGTATGAGAAGGACGCACTCCGTAGCCGCAAGAGATCCAGGCCAGATAATCGAATAACTTGGGGAAGATCCTATGCGAGAGCGACTGCTTTTCCTTTCGATATTGATAATAGCAGTCATCCTGATCCTCGAACTGCTCTTGGTTCCTGAAGTTTTTGGTGAGCGTCAGGTATACTGAGCCATTAAAGGGAATGTGCTCTTTGATGATATTCCAGCGGACGACTATGCGGCTGAAATTGAAGTCCTTGAGGTGGATGCTCGATCCTTCCGAGAAGACTGCATCAGAAAGATTCAATGTGTACACCTTGGCATTGGCCAGGTGGAAATATTTATCGAACCTTGCCCGGCCGAAGTCGGCATCATTGAACTTGGCCCGCGAGAAATTGGCATCTATAGCAAAGTGGGACCGAGTGAAATTGGCCTCTCTCTGAAATTGTGCATCGGAAAAACCGGCATCCTCCTGAAAGTGAGAGCCTGAGAAGTTAGCAGCTTTAGTGAAGGATGTGCCATCAAAGTCCACCAGCCCGCTGAAGGCAGCATGATCGAAGAACACATCACCTTTAATGACCGAGTATTCGATTTTGATTATTGATTTAACGATTCTTTGCTTGGCTTTATTAAATGGCAGATCCAGCCGGTGCAGATCCAGGTCGCCATAGATGATTACGTTTTCATATTCTACCGGTTTGCCCTTCTCGATCTTTTCCAGGATCTCCTCGGCCTTGATCATCAACAGGCTATCGACCATAAACGAAGGGAAATATCGATAGGAACTGATATGCTTTGCGGTACTTCAATCCTTGGCCGGCCTCGGCCAAACAGTTTCAAATATCCTCCGAATTCCTCACCAGCAGCATCTTTTCCACAAAGTCCCAGTCATGCTCGTAGATGTGCGCCGAAGCGCTGGTGGTCGAGATCGATCCCGGCTTTGCACCTACCTCAAGGCTGACATATTGCAGCAGCCTGGCCAGACCGTAGAGATTGGCAGGATAAGCTCCGGCAAAGTCGTGACTGCGAAAGAAGATAGACAGGTGCAGGCGACCATCACGCAGCTTGAAGTCGTCCACAATCATGCAGGGAACCTCATCTTTGCGCGTATCAACTGGAACGATCCAGGTTACGGCTGTTGCCCGGCGCGTAATGGCCGAAGCCTTGAGCCGCGAAATAACCTGCTCGATCTGATCCAATTCGGGCATACCCGGCAGATGCCAGGCGCGCAGGCGCTCACCGTAGGTGTACTCAAAGCCGGGATTCTCGCCTGATAAAAGCTGCATAGCGTACTCTTCCAGACGCTCCTCATTCCAGGAGTACTGGGCAGGAATCATCTCCCAGTAAGGGTCATCCACCACCACCTGCAACGATAGGATTTCCCTTATCCTGGTGCCTCTCTCATCCGTGATCTCAGCACCCTGCCGCCAGATGAGGTTGAGGCCTCTAGCCCAGGCATCGGAGATGGTTCTCGCCCGAATAAATCGTCCCAGTCTTGCCATGAAATATCTCCTGATTTATTGCCGCTCGCCTGTCAGCTCCGCCAGCGCTTCAGGCGGAAATGCCTTGATAATATCTATTTTCTTAACGCAGCGTGTTCCAATACCGAATTTCTTGGCAACAGGCTTCAGCTCTCTCATACTGTAATTCCTGGCGATCTCCTCAATATCCATGAGGTCACATTTTTCTGCTTGATACTTTAAGTTTCTTCAGGCTACAAAGGGCTTTTTTTAAGAATCCATCAGTCTCATGCCAGCAGGGCAGCAAATTGGCCCAGCTCCAGACCCATGCCGCCATAGCTGAATTTTAAGTCGAAGAGACCGTTATGTGCCAATAATAATATCAAGATCAATGTAATTTCAAATAATACGAGCAGAGCTATGAGGACGATTCCCAGGCCCGGCGTCTCAAATGCCTCAATAACAAAGTCCCACAGAGTCCTTCCCACTACCATTGCATACCCACCAGAGCGCACCGCAACGGATTCTTTTACAGGTTATTAAAGGAGAGGAATGGGTGCGGAGCGAAAGTAATCAGAGGAAAAGATATTTTTAGAGATCTGCAGAAAACAATAAACAATGCCCGACTTCGAGTGGGCGCTGGTGAGCGCCCTCAACTCATTCTTTGAGAAGGATGGCATCGCCGCCATTGCCTACCGGCTTAAGCAATCACGCTTCTCCGGCCAGTTTATAGATATCCTTGTGGACTCCAAGATTCCCGAATACTATCTGGCAATCGAATGTAAAAGCCTGGATGCACGCAAGACAAAATCGCTCTACTTCAAGCAGCACTTCAGCCTGGCTGCTGGAGCGCATCAGATGACGCGTGAGACGGAGTTCATCACCCGCTCGGGAAGACAGGGCATCTTGGCTGTGGAGCTGCGCTACGGCGCCGGCAAAGCGCGTACTGCATACCTGGTTCCCTGGGGGCAGATCTTCCAGAGATACAACGCTGGAGAGACGGGCATATCTCTACAAGAGATCGAGATCAATCCACCACTGGAGAGAAAGGGCGGAGCTTACCTGATCTCCCGGCTGGACATCGTACGCATCTCCGGTTACTTTGATTTAGCAGGCGTTGGTGACGATCAGGAAGAGGAAACGGCTGCAGAGGAATAAAGAGTGAGAGAGCTGCAGCGCTGCCTGCCCCTGTTACCTGCAAAAGGCTGATGCATCTGAGGATTTTATTTTCATATGTCTTGGATTAGAATAGGAGTTATGGGGATTTTAGAATTTATGAGGTTGGCCCCTCTTCCGAATCGCAGGACGAATTACATTTTTTAGGATCTATGAATTGCAAGATATATTAGGATTGCGCAAAAAGAATATCTTTACGCAGTTGCATATTTGTAGCATAATCTTAGCAGCATAACAATGGAGGGATAGAAATAAACTATTTATATCATTGAGTATTTCTTATATCCAAAAATAGAATGAGGTTATTATGAGACAATTCTCTGTAAAAGTTCTGGATGATGCTGACCGGGAATTCGTAGAGGTTCTACGAGAACTTGACATTCCCAGAAATGTGGCCAGTATGATCACCTATCTTGCCAATGTGGAGGAGGCTACCTCACGGGAGATAGAGATCGGCTCGAACCTGCGCCAACCAGAGGTAAGCATTGCTATGCGTACGCTGCGTAGCAACAATTGGGTGGAAGAAAGAGAGATTAAGAAGGACGGAAAGGGTCGGCCCATGAAGGTTTACAGGCTTACTATATCCTTAGACGAAATCATAAAGCACTTCGAGGATGAGAAAAGAAGAGAGTCGGCCAAAACACAAGAGAGCATCGAGAAGCTCAAGGAGTTAAGTAGGGGCTTGAGCGTAACACCTTCCTAGAATTGTTGCAGGCCTTATGCTGCTCCGGCCAGGAAAGCGAAACTATGGCGACGAACTTGCTAGCGAACCGCTGCATATTGATTTGAAAAATGACAGAATAGAGGCGCCTTGCCAAAGTACGCCTCTGGCATCGGGCCTTTGATTGAATTATCTCCATTAAAAGGATTTATTTTACTTCTTCTCCTCTACCCCGGAGGTCATCAAGGTTATCTTCCATGAGCTTCTTGCTTTTGATCTCTTCTTTTTTGCCACCCTTTCTCTCGGTATTCCTTTTCTTAAAATCAGCCAAGAATCTCACCAATCCCTTCCATACCGGGAACTATAATTAACCTTTCCGTTCATTTTTGCTTTTCTGCCAGATAAGCCCACTGGTCATAAATTCCCTTGGAGTCGCGATTATCGATTACCTTGCCCTTCCACCCGGCATCTCCAAGTGCTTTCGCGATGAGTTCCGCTTCTTTTTGCGTGTAAACGGTAAATAAAACCCTATTTTCCGCAAGGCTGGAGGCTTTGAGTAGAATGTCCCTCCAAAGAGGCCAATTGAAATCGTCAATTAGCCCTACCATAAATCCTAAAACGGTATGAAAAGATCTGGCAGGAAAGATGCAAGGCAATAGCCTGGCATCCAGAACAAAGCATCTCTTGGGATCTATAAATCCGCTCTTTAGACCCAGGCATAGATCGCAGCGATCATAGTCCATCGATAGAGGGCTATACCCATGACGAATGAGCGCTTGTGTGGCCATGCCACTGCCGCAGCATATCTCCAGTATGCTTTCGCCTTTGAGAAGTATCGGTTGCAAGAGCTGCATTAGCCTCTCGATCCGCTCTTCTACATAAAGAGGCGCTCCTTTCAGAGAGCAACTCTCGCAAAAGAGCTCTGCGGCCAGGGAATCGGAGAAATATTCCGTCAGAGCCGAGGAAAAATCAGTCTCACTTGCCTGCACCGTCTTGATGATCTTCGATCGCCATTTTCCGGCATGCCCCGACAAAATCTTTGGGGATGAATAATGATCTGTGAGGAGCAACCATAGATCTGAGGGCTCGGATAGGTGCAGGGCAAATCCCATATCTTTAACCTCAATGCAGGCATCCGCATCCAGATCTTCCTGCAGTATCTCTCTGGTGACCGGCAGCTCCAGCAGATCATGCCAGGACTCTTCTGCGAGAAAGATATCCTCGTCCTCTCCCAGGTCCAGTAAATGATTTAGCAGCACACCCCCCTTTTTATTGCTTCGGAATATCAATCTTATTGCATTCGTTTCCGACAAGGCTGGCGGAACAATTATATTATATTCCCGGCAAAATGGGGATGTTTGAAATTAGTAGATCTGCCCGGGGTGGGCTCTCGCATTCGAGAGCGTCTCGTAGAGCAATATGGGGATGAAGAAAAAGCCTTGCAGGCAGTTTTAAACGCCGACGTAGCCAGCCTGTGCAGGGCTCTGAGCGAACGCCAGGCTCTTTCTATGGTCTCGCATGCCAGGGGGCTAAAGTACGCAGTCACGCCCGAGCAGTTTCTGGCCACGGATGAAGCGACCAAGATCCAGCAGACACTCATCTCCCACCTGGCCAGCTATGCACATACCGAATACGCCCGGCTCAAGATAGGCACCCTGTTCGCCTCTTCCTCAGCACAGCTTCTGGCTGAGAACCGCAAGACTGCCCTAGCAGCGGTTTCAGCCGCGAAGAAGATGCAGGGCCAGGGCCTGGAGGAGCTATTGAAAAAGATCCGGCCACTGCGCGAGAAGGCGACGGCGCGAGTCCGGGAGAGAGCGGTGGCTGCCACCACGACCGAGGCTTTTCAGAGGCTGAAGACGAGAGGACTGGACAGGCTGATCGACCTGCATCTAGCAGAAAGCCCGGCAGAGCTAACGGACCTGGCCAGAAGCTACAGCCACGTCTGCCTGGTAGGCGAAGAGATGGGCGGGCAGGCGGCAGAGGATATGGAAAGGGCCGAGTCTCTGGAGGAGTGGTATCTGGTGCCCGAGGCGGTCCTGGGATTTTATGAGGAGAATCTGGAGAGTCTTTTGGCGGCGGCTCAGGCGGCCAGGAAGCTGCAGGATGCGGACGTTGCCGGATTTGCGGGATGGGAGACCCTCTATAAGCTGCTCGCCAGGCTAAATGAGAGCGGTGATCCGGAAGGAGAACGGCTGGAGAGGCTGGCTGCACGCCTGGGCGAGCGCGCACAGGAAGCTGCCGCCTGGGCCAATGAGGAGCTGAAGAATAAGATCGAGAAGAGCTCGCTAACCCTGGGCGGCACAGACCTGCTCCTGGTCATGAGCCGGGGGGAGGGCGTGCGAGAGCTATTGGAGGTGCAGATGAAGAGCGTCTTTGCAGAGGTCCTCAAAGCTGCAAAAGCGCGCGCGGCGAGCGATCTGGAGCTGGTGGGAGCGGAAACGGTGTGGCTGGATGAGATCTTCTCTGCAGAGATCAGCTATCCTCTGGAGCTGGACCGGCAGGCGTTGCGCTCCTTTGAGCAGGAGCTGCGAAGCCGCAGGGAAGGGCGGGGCTTGAAGACGAAAAGAGAGAACGCACGAGGCCTGCAGGACAATAGAGACAAGGCTGCTGCCCTCGTGCATGCCCTGATGGAGTTTGATTATGCCTATGCCCTGGGGAGGTTTGCTCTGGCAGAGAATCTCGTCTTCCCTGAGATCGCGAAGGAGCCGTGTCTCTCCTTTGAGGAAGGCCGCCATCTCTTCTTGGACCGGCCTGATCCGGTGAGCTACTCCCTCGGCAGCGCCGATCGTCCCGAGAAGGTGGCTTTGCTAAGCGGCGTCAACTCGGGCGGCAAGACTACGCTCCTGGACCTGATCTCCCAGATCGTCATTCTGGCGCACATGGGCCTGCCCGTGCCGGCGCAGGGCTGCAGCCTCTCCCTCTTTGAGGAGTTTTACTACTTCAGCAAGAGCCGCGGCACGCTCTCAGCCGGAGCTTTTGAGACGGCCATGAGGAAGTTTGCAGTGGTGGAGAACGAGAAGCGAAAGCTGGTCCTGGCGGATGAGCTGGAGTCCATCACCGAGCCGGGAGCCTCGGCGCGCATTATCGCCTGCATGCTCGATGAACTGAACCGGCGCGGCTGCGTGGCGGTCTTCGTCAGCCACCTGGCCGAGGATATACGCCGCTTTGTGGAGACGCCGGTGCGGGTGGACGGGATCGAGGCAGAGGGGCTGGATGAGAACAACAACCTCTGCGTCAACCGGAGCCCGCGCTACAACTATCTGGCCAAGAGCACTCCCGAGCTGATACTGGACAGACTGGTGCGCTCGACCATTGGGCCGGAGCGGGAGTTTTATGCCAGGCTGCTGGCGAAGTTTAAGTAATCGAGGGCATCACGCGAAGGCGCGAAGCCGCGAAGTCCTGATGAAAAAAGGATAATTCTTGCGCGGAACAATTGACTCTAGGATTACTGATGACTATTAAGACCTTGAGAACACAGATACATCTCGATGTGCTCCTTTTATATTCCAGAGACAAACTATTTTTATGGAAATCTGGCAGATAGTCGTGATCTGTATTCTCATGCTACCCCTCTTTCTCATCGCCAATTACATCATCGTCAAGAAGGCAGCTTCAGAGCGAAGGAGGCGCGACGAAAGGATCGAGCGGGCAGTCTCCGACAGCGTGGCGGCCAGCTACGCGGACAAGAGCAAGCGCTTTGAGAGCTGGCCCAAGTACAAGGCGGCGAGAAAGAAGGGAAAAGTGTGAGATATTCAGTTCAACTCTAGAAATTGGGGCTTCCTAATGCGGCGACTGCATAGGTAAATATGAATCATTTTCATATCAAACTATGTTTAATCATTTGGGTCTCAAGTCAACTGCAAATACTCCTCTGAAATTGAATGCAATATTGAACCTAACCTCTTGCTTCATGCGAAAATCCCTTTGTTGGGTGAGTATCGAAAATTTCACAGGAAATGGGATTTCTTGGGGCCGAACGTAACCTCTTTTTGGAGGAGTTAGCTCTGAAATATACCCGCTGAATACTTTTTTTGATCCATCAAAATTTTTCGCAAAATCAACAATTCCACTTATTTTATAATGTCCGTGACTCTTAGCATCTAACTCCCTAAAAACATCCTTTGAAAGATTGAATTTACCTAGCTCAAAGGAAAGTACTGCTAGATCAAATAGTAAATTTAATTCGGTACAATTACCATCTGCAGATAGATAAATCTCTAATAATAGCTTATGTAAATTCTCTTTATCATCCGGATCTATTGCCTTTGTTATTCTGTATTTTGTTTTTAATAAGTCTCGATTTCGCGAAGAAATTTTCAAGCCGCCATCTATGTAATCTAATGTTTCTTGGCATGAATCTTTATAGTCATCTGACCCGAGTGGGCTTTTTTTTGCTTTGTTGTATATTAATTTTGTAATTATAACATATGCACTGAGATTGCGAGGGTATTTTTTCATAAATTCTAATAAACTAGCTTCTGCTTTTTTGAAATTATTAAAGTGATGAGTGTAGATATCTGATTCCAATTCTAAAATCAATTCCATTTCATCGTCTGATAGAGACTCCTTTGCTTCCCCTATCATCTCCAAAGCTCTGCTATACCATTTGTATTTTTCTTCATCCTGCCCTTTTGCTTCAAAATGCTCACCCCTCTTAAAGGCCGAATAAGCTATGGCGTGATATGGGTGTGGGCTTCTTGCATTCTTCTTTTTCGAAATTTCAAAATAATGTTCCGCTTTTTCAAATAAATTAGCAGCAGTTTCTTCGTCAGATGATAGACATTTTATAGCATTTTCAGAATATAACACACCCAATGAGTTCATTATTTTCCCTTCTTCCTCCGAATCCCCACCCCCATATCGCTGTTTCGCTATCTCTAATGAGCTAATTAATAACTTTTCAGCCTTTTTAAAATCACCCTCTCTGCTCTCAAGAATGCCGTAATGGTGAAGCAATCTGCAATCATCAATGCCATTATTTAAAACTGAATCATAAAGTTTGGCTAAATATTTCCCACCGATCTTCCCTCTTTCAAATCCATTGGGTCCAAGATACCTTATCAACAAGGTTTTAGCAATTTCTATGCCACTTAAATCCAAAGCTTTTATCTCTGATAACACTTCTATGTATCTTTCTATCATTTTTTGCAGGAGATCTTTATCATATATGTCAAATAGCCTTTCTACAATTTTTTCTGCAATTATCTTATTTTTTGCCCGGAAGAATATTTCTTCACGTATTTCATCCTCTATGCAAATTATAATAGATTTTGCTTCTGAATTTAAGATATCATGGTCAAATTGATTATATGAATAGTCAAATTTCCTTGCAATTGCATTTACAATTAGTTCTAGTTTTAAAGGTATCCCATATTTATAGAATAGACAAACGTATTCATATGCCCGTTTCGTTGTATCTGATGGTAATCTAATATATTCGTCCCATAATATCTCATTTAATTTTCTTCTCGCAGGATCAACCAATCCGTAGATTATTGCAAAAAAATCACTCTCATAATCTTCAACAGACCTGGATATCCAATAATCAATATCGTTGATTAGTTCATCCCGCTTCAATAATTGGGCGATATGCTCTATCAATCGTCTTATTTCATGTTGCTCCATTTTTTGAGGTATTTCTATAATATTTGCATCAGGTACTACTTTTATTGACCCCCATTGTCTAACCGAATACTCCCATTCCTTTATGCGTGCTGCACCAATGATAAGAGCGGATTTCGAATTATTCTTTAGAAATATTCGAATATTCTTTAAAGTATCAATATTCAAATCGGCATTGTCAACAACTATTATTAATTTATGTTTTTCCTCAACTAGATCGAGCCCGTCGTTTATTTCATTACAAAATTTGTTTATTAACTTTAAATCGAAATATGTTTGAGAAATATTTAATATAATTACTGGTGTTTTCTCCAAGTAGAAATCATATGCAAGTCGTTTCAGCATTACTGATTTGCCAAGGCCCCCTCCGCCTAATATCAAAAGAATATCATTTTCTTCGGGCCTTGTTTTACTCATCTCGTGTCTCACCTTCTCCATTATTTCAAGGTAAGCATCTCTCTTAAAATCCCACGATTTTCTATAGGGTTCCCATGAATCCGTTTGACCTTTTAAAAATTTTTCTACCAATTCCCTCTCGCTTAATCCAGCTTCCGAATCAGTATCCATCGTATTTCGTTGATTCATTATCTTGAAGTGATCAGAATATTCTTTATAATCTTTATAACAGATATTAATATTTTTATATTTTAAATCTAGTGTAACGAGATCTAATTGCGACGGTTTCTTGATTGACAGTCCGCCTTTTGTCTCAAGCTCTTCTGCAAATTCTTCGAATGTAATAGGTAGAGGAACAATATTCCTACTAGATAACAATCTTACCGTTTTTGATCCTCTTTCAATTCCTGGTACCAATGCATATGTTTTTCCGATTCTGCATCGGCAACTATTGGTCAATTCGTCTATCAATTCAAAAATAATCTTATCTTTAAAGCTATATCCAATATACAAAATAGATCCATCGTGAATATAATTAGATAATATCCCAAGCATTTTTTTCCGCGAATTAGATCTCTTGCTATAATCACTTCTTGTCAACACCGGAGATTCCTCGGGGGTATTTCGTTTTGAATCTCCCATAAGCTTATACACGTTTATTTCATCTTTTTTATCTACACCAAATTTATAATTTGCATCGATGATCGGTACGCCCATCTTTGGGTTTTTGTCTTTATTAGAGTCATAATAATCTTCTAAACTGTTTTCGACTAGATCATCATAATTTGTAGTAAAAATTACTGGCCATAATTGGCCGTATTTTGCAATTATTCGATGTGCATTATTGAATTTAAGACCATAAAAAACTTTAGCAACAAACCTTTCTAGATCCCCCCTTTCGCCGCAATCATCAATCTCTTGGCAGATATCAAGCAAATTATATCCTACATCACTGAAATCAATATTATTAAACTTATTTTTAATTTGTTTTACCAATTCGTTCCCAGATGGAGCATTAGATCCAAGTGATGCACCAGCTCCAATAAAAAGGCAGATCTCCCCATTTTGAACTTTCCTCATAAGATTTCCGAACTCACTTTCCTCATCAGGTGTTAATTGTCGGTGGCGTGCCACGTTTATCCCCCATCCAATTCATATTATTCACACTTAAAAAGTTCACATATATGTCACTTTTCCTTATGACGAAATTATTGTGCCGAATCCAATAAATAATACTTATTTGGCAGATAGATTGGCCAAAGATATCGATGATTTAGCAATAATATATCGGTGTAGCATTATAATTATATTATTCATTTTACTAGCGTGCTTAACATAAATACAGAAAAGCCTTCGAACACATTTTTGACAGATCCTGACCGAGAATTCCGACGTCTTCCGGCAGATCGGGTTGGTCCTTAGGAGACACCAGTCCTGACCAGACCATCGAGATCGTCTCCAACTGCCTACAGGCAAACGCGCCCGAGAACCGGGACTGAGCTGTCCTGGCAGGAACGATAGCCAGCATGAGTTTGGCAAAAAGCCAAGCTCGCAAAGCGGACGCCGACGAGGCTAACCCCTTGACCATAGTCGAGCTCGATCTGGTGCGGAAGATGCAGCTCCTAGGCCCTTTGCTGCTCCGGAGAGGAGATGCCTGCTTAATTCTGGCACCTCTTACCACTCCAACAAGAGCTGAACCACTGCATTTGACCAGGTCTGTGGTCTCTCGGGCCAAGACGGTGATCTGCGACTTTGCGAATTGTCCATTCCTCGCTCTTCCGCCGCGCACCACGAAGACGATCCGCCGGGCCACCCGTGCACACGCGCCTGCATGCACGCCCGCGTGTGAGTCTGAGCCCACCTGGGCGAGCGCGGCTGCCGCGCGCGCGAGTACGCAGCCGGATCAGTTCTAGATTTATCGTGAGTTCTTTTTAGGCGAATTGAAGGGCAATGGTTGGCGATTATGGTTGCCGGCTTCGCGACCTTCGCGACCTTCGCGACTTTGCGTGAGATTAAAACCGGTCCGGTTTCACGCGAAGGTGCGAAGACGCGAAGTGCCGATGAGGCAAAGACAATTCTTGCAGATCCATCGCCAACCTGCGGCCTTAGATGTTGGCTAGCCGACGCCCGGCAGGTGGGCCCGGGATCTTAAATCTCCTGACCAGCCCTTTCGCTTTTCGCGGAATGCCGCAAAAGAGATTCGCGGGACGCTACTTATCTTGATTTGGAGCAGATCCTTTCTGAAAGGTCTTACAGAAAAAATTAAATAAGACATTCGTATTACTAGTCAGTACTAAAAATACGAAATTGATTTCAGGTAGGTCCCATCCATGCCGATAAAATTCGATTTAGAAAGCTCTAATTCAAGTTCAAGCAAATGCATTGATGGGTTAAAGTGCAAACTATCAAAAATATATAAAGAATGTAAATCAATTCAAGCCATCTATATTTTACTGACCATATTGATATTGCTTAATACTATCCTTCTGCCAGCCTCTGCCTCGTCTCTGAGCCTCTCTGGCCCGCCCCAAGTTGAAGTCTCGGGAGAAGGCGTCTTTGAGATGAATTTCATTTCCAGCGAGGATGCCGGCAGCCTGTCTGCACTGCTTGAGGTTCCGGAGGGATTCAAATATGCTGGAAACTCAAATATCATTTGGGGCGGCACAAAGTCATCGATCGATGCTCTCCAGAGCGGTCAGTCTTTGCAGTGGGACCTTTCTGGTGCACTAAAATCCTGCAGACATGTCGTAATCAATGAATGGGAACCCAATCCTCCTGGCACTGACACCAAAAAAGAATGGGTTGAGCTATACAATCCATCGTCCCAGGCTGTCAATATCGGCAGGTGGAAACTGATCGACAGCTACTACGGCAAGTCTGTTTCCATTCCCCCGAACACAGTTATCATGCCGGATAGTTATCAACTCCTCATCTGGACCAATGGCTCGCTCGTCAACTCCTACAAAACCAGCATTTCCCTTCTGGACTCTGCCGGCAGCGAGATTGACCGCACCTCCTCGGTCAAGGATGATAAGAACAATGACCTCTGCTGGGCTCGTAGTCCCAATGGCAAGGATCTGGACAACGATTTGGATTGGAAATTTCAGGCGGCAACTCCAAGAAGTTCTAATGGTGGAAATTCTGCAGACATTTATGCCGGTGAGTCTCTGGGTTTGCAGTTCAATCTCACGACAGGCTGCAGCGCACAAAGTCAGGCAGAGCTATTGGCGGAGATCAGCTCCTCGAAAGGAAAAACGCCCGCTCCGCCACTTTCCATAATCATCAGAAGAGCCAATTTGAGCCTTTCCGCCACACCAGATCGATTCGATATCGCTAAGGGCGATCAGATTGCCTGGACCATTCTGCTGGAAAACGATGGGGATGGGACGGCTTACAATGTGGTTGTCAATGTGACAATTGATCAAGGCCTGCAACTTGCAGAGATCGATTCACCGAATAAAGAACAGAACTGGAGCTATGCATCCCTTGCACCAGGCCAGACGGAGAGGATTATCCTCAAAGCAATAGCGCGATCCACCCAGAGCAGCTACATCAACGCATTTCAAGCCTGCTGGGGCTTTGGCCCCTGCCAGGAGATCAGCCAGCTCTGCGAGCTTGGGGCAAGAACTGCTCTTCGAAAGATGCCAGACCAGCCTCGCAGCCTGGCTATAGGTGAAGCAGCCGGCTTTGAGATCTCCACCGACCTGCCCCGCGGCGCTCACAACCTGTGGATCAATGATACCATTCCTCAGGGCCTCACCTATAACAAGAGCAGCCTTTCCGTGCAGGGCCCAGCTCTTCAAAGCGAGATGGTTGCCGATAACCCCGACGGCTCCCGGCAGATCGGCTGGTTCTTTGGAGACGCCGGTCCCGCAAAGACCATCGAGATAGCTTACAACTGCCGGCTGGCAAATGCGCCCGAAAACCAGGACGGCGCGGTCCTGGCTGGAACGATAGCCAGCATGAGCTGGCAGGAAAAGGGAGCCGACAGGTCGGATGCGGATGAGGCCGGGTCCATCGCCGTGGTCGAGCCCGATCTGACGCTGGAGATGCAGGCAGACAGACCATTTACCGCTCCCGAGGAGCATGTCTCCCTCACCCTTCTCCTCTACCACTCCGCCCAGAGCCATGCACCTGCCTTTGACCTGGATCTGCAGGCCCTGCTGCCCGCAGGACTAGAATACGAGCCGGGCTCGGTAGAGGTACTGGCAGGACCTGCCGCTGCTTTTGATGAAGAAAAACTCAGATGGCAGATAGACGCCCTGGACCTGGACTGGAACACCAGCCAAAAGGCCATCCTGCGCTTCAATGCGACGGTGCACGTTGCGCCGGGCGAGCTGATTGAGGGGCGGGCCCGAGCGACATGGACCAGCCTGGCGGGCGAGAGCGCCCAGGAACGCACGGGCGCGGGAGGGTGCAACGACTACCTGCGAGAGGCCAGGGCCAGCGTTAAAGTCATGAGCCTATCCCTGAGCAAGACCGCCGATCCGGACCCGGTGCCGGTAGGCGAGATTCTCACCTACACCCTCACCTATGAGAACCTTGGAGGCGGCGTGGCCCACAACGTTACCATCCGCGACGAGCTGGACCCGAGAGTCACCTTCATCTCAGCCGACCCGAACCCATTCATGAACAACACCCATAGCGTCGCCTGGAATATTCCAAAGCTTTCCCCGGACGGCTCGCATGCCATTCGCCTGCAAGTACACGTGAAGGATACACTACCCGATGCTGCTTTACTGGAAAACCGTTTCACTATCAGTTGCGATGAGCTGGAGATGAAATCAGGCTGCCTTTACACTCCAGTCCATAACGGAACACTTCTATCAGTCAACAAGACTCCTCTGCAAAAGGCGGTACGCCAGGGCGAGGAGGTAAGCTACCTCATAACGGTCTGTAACAATGGTGGCAGGCCAGCCACCAATGTCACCGTGCGCGATGTCTTCGACTCTGCTGTAGAGCTGATCTCTGTCTGGCCGGAGATGGCTGGAGAGGGAGTCTGGCACTTTTCCGCTCTCGATCCCGGCCAGTGCGTGCAGATGGGCCTGACGGTGCGCCTTCCCAGAACGGACGTCCTCTACCAGAGCCGGCAGAATGTCACTGGCCATGGATTCGTCCGATCCTACCAGGATTACAGCACCCGCCGACTGGCAGGCCTTCTCACCAACCATGTCTACGTATCCTCTGATCAGATGCAGCTCTCTTCCCAGGCCAATGTGAAGATTCTGGCAGAGGAGGGGACGCAGCTCTGCCAGCGCACGCACGGCAGCGGGGATTATGAAGATAAGGAAGATCTGCGCTTTCTCACGGCCAACAAATCCATCCGTAGAGAGAGGAGTGTGAAGGCAAGCTACTATCCCACAAGACTTCCTCTGCCGGGCAGCGGCTCGCAGACGGTCTCCAGTCTCTGGCACGAGGCGGCCAGGGCGAAAAACGGCATCACAAACACATCCTTTGAAGAATCGTATCGATATTCTAGAGCCATGGAAAGCGAGAGCCTCTATGATCTAGATGAAAACCAGTCAAAGATGCTGATAAGGTCCGGCTTTTCAGGATTGGCGTACCTGGGGACACTGAAGCTGCAGGCATCAGGGCGCAGAGATGACATCATTTCCGTTGAAGATTATGCAGGAGATTTTCAGCTCGCACAGAGCATCCACGATCTGGGCCAGGGCCTGATGATAGACCGCTCCGTCTCCGGCCTGGGCTATGTGGCCAAAGATATGCAGGGCCGGGGGCAGAGGAGCTACGAGTCGGGCACTGGATCCTATCGATTGGAAGAGAGCGGGGACACATTTTCCGGCTTCATGAGCAAGGACCTGGAGGCATCTCACCACAGTCTCAGCCACGCCGTCACGCCTCGCACTTTTCTGAACGTCTCCCAGAAATGGTCGGAGGGAATGCGGCTCTCAAGCCCTTCAAGCTTCATTGCCGAGGAGTACAGCGGCGCCACCCGGCTGAAGATGAAAGGAGTGGCTGCCAGCTCCAGGGAACTCCGGAGCCAGGCCAACTTCTCCGGGACAGCGATGCTAAAAGCCGCTGTAAGCAAGAACGAAACACTTGTGGTAGACCGCGAGGAGATGCTCATGGGCGACTACAATGTCTCGCGCAGAATCATCATCTCCGGCTGTGCCAAATACGATCGACCGCACCTTTATCTTCGCAAAGACGGCCTGCGGGTCAGGGATGTGGCCGTTTATACTATCATCATCACCAATGACGGCAACACCACCATTGGGCCGCTCTTCCTGCAAGACCTCTTCCCGCCAGGGGCCGGATTCATCAACGCCACATTGCAGCCCAACCAGATCAGCCGGAACAGCTCCAACTGGACGCTGCTGCATCTTTCCATCGGCGATACATTGAGAATTCAGATCAACCTGGATGTGGAAAAGTGCGAGGATGATATCATCAACCGTGCCTTTGTCGTGGGCAACTGCAGCCTGGGCCAGGTCTTCGCGCAAAACCGGTCGGTCATCAAGCGAGGATACCTGGGGTGCTGCCCGCCTGCGAATGGACCCAAGCAGACCGAGGAGGCTGACTTGCCGGGAATGGGCTGCGCCTGCTGGGAAGAGGAGAGCGCCAACAAGACCGATTATTTGGATGCGAGGCAGATGCAAATGCAGTGGGATAATGCAGGCGAAGAGGAAGGGGCCTGCCCCTTGAACTGCGCTGCAGCAGAAAAGGCTCATGCCTCCGTGAAAAGCTGAAGTTATCCTAAAATTCGATCGGAAGTTAGAAGTAGCTGCAGGACATAATTATAATCATCAATGAGGTGAAATTCAGATGGAACCCAGGATTTTGAAGATCGGCGAGAAGGTAACCGGGAGATACAGGGACATGGAGATGGGCAAGAGCCGGAAATTCTTCCGGGTTAAGCTGGACAACGAGGAGTTCTATCTGCCCAAAGATGTGGGCAATTCCCTGCTCGCGAGCCACCAGAAGGGCAACGATAGATTCACCATCCAGCGCCAGCTTGATGTCTATGAGATCCGGCCTATCCTGCCGGGGACGGACTAGATGGAATTGGCGGATCTGTAGATGGCTTTTCCATCGACCGTGCCCAAGCAAGACCGCCATTGCATTTGAGAGATGCAAATCCTACGGCAAGCAGGGTAGAGAGAACAAGCTGCCCCCAGTATTTTTCCCTCAAACGGGAACGACCCAATCCAGGTCAAACAAAATTAATATTATAATAATAAACATTGGACGAAAACTCCAATAGCTTTACTTTAAACCGCAATTGACAAGGCTCTTGATATGCATATTAATAGAAAGCGATTTAGTTAGGGATTTGGGCCTTAGCCGAAGACGCATGCATACAACTCAATATGGCAGTTTCATATTATTATATACTTGCTATCAAATTTTACATGGGACTGACTGTACGGATCCCAGAGTCGACAAAACTTGTTGGATAGGATACAAGTCCAACGCAAATTACTGCAATTTTGGCACGCTACCAGTTGAGAGGTTCTATGCTTTCATTAAGTGTGTCTGTAAGGCAGGACATGTTGCTGTTACTACGATTCCAAGGGTTAGAGTCAAGATGATAGTCACAGGTATCGTTTTTAATGCTTATCATTTGACCTCTGCCAAGCGCAAATTGGAGGCTTAGCGGCAGCTATCGAAAAATATACGAAAAAGACCGATAAAATGAGGAAATACAGGAGAAATAGACAGAAATAATAGAGTGAAAGCGTTAAAATATGGACAAAGTTCGTTAAATGGACCCTTGACTTTAAGTTATTCGGAATCCTCCTAAACGAGGTGAAATGAATGGAAATCACTGATATCGAAAGGGACATCCAAAAAGACAGATTTCAACTCTCTGCATTGAATTACCTCATGATCTTTTCAAATCTAAATAGCTCCCCATCTTCAGGCAGGCCTTCTTTATCAGCTCTATGGGGGTCCGGGTTATATATATTGTAATATTCGACGATCTTGAATCCACATTTATTAACATAGAAGTGAATGTTGCGTTTTTCAAAATACGGCGTGTGAGTTTCCCAAACCCTTGTCTCGGGATACCTTTCCTCAATTGCTCTCCATGCCTTGTATCCAATGCCACGACCATGTTCCTTTGTAGATATATAGAAGAGATCAAGCGAGTTGTGATGTGTTGCTTCATCAATAGCCAGTACAGCGCCGCCGACCTTATTCCCATCTGAGAGGATATGATAGGTTACGGCGCCCGGAGCACTGAAGGATTCCTCGATATCTTCATCAGAAGGAATCATTTCATCTGGGATAGAGCCAAATGCTTCAGTCACAGCTTTAGCAAATGCTTCCTGCAGGTCTCTCTTGAAGCCCAACAGGTCCCCCTTTCCTGCAACCTCGAGTGTCACGCAACATTCTCCGTTATCTT
>Ga0074199_1000771_pt1 | contig 40695 bp, 31 predicted proteins | sample EPASupsiteSAE347_FD_64528 | JGI IMG/M metagenome (GOLD analysis project Ga0074199, IMG submission 64528) | Bioremediated contaminated groundwater from EPA Superfund site, New Mexico - Sample SAE3-47 | ecosystem: Environmental > Aquatic > Deep subsurface > Groundwater > Contaminated ... | reverse complement strand
GGATACATTCAGATTTTACGACTCGGTGGGTGTTGCGGGCGAATGCCGGTGGTTCAAGCAGCTTACTACCAGGGGGTGAAGCACGAAAGGAATACCTCTTGTGCTTCGCACCCAGGCAACAAGTTGCCTGGGCCACCCGTCACCCGTGGGAGCGTTGGAACGAGGGGGGAGACGAACTTACGGTGCGGTGATCTAGGGCGTCCAAAAAAGGGGCAAAATCGGCGGGTGGCACCGGCAACTCGTTGCCGATGTGCGCAGCACAAGAGGGATAACGCCGGTCATCACCGGCATGCAACCACGCCGCCGAGGGGCTACAGGAGAATGCCGCTGCTTATGCCCGGCGTGGTTGCGTGTCCGCGTGCATGACCTTACCTTATTCGGCGAGTCATATTCATGCATACATGAGGCGACGTCCCTTTGGCTCAGGCAAGGGATCGCCAAACTCCTTGGCTGTATCAATCCATAGCTGGATGGCGTCTTTAATGTTTTTGAGCGCCAATTCCTCAGTCTCTCCATGAGCCATACAGCCGGGCAGTTCCGGTGCTTCGGCCACGAACACCTGATCCTCATTGCTCCAGTAGATGATGATTTCATACCTCTGCATCTTCAAGCTCACCTCCCAGCTTATACTTTAATATCACTGCCCGCACTTGGCTTACCTGATAAGTCTTCGCTTTGCTGTTATCTCGTTGCAGGTTGATTTTTTCCTCAATCCCTGCTTTCCTGAAGGTGTGATGGCTCCCCCGTTTACGTTCTTCAAAACCCAACCGCAACAGCAGTTGGCGCAGATCGTCAAACGAGATATTCGCATCTGACGTGCCCCTCAGGACTTGGAACAACAACTTCTCATATTTTCCCATGTCATTTCTCTTGATGATCGTGGTCTGCACGCCGAACAACTGGCGCTCACCTGAAACGCATAGAGAGAGCCAGACCTTATTTCCGATAATGTCTTAAGGTATTGGCAATAATGCCTGTTTCATTCAACAAGCTCCGGCAATTCCTGCATTGTTGAAGCCGAAGGGGGTGATCAGTGCAGCCTTGCGTAGGGGCTGTAAGCGATTGCGTTTATCAACAGGTATATACCAAAAGCCAGAGCTGCATACCCGAAGACAAAGTAGACCACCCTGTACCAGGGCACCGGTTGGGCTGCCATAGCGGCATCCAACCGCCCTTCGGTTTTCAGACGCTCCACCCAGCGAGGCTTCTCCTCCATCGCCTCCTCAATATTTATGCTGCCCGCGAACATGGCCTCGTTCATGGGAAAACTGAACGGTCTAAGATGACCGATAAAAAAATGGACGATAAAGATGTAAGAGATTGCCAGGATAGCCTCGGCCCTGTGTAGAAGGACGGCAACATTCAAGCTCCAACCGGGCAGCACGGCACTCGTTCGTACCGGATACATGAGCATCAGCCCGGTAATCGCCAGCAAGGGCAACCCCCAGAAGACCGCCCAGTAGTCGAACTTTTCCCAGTAAGCCCAGCGATCCAGCCTGGGAGGCGGACCCAGGCCGAAAAACCACAGGAGCCGCTGCCACAGGTGCCGGGCATCCTCGAGGTTCGGAACCAGTGAATCCGGTCCAAGGATGCTCTGCTTCAGGTTGTTCCAGTTGACTTTTGAAAGGAGGTATACAAGATGTAGTAGAAAGCCTCCAATCATGATGAATCCCACGACCCGGTGGATCACGTACGACGTCTCATAACCACCGAACAGCCCGGTGAGTGTTTCCCCCCAGGGGGAGGTGATAAACAAGCGGCAAAAGCCCGTGGCCGACTGAATGAGAAAAGTCAACATCAGGGCTACATGGAAGCCCTGATCCAATTTACTGAATCGTTTGATGCGCCTTGTAGACATCATTTTCCCACCTTTAGCTTTCTACCCAGCAACTCCCTCAGGCCCACAAGGAAACTGTGAGGTATGAAGACGGCCAGTGTGAAGACCAGGAGCAGGAGCATAAACCAGTAAGCGTAATACAAAGTGGGGAAGCTGGTACGGGTTTTTTCCGCACCCGCCGGAGGTTCATGAACTACGTAGCTTGCAAAAGAAGCGCTGGCTCCTTCGTGGCACTTGGCACACACGTAGGCATGCCTTCGTATGGGATTCAGAGGGGAATAATAGTGATCGATGCTCGCAATCGGCTCGCCTCCGTGGCACTGACGGCAGGTGAGATTGGCACGCACCGTGTGGTCGTCCATGGTCTCGTGGACATGGCATTCCTCGCAGCGCCGGTTTTCGTAAAATTTGATTCCCCAATGTGAATCCTCCAGCCGAGTCCGAATACGCACCTCGGCTCGGGATGGACGGTAGGGGAAAATACCCCGGCTAACTCCGGGAACGCCTACCAGCGGAAGCTCGTGTCTGGGCTTGACTTCATATTCTTCGTAATATCCCGTGCTGACCTCCTGATCCTTGTAGCGACGAATCGATGAGGCTACTTCCTCCTGGGAAGATGCAATCTCGGGCAACAGCGATAGACCCAGTGCGAGCGCCGCTGCCATCAAGAAAAGAATCCTTCGGGTTGGATTTGTCCCTGTCATCGGCTGACCCCTAACTAATGGTTAATGTGAGCGTAAGTGTCAGTGGCAACCTCGTATCCGATTGTGGCTCCGGAGCCCATCAAACATACCCGGCGGGCCAAAAGGCCCGCCGGGTATGTTTGGCCACCCGTTGCGGCATTTACGGAACACCGGAACATCAGCTCAGACACCATTGCTATTTGGAGCTGACCGGCGAAATAGTGGGGCCAACGGGCTTGGGTAGCTGAACCAGTGCATCGAAAGCCGCCTGCAGCTTGTTCAGGTCCGCTTTCTTGTGCTCGTGACAGGTCTGGCACGAATTGGGGATAGCCGGCTGTGCCAGAGTGTCTTTAGGCAGCAGGGCGACGAACACATGGCTGTGAAGATCCCCTGATTCCGCGCTGGTGGCGATCTTGGGCATATGGCAGCCCACGCAGTTACCGAAGGTGTGTATGGAGTGGGCCTTGTTGTTGTTGATGGTTTCATGGCAGCTCAGGCACTGTTTGGAACCTGCAAGCATGGTTTGCGACCTGGTGGGCGGCATCCCTATTTGATGAACGAAATGACAGGAGGTGCAGGTGACTCCCTCCGTGTGATGCTTGGATTGTACCCAGTCGATATACTGTTGATGATGGCCTTTGGAGAATTCATTGGCATACATATCTTTTACCGCCCCGCCGGCATACGAAACGGATTTGAAGAATGCCTCGAGGGCTTTTCCGGGCTCATATCCAACCGGCCACTCGGCTTCCGCGTGCTTCGTCGCTTTGCCTCTGTTGTGGCAGGAGCCGCAGATCTGCACGGCGACACCCATATTGAGCTTTGCAGGATTGACGATGGTCTGCCGTTTCTCGAAAACAGCCGTTTTGGGCAGTGCCGCATGCCAGGAGCCCTTGCCGTGGCAGGCCTCGCAACCGACACCCGGTTCGATGAAATCCTTTTTCTCGATACTGACACCCGTTGCGTGACATCCACCGCATCCCAGAATCCAGGGATGCTTATCCCAGGAGTCCTCGTGGTAGTTCACCCAGCGGTGGGTATCCACATTGTATTGAATCGGCGAAATGTAGAGCGTGCCTTCCTTTTCCACCAGGAAGCGCTGCTTCCACTGGCTTCCGATCGTGTACTTGATCTCTTCGATCTTGGGCACATACACCTTGTCGGCGGGCACCTTCAACTTATCTCCCAGTTTGCCCAGGTCCTCGCGTATCCTTTTCTCGTCGATCTCAGTGACGATAACGTCCCTGTTCTTTTGAGCATCCTGAAGCATGCGGCTGTGCAGGGTCATTTTCCACGAGTCGTAGTGTTCCAGGTGGCATTTCTTGCACGTTTCCGAGCCCACGTAGGTCTGGGGCTGCGATTTGATTGCGGCTATATCCACGGCGTGCTCACCTCCGCAGGCAACCAGGACCCCAACCAACAAACATAAGAATGCAAGTTTCACCAAAGCTCCACTTTTCATACTGCCCTCCCTGTTGTTGTTGAAAAATAAGTGAAAGATTGATTAAGGAATACTTGACTTCCAAAGACAATCACACCGGCTGATCCTCTGACGACCAGCGAAGTGACGCGGGACATATCCACCGGAACGGACAACGAGAATGACACAACGAGCCTTACCTATCGTCACTGAAGCCAAAAGCCCGTACTTTTGTAATCTAGGGTTTGTGTAAGTCATGTCAAGCGAGCGGCGAGACGGTGCAGTATATGCTGTAACATTGATAAGGATGCGTTATGTAAGACTTTTTGATTGATCACCCAGCTTACCATCGCCATTCGGACGGATTCGTTATTGAACGGATTTTTAGGGCATAGTTAATAGTTGTGCACAATCGTAGAATTATTATTATTTTTTTATGGATGAAATTTTAACCCTTGCTTGCGCGGCATGGTTCAAATGGGGATAATACCGGATCGTCATTCCCGCTAATAAGTGGTCATTCAACTCCTGGCCGATCTTGATTTCAAACAGTTGTTTAAACCCTGGCGAATGATTATCATATATGAGACGGGGCAGGCATTGTTCTTTTCGACTCTTCATGGAAAGCCGGCCCCGGAGCCTCGGGGAGAATTCACAAACACGAGGAGAAGAGAGGAGCAGGCAATGAGTAAGTTATTCGTAATGGCGCTTGCAGCTTGTTTGCTCCTGATGCCATTGGCAGTCAATCTGCGCTCAGTGCAGGCGACAACGGAAGCACCTCCTATCGCTCAGCCTCTGGTCCGTGAAGGTGACTTCGCGGTCAAACTGGTTGCCGCATTGAAGCTCAGCACGACTGAAAATGAGTCACGAGCAGAAAGCCTTTTGGCTTCAATGGGTATAGCACCCCGGAATGGGTGGATCTCGGACTATCCGGTAACGCCTGATATCTACTTCGAAGTGCAGGAGGCTGTCGCTGAGGCTGCGGATTCCGGCAAACTGGCGATGGGAAAGACTCAGGCATTGGTATTGGTCCGGAACGTGGGGAGCGATTTCGGTCTGCCGGTATTCTCGAGCTCTGATGGGGGGTACAGCAGCCAGATCCCAGGGGTAGGGGAGGTCGGTTCCTACTCCGGGCCGGTGGCAAGCGAGAGCTCCAGCGGTTATAGCGACAGCCAGAGCCCGGTGGTCGGTGATTCCCCCTCGTATTACAGTCCGGCGGCAATCGAAGACTACTACTACGATGAAGGTCCTCCGGTCGTTACCTACTATCCACCACCGTGGGATTATTCCTATCTGTATACCTGGGTCCCTTCCCCCTTCTGGTGGTCTGGATTCGGTTTTTCGGGCTTCTTTATCCTACATGACTTTGACAGGGTCGTTGTACGGAAGAATGTATCTATAACCAACGTAAACAATGTGACCAAGATAACGAATGTAAACCACACCTTCCCTAAGAGGGTGACCAATCACATAACGGTCGGCGATCCTCAAAACGTCGTAACCGTTGATCCATTGACGAGAAACAGGGGGCCCTCACATGGAAACATGGTCGAGGCGATTCACCCGGCGCGATTCGAGACCCCTGAAGTCAGGAAGGCTGCTGAATCGATTGTAAATCGCGATCTTGCCCGTAGGGGCGCCTCCGGTTTTTCCGGCCGGTCTCCCGCAAGCTTCTCCGGCGGGCCTGGCGGAACCGGGCATCGTACTGAAGGCGTAAGCGGCGACAGAGGAGGAGCTAGTGGCGGCGGCGGTGGAAGTGGTGGCTCCGGCGGCTCTCAGGTGAACAGGGAAAGGTCCTTCAGCTCTCCCGGCCTCGGTACTTTTCGTGGCGGCGGCGGTGGAAGTGGTGGCTCCGGCGGCTCTCGGGTGAACAGGGAAAGGTCCTTCAGCTCTCCCGGCATCGGCATTTTTCGTGGCGGCGGCGGTGGAAGTAGTGGCTCCGGCGGCTCTCGGGTGAATAGAGAGAGATCCTTCAGCTCTCCCGGCATCGGTACTTTTCGTGGTGGTGGAGGTGGTGGCTCTCAGATGAACAGAGGGAGCTCCTTCAGTTCTCCCGGCGTCATTCGTGGCGGCGGTGGAGGCGGAGGCTCTGGTGGCTCTCAGGTGAACAGAGGAGGCTCCTTTAGCTCTCCCGGGGCCATTCGTGGCGGTGGGGGCAGCCCTCCCAGCTTCTCGGCGGGTAGCGCTGGCAGGGGCGGCTTTTCGGGCGGTGCCATGAGGCAGGGAGGAGGAGGAGGAGGATCCCATGGAGGTGGCTTTGGACGCTCTGGCTCCTCTGGAGGTGGATGTAAAGGACGCTGCTAATTCCGAGCGAACATTCGCCCTCTTCGCCAGACTATGGATGGGCCTCAGACCGGAGGGGGGCGAACGGCTGATTTGGAGCACCCAAGGCCTTTTGGCGATTTGTACCATCCTCAAGCCGAAGAAGTATTCATTCTTATTCTTCGCTGATCCTTATGGAATGTAGGCCACCAACATAAGCCGGAACAACCTATCGATTCAATATACTCTGAGCGGATAGCGGCTGAGCTTTCTTCACCGCAGAGGCGCAGAGGACACAGAGGAAACGCAGAGAAAAGCTCTTGGAAATCTCTAAAGTCTCTCTGCGCTTTCTTTGCGTCCTCTGCGCCTCCGCGGTGAACACACAAGCTCCGCCTTGGGCCTGTCCCGTCTTATGCCGGTAGCCTGGAATGTACGCTGCTTTGATTCTTCAGAGGCGCCGGCTTTTGGCCATGGTGATCATCTCCAGTAAGTCATGGCTATATCAGGTCTTTTTCTGTCATTCTTGACTAATTCCTTACCCATAATGTATTCTATATGCGTTGTAAGTCCAGATGTGACCGGCTCTTTTATTTTCCGGAAGGACGAATTATCCGTATTGTCTGCAGGAGCAAGTATAGACGGTATGAAACAGACCAAGGTCACGGCCGATCATGGCCCGAAGTAGATCGAGCTTTCTTCCATGCGCCGGCTTACTTAGGGGGTTTTAACGGAGGGGGACAGATTCAGCGAATCTGGGGCTCCCATTTTGCTTCAATAAGTATTGCACAAGGAGGGTGAACATGTTTACACCGGATAAAAGTGGGAAATCTCAATGGCTTGCCACAGCAGTATCTTGCTTGGTCATCGCCCTGATGGTCATGTGCTCCGGGTCGGTCATGGCTGCAGGATTCGACTTGTTTTCGAAAAACACCAGGTTGTGGACGAATAATCCCAGTTCCAGTGAAGGGATTGTCCCACAAGGGGTGGCAACCGGGGCAGTCAATGATCTTTCAACGGCACAGAAACCGTTTGTTCCTCTCGCGACGACCTCAACGACCAAGCAATTCTGGGTTGATTGCGGGCATTCGAGAAATACGGGCGGGGACTACTGCATGGGTACACTCTGGTTCGTGGACCCCGCCAATCCTGTCCAGACGGTTTTCGACGATGGTGTCATCGTTATGAATCGGCACCATGGCTTTGGAAGCCATCTCATTCCAATGGGAACAGTTCATTCCGATACTGACTATAGTGTATCGAGCCTGAAAGTCGGTTATTTGTTCTATATCAAGAACGGCATGATCTATGCCGTAAATCCAACGACACTCGCATATAAACAAATTTCCACCGAAAACAGCATCAGTGTTCCCATCAACTGGGACGGCTCACCCCTGGCAAATATGCTTTGTTCGCTGAGCTCGTTCACAAACTGGAGCAATCCGGATGCCTCCTTCATAGAGTACAATCTTGCAGGGCCTGATGGAGTGTGCTGGAACAACGATGACGTGCACAGAGGGGTGCTGCCGGGCATGGATGTCACGGATCCTCCGATGCCTCTCGGCAACATGTGGATGAAGGAGATCCTGCTGGACGGGAGAGCTCTGATGGCCAACTACGCCACCTCGCCGCCGGAGATCGACCTTTGTCAGGGCAGCTCCTGCTCCAAGATCTATACATTCCAGAACTGGTTTGAAACGGTGGGTGATCCTTCCTACGATAAAAGTAGAGTGATCATGATGGTGGATGGCAAGCTGCTCAGATATGATCTTGTTCAGCAAAAGATGGCCTCGGTATACACCGTGGGATCCAACGAGCAAATTACCAACATCAAGCTCGACAGAGACGGCTCGGTATATTTCTTCTCCCTGGGTATCAAGCCGAACACGGCAGGCAGCTATGCAAATTCCGTAAAGAAGATATCGCCGGCCGGACTGGTGAGCCGCCTCGTTGCGTTTACCACTCTGTCATCCCTGGCTTCCCAGAACGGCAACGATGAAACGACCCTCGATATAGGTACAACTCATGTAGTTTACAGCTACCCTAATAATTCATATTCCGCACTCCTGGCTCGCTCCGTACCGAAAGGCGGGGGAGCTCCGATTCTGCTCAGTAGCTCCCATGTAAACGGTGGAGCGGTAGGAGGGTATTTCTTCAGTGAAAATACTTCGGGACAGGTACAAAGAATGAATCTTGACGGAACGAACAAAATAACCAAAGCGGATACTCAACTCGTTGGAGCGACCTATGGCGGCTCCGGCGACTGGTATTACCATCTCAGTCCGGCAACCTTCGTAGGGGTTATTTCCCCCAGGGACAAGACGGTCAGGGCCTTTACCATAGACGCCGATTTTAGCGTTCCGGGAGCCGGCACCATCCTGGGATCTCTTCCTTACAATTTGAGCAATCTTTCCACCATGGGAGCTGAGCTGACCATGCTCGGTGTTGCCGGAAAGCGGGGAACCGATTTTTCTTACGGCTCCGACGTCATATTTCTCGATGCATCGACCATACCGTCCCCTCTCAAGAGGCTGACGAACAGCAATGGCACCAAGCTGATTCCCAAGTCAGACTGATCGGTTTTAAGCGGTAATAAACACTGTCGATGAACATCTGGACGGATACAGTAATCAGGTTTTGAGCTTTGTTTTTGAGTTCTTTGTTGTAAGGTAAGCTCCTCTTCGTTCCCAAGTAGAAATGTGGGAACGAAGAGGAACGAGCTTACGATGCAGCAAGTCAGGTCTGGTTGATCTCGGATTTCATGATCTTGGCCCAGGTGTCCCGGAGCGTTACCGTCCGGTTGAAAACCAGGCTTTCCGCCGTGGAATCGACTGAATCCACGCAGAAGTAGCCCATTCTCTCGAATTGATGGCTACTTCCCCGAGGGGCTACCGCCAGGCTGGGCTCAACACGGCATGATTTCAGGACTTCGAGGGAGCCAGGATTCAAATAGGCTCTGAAATCCAGGCCTTCCTTGTCGTCGTTCGGGTTAGGCTTCACGAAAAGCCGGTCATAGAGGCGCACTTCGGCTTCCAAGGCATGAGGCGCCGAAACCCAGTGCAGCGTTGCTTTTACCTGGCGTCCGTCGGGAGCCCCACCGCCGCGGGTTTGCGGGTCGTAGGTGCAGTGGAGCTCTACGACTTCTCCTGTCCGCTCGTCTTTCACCACGTCGACGCACTTGACAAAATAGGCGTATCGCAACCGTACTTCCCGCCCCGGGGCCAGGCGGTAGAACTTTTTCGGCGGGTTTTCCATGAAATCATCCCGCTCGATGTAGAGCACCTTCGAGAACGGAACCTTGCGTGCCCCCATGGAAGGATCTTCGGGGTTGTTGATGGCATCGAGATATTCCGTCTGGTCTTCGGGGTAGTTGTCGATAACCACCCTGAGTGGGCGCAAGACCGCCATGACGCGTGGAGCCCGCGGGTTCAGGTCCTCCCTGATGCAATATTCCAGCAGCGACAGGTCCACGAGGCTTTCTTTCTTGCCCACGCCGATACGCTCACAGAAGTTGCGGATCGCCTCGGGCGTGTAGCCTCGCCTTCTTATCCCCGCAAGGGTCGGCATCCTCGGGTCGTCCCAGCCGGATACGTGCCCTTCCTTCACCAGTTGCAGCAGCTTGCGCTTGCTCATAACCGTGTATGTAAGGTTTAGCCGGGCGAATTCGATCTGCTGTGGGTGGTAAACATTCAACTGGTCAAGAAACCAGTCGTACAGAGGGCGGTGGTCTTCATACTCCATGGTGCAGATGGAATGGGTGATGCGCTCGATGGAGTCACAAAGCCCATGGGCGTAATCGTACATGGGATAGATACACCACTTATCTCCCGTCCGGTGATGAGTATCCCGACGGATGCGGTAGAGGACGGGGTCGCGCATATTGATATTGGGAGAGGCCATATCGATCTTTGCCCGGAGTACGTAGGCTCCCTCTTCGAATTCGCCTGCCCTCATGCGCCGGAAAAGGTCCATATTCTCTGCCACCGACCGGTTTCGATAGGGACTGTCCTTGCCCGGTTCCGTCAAGGTACCGCGGTACTCCCTGGTTTCCTCCTGGGTGAGGCTGCAGACGTAGGCCTTTCCGGCTTCGATCAGCTCTTCCGCCCACCGATAGAGCTGCTCGAAGTAGTCGGAGGCATAAAAAAGCCTGTCGTCCCAATCGAATCCCAGCCAGCGAACATCTTCCTGGATCGATTCCACATATTCGATTTCTTCCTTGCCCGGGTTGGTGTCGTCAAATCTGAAGTTGCACAGGCCTCCGAATTCCGCGGCAATGCCGAAGTTGAGACAGATGGACTTGGCATGTCCTATGTGCAGATAGCCGTTGGGCTCGGGTGGAAACCGAGTCAGAACACGGCCTCCATACTTGTTTGTCTTCATGTCTTCCGCAACGATACTGCGAATGAAGTTGGGTGGAGGGCCGGATTCGATCTTACTCATTTGAGCATCTCCCTTCTACTCTTTCTTTCCTGGTGATGGTGATATCTGGTGACGTATTGTTGCATGTGGGCATCTCGCCACGGTTTTTCTTTGTTCCGGAGCAGAAGCGATTCTCTTGCCCCGATTGCCAATTTGAGATTATAACATATTTCCGTTAGATCACCTCAGATTTCCTCCGAGGTTAATTAAAGAGCAGTTCAATATCGAAGGGAAGAATCCATTGAAACAAGAGCAGCATCGAGTCAGTTCCAGAAAACTTGTATTCTATTCGGCCATCGTAGCATCTCTACTCACGATCTCGGTAATTTTCGGGATTTCTGGCTACGTGGGCTGGAAGCTCACTCACCCGGGGCGAGAGAAAGTCAGCGATACACCGGCTACGGTCGGGTTGAGCTATGAGGACGTGAGCTTCAAAAGTCGCGAAGACGGGATCGACCTGAAAGGATGGTTAATCCACCCGGCAGCCAATAAAGGCACAATCGTTTTTGTCCACGGTTACGCCAGAAATCGACTGCAAGCAGATGTGCCTCTTTTACCGCTGGCGAAAAAACTGGTGGACGAAGGCTACGCGGCCTTGATTTTTGATTTGCGCAATTCCGGCGAATCCGGAGGAAGCCTGACTTCCATCGGGGAGTATGAAGTGCGTGATGTACTCGGCGCCGTGGACTTCGTCAGATCCAGATCCGAGCTGAGCAAGAAGGTAGTGTTGTTCGGCTTTTCCATGGGCGGAGCCACCTCCATCATCGCCTGCGCCCGCGAGCCTTACGTTGCGGGAGCTATAGCGGATGCACCTTTTGCGGACTTGAAGAGTTATCTCGACAAGAACCTGTCCATCTGGACCAAGCTGCCGTCGATTCCATTCAATGAAGCCTGCTTCATTGTTGTACCGCTCCTGACCGGAATTAACATTAAAGCCGTGAGTCCGATGGAAGAAGTAAAGCACTTCAAGGATCGCCCCCTTCTGCTCATCCACGGAGATGCCGATACCGTTGTTCCCTTGGAGAACAGCAAATCGATCCAGGAGGCTTACCCTGCCGCACAGCTTGTACAGATTCACGGTGCGGGCCACGTGAAGTCTTACAAGACGGACGAAAATCTCTATGTGCAGTCTGTTTTGGATTTCCTTGGAAAGCTCTAACTCATCTTTCTAATCTTATCCGGGAGCCGCTCGATGGTTCGCAGGTTTTTGCCGTATACTGTTTTTATCCTGAGTATCTTTTCTTTTATGGGGCTTCATGCCGTTGCGTCGCCCCGGGACATTCCCCTTACGGGGGACGCCGTGCCGGAAATGAAGAGTGTCGATCAGAGCTTCATGCTTCTGATGAAAAAGTATGAAATTGCTGGGGGGCAGGTAGCGGTGGCCAGGAGCGGGCGACTGCTGTATGCGCGGGGATTCGGTTACGGGGATAAGGAGCGAGCACAGCCGGTATCTCCTGCTGCGCTCTTTCGCATCGCGAGCATCTCGAAGACTATTACTGCCGTCGCCGTCATGGAGCTCGTTCAACAAGGGAAGCTCAGTTTGGATGATAAGGCGTTTGCCCTGCTGGACAACCTGAAGTCGCCCGAGGGATCGCAGCCGGACAAACGCCTTCCTGATATCACTGTGCGAAATCTCCTGGAGCATTCCGGAGGCTGGACCTGGGAAAACGGCGACCCTCAATTCACTGCCTCGAGGATCGCGGCAGATGCCGTCCATGAAGCACGGCCGGCCAGTGCAACCGCTATTGTGCGCTACATGATGAGTCAGCCTCTCGGCTTCACTCCGGGCACGCAATTTGCCTATTCCAATTTCGGCTACAACGTCCTTGGCCGAATCATCGAACATGTCTCCGGCAGACCGTATGAAGAATACGTCGGAAAAGAAGTTCTTGCCCGGGCAGGAATCACGCGCATGCAGCTTGGCCGCACGCGGCTTCAGGACAGGCTGCCTGATGAAGTCTGGTATGACGACGGCCCCGAGGCAGACACCAGGTGGTCGGTTTTCGAGGAAGAAACATCTCCAGTCCCCCTTTCTTACGGTGACTTTGCCCTCGAATCCCTCGATGCCCATGGCGGTTGGGTGGGAAGCGCCGTGGATCTCCTGCGGCTGGTCAGGGCCGTTGACGGTAAGAGCCATGTCATCCGGATACTTACACCGGAATCCGTCAAGGTTATGACCGAGCGTCCCCGATTGCCCGAGTATGAGAGAAAATCGCGCTACTATGCCAAGGGCTGGGTGGTGGATGTGGATAAGGGCCTGTGGAACAACACCGGAGCGCTCACCTGGGGTACGAGCTCCGTTCTCTATCGCTTCAAGAATGACGTTTCCATTGCGGTTCTTTTCAACCATCTTCCCAGAGACGTCGAAAGCTTCTTCGCTGAAATCGAATCCGTCACGATTCCCAAGGCGCTCGGCAGCATAACGTTTTGGCCCAAGCACGATCTATTTAGTAAATTTCCGTGAATTCCACGACTTACATGATGCCTTGGAAGAAAGCCGCGGCTTGAAGAATCAGAATATCTACGAAGGTAATCTTTTGTCCCGTGTGTTGCGCTCCAAAGGAAGCTCAAAATATCGCTTGATGCCTGCCGAGGTATTTGGTACTTGAGATCCCGGTTTGGGTTGGTGCAGGTATTCTGCTGAGATCGAAGGCGAGCCGTTCGGTTGTAGCGGAAGGTGAGCCGATTATGGGCACTTACTATATTGAAGTATCCTATGGATCGTTCCCTGCGGGAACGACAGACTGAGGGATAAGAGCTATGGGCAAAGAAGCGCAGTTGGTACATACATTTCCAAAGAATCCTCTCGAGGAAATTCACGCCTCGGTGACAGTTTACAAAGGGAAGCAATACGTTGATCTTCGCGTCTACTACAAAGGGGACGACGGTGAATACCATCCGTCCAAGAAGGGGCTGACCATCTCCCTCGACCTGTTTCCGGAGCTGGAAGAAGCCATGAAGAAGCTGCGGGAAGCGATCGGAGAATAAAAGCCGCCTCGCCAGGGTATCGATCGATTCCTAAGAGTCCTCATGGTTCCTCGCTTCATCTATTTCCCATATGAGCGAATTTGGGATGCGACCTCGCGAAGGAGTGATTTCTATGGATTATCGATCCGTTCTGACAACCTGTACGTACTGTGGATGCGGCTGCGGGCTCAATTTGCAAGTCATCGACGGTCGGATCACGCATACGCTTCCTTCGAAAACCAGCCCGGTGAATGAAGGGAAGCTCTGTGTCAAAGGCTGGTATGTTCACGAATTTGTCCAACACCCAAATCGCCTAACCAAACCGCTTGTCCGCCGGAACGGGGCACTTCGGGAGACCTCCTGGGATGCCGCTCTGGATCTCGCCGCGGGAGAGCTCGAGCGCATCAAGGAAGCCCATGGGCCGGACAGCATTGCGTTCCTCACTTCGGCCAAGTGCACCAACGAAGATAATTATGTTCTTCAAAAGCTTGCCCGCGCGGCGATCGGCACCAACAACGTGGATCACTGCGCCCGTCTCTGACATTCCTCGACCGTGGCAGGTCTTGCCGCGGCTTTCGGTAGTGGTGCAATGACCAACTCGTTCGAAGAGCTGGAAGACGCCAAATGCATCTTCATCATAGGCTCCAACACCACCGTCAGCCATCCGCTGGTGGCGACGCGCATCTACCGCGCCAAAGCCAAGGGGGCCAAGGTCATCGTGGCGGATCCGCGGAAAATCCAGATAGCCCATTTTTCCGACCTCTATGTTCGCCAGAGACTGGGAAGTGACGTTGCCCTGCTGAACGGCATGATGCATGTGATCATCGGGAACGGCTGGCACAACAGGCAATTCGTCGAGGAGCGCACGGAAAACTTCGAGGCCTTCAAGGAAGTGATCGAAAAGTTCCCACCCGAGCGGGCGGCGGAAATCAGCGGCGTAGCGGCGGACGACATCGTGAAGATGGCGGAAATGTATGCCGGGGCCGAGACCGGCTCCATTGTATATTGCATGGGCATCACCCAGCACACGACCGGAGTGGACAACGTCAAAACTCTTGGAAACCTGGCCATGCTTTGCGGGCATATCGGACGTCCTTCGACGGGCGTCAATCCGCTGCGCGGCCAGAACAACGTGCAGGGTGCCTGCGACATGGGCGGCCTTCCCAACGTTTATCCCGGATACCAGGCCGTGACGGTTCCGGAGGTTCAGGCGAAATTCGAGAAGGCCTGGAACGCCAAAATGTCCTCCAAGGTGGGGATCACCATCATGGAAATGATGGACGGTATTTTGAAAGGAAGCATCAAGGGGTTGGTGGTCATGGGTGAAAACCCGATGGTTAGCGACCCGGATATACAGCACGTGGAGCATGCTCTCAAGTCCGCCGAATTCATGATGGTCATCGATATCTTTCCGACACCGACGACAAAGCTGGCCCACGTCGTGCTGCCCGGAGCCTGCTTTGCCGAAAAGGACGGAACATTTACCAATTCAGAACGAAGGGTCCAGCGTGTTCGCAAAGCCATCGATCCCGTCGGAGAAGCCAAAGCCGATTGGGAAATCCTCCAGGATATTTCCAATCGCCTGGGGTACCCCATGAATTTCAAAACGGCGGAAGATGTCTTTACGGAAATGGCTCGGGTAACTCCTTCCTATGCCGGTATCAGCTATCCGCGGCTGGAAGGGAAGGGGCTCTGCTGGCCCTGCCCGACCGCCGACCATCCGGGAACCGCTTATCTCCACAAGGACAAGTTCAGCCGGGGGCTGGGTCTCTTCCACGCCATCGACTACCGTCCCCCGGCGGAAGAGCCCGACCAGGAATATCCCTTCTGGCTGACCACGGGCCGGTCTTACGTGCACTACCACACCGGCACCATGACGCGAGTCTCTCAGCATCTGGCTCAGGAAATGCCCGAAGCCGTCATGGAGATCCATCCCGAAGACGCTCAGCGGTTGCAGCTTCAGGATGGTGACAAGGTCCGGATCACCAGCCGCCGTGGAAGCATCACCTCGAAGGTGCAACTGAAGGAGAGCGTGGGGAAGGGCCTGGTTTTCATGCCGTTTCATTTTGCCGAAAGCGCGGCGAACGTGCTTACGAGCGCGGCCCTGGATCCCATTGCAAAAATTCCGGAATATAAGGTGTGTGTGGTGAAGCTGGAGAAGGCGGCCTAAGAGCTCTTTGATGCTTTGTAGATGGTGCCGGAGTCATATCATGGACTTGTCCGTTAATGATCTCGCAGCGAAAATCATGCGGAACCCCCTGGTAATCCTCATAGGTGTATGACGTCCGGTTCATTCCAGGGTAGGTGGCCATCTTCATATACTCCTCGGGCTGTGTGCCTGTTGCGGGTCGAGTAGTCTTCTTCGCAGCTTCGCGCCTTCGCACGAGCTCCGGATGAGAGGCTCGCCCCGGAGAATCAGGAGCCTCGGCGTATGGCGTTGCGGGCCAGCTCGTCGCACCGCTCGTTTTCCGGGTGCCCATCGTGGCCTTTGACCCATTTCCATTCGATTTGATGCTTCCGGACTACTTCATCGAGAACTTCCCAAAGGTCTTTGTTCTTGACCGGTTCTTTAGAGGCCGTCTTCCAGCCGTTCTTTTTCCACTTTTGAATCCAACTGGTGATACCGTCCTTCAAGTAGCGGGAATCGGTATAGAGAGTCACCAGGCATGGCTCTTTGAGACCTCGCAGGGCTTCCACGACGGCGGTAAGCTCCATTCGATTGTTCGTAGTTTCCGGAGCGTAGCCGGATAGCTCTTTTTGAGTCTTTTTATGCCTCAAGATGGCTCCCCATCCTCCCGGTCCGGGATTGCCGGAGCAGGCGCCATCAGTGAAGATCTCGACTTGTTTCTTCGCGGTAGTCTCCATCAAGCTGCTCATGAACCTCCATTGAATGATTGAACAATGCCCGCAGAGCAGGGCAGGGGGGGCGCGATTCCCGCGCTCCACCGGAATCTTGCTTTGATTTTTCACTGTAACATGTACCGAAATCAGGAAAAAGGCGAAAGCTGCTTGCGGATGAAGCGCTCGATCTCCGTCGAGGTAGGTTTACCAATCACTTTGGCCAGGTTTTCCATGGAAATCTCGGCTCTGGCCATGGCATGATGTCCGCCGGCACATCCGATGGCTCCGAAAGCCCGGCGGACGATCTTTCCCGCGTCCTTTCGGTAGCCGTCGTTGCGGATTATGATGATGAGGCTGTTCTCATAAATCCCCGAGATGATGCTCCAGGAAATATCGTGGATCTTGAGATAGAATTCGGCGATTTCGACAAGAATATCCGCAGTGGGCACTTCGTCCAAATGGGCAAAGATGCGGTCCTTGATGACGTGCTTTCGCTCGACGGCCTTGTGGAAATATTTGAGATCCCGCAGCGAAAGGTCGGATATTTCTATTTTTCGCAGGATGTTATGCTGAGCCAAGGGGAAAAGGTATCGAAATGCCTCGATATCTTCCACAATCGTATGGCGCTCGAAATTGCGCGTGTCCGTCTTGATGCCATAGAGGAGGGTGGTGGCAAGTGTCTGGGACGGTTTGATCTTGGCGAGCTTCAGGTACTCGGTGAGTATCGTCGAGGTTGCACCGTATTCGGTGCGGATATCGATAAAGGGAGCTTCCACCGGGTCGCTCACGGGATGATGATCGATGACCAGCGAGTACGTGAACCGTTTGAAGAAATCATTATGGCTCGGCTGTCCGTCGACGACGAGGTACTTGTCGTAGGACTCGAGATGGTCTTTCTTCAGAAGCACGAGGGGGAGCTTCAGGAGCCTTACCATTGTGAGGTTGTTCAAACGCCGGATGGGGCGGATCATTCCAACGGTGGTGCACTGAACCTTATGCCAGAGGAGCCGTTTTAGGGCGAGGGCGGAGCCGATGGCATCCGGGTCGGGGTCGATGGTAATGAGGACATGGTCCTTGGAGCTGAACCGGGAATAGAGCTCTTCCAGGGCTTCCTTGCGTAAACGCCGCTTTGAATAGGTTTTATGGTCAGAGGAGCCAGACAGCATTTTCATGTTTATGGATTGACAAGGAAGCTGGAGAGATCTTTAATCATAAAAAAAAGGTGGTTGGAAGCCACCCTGTTTTTTTCGGTGGAGCGGGAAACGGGATTTGAACCCGCGACTTCAACCTTGGCAAGGTTGCACTCTACCGCTGAGTTATTCCCGCTCACTTTCGAAGTGGATATTTACTGGAAGAGGGGTTGAATGTCAAGCAGAAAAAAAGCGATTTTTAGCGAGCGTGCGGTTTTGGGGGCCGTAACGTCTGATAATGTATATTATGTAAACTAGAATGTGGGGGTGTCGGGTGTCGGGTTTTGGGTGTTATGGGACTAATGGGACTTAAAGGACGTAAAAGACTAAATAACTTTTAAGTCCCATTAGTCCCATTAGTCCCATTAGTCCCATAACACCCAAAGGCTAAAGAACTTAAGGGAGGATGTATGCTTATGACCTCAGCCAGCAAGGATTCAGACACTGTAACGGGGATCTTTTACCACCCCAGCTTCAGCCGGCGCAGCTATCTCACTCAAGGGGGCCGCTTGCAGGATTTCCCAGGGGCTATAGAATCGCTCCTGCATGATCCCCGATATCGCCTCTATGAAGCTCCACCCATCTCAGAAGAACTGATTTTGAAAGTTCATTCCCCTGAGCTCCTCCGCGGAGTCAAAGAAGACCAGCTCTGCTCGACCGCATGGCACTCCGTCGGCGGCGTGGTCCTTGCCGCGGAAAAGATCCTCCGGGGAGAAATCCGCAACGCCTTTGCTTTCATCGGTGCCGGTGGTCATCATTCAGGGCGGGATTTCTTCGGAGGCTATTGTTGCTTCAATGATGTTGTCATTGCCATACACGTCCTTCGAGAGCTCTACGGCGTGCGACGCATCGCCATTCTCGATACCGATGCTCATCACGGCGACGGTACACGGATTCTCGTTCGAGACGATCCGGACGTGCTTCATGTTTGTGTCTGCTCCAGCGGCTATGAATCACCGGACGGCACCAAAGTGGATATTCCCGCTCCAACGCGCCCCTGGTTTGCCTCGGAATCGCGCCCAGTCGGCGAATGTGACAGGATCTATGCCCAAGCCGCCATCACGGCTTTCGAGCCCCGAGCGCGAGCCTTCAGACCCGAGTTTATCTTCTGGTACTTTGGCTTTGACACTCATCAGGGAGACTATGGGGATATGGGTCTCACGGTCGAAGCCTACTTGCAGATTGACAAAATGGTGAAAAGCCTGGCAAAAGAAGTCTGCAATGGCCGCTTGGAAGTGGTGTTGGGCGGAGGGTCCCGAAGTGATATCGCCAGGAGCGTCATTCCACCTGTTATCAAGATCTTGGGAGATGACGAACGGGCGTCGGGATAGAGAAGATATGCAAAAATGTCGAACAGGTTCGGAGGTTTGAGAGAATATGGCAAAGCATTCCTGGGTGGAGGAATTTCCGGGAGCGGTTACGGTTTGCGATTCAGAGGGCGTTGTTCTGGAGATGAACGAGAGCGCGGTGCGAATGTTTGAGCACTCAGGCGGTGAGAAGTTGATCGGCACCAATATCCTCGCCTGCCATCCCGAACCGGCACGCTCCAAGGTCAAGGCTCTCCTGGAAAACGGCCGGAGCAACGTGTATACCATCAAGAAAAAGGGTGTAAAAAAGCTCATCTACCAGTCCCCGTGGTACAGAGAAGGACAATACGGGGGTTTTGTCGAGATCTCCTTCGAGATCCCCGACGAGATGCCTCACTTCGATCGGGATAAAGCGCAGGATTGAGGAGTGCTCGTGTGAGTGCCAAATACATGCCCAAAACACTGGCGAAGACCATCAGCTATATTGCCTGCCATGCTCCTGGTGAGTACGGGCTTTTCTGGGACCAAAACGGTACGATGCCCTGGAAGGAGTTTTACTGGGCCTTGCAGGAGGACCCTTCTCTCCGGTTCGTTCGTGAAGCCCATATGCGCGAGCTGGTTTTTCTGGGGCTGGAAACCCCGGTAGTGCTGGAGGGAAATGTTCTGCGTTTGCAAAGTGACGTTCCCATCCCCGAGTATCCGCTCGTGGATGACCCTCCGGAGCGTCTATACCATGCCTGCCGCCGCAAACAGTACCTTGTCGTCCTGCAGTACGGGATTTCGGCTTCGAGCCGTCCTTTTGTGCCTCTGGCGTCCGAAAAGGAACTGGCACTCCGGATGGGCAGAAGGCGGGATACGGATCCGATTTTGATCGAGGTACAGGCAAGAAAGGCATCCGCAAGGCGTATTCTTTTTCGCGGGGCGGGCCCCGATCTCTACCTGGTGGAATCCGTTCCCGTCGAGTATCTCCTGTTTCCACCCGTCCGCGAGGAAGAGCTCCTGAGGCTTACAGCCAACAAGAAAAAGGAAAAGGCCTCGTCCAGGCCCGAGGTACCGGGGGCACCCGGATCGTTTCTCATGGATGTTCACCATTTTCAAGAAGCTTCTCCCGACAAGGCCGCCGCGGGCAAGGGAGGAAAGAAAGGTGAAAGAGGCCCTCAGTGGAAGAGAAGTGCCAGGAAAGAGCGTCATAAGAGAAACGTCTGAGGATGCTACCGGCATAAGACGGGACAGGCCTAAGGCGGAGCTTGTGTGTTCACCGCGGAGGCGCAGAGGACGCAAAGAAAGCGCAGAGAGACTTTAGAGATTTCCAAGAGCTTTTCTCTGCGTTTCCTCTGTGTCCTCTGCGCCTCCGCGGTGAAGAAAGCTCAGCCGCTATCCGCTCAGAGTATATTGAATCGATAGGTTGTTGTTGGTGGCCTCTGAGGACTTAGCCTCCGTCTCGACTATCCTTCTTTTCATCAACAAGTTCCGAGCCGTAGCTCTTTACCCCTTTTCAGCATCCGCACAGTCGTGGTAAACATAAGAGGATTCCTGTAGTTGACAATCAATGATTCTTCGAAATGAAAGCGAGCTTACATGGACAGGCCCCGATTGCGCATCCTTCTTATCGAGGACGATGAAGATGACTACATTCTGGTTCAGGAGCTCTTCCTGGAGGTTAACTCATCCGTGAGGTTCAATCTGGATTGGGTTACAAGCTACAATGAGGCTCTAGAAGAGATCTCCTTGAACCGCCACGACGTCTATCTTCTGGACTATCGCCTTGGCAGCCGGAATGGGATGGATCTTTTGCGGGAAATGATCGAGTGCGGCTGTACAGCCCCAATCATTTTGCTGACCGGCCAGGGCGATTACGAAGTCGATATCGAGGCCATGAAAGCAGGTGCGGCGGATTACCTGGTGAAAGGACAGATCAACTCTCATCTCCTCGAGCGCTCCATCCGGTACGCCATTGAGCGTAAACGGTCGGAGAAGGCTCTGCGCGAGTCCGAAAAGCAGTTGAAGTTTCTCTCTTCGCAGCTCCTGACGACGCAGGAAGAAGAAAGAAAGCGTATCGCCCGCGAGCTTCATGACAGCATTGGCTCATCCTTGAGCGCCATCAAGTTCAGTCTCGAAAATACTCTCGAATTGATGGAAAGAGGAGTGGCCACGCCCGAGTCCATTAAAGTTCCCATCTCCATCACCCAGCATGCCATCGAAGAATCCCGAAGGATCATGACCGATCTACGTCCGTCCATACTCGACGACTTGGGTATCGTGACCACGATTGGATGGTTTTGCAGGCAGTTTCAGTCGATTTACTCCAGAGTTCATATCGAAAAAGTAATAGGTGTGGGAGAAGAGGAAATACCGGAGGATCTAAAAATCGTCATCTTCAGGGTCATTCAGGAAGCTTTCCACAATATCGCCAAATACAGCAAAGCCGAGCTGGTCAGTCTCTCCCTGATCAAGCATGAAAGCCAGCTCCAGTTGACAATTGAAGATAACGGCACCGGTTTTGCCGTGGATCTCGTTCCAACAGGAGACAAGTGCAAGGGAGGCCTTGGGCTCACCAGCATGAAGGAGCGAACCGAGCTTTCGGGAGGCTGTTTCTGTTTGGAATCTACCGTGGGAGAAGGAACTGTCATCCGTGCCGTCTGGAGGTGCGAATGATCGGCTAGCCGTCGTTTCTCAGGATCTCCTCTGAAAGTGAGCCTTGCACCCTTCCCTGCCTGAGCATCTCGCCCCAGGCCTCGTCCGTGAGACGCCGGTCCAGTGGCTGCTTGAACTGATAGCAGTTGAAGCGTGCCCCTCGCAGCTCTTCACGCAGGACAACAATCGGATTGCCGACGGCTTCCTCCACTACCATCTTGCTGTTGGGCTCGGTGTGAACGTCCACGACAATCGCATGATCCTGAGCGTCGAGCAGCCCTGAAAGCAGGCGATCAAGAGAATTCAGATAATCGACTTCCGTTTTTTCCAGGCTTGCGCTCTGCTGCTTCCGGGCAATGGAGCCCAGGCGCTTCATCGCATCAGTGAAGGTAGAGATCCGTTTCATAAATCCATTCCCGGCAAAGACTTCAACGGAAGCCGTCCCCTCCCCTTTTTCCTCGTATTTCCCCAGTTCCCCTGAGATTTGACTCAGATTTGCAGCCAGGGCATCATAGACATCCGGCACCGGTTCAAGGAAAGCCTTCTCTCTATCGGAGCGCGGTGCCAGCGACCTGGCAACCATTGTGTAGGTCTGCTTGGCGTAGAGCACATTCGAGTGCTTTCCCCGTATCCACAGTCCCAGTGCGCCGTTGAGTCCATAGGCGGCGCTATCCTTCTTGATGAGTGCACGCATGGCTCTGAGATTCATTTCCGGGATGGAGGAAGGTTTTGCTGCTGACGCCAGGAGTCGGTTTGCGGCCGTCCTGGATTGTTTGTCATAGTTATCGTAGGCGCTGTCTCCGCGGCTGAGGAGCATTTTCGCGGCCTTTTCGAAGCCGAGCCCCGACATGATATCGAGTATCGTTGGAAACGTCCTTACCTTCCTGCCGTTGATGACTCCCAGGGTGAAAGGAGTGTCTTTCCCCTTCCTCCGGTAAGCGCCGACACGAGTATAGGTCAGGTCCTGGAAGACCTCCGCATCGGGAGTGTGCCTTTGTCCCACGAGCTTGATACCGGCAGCGGCTTCTTGAATGCTCACCCCGGCCTCGAGCTTGCCCACGTCTACCGGAATGGCCACGATACGGGGAAGACGGCCGGTATCTTTCATCCTGGCAAGAATTTTCATGCGTGCCTCCCGCCCGGTAAGGCTGCCGGCAGCGCTCAAACATTCTTCGAGAGTGAAATCATCGCTCTTGCCTGAAAGAAAGCTCAAAAGCCCGTCGATCGTCCGATAGAAGCCCGCAAGCTGCTGATCTCCCATGATGGTCCCGCCAAGCAGGAGGGCCACCGCCATGTGCTCGTCGGCCACCGCCGCCGTTACATCCGTAGCCTGGCTCTCTTTCAGGAAAAATCCCATTCTTCCCGCGTACATCATGCTCTTGAAGTATCGCTTGAGGGGCTCTGATTCCGAGTATTTTCCTCTTGGCACATATTGGGAAAAATCTTCTTTTATTTCAAGAACCGAGGAGCTCGCGATTCCCGCATGCTGATCGATGAGCTTGAGCTCCGCCTCCACCCTGCCCGCCTCTCCCTCCTGCAAAGGAAGCGGCATTTCGGGCTCCAGAAGTCCGGTAAGCACCGACGCGTACGAGAGAGCCATGGAACGGCCGGGTGTGTCCCGGTTGGTTGTCTGAAGCCTTTGCAGTAGACCGTGAGTCAGTTTGGTGAAGGTCGGATAGAGCACCTGTTTTTCGATGGAAGTGAGGAGATCGTTCAAGAGAAGACTATATGCCGTGAGGACGAAGTCAGTGGTAATGAAGTTACCCACTCCATCTTTTCTGTTTTCGTCATACAACTTGAACATGCTGTCGGACTGGTATGTTCCGGCGGCGGGAACCGTTGCGCAGAAGCCCATCCGCACAGCGCCCAATATCACTATCAGGCACGCCCACAGTGGTTTTTTCATCATCACCATCTCCCCGTATCGGTTCTCTTCACCGCAGAGGCGCAGAGGACACAGAGGAAACGCAGAGAAAAGCTCTTGGAAATCTCTAAAGTTTCTCTGCGCTTTCTTTGCGCCCTCTGCGCCTCTGCGGTGAACACACAAGCTCCGCCTCAGGCATGTCCCGTTTTATGCCGGTAGCCCGGGCTTGCTACGTATATAGTCCGATTTTTTCAGGGAGAAAAGACATTTCGATAAGAAGCGCAGCCCACCTGCAGCCCATGTTCAGCCCCTTTCACCGTCCCCATAACGAGCGTGAATAGTCATCATATTTCACAAAGTTATCTGCTTGACACCCGAAGTCTCCCTTCTTACGCTTTAAAGTATAAGCGGTTGACAGCAGTGCTTTTCTGCTCAATAGCGGGAAGCTCTTTCCAATATTTTGATGAGACTTGACCAAAACACCGATGAAGCGAGGATGGAATCATGAAAGCGATTCGAATTAATGAATTTGGTGGGCCTGAGGTCATGCGGATAGAAGTGATGCCGGACCTTCAAGCAGGGCCGGGACAGGTGGTGGTGCGGCTGAAGGCCATAGGGGTCAACCCCGTGGATACTTATATCCGGGCTGGATCGTATCCCGGATTCCAGGCCCCTCTCACTCCGGGGCTGGATGGAGCAGGCATCGTGGAAGCCATCGGGGATGGGGTCACCCGCGTGAGGCCCGGAGATCGAGTCTACACGGGAGGGACGTTGAGCGGGACGTACGCGGAACAGACGCTCTGCACGGAGTCCCAGGTTCATCCCCTGCCTGAGCTGGTGTCCTTCGCCGAGGGCGCCTGCATGGGAGTGCCTTATGCCACGGCGTACCGGGCGCTTTTTCAACTGGCCCTTGCCAGGGGCGGAGAAACGGTGCTGGTGCATGGCGCAACGGGAGGAGTCGGAAACGCGGCGGTTCAATTGGCCCGTGCAGCGGGAATGAAAGTATTGGGCACGGGCGGTACGGACAGAGGCCGGAAGCTGGCGATGGAATCGGGTGCTCATCGCATGTTCAATCATCAGGCGCCGGGTTATCTGGAAGAGATCATGAGCCTGACCGGCGGAAATGGCGTCGATGTCATCCTGGAGATGCTCTCCAACGTCAATTTGGGAAAGGATTTGAAAATTATGGCCCGAAACGGCCGTGTGGTGGTGATAGGCTGTCGAGGCACCGTCGAGCTAGATCCTCGCGATGCCATGATAAACGATATCACCATCCTGGGCATGTCGCTTTTCAATACGCCCGAAAGAGAGCTGACCGCCATTCATGCCGGGCTGGTAGCCGGCCTGGAAAAAGGCATCCTGCGGCCTTTCATCGGACGGGAGATGCCTCTTGGCGACGCTCCTCAGAGCCATATCGCCATCATGGAATCGGGGGCCTACGGCAAGATCATTTTGATTCCGTAGGATCCCCAAACGTCATTAGAGAGAAGGGCTCTTCACGGCCAGAGCAGCTTCGTGGAGAGCTTCCGAAAAGGTCGGGTGGCCATGGACCGTTCGGGCTATGTCTTCCGACGTGGCGCCGAATTCCATGGCCAGGGCTCCTTCGGCAACGAGGTCCGAGGCTCGCGGGCCAATGACGTGGGCTCCGAGGATACGGTCCGTTCGGGCATGGGCTATGATCTTGACGAAGCCCTCGGTTTCCCCCATGCACTTGGCCCGCCCCGCCCCGGAAAAAGGATAGACTCCGACGGAATAGCGAATGCCGCGCTCCTTCACCTGTTCTTCGGTGAGGCCCACCGTCCCCACTTCAGGAGAAGTGTACACGGCAGCCGGAATGGCGTCATAGTTGACTTCACCCGGCAGCCCGGCCATGCATTCGACGGCGGCGATGCCTTCGGCGGAAGCCTTGTGAGCGAGCGCCGGCCCCGGCACAAGATCGCCGATGGCATAGATCGTCGGAATGTTGGTTCGGTAGTGCGTATCGATGAGAACATGCCCGGTTCGCCGATCCAGGCTCACTCCAACCTCCTCGAGACCGAGCCCCCCTGTGCGGGGCCGGCGCCCGACGGCAACCAGAAGCCGGTCACAAAGCAGCTCTTCACTCCGGCCTCCCGATTCAATTACTACCTTGACTCCCTCCGACGAGACTTCCGCGCCCGTCACCCGCGTTTGCAAGTGGAAGGCCATGCCTTGCCTGGTCAATATCCGCTGCAGGGTGCGGGCGACCTGACCGTCGAGTACGGTGGCGATTTTCGGCATCATTTCGATCACCGTAACGCGGGCCCCAAGCCTCTGCCATAATGACCCCAGCTCGAGCCCGATATACCCGCCACCGACGATCCCCAGATGCTTTGGAACCCTATCGAAGGTCAGTGCTTCCGTCGAGCTGACAATGCGGACCCCATCGAAGGGAAGTGCCGGAACGGCAATGGGCTCACTTCCCGTTGCCAGCAGGATCGTTTTGGTGCGCAAAGTCACGCGCTCTTCTCCGGAGCGAGCCCCCTCCACCTCGGATCGATCTCCGGCGCCTTCGGTTACAACAACGGTATCTTCTCCTTCCACCCGGGCCGTTCCATGGAAAAGCGTGATTCCGTTTCCTTTCAGGAGCTTGCCGATATTATCGCCCAGGTCTTTCACCACCCGGTCTTTTCTTGCCATCATGGCGGGCAGATCCAGCTCTATGTCGCCCGTCCGAATGCCGTGCTCGGCGAGGCGCTCTCGGGCAAGGTGGTAATATTCGCTGGAATCGAGCAGGGCCTTGCTCGGAATGCACCCGACATTCAGACAGACTCCACCCAGCCGTGAATACCTTTCGACACAGGCGACCTTGAAACCGAGCTGGGCAGCACGCACGCAAGCTACATAACCGCCCGGGCCCGATCCAATGACAACGAGATCAAATTTTTCCTGCCCTGTCATATTCCGCTTCTCCGTCCTGGTATTCTGTCGGTGTTCAAGATTCAAAAGATCTACCCTGCCGGCTAAATCTCGATCATCATCCGTTCCGGATTTTCGATGCATTCCTTGATGCGCTTGAGAAAGGTAACGGCCTCACGGCCGTCCACAATGCGGTGATCGTAGCTCAAGGCAACGTACATCATTGGACGGATAGCCACTTGGCCATCGATGGCCACGGGACGATCTTCGATCTTGTGCATGCCCAGAATACCGCTCTGGGGAGTATTCAGAATGGGAGTGCTCAGCAGGGAGCCATAAATGCCGCCGTTGCTCACCGTGAATGTACCGCCTTCCAGATCGGAAATCTCGAGCCGGTTCTCGCGGATTTTCACGACATAGTCGGCAATGGCTCGCTCGAGCCCGGCAAAGCTAAGCTGATCCGCGTTACGGATGACGGGAGCCACCAGCCCCCGCTCGGCACCGATAGCTACACAGACATGGTAGTAGTGGTGGTAAACAATGTCCTTATCCTCAATAGAGGCGTTCACTTCGGGGATTTCCTTCAACGCGGCGACGGAAGCCTTGATGAAAAAAGACATCATGCCCAGGGGTATTCCGTATTTTTCGTGAAATGCTTCCTTGAAGCGCGCCCTGATGGCCTGCACGCGGCTCATGTCGATCTCGTTGAAGGTTGTCAGCATTGCCGTGTTTTGCCTTGCGTAGAGAAGGCGCTCCGCTATCCGCTGCCGAATGCGGCTCATGGGCTTTCGGGTGACGGCTTCCTCGGACCTGATACGATCAGGCGCGGGTGGTGCCTCAGTGGCCTTGGAAGCTGGTGCTTGCGCAACCGAGACGGCTTTCGGCGCTGTAGCCGACTCTTCCAGATAAAGGAGCACGTCCCCACGGGTGATACGCCCTCCGGGACCGGTTCCGGTGATTTTTGAAGCGTCGAGCTTCTTCTCGGCAATCAGGCGACGAACCGAAGGGGAAAGGTCTGTCTGAAGCGACGCGTCCTCAGCACTCTCACTTCCTCCAGTCTCATGAGTCTCATGAGTATTATAGGTCTTATGGGTCTCATAAGTCTTATAAGTCTCTTCGAGCCTCTCCATCCTTGGCGCCTCCGTTGCGGCCTTCTTTTCTTCCCTTGCTGAAACGGGTATTTCCAGGCCTGCAGCCGCGGCATCGGAATCAAGGGTACCAACCACGGTGCCTATAGCGATGGTCGCCCCTTCGGGTACCACTATCTTCAGAATCCCATCAGCTTCGGCAGCCACCTCGAGTGTGACTTTATCGGTTTCGATGAGGAACAAAATGTCATCTTTCTTGACCATATCGCCGTCCCGTCTATACCACTGGGCCAGCACCGCCTCCTGAACCGATTCTCCGACTTCAGGTACCTTGATGTCGATCTTCATGATTGCTCCTGGCTTCATGCTTGCGAATTTCGGTGAATCAATTCACCGATTCACCCATTCACCGATAAATTTCCCAGTGCCCGATCCACGAGTGCGGCCTGTTCAGCTTTAAAGACTTCGGAATAGCCGGTTGTTGGGCTGGCGGCCGGCGGGCGGCCGACGTAACCGATTTCCTTTCCAATAAGAGCTTCCAGACGTGGCCGAACGAAGCTCCAGCCCCCCATGTTTTCCGGCTCTTCCTGCACCCAAAGCCATTGGCCGGCACTTGAATACCTGGAGAGGACCTCTTTAAGCAATGCTTCAGGAAAAGGATAAAACTGCTCCAAACGCAGGAGGGCAACCTTCAAACCCTCCACGCTTTGGCGACGCTCCAAAAGATCATAGTAAACCTTGCCGCTGCAAAGGAGGACGTGCGTTGGTGACTCGATGAGCGCAACGTCGTCCAGTACTTCGTGGAACCGGGTGCCTGCCGCCAGTTCCTCCAGCTTCGAAACGGCCATGGGATGCCGAAGAAGACTCTTGGGGGTCATGGCGATCAGGGGTTTTCGAAGCTTTCCCTGGAGCTGTCGGCGGAGCATGTGGAAATACTGGGCCGGCGTGGTGGGATTGCAGACGCGCATGTTGTCTTCGGCGCACAACTGCAGAAAACGCTCGAGGCGGGCGCTGGAATGTTCGGCCCCCTGCCCTTCGAAGCCATGAGGCAGCAGGAGGACGATACCGCTCAAGCGCCGCCATTTGGATTCGGCGCTGGATATGAACTGGTCGATAACGACCTGAGCGTTGTTTGCAAAATCGCCGAACTGAGCTTCCCACAGGACAAGGGATCGAGGATCGGCCAGGGAGTATCCGTATTCGAAGCCGAGTACCGCGTTTTCGGAAAGTGCGCTGTCGTAGACGAGAAAGGGTGCCTGGCTTGAGTCGAGATGACAAAGTGGCGTGTAGTGCTCGCCCCTCTTCGGGTCTACGAGAACGCTGTGCCTTTGGCTGAACGTGCCGCGACGCGTATCCTGGCCGCTCAGACGCACCGGAAATCCCTCGGTAAGTGTCGAGGCAAAAGCCAAGGCCTCGGCAGTTGCCCAATCCAGCCCCTCGCCTCTTTCGATCGTCTCCACTCGCCGCTTTAAGATGCGCTCCAGCTTATGATGCACCTCAAACCCGTCGGGAAAAACATGCATCCTTTGGCCGAGAGAAAGAAGCTTTTCCCGAGGGGCTCCCGTCACCACGGATTCATGGGTATAGCTCCCGCCAAAGCCATTCCAGGTTTCGTAAAAAGGAGCTTGCGGTGGAGCGCACGTCTTTGCGTGGGCCGCTCGATGGGCCGTCTCCAGGCACTGTTGAATTCCCGATTTCATAAGATCGAGCTCATCTTTTGTAATCACCCCTTCTCCGAGCAGCTCTTCACCGTATATCCGGTAAACGGGAGGCCGCTCCCGGATGCGGTCATACATCCCCGGCTGGGTGTAGTAAGGCTCGTCCCCTTCATTGTGGCCATAGCGGCGATAGCATACGACGTCGATCACCACGTCCTTGGAAAATTCGCGCCGATAGTCGAAGGCAAGCTGCATGACGTGCGCGGCGGCTTCCGGACTTTCTCCGTGAACGTGAAAGACGGGAATCATGAGCATTTTGGCGACGTCCGTCGAATAGCGCGTGGAGCGTGCGTCTTCGGGAAGGGTGGTGAAGCCGATCTGGTTGTTGATCACGATGTGGATCGTGCCTCCGGTACGATACCCTTCCAACTGCGAAAGGTTCAGCGTCTCGAAGACCACGCCCTGCCCCGCAAAGGCGGCATCGCCGTGGATGAGGAGCGGCAGCACGGTCTTGTCCCCCCCCTCCCCTGCCCGGTCCTGCCGGGCACGGGCGATCCCTTCCACCACGGCATCGACGGCTTCCAGGTGGCTGGGATTGGTGGCGAGCAATATCCGAAGGGGCTTCCCGGCGGCAGTCAGGACGTCTGACATGTATCCCCTGTGGTACTTCACGTCCCCGCTGCCGACCAGGGATTCCGCGTCATAGTTTTCTTCGAACTCACAAAAGACCGCCTCGTAGAGCTTTTCGAGAATATTCACCTGAACGTTCAGACGGCCCCGGTGTGCCATCCCCAGAACGATCTCCCGGCACCCCTGCTCCGAGGCATGCTGAACGAGGACGTCCAGCATTGCGACCACTATTTCGGCTCCCTCGATGGAAAACCGCTTCTGGCCGAGGTAGCGCGAATGGAGAAACTGCTCGAAGAGCGTGGCCTGGCAGAGCTTGTTCAACGCTCTGACCTTCGCCTCCCGTCCCATAGCCGGCCGGTTCCGGCTGGGCTCCATCCGCTCCTGCAGCCAGTGCCGCTCGGCAGGGTCCTGGAGGTGCATGTACTCGACACCGATGGAGCGGCAGTATGTTTCCCGAAGAGTGCGAACGATCTCGCGCAGTGGTGTCTGTTCCGAATGGTGAAAGTGGGGCGTATAGAACTTCCGGTCCAGATCCTCCTCGGAGAGGTTGAAGGCGCTCAGATCGAGAAGTGGATGCCCGGTGGGGCAGGCGACGAGCGGGTCCAGGCAGGCCAGAAGATGCCCGAGATCCCGGTAGCGGTACACGAGCTCTTCCACGCGGGATTGACGCAGAATCTGGCTCTTGTCGCATATTCCCGCGATCTCGCCTTCGGGAGAGGTCCCCAGCTCGAATCCTTCGAAAAAGATCCGCCACTCCCGAGGCACCGAGCTGGGGTCCGATTTCCACATCCGGTACCGTGAATCGATGTAATCCGCGTTCAAGACCAACGAAAATTCCATGAGTGCAAGACCTTTCAAAGGATGTCACTTTTGCAGGAGCCCATGCAGGCTACCCACACAAGGCGGGACAGATAGTGGAAGCGGCATCCTGCCGCTTTCTCCGCCGAACTGGCTGCTCACGCAAAGAAGCGGCAGGATGCCGCTTCCACATTGGATAACAAATGTCCCGCCTTATGTGGATAGCCGCCCATGCACCGATGAGTCATGTCCATAGCAAACTATGCGAAAGTTAGCACTCGCTTCTGAAGCTTGTCAAGCCGCGCCGCCCCTTTTTGGAGCCAATGCCTCGATGTCGAAAATTGACGGAAGAGACGATGGGCTTTCTGACTTCACCGGGCTTCGAGTGAGAGCCGAGGCCCGCCTTTGTTGCTTTATCTGTGTTGCACCCTTTCATTTTTCGGTGTAAAAATTGCGTAAACTGAATTTCAGACCCAAGAAGACCCCCTGTCAAATCAAGGGCTGGAAGGGAAAAAATTGCACGGTTCCCACCAAGAAGGCAACCCTGCTTCCAAATGCAAGTTTGAAGAGCCGGCATCGATTTGGGGCTCATCAATCGTGAGAGCCCTGTGCGGAGCCGCGCTCATGACTCTTGTTCTGATTGGTTCCCCGGCCGTTGCCGCTTTGGCTCAATCGCCCGTCATTCTCACCGACGGGCGGGTGGAATATCCCCTGGGGCTTCACCTGGCCTATCTCGAAGACCCCTCCGGCGCCCTGACCATAGCCGACGTCGCTTCACCGGAATATGGCCGGCAATTTAAGCCCAGCTTCATGGAGACGCCCAATTTCGGGTATACGAAGTCCATTTACTGGCTTCGTTTTCAACTGGTCAATCAAGCTCGTCCGGCCACTCAGTGGCGCTTGAAAATGAGCTACACCTACGCAAGTGATATTCGCCTCTACCTGCCCATTGCCGACGAGGGAAGCTTCGAGGAAAAACGCTCCGGCAATCTGATCCCGATCCCTGAGCGGGAAATCCCCTGCTCGTCCTATGTATTCAAGCTGTCTTCAACTTCCGGGAGCCCGCGGTTTTTCTACATGCGCTTCGAAAATAAGGGCCTCATGATGCTGCCCCTGACGATCCTCTCCGAAGAAGTCCTTTTCCGGCAACAGGTGAGAAGGTCTCTTCTCAAAGGAGCCTTTTACGGAATATTGATCATCATGATGGCATACAACCTGGTGCTTCTGATCATTTTGCGCGAGAAAAGCTACGCCTTTCTCGTCCTTTTTCTCGGCTCGAATTTTCTCACGCAATCGCTGCAGGAGGGCTTTTTGCAGCCGTTCCTGCCTTTGGACCACACCTGGATGACCCAAAACGGCGTACTGGTCGCTTTCGGCCTGACGCGAATCAGCGATTTCTTCTTCATCTCGTCCTATCTCAATACACGCATATATACGCCTAAACTGCACCGGTGCATGGCTTTTCTCATGATTGTCAATGTGCCGTTGGTGATCCTGTGCTCTTTCCTTCCTCTAAGGATGATGGTAAAGCCCTCGTTCCTTTTGCTTCAGATCAGCATATTGGTCTATTTCGCCGTTGGTTTGGTGTTGAGCCTGAAACGGCACCGTCCAGCCTACTACTTTCTTTCCGCCTGGCTCTTCCTGCTGGCGGCCGGGAGTCTGATGTTCCTGTTGAGGGCGGGTCTTTTGAGATACCATGAGCTCATCGAGGCCAGTCCCCAGATTGGAATGGTGCCTGCCGTCGTGCTGCTCTCCCTGGGGCTGGCGGATCGAATCATTGTGTTCAGGAGGGAGAAAGAAGCCGCCAACCAGGATGCTCTCAATGCCGCGCTGGAAAAGGAAAGTCTCATGCTGCGCCAGAACATCCTGCTCGAGCGAGGGATCGCCGAGCGCACCGTCGAGCTGGTTCATGCCAAGGAGGCTGCCGAGGCCTCGAATCAGGCCAAGAGCGCTTTCGTCGCCAATATGAGCCACGAGGTCCGAACCCCGATGAACGCCGTCATCGGGCTGAGCTATCTCGCCCTTCAAAAGAGGCCCAATGCCGAGCAACGGGATTATCTCACCCACATCAACGCCTCCGCGCGCTCTCTTCTGCGAATCCTCGACGACATTCTGGATCTATCCCGGCTCGAATCGGGCAAGCTCGAGACCGAGCTCGTGGACTTCGAGCTCGACTCCGTCCTAAGGCCTTTGTCCAACCTCGCGGGGCTGAGAGCACAAGAAAAAGGGATCGGGTTTTCCATCACCGTCGGTGAAGACGTTCCCCGCGTCCTGCGGGGAGATCCGCTTCGGCTGAGGCAGATACTCATCAACCTGGTCAACAATGCCTTGAAGTTCACGGAATCGGGTGAAATCGCCGTTCGCGCTCAAAAAGAGGAGGAATGGGAAGGCAAGGTACGGCTCCGCTTTTCCGTACAGGACACCGGCATCGGCCTCGGCGATGAAGAAAGAGGCCGTATTTTCGAGCCCTTCACCCAGGCGGATGCTTCCACCACCCGCAAGTACGGGGGAAGTGGCCTGGGATTGACCATCTGTAAGCAACTGGTGGAAATGATGAACGGTGAGATCCATGTGGAGAGCCGACCGGGTGAGGGAAGCGTTTTCACGTTCACGGCGGAGCTCGAATCCGGAGATGATCGAGTAGCCCTCGTGACACCGACAGCCCGGATGACGGTCCAAGGATCGAGCTACGGCGCGTGGGAGCCGGCGGTAGACGCCGGAGATGAGCCAAAAGCACCTGACTGCCTGCATGGAGCAAGAATTCTTTTGGTTGAGGATAATGACATCAACCGCAGAATCTCCCGGGAGATCCTGGTGAATGCGGCATTTAACGTCGCGAGCGCTCAAGACGGCGAGGAAGCCCTGGAAGCGCTTCGGGAGCACGACTTTGCCCTGGTGCTCATGGATATTCAAATGCCGCGGATGGACGGGTATGAGGCGGCAAAGCGGATTCGCGCCATGGGGCTCGGCGTGCCCATCGTTGCCCTGACCGCGCGGGCCATGGCGGGGGAGCGGGCAAGGTGCCTGGAGGCCGGGATGAACGATCATCTCAGTAAACCCTTCGACCCGGAAGAGTTGGTCTCGACAGTGGTGAAGTGGATTGCACCGGACGTGGAGCGATCCGTGCCCGTAAGCCCGATTCCGCTGCCTTTTTTTTCGGAAGCGGGCTCGAGCCTGCCTGTGAGCCTGCCCGGAATCGATGTGAAACTGGGACTGGAAAGGGTCAATCGAAATCCGAGCCTCTACCGGGAGCTTTTGTCCCGGCTCCGGGCGCAGCACTCGGCCACGCTCCCGGAGATCCGGACACTCCTGGAAGCCGGCGACACAAAGACGGCTTCTCGAAGAGCACACAGCCTCAAAGGGGCTGCGGGGAACCTGGGAGCCGGGGAGCTTTTCGAGGCGGCGCGAGAGCTGGAGGATTCCCTGCAAAGAGGTGAAACCCGTGACGTGGAGCCTCTATTGGATCGGCTGCGGAAAGCTCTTAGAGAGGTATTTCATTCCATCCGGATCTTAAACGAAGCCATGCACACCGGGACGGAACAAGGGCGGGAGGCCGCTTCCGCCCACAGCCCCTCCGAGGTACGGCCCCTCCTCGAGCATCTCGGCGGCCTCCTTCGAGAGGGGAGCACCAATGCGGAAAGGACTTTCAAGATTCTGAAGGAGCACCTCAAGGGATTTCCCGTGGAAGAACAGATACATCGTATCGAGAGCCTCATCGCCGATTATGACTTCGATAATGCGCAAAGAGCGCTCGATGAGCTCAAGGACTTTTTGTCGATCCAGTTGGATGGGAAGGCGGAAGATGAAGGATAGCAGGGCAAGAATACTGATCGTGGATGATGAGAGCTCCAATATCGCGATCCTCTCGGATATCCTGAGCTCCGAGTTTGAAATGTTCGCGGCAAAAAGCGGGGAGGAAGCTCTTAGGAGGGCCTCATCGGAGAGTCCGCCCGACATCATTTTACTGGATGTGCGAATGCCCGGCATGGACGGCTACGAGGCGTGCGCAAGGCTCAGGGAGACCCCTGGGACGAGAGTCATTCCCATCATCTTCGTCACGGCGGTAAATGACGCGGAAAACGAAGCCATGGGTCTCGAGCTAGGGGCCGTCGACTACATCACGCGTCCCTTCAGCCCGGCCATCGTGAGGGCCAGGGTGAAAAATCACCTGGAGCTGTCGCGCGCCCGTCGTGAGTCCGAAGCACGGTATAAAATCCTCTTTGCCAACGCCACCGATGGAATCCTCATTCAAGACCTTTCGGGGTGCGCTCTCGAAGTCAATGAGGCCTTCTGCATGAACACGGGCTACAGCCGGGAGGAGATCCTCGGCATGACTACTCTCGACCTGGTCCTGGAATCCGACGCCGGGCTCCACGCGGAGCGCTTCGCCCGGGTGAAGCTCGAGGGTTACGGTCTTTTCGAAGTTTGCCATGTACGAAAGGACGGCACGGCCTTTCCCGTCGAGGTGAACATGAGGCTCATGGAGCTCGACGGCTGGCCGGCGACCTTGGCCGTATGCCGGGATATCACCGAGCGCAGGAAGGCCGAAGAAGAGCTCAAGCGCTACCGCGAGCGGTTGGAAGAGCTGGTGGCTCGGCGCACGGCGGAGCTGAGAGAAAAGGAAGAGACCGTGGCGCGGCTCGAGAGAAGCCTCACCAAGCGCCGCGGCTTCCATGGCCTGGTGGGAAGAAGCGAGGCGATGCAAGCCGTCTACTCGAGAATAGAGGACCTGGCCGACGTACCTTCTACAGTGCTCATCACGGGTGAAAGTGGAACGGGCAAGGATCTCGCGGCGGAGGCCCTGCACTACGGGGGAGCATACCGAGCCAAGCCTTTGGTCAAGGTGGTCTGCTCGGCTCTGCCTGAGAATCTCATCGAAAGTGAGCTCTTCGGTCATGTGAGCGGTGCATTCACCGGAGCCGTGAGAAACCGGGTGGGCCGGCTGGAGAAGGTTGGCGGAGGAACCCTCTTTCTTGACGAGATAGGCGATATTCCCCCGCTCTTCCAACTACGTCTGCTCGGAGTGCTTCAAGAAAAGAAGTTCGAGCGGATGGGTGACAGTACTCCTATTCGCATGGAGGCCCGCATTGTGGCGGCCACCCATCGCAATCTCTTAGAGATGGTGCAACGAGGTGAATTTCGAGAAGATCTCTACTATCGTCTCAAGGTAGTCGAGCTCCATTTGCCGCCTCTGAGGGAGCACAAGGAAGACATCCCCGTTCTTGTCAGTCATTTCCTTGCACTTCTCCGGGAAGAGCTGAAGAAGAATGTCACGGATGTTTCCTCGGATGTGCTCGGGACCTTCATGGCTCATTCCTGGCCCGGCAACGTCCGTGAGCTCGGGCACGTTCTGGAGCATGCTTGCGTGGTGTGCAAAGGCTCCGTCATCGGAGTGAGCGATCTACCGCGGGATCTCTCAACCTCGGCGGAGCGGCCAATCTCGGAAGAAACCGGTAATTCCGGCGAGGTCCGGACAATCCTGGAAGCGTTGCACAGGGCTAAATGGAACAAGACCCTGGCGGCTGGCCTTATGGGTGTAAGCCGCCGCACTTTTTACAGAAAGCTGGCCCAGATCCCCCCCGAGGATCTGGCGTAGAATTGTGTCATGGCACACTCCGTGCCAGGCATGGTGTGTGCCATGACACAATTCCCATACCTTTCCCTCCCTTGGGTAATCTCCGTTATTTGCCCTAATATCGATAGATTATAAAAACGAAGACATCCTCCATTGTCGGCATGATTGTTGCCTCATGGCTCGTTTGCATGATCAGCTCGTGCCATGAAGCAGCAAATTACAAGGAGGAGAAATGAAGAGAAAAAAGCTCTTTAGTCCGGTACTGTCCGCTGTTATGGTTTTGGGAATCTCGCTTGCAGCCATGGCGGGAGACATCGACTCCACGAGGGATCCCTCCCAGGGAAGCGGCCTGTACACGCTTCAAGAGTTGTATGATTATCTCATGCTCGGCACCATCCCTACCCCGCTCGATCAGCGGACGAGCTTCACGGAGCCCTCGTCGGGACCCGGCTCCACCATGAAGACCACCAATCAGATCCTCGACGGTGTGAAATCAGTATTCGATCAGTGCAGCCCCACGCCGGCACAGGTTCAAAGCGGCGTCCAATTCTTCAGCACGGACCCCGGCAATTGGGGGCTCAAAACGGGAGCTCTCGCGGGGCCTACCGGGAACGCCGCACTCGCCGACGTTCTGGCCGGCAAGACTTTCTCCAATGCCGGAGGTACAGGTCTCACCGGAACAATGCCCAATCGAGGAGCAGTGAACATTACACCGGGCACGGCGGCGCAGTCCATTGTCGAGGGCTATCACAATGGATCGGGTAATGTGCTGGGGGATGGAGATCTCGTTTCGGGTAACATCAAAAAAGATGTGGATATATTCGGAGTGGTTGGAAGCGTATTGCAGTCAACTGGAGATGCCGCGGCGGGAGAAGTGCTTTTCGGAAAGACCTTCTCCAATAGCACCACCACTGGAGTGGCCGGCACGATGGCTGATAACGGGGCTGTGACCATGATGCCGGGAGCTACCGATCAGGCCATAGCCGAGGGCTATCACAATGGATCGGGTAATGTGCTGGGGGATGGAGATCTCGTTTCGGGCAACGTCAAAAAGGATGTGGACATATTCGGAGTAGTTGGAACGGTATTGCAGTCAACGGGAAATGCCGCGGCGGGAGAGGTGCTCTCCGGAAAGACCTTCTCCAATAGCTCCGCGGCTGGAGTAGCCGGCACAATGGCTAACCGGGGGGCTGTGACCATGACGCCGGGAGCTACTGATCAGGCGATAGCGGCGGGCTATCACAATGGATCGGGTAAGGTGCTCGGGGATGCCGATCTCGTTTCGGGCAACGTCAAAAAGGATGTGGACATATTCGGAGTAGTTGGAACGGTATTGCAGTCAACGGGAAATGCCGTGGCGGGAGAGGTGCTCTCCGGAAAGACCTTCTCCAATAGCTCCGAGGCTGGAGTAGCCGGCACAATGGCTAACTGGGGGGCTGTGACGATCACACCCGGAGCAACTGATCAGACGATAGCGGCGGGATATCACAATGGATCGGGTAAGGTGCTCGGGGATGCCGATCTCGTTGCCTCCAATATCAAGCAAGGAGTGAATATCTCCGGGGTAGCCGGCTCTTTCACCCGGTTTCCCGCACCGATCTATCCGCGCACGAGCCGTTTTACGGATAATGCAAACGGCATGGTGACTGACAATATGACCGGATTGATCTGGCTGAAGAATGCCGACTGTTTTGGCTCCGTGGATTGGAGCACCGCGGTTTCGGATGCCAACGGTCTTGCAACGGGAGCATGTGGGCTTACCGATGGCTCGTCTGCCGGAGCCTGGCGCCTTCCCAATATCGAGGAGCTTAGGAGCCTGATCGATTATAGCCGGTACAATCCGGCTCTGCCATCCGGACATCCCTTTACGGGCGTCCAGTCGTACTACTACTGGTCGTCCCCTACGTGTGCGGGCTACTCGAGCTACGCGTGGGTCGTGCATTTCTACGACGGCGTCGTGAACGCCGGCTATAAGACGTTCACGTTCCACGTGTGGCCGGTTCGCTGAGGACAGTAGAGGATTTGGTGATTTGATACTTTGAGCCCTTTGACGGGGGGCAGCGGAAGTTTCTTGAAATTCAGCAGGTGTGGCACATGATCTTTTTTGGAAAGCCAATGAACCGTTACCAGGAGTTGAAAGGGAACGCCCCCAACTGCATTCCGCTCATGCAAGTCTGGGCTTTCATGCGGGCTATGGATGCGGATGTAAGGATTAATTCCACGCTAACGGGAGTCAGGCTGCAGGTGGCCGCTGAGATCGATGCCGCTGTCGTTTTGGTAGGTTTTCCCGTTTCCGGCCTCGACACTTACATTGGCCGCCTCGTGAGTGCGGAATGCCTGGTGGCGACGGCCATGCGGATCGAGAAGAAGGATCGCCGACTGGTTGGCTCATGGAAGTCCGAAATGGGATAGAGCGTAGGGGAGCAAGGGCGGAAAGAGATGTCGATCATGGTCCGTTATGAGCACCGGCACCAGGGCTTACCAGCAGGTGAGTGAGCAGGTTGTGGGTATTTGAAGGGTAATGGAAAAGCCACCACACGGAAAATGGAGGGGACGATGAAGAGGCTGATGTCGATGGAGCCATGGGTGATTCTGGGTGCTTTGGTTGTGTGTGCAATTGTGATATCCGGCTCCGAATGTGAAGCTGGGAGGAGCTATCCCGCACCGGTAGCTCAAACATTGCCGACACCACGTTTTGCGGATAATGGGAACGGCACGGTGACTGACAATCTGACCGGATTGATCTGGCTGAAGAATGCCAACTGTTTTTCTGCTGGACAGTGGAGCACCGCAGTTATGAATGCCGTCTTTCTTGCAACAGGAGCATGTGGGCTTACCGATGGATCGCAGGTGGGGGACTGGCGCTTGCCCGGCGTGGAGGAATTGGAAAGTCTGCTGGATTATACTTATTTTAACCCCTCTCTGTCTAACGCTGCACGCACCGGAAGATGGACTGAAGGCAACCCATTCACGGGCGTACAGTTGAACGGCTACTGGTCGTTGACTACGCTTGTGAGCTATCCCGGCTCTGCGTGGGTCGTGTATTTCACCGACGGCTACGTGAACGCGGATGATAAGATGAACACGTACTATGTGTGGCCGGTTCGCTGAGAACAATAGGGGATTTGGTCATTTGATGCTTTGAGCCCTTTGACGGAGATGCAGGGGGGTGTCCCCCTGTCGGTTTTGGCTTTCCGTTTTTTGGATCATCCGGTGATGGTCAAAGAGCCCGGGATTGGTGGACGAAAGACGACGGCGCGCGTGCCGTGTCCGGCGTGATCGGCCTTGAGCTCAAAAGAGTCGGGGCGGTAGATTCCGAGGACGAGCAAGACACCCTGTGACCGAATGGGGAGGGAGCGATATGAAGGCAATCACGCGGAACACCATTACTTGTATGAAGTTTTTTGTCCTGTTCCGGCTGACTCCGCGCCGAAGGCTTCCGTGGATATTTTTAAGCAAAGAACGTTGGGCTTCGATCCTGGCGGTATTGTGCCTTCTTGTGCCGGTGTGTCCGGCGTCGGCTTCTTCGGGCAACATCAGCGAGACCGAAAAGCTCGCCTGGTCGGAAAACGGGGGATGGGTCAACTTCAGGCCGGCTTATGGAGGCGTTACGGTCCTGGCAAACCATCTCTCCGGGTTCGCCTGGGGGGAAAACATCGGCTGGATCAAGCTGGGCTCGGACGCGGGCGGAGGCAATCCCTACTACGCCAACACCAATGCCACCAACTGGGGAGTCAACAACGACGGCGGCGGAAACCTCTCCGGGCACGCCTGGTCGGAGACGGCCGGCTGGATCAACTTCCATTCCACCCACAGCCAGGTGACCATCGACGCGGACGGCCTGTTCCACGGCTTCGCCTGGAACGAAAACCTGGGATGGATTCAGTTGAGCAACCCGGATGCGCCGGCCTTCGGGGTATGCATCGCGAGAAATCCCACAATGGCCGAGCTGGCATCATTCGGCGCCAAAAGCATTGCAAAAGGGGTTCTCCTGAAGTGGCAAACGGGATACGAGATCGACACCGCCGGCTTCGATCTTTTGCGGGCGGAAGCGGGTCACACGAAATATACCCGAATCACCAATCTGTTGATTCCCTGGAAAGGCGGACCGGCTCTCGGTGCAACTTACACGCATGCGGACCGGACTGCCGCCCTGGGAAAAACATACTTCTATAAACTGGAAGAAATCGACAACAGCGGCAAGAGCACTCTTTACGGCCCGGTTTCAGCCGTAGCGGGAGTGATCAGGCTCGTCTATCCGGAAAAAAGAGCCGTCGCCACCGCTAATCAATCAGTCGGGTTTCAATGGGAGAGCGAAGCCTTCAGCCGATTCCGCATCGAATTTTCGCGACGCTCCGATTTTAGATCGGAGACCGTCAGTCTCCCTCGATCCATGGTGAAAGAACATGGAGCGGCCCGGACACGATGGATCGACGACCGCCGGTACACTCCCACAGCCACGGAATGGGCTGAGATCATGAGGCTTGCTGGCAAGCACCGAATCGTTTACTGGCGCGTGGTTGGGAAGGTGAAATCAGGCGGCCTGTCGCCGTCCGTGGCCTGGGGAATCGAGGTTCAATGAGATAAGTGGCGTAGGCTACCCACATAAGGCGGGGACACCTGGATGGGGGGGGGGGGGGGGGTGGTG
>Ga0074199_1000769_pt1 | contig 40810 bp, 29 predicted proteins | sample EPASupsiteSAE347_FD_64528 | JGI IMG/M metagenome (GOLD analysis project Ga0074199, IMG submission 64528) | Bioremediated contaminated groundwater from EPA Superfund site, New Mexico - Sample SAE3-47 | ecosystem: Environmental > Aquatic > Deep subsurface > Groundwater > Contaminated ... | reverse complement strand
TTGGCGGAAATACCATCTTTTCTTTGAACCAGTACTCTTTTCTGAAGTGGCTAAAGATAAGGGACTTTCGTGTGCCCTCAAATACCGTGATCACGAGTCCATCAACTATCGAGAACGTGCTCACCGGTAGGGTAAATTCACATCGTACAGAGCTGGGATCGTGGCAGGAAGGCCCCAATTTTAACCTTCCCGCCACTGTTTCACGGGCAGAGCCAGCACACATCAGCACGGCAAAGTGAGGCTTTGTGAAAGGCATCAATGCCGCTTTTCACCCGCATCGTCTTGCATGCCGGTTGTGGTGTTCCCATATTCCGGTGGTGGCTCCATAATTTCGGGAAGGTAAATCGTGGGGCCTCTAAATCCCGTGCCGGGGTCACTGTCCTGCTTCCTGGCAGCCAAAACGTTATAAAAAATCTGCAAGGCCTTGAGCCGGCAGTTGTCGTTTTCACTTCGAAAGGCCAGCCGGGCAAGCTCCTTCCCTGCCGTAGTGCCCGAAAGCTTCCCCTCCTGCTCGAAGGCCTTCACAAGCTTCTGGACTTCCTTTTCCCCCAGATCTTTCCTTTTGGGTCTGCCGGAGCCTTCACGCTTGCCGCCCCAGCCGGGTGAACTCTTTGACATGGCTGCCCCCCTTTCAATGGTTGATGGTTTGGCGTTCATCTGATGCAAGCTGCAAGCTGAGCTCCATGGCCTCCGATCGTACCATGGGATCTCTGCTCTCAAGGGCAAGCTCCACGATTAATTCCGCGAAGCTCTTGCCGCATTCCGCCTCCTTTTGCTCAAGGGCTCGCTGAACGTCTCTGAGAATGTCCATAATGATAGACTCCTTTCGTTTTTTGGGGACGGTTTTCGTCCCGGTTGATAAGATTTTCATTTTCAAGATGTGAAAAAGTCGGGGCTGTCGGGTATCGGATACCCCGAGTCCGGAACCCCTCCCCCCGGAGGGGGTCCCTCTTGCTCTGGATAAAATATTATCCATAGACTCTGGCCCGTGCCCGTGCTGCGTTCTCAAGCACTCCCACATTGACGTCAATGTAGTCGTAAACCTTCGGTCGTTTGCCTGATGCTGGTCGCAGTATGCGCCCGAGGTATTGGAGTAGACGCCCATCGAATTTCACCGGGCAGGCCAGAAAGAGCGTTGACAGTTCCTTACAATCAAACCCCTCTCCGACAAGCGCGCCTGTTGCCACAATCACTCGAAGCTCCCCATTGTTCAACTCTTCAACCACCCTCTTCCGGTCCCCGGTGCTCATGCTTCCCACAAGTAGAGCTGAATGAATCCCTCGCTCCCGCAAGAGCCCAACGAGGGTTTCACAATGTGCCCGCCGATCTGAGAGCACCAAACACACCCCTGCGCTATTCTCGGATTCCTCCGCCACGTCAGAAGCGATAAGCCGGTTTCGTTCCGGGTCCTTGGTCAACTCACTGAGCATCTTGGAATACTGCTCGGACGGGTTGAACGTGGTGCGGAAGGACGTTTCCCGCGTGATTACCTCAGCCTGCAAGATGCTTCCGTTTTCGATTAGAGCGCCTCTGTCCACCTGGTGAACCAAGTCGCCGACGTAAAACCATATAAGCCTGGAGAGTCCATCACGGCGCCATGGAGTTGCAGACAGCCCGAGTTGATACCGGCAATCGAATGCCGTTACAGCCTCTGTGAAGGTTCTGGATGGTGCTCGATGGCATTCGTCCACAATGAGGTGCCCGACATGGGAAATAACCTCTTGAGCGCATTTGTAGAGACTCTGGACAAGAGCAACCGTGATCCTCTCGCCGATCACCATCTTGCCGCCGCCGATCCGCCCGACTTCGCTCCCGGGGATACCAAGAAACTGCTCGATTCGTTCAACCCACTGGTCTACCAATTCCTTCGAGTGAACCATGATAAGCGCCGGCTGCTTTCGTCTGGCAACCAGGGCGAGCGCCATGGTTGTTTTACCTGAGCCCGCTGGACTGGCGAGTGTTGCAAAGTCGCGCTTGAGGATCGCGTCAACGGCCTCAGTCTGGTAGTCTCGGAGTGTCCCCCGGAAAGTGAAATCCACATTGGGAAAGGTACGACGCCGGTCGTTCACCTGATACGGGACGTCCGAGCTTTTCAGGATCTCGATTGCTTGCCGGGTGAATCCTCGAGGGGCAATGAAGCCGCCTTCGGATTCTTCCAAGAAGCAAAGCTCCCGCTGGACATTCCAATTGCTAAAGCCGCGTTTCACATTCTCGAGGTGCTTCGGATTAGGGAATGTGAGGCGGTCCTTAATCCTCAATAGCGCCTGATGCGTATCGTGGGATATCTGGGAAGGCACCTTCAAATGGGTTTCATTGGAAACGGTGATGGTGATCATACGACACCTGCCTTCCCACTTGGCAGCTCAATGCCACCACTCGCATGGCGGAAGTATTGGCAGTCCCTCAAGAGGCTGATACCATCCACCTCCTTTTTGACCTTTTTGCAGGTCACCCCCGTCAGCATAGAGCATTGCACGCATTTCACCATTGACGACTTCTCAGGCTCTTCCTTGACGGGAGCGCCAGTGGCACACGCACCGGCGTACTCTTCGATCCCCGCTGAAACCCATGCCCGGATGTTTTCCCCGGCTTTCCTCATGTCGCCGGGGTCCTTCCCGCCAATCGGTGGCCATCGCCGCGCCTTTGGGAAATTCTCTTTCCACCATTTCCAGGTTTCCCTTGCGCCGGCTTCGTCGGCATCGAGCGCCACAAGAATGAGTTCTGCGCTGTTCAGGATCTCCGCCGTCGTGGAATCCGGACGCATGCTCGATGATCCGAGCGCAATAGCTCTACAGAGATCCTCGGCTTCCTGGTGGATGAGAATGGCGTCAAGTTCCGATTCAACAACCGCGATAACCGGCATGTCCGCCGCACCGGTAATCATTGCCTGCGTGCTCGAACCTGGCAGGAAATAGTAGCGTGGTCCTTCCCCTGGCTCCGGTCGCCTGATTCTGAGCCTCAAGGAAACTTTCCCTTGCAGGAGAGGGATCACCAAGCCTTGAGGAAGCCATAGCTTCTTTGGCTTTCCATCGTCCTTGAGCACTTCCGACAGCCCCCAGGCTGCCCGATCTCTCCAAAAGTCTTCGGGATTCCAGCCAAGGCGGAAAGCTTTGATCGTCTGCTCTGTGAAGCCCCGCTCAAGCCTCAGCCATTTGAGCACATCCTTCCCGGCATCGGACCATAGGCTCTTAACCGCATATTCGAAAAACTTTGTCGCCCGGTCGCGCCACAACTCATCCGGATGCTTAGGGTCCCGTGGTTCCCACTTTGGCATGGTTAACTGCCTTCCCCGTGCAGGAGAGGAGGCTTTGGGCTCTTTCCCCAGGTGCTCACAGGCTTCGGTGTAGGACATATTTCTGAAGTCCCTCAGATATTGGATGCTGTCGCCTGTTTTGCCGCATCCACGACACCACCACTTACCGCCGTCGCCCTCCCCCGGCCACACGCGGAAGCGGTCTTCACCTCTGCAGGCAGGACAAGGGCTTGAATACTCGCGGTCCCCGGCTCCGATTGCCTTTTTTGGTGTTATTCCGTCATCTCGGAGTAAATTAAGAATGTCCATTCATTGCTCTTCTTGCAGCACCTTGCGGCACTTACAGCCTTTGTACTATAAACTCCCTATAGAGAATACGTTTTTTCACTTTTTCACTTTTATAGAAAATGGGCTGTAACTGCTGCAAGGTGCTGCATATCATTCCGGACTAAGTCCGATACCCTCATATAGCCGGTGTCGTCCGGTGTCGTTCCGATGAAATCGGTTCAATAGATATGTAGAGAACTTGTTTCCACTAACCGGCGTAAAGGAGTTCTCTTCATACCAGTTTTCATATGCTTTACGAATCGCCCCCGCTGTAACCCTTGCTCCTGGAACGATAGAACACCGCTCATTAACGAACTGACCTATCTTGTCTTCTTCCTGCTTGTACCGGTCAGTTGCCGCCTTGACGGCCTCGGGAGGGTCAAGCCCCTGCTTTTGCCACTTCAAGCAACCGCGCACAAGCCATGCGAGAATCCCCGACGCTTCGGCTTTGAGTTTTTCAAGAAGCTGCGGATCTCGTTGACGTTGGTTCATGTCGGCGTCGGGATTATCAACAAAAGAGTATTTGAACGAGATAAGGTGAATCCGCGCCCACATCGCAAAGTCCCCGGCATCGACGCGCGGTCGGAAGTTCGTCAAGAGAAAGAGGGTATGAGTTGGGTTGAAGTTTACTTCATGCCGGCCGTACGGCGCACGGCCCACGAGGGTATCACCGCCAGTGAGGAACTTTACGCGCCCCGCGTCGAGCTTTCGCCGCTCGCCCTCTCTTTCGTAGACCTCGGCAACGGCATTAACGGCGGCTAATGCCTCTTCTGTTCGGTCTTCCTCCCAGTAATGCCCGGCCCACCGATACCACGCCCCCGCCGCATGATCGAAGCAGAAGCGTTCCCGGTAGATTTGGACGAACAGTCCGGCATCCCCATCCTGCCCGTCATCAAGTGCTTTATTGATTTCTTCGGGGGAGAAGGCGCGTGGCCCCCCGGTGCTATACTCGCGCTTTTCGGCGTCCGCTGCCGCCCGCCCCGCTCGGCGATACTGGTTGACTATATCAGCGAATTCGGTCATATTTTCCATGCCCTACAAGTTCCATCCTGCCGCCCCGGTGCGGGTTCTTCTTTGCCTCGGAGTCCTGTTCGTATTTACTCATCGCTTCAGTGATTCAGTCTGAACTTTATGGGCTTCCATGAAACGTAGAACCTCCTCGGAATTGTAACGAACACTCCGCCCGATCTTGCAATAAGGAATCCCGCGCCTTAGGAATCGATCATTCCGAAGGGTTTGAAGGCTCCGCCCTGTGATCCGTGACACTTCTCTCTCATCTACATACCGTGTTTCGATGCTCATTTGTTCCTCCCGTATTGAAGCAATAAAAAAAGGCTAACCGTCATGGCCAGCCTTAAAATTGCACGCAAATAGAAGGAAAAGAAGATGGGCGATAGGGTATAGGTGGGGTGATAGGGTATAAGGCGACCTACTTTCTTCTTCCTGCCACGAGGTCAGGCCTGCCAAGGCTGTCTGCAAGAGATGCGAGTTCTTTAAGTAAGCAAGCTCTGGAGATTATATTTCTACCCTTTTTGTCTTTCTTGTTCAGATCGGGGTAGGCGCTAATCAGCGTATCAGCCATCACACTATGATTGCAAGTATCTCCTTCCTCCCATAGTTTTCTTGCAACATCGAGGGGCTCTTTTAACATTTTTTGAATGTTCTTCTTTTTGGTATCCCATCGTCCGCTCTTGACCCCTTCACCACTCATCAGGCTATGCATTTGTCTCTTTAAGATATCCATAGGAATAGGCGCTCGCTCATTGTCGTATGCTTCCACCCGTCCACGCCCCCACCCTAAGACATACGCTAGGGTGAAGATCTTTTCCGGGTTCCTGCATTCTTTTAGGTGTGGAAGGAATTGACGGCAGAGGAATGCAAATCGAAGGCTTACTATGCGTGTCTTATCAGCGAATAGGAAATCAGGAGAGGAAAAAATTTTTTCCTCAAGACGGTAGAGGGTCTTATCAATCACTTCAGGATTATCCAAAGAGTCTATTCTAAACTCTATAAGTACATCCTTAAGCCACACTTCGTTTTCAGAGATGATTCGTTCCGCTAGCTCTTCAAGTTCGGCGATAGTTGATTTCATACAGCCGATCTGTTCATTCTTTGCTTCTGTCACGACTCAACCTCCCTTATCGAATCTCTCCTCATTTGATAAATCCAAGGAAACCGGGAGAGAGTCCCCGGCTTGTCGGCTCCGTTGATCAAACGGCGCCTATCCCTGTAAGCTTGATGTCATCATTTCACATTCGTGAATCTTCGGATGAGAACGGCATAGGCATTCTTGCTTGCGGCCGTGGTAAAATAGTGATGCTGCTCTGAGCCCCGGATGGTCTGCCACTTTCCCGGCTTGCGGCACTCAATCAAGATCTGGTCTCCTTCGATGGCGTCACCTTGCTCCCTGTGGATAGTGTGCTCCTTTCGTCTAATCGACTCCTGCAATTTTCCCCTCCTTCTCCAGTTCTTCGCAGGCTCTGACGATCAGCGGTAATGGAAGCTCAAAGACATTAACCAGGTCCACGTAATCAATGATCTCTCCATGGTGCTGCTCGAAGTAATCCTTGATCATGACCTTTGCCGTCTCAAGGCTTGGGATATAGTCCTCTTCGATCTTTTCAGCTTCGGAACCGTTCATGCTCAATTCTTCCCATTTTCGATGTTGATGATTTTAGGCTCTTCTCGCTTGCCGCTTTTGCCGTTCATGGCCTGCTGGATGATACCCCCGGCCAGATTGGAAGCATTCCTGAGCGCATCATCTCGCATGTGAGCATAGCGTTGCGTCATCTGAGAATGCTTGTGGGTTAGAAGCTTTTGCAGGGTGTACATGTCAACCTGTCCGCTCGAAGCCAGCATGGAAGCGTAAACGTGCCGCAATCCATGTACCGGCCTAAAGTCCTTCGGTAGACCGGCCCGTTCTTTTATCCTGTTCACTTGGTGCTTGATGTCGGTGCGTTGTTCTCCGCCTCGTCCAGGGAACACATAATCGCTTTCCGATCTCGGATGAGAGAGAAGAAGCTCTCTTGCAGGCTCATTCAGGGGAATTTTCTGATCCTGCCCGCCCTTTGGATCTCGAATGTGAATGAAGCCGCGCTCAAAGTTGATATCCTCCCACTTCAACTTGAACATTTCTCCGCGTCGCATACCTGTGAAAAGAGCCATTTTCAGAAGGTTAGCGGCCTGGATGTTTTCATCTTCCTCGATTGCACTTAAAAGGCTCTCCAATTGCTCCGGTGTCAGGTCTTCGGTTTTCTCATTGTGAACTTCCGGCAATTCGATTGAAAAGCTCAAGCCTTCGCAGAGCCCCTTCTTCACGCCAAAATTGATAATACGCTTGAGGAGTGCAAGAACATGCTTGACGGTCTGTGGCTCCATTTTCTTCAGGAGATTTATCCGTAATCGGTCCACATCCAACTGGATAATGTCCCTTGGCTCTTTCCCTCCGAAAGAAGGCTCAATATGCCCATAGTTTGTCTGATCCGTCTTGATGCTCTTGTAATCACCTTTCCGGTCTTTGTACTCCTTCCACAGCTTGCCAATAGTCCACATGCTTTGCTCCGCTTCTCGCGCGGCCCGTTCGACTTCTCGCTGCTCTTCGTTCGAAAGTTGTTTCCCCCTCATTCGGTCCGTACGCATTCCCGCAGCACGGGCAGGGGTCATGTCGTCTTGATATTGCCGCCCCGCCTTTTCTTCGACGAGTTTTCCGTTCTTGCGATACGCGATGTAAAAGACCTTTTCGGGTGTGCCTGTCTGGCCTACGGTCGACTCGATATAGAAAACGCCGGGGTATTTTGTCTTAAAACGTTTCTGCTTTGGCATGACATTTCCTTCCATCTTAAAGCTCATCCCATTCCACAGGGAGACTTGTCCCCAACAGCACCCCCAACACTTTCTTTAAATATCAGGGTGGAAATAGGTATGTCAAGGTAAATTGATTGTGATGATTATTACGAAAAAACAATGTGTTGGGAAATAGCAGGAAATACAGGTAAAGAATAATCCTCAGCCTTCCAAGCTGAGGGTCGAGGGTTCGAAGCCCGTCTCCCGCTCCATTTGGAAAATAAAGGGCTTAGGAGGAATCTTAAGCCCTCTTTTTTTGCGTGTAAAAAAACCTTCAACCCCATTTTCAACCTCCGGCAGAAATCCGACCAGTTCCAGTCTGCAACAAAAGAAAAGCGCTCCCAAACGACTACATGAGTAACTGCTCGGAGTGTTTATGGACTGGATAGCGAAGAAGTCTCGCAGGTTTTGGAAGTTACATCCAACAATCTCGGAATGCTGCTCTACAGGGCAAGGCACAAGCTTCGAAGGGTGAAAAGAAGGTTGGCGGTAGATCGTCAGGGCAATATCCACGATGACATGACCCCTCATCCTCTTTCTCAAGTCTTTTCGTAAGCCTTCTGTAGCACTTCTCTTGCCACCTCCATGAAAGCGCTCAACGTTGGAGAAATCCATTTCTCTTTGTACCAGATCATGAGCGTTGCCACTTCCAGCTTTTCTTCGGCCCAGGGCAGGGTGGTCAGGAGCTCCCGTGAGAGGTCCTCCGCCACGGCAACTTCGGGAAGAATCGAAATGCCTACACCGTTTATCACGGATCGTTTGAGCGCTGCGACACTGTTGAACTCGAAGGCGGCTTCGTACCGGATATTCTCCGCCGTCAAAATCGACTCCAGACTCCTTCGATAGCTGCAGTCCACGGTTGAAAAGAGAATGCTCTCTCCCGCCAGATCGCGGGCGTGAACTTCCCGTTGTGCCGCCAGACGGTGGCCGGGATGAGCCACCAGCACCAGGGACTCTATCCCCAGTGCCTCTGCTTCAAGATCGGCCGCCTGCATCGACTCGGTCAGCAGGAACGCCAGATCGGTGATGCCTTTTCGAAGGTCTTTTTGAAGACCGTCATGACTGCAGGAAACAAAACGTATTCGAACCTTGGGAAAGCAAGATCGAAACTCTTTGATTACCGGCGGCAGCCGGTGGACACCGAGGGTCTCGGGAACTTTTACGGTCAAGGAGCCCTTCAGCTCTCTTGAGCCGACCACCCCCAACGGGGTTTCATCCGCCAGGTCGAGTATCTTGTCGGCATATTGCTGCAGGCGAAGCCCGGCCTCGGTCAGCATGATTCGTCTGCCAAGCCTGTCGAAGAGCTTTACCCCCAGTTCTTCTTCCAAAGCGTGGATCTGGGCGGATATGCTGGATTGGGCGTAATTGAGCTCATCAGCGGCCCGGTTGAAGCCAAGATACCTCGCAACGGTCTGGAACGTTCTAAGCTGTCGTATTTCCATGGGTCTCCTTCCTATCACAAAAAATGATCCATTGGATCGAAACAAATCGTTTGTGCAGATACTTGACTTCATTTATTCATCTACACCGATAGGCTTTCAAGATCAAGACGGTAGGTCGTCAATAACCAACTTCATGTAAGGAGAGGCCCATGATGCCCAAGAATCTAAAGCAAAATTTTATCCGTTTTCATGACGCCATGATTTCAAATGAGGTCATCGACCCCAAGACAACATTCATGATCGAGATGGGCGCCGCAATGGCTGTCGGCTGCTACCCGTGCATGGAGGCACTGACCGGTATAGCCGGTGAAAAGGGTGTGTCGGAGGAAGAATTGGGAGCTATCCAGGCCATCGTAATGGCGGTTTCCGCGGGAAGGGTGTTCAATCAGTTCAGGGAAGTCTGCTCACGGTTGGAGTCCAAAGTGAACGTTTCCCGCGAAGAGCCAAAGAGTAGTTGTTGTGGATGAGGGATCGTCTTGCAGTCATCCTTCGTTCGGTAGCTGAGACTTTCGTCATTCCGGCCTGTTTTCAGCCGAACTATCAGGGCGGGCGGCTGCTTGGAATCGGAATGTAGGAGAGATCGAATGTGGCAGACAATAATTGCAGTGCTTCTACCAATCGGGGCGGCGGTATATGTGGCCCGTCATTTTCTGAATACTTATCGTACCGGCAACGACTGTTCGTGCTCGGGATGTTCTTCTGCCGGATGCTGCGGCGGAAAGCCTCGAGATATGCATCGAATATGCACCGTAGGAAACAAGGAGAGCGAAAGATGTTGAAGAGAAGTATGGGAGCCGTCTTGCTCATACTGGTTTTTTCGGGAACGAGCTTTGGGACGCATCCACTGATTACAGATGATACCGGAACGCAGGGAAAGGGAAATTTCCAGGTGGAGATCAACTACGAATTCGATCACGACAATGCGGACGGCGTGAAGCAAGATCTCCATCAGGCACAAACCAGTCTGTCATACGGGATTACCGATACAATAGATTTTTCTCTCAGCCTGCCCTATCAGTTCATCACCACAAGTGAGGGTGGAGAGAAGACACGGGAAGACGGCATTTCAGATATGGTCGTCGAAGCGAAGTGGCGCTTCTTTGAGAGGGATGGGCTGAGCTTCGCTGTCAAGCCCGGCATATCCCTTCCAACGGGAAATGATGAAAAAGGTCTTGGGACAGGTAGAGTGGATGGTGCCGTTCACTTTATCGCCACCAGGGAAATCAAGCCCTGGGCTTTCCATTTGAATGTCGGCTACGGAAGAAACGAGACCACCAGAAACGAAGAAACGAACATATGGGACGTCTCGGTTGCCGCTGAGCTTGAAGTGTGCAAATGGCTCAAGGTGGTTGCAAACGTCGGAGCGGAGCGAAATACGGACAAGGAAGTCGATACTCCTCCGGCGTTCATCCTGGGTGGATTGGTCTTTCCGGTGACAGAAAATTTGGATCTGGATATAGGTGTCAAAGGCGGGCTTACGAAGCCTGAAACCGACTATGCCTTGCTTTCCGGAGTGACGATACGATTCTGAGATGCGGCTCTTTTATTTCACCGCAGAGACGCAGAGGGCGCAGAGAAAGCGCAGAGAAATTTCACGAGAATTCCAACGACCCTCAGCATCTTCTCCGCGCTTTCTCTGCGCCCTCTGCGTCTCTGCGGTGAACACAAGAACAGGTCATGACCAGATAGCCAAAGACACGAAGACGACCACGAAAGCCATAAGGACAGTGAGAGGTACACCCACCTTGGTGAAATCCGCAAACTGATAGTGTCCCGGCCCATACACCAAAAGGTTTCCGTGATGCCCGATCGGCGTAAGGAATGCCGTGACGGCCGACATGGCTACCGTGACGACATAGGGCTCGGGTGCGTGCCCCAGCACCTGTGCAAGGGCGGCGGCCACTGGTGCAAAAAGAGCGGTTGTAGCGGCATCCGACATAAACTGAGTCGCCACGGCAACGATCGCAAAGATGAGCAGCAGTATGGCTGCGGGGCTCCACCCCCCGACCGCTCTTTGAAGCCACTCTGCCAGCAAAATGGCTGTTCCGGTCTTTTGCATGGCCAGACCGAGAGGAATAGCGCCTGCGATGAAAACATAGATCTTTGCATCAACCGCTCGGTAGGCCTGCCGGGGTGTGATGCAGCCGAAAAGCACCATCGCCGCGGCGCCGGCCAGCATGATTATCTCCAGAGTCAAGACGTTTAGCGCCGCCGCCACAATGGTTGCCAGCATTATCGCCCCCGCCAGGCGGGCCTTCCGGCGTAATCGTACTTCGCCATGGAAAGGCACCATCAAGAGAAAGGCGGGATCGTTTGAGACGCGGGAAAGCGATTCGTGGTTTCCCTGCAAGACCAGCACGTCACCAGGCTCGAGCTTTATGCCGGCAAGCTCCTGACACAGCAGGCCTCCTCGCCGCCAGAGGCCTACCACGATCGCACCATAACGGGCTCTAAAATCAACATCCTGCAGAGAACGCTGTATGAGGTCCGACTGTGGAGCAATCACGGCCTGCACCAGCTCCTGCGATAAATCCCCGTCATTATCCTTATCCTTGGAGCGATCCGCCTCGAGGCCGAACTTGTCAACCGGATGCAGCTCGATTCCCTTCTCCTCCCTGAAAGCGATCATGTCCTCGGGTGGCGCATGGACCCAGAGCACATCGTCCTCCCTCAGTCTCGTATCGCCCAGGGGACGACACTGGCCTTTGCCGTCTCGAACCCATCCCACCGTCGTAAAGCGGTAATGGCCGGTTGCCGCCACTTCATCCACCGTTTTGCCAATGAATGATGAATTGGAGAGTAGCTTCACTTCTGTAAAATAGTAGTCCAGTCGATAGAAATCGGAGAGGTCCCGGGCTCCTTCGCGCTCGGGTAGCAGGAAACGCCCTATTACCAGCATGAACAAAGTACCTGCAAGGGAGAGGGCGAGACCGATGGGCGAGATCGAGAATATCCCCAGGCCGGGACGTCCGTAGTGCTGCAGCACATTGCTTGCGATCAGGAAGGCTGGGGCTCCGATGATCGTAATGGTTGTGCCGAGTGAGGCGGCAATGGATAGAGGCATGAGAAGCTTTGAGGCCGCAAGCCTCCGCTCCCGGCAAAGGGTGAGGACAACCGGCAGCATGAGCGCCGTGGTGGTCACATGATGAGTGAAGGCTGAAAGAACAGCCACCGAAAGCATTATAACGGCAAGGACCCTGCTGTAACTCTGTCCCGCGAGCCTGCCGATCCGGGAGCCGATAACATCCGAGAGGCCCGTCCTGTGAAATGCACCGCTCATGATGAAAACGCTGGCCACAATGATAGCCGGCTCACTGCCAAACCCCGAGAGCGCCTCCGACGGGCTCAGTAGTCCCATGACCGCAAGAGCCAGGACTATGAGAATGGCGACCATATCGCTACGGAGCCGCTCTGTTACAAGGAGCCAGAAGGCAACCGCAAGGATAAGAAGGAAGCTGATCTGTTGTATGCTCAAGCTCGACGGCACAAGTCAAATCCTTCCACGGGATTGCTGAGCTGTTCACCGCGGAGGCGCAGAGAGCGCGGAAAAAACGCGGAGGGTCGTGAGAATTCCCGTAATGTTTCTCCGCGGTTTATCCGCGCTCTCTGCGCCTCTGCGGTGAGCACAACAGCCCAAGAGCACAGATCATGACCGTTCAAAGCATACCTCTCCTCAGGGCTGTCTGAGAGGCAGGGTGATCGAATTGCCCGGCCTGACGGATAAAGTAATCGCGATCCAGGGCTTCACCCTCATAGTGGAGCTGGCCCGGAAACAAAGTAACAAGATGGCGTCCTTCGACCAATATGGGATGTCCGGCTCATTTCTTCTCCAGAGCCATTTGCCTTCGTCTCCAAAAGATATGGTATTCTGACTATACCATTTTCCTGACAGAATAGACATTATCGGAAATAAGGCTTTATGCAGTCAGGCATGGTTTGGGGTAACACTGGATGATTATTCCATGCCAACTGACTGACCGTATCCCCCAACCTGTAACTGCGCCCGTGACAGACAGGCCTTTGACGAATGATTAGCTTGTCGCAAAGGTTGACTGGGGTTGCATTTTCTGAAGTACGGAAAGGCTCAGCCCTTTTCTGATTTACCGATTAATTGGGGCTCTTTTCCAATAAAGAATGTCGATTCGTGGATGGCCGCTTCGAAAGATTGGCTTTCACGGCGCGTGCAAGAGGATTCAATCCCCTTGTTTAGTTTCGGACCTATCAAGAATCGAAGAGGAAGAGATGTGTTGCCAAGGTGACTTCCGCACATTAACGACAGGGCATATGAGGGTCAGGTGTCATGGCGAATATGATCATCCTGTGGGCTGGATATACTTTTGTCTTTCTGTGGGTTTCACTCCTTTCCCCATTCTGTTCCTGCGCTCAATCCCTTACGGATTTGCCAGCCGAGTCACAGAGAGATGAATTGCTCCTCTTTCAGGACCTGCGCTCGGTCTACGGAGCTTCCGGATATGAGCAGCAAGCAACCGAAGCACCCTCTTCCGTGAGCATCGTTACTGCCGAGGAGATCAAGAAACAGGGTTATCGAACACTCGCGGACATCCTTCGCGGCGTCCGGGGCTTTCTGACCACGTACGACCGCAACTACCACTACCTGGGGGTAAGAGGCTTCGGCCTGCCCGGTGACTACAATACCCGAATCCTTCTCCTGGTCGACGGCCACCGGATCAACGATAATGTCTACGATCAGGCCCCGATTGGCACGGACTTCATCCTGGATATCGATCTCATAGAAAGAGTCGAAGTCATTCGAGGTCCCAGTTCGTCCCTCTACGGTAGCAATGCCTTTTTTGCGGTGATCAATGTGATCACTCGAAGGGGTCGAGAGCTGAAAGGAGTCGAAGTCTCGGGCGAGGGGGGAAGCTATGTGTCGGGCAAGGGCCGCTTGAGCTACGGCAATCGATTTCCCAACAGCTTTGAGATGCTCCTTTCCGGATCGTACTACTCCAGCGAGGGGCGGGACCTCTATTTCAAGAAATTCGACAAACCGAAATACAACAACGGCATTGCCGCTGGATGCGATGATGACCGGTTCCACAGTTTTTTTTCAAAAATGGCTTTCCGGGATTTCTCTTTTGAGGCAGCCTATGTGAACAGGGAAAAGGGGATTCCAACGGCTCCCTGGGATACTGTTTTCAACGATCCGGCCACCCGCACTTTCGATGAACGGGCCTTCCTCGATCTCAAGTACGATCACAACTTCTTAAACCAGGCGGGAGTGATGGCCAGGGTCTACTACGACCGCTACCTTTATGATGGGCACTATATGTATGACTGGGCGGATCCGAAAAGTCCGCCGCATCTTGTCTTGGAGCGTGATTACTGCCGTGGTGAGCGATGGGGAAGCGAGGTGCAGCTCACCAGGACTCTTTTCAATAGCCATAAATTCATCATAGGCGGAGAGTTTATTGACAACTTTCGCCAGGACCAGGGGGCTTATGATGTTGAAGTCATCTTGAACGATAAGGAAAGCTCTGCCAACTGGGCCTTATACGCTCAGGATGAATTCAGACCGTTGAGCAACCTGATTATTAACGCAGGCGTGCGCTATGATTTCTATGAGACCTTTGGAGGCATTGCCGACCCGAGACTGGCCCTGATCTATAGTCCTTTCAAGAAATCGGCCTTTAAGCTCCTTTACGGCAGGGCCTTTCGCACTCCCAATGCCTACGAGCTCTACTACCAGGACTCCATAACTCAGAAGCCCAGTCCCGATCTGAAGCCCGAAAAGATTGAAACCTATGAGCTGGTTTGGGAACAATACTTTGGAAAAGGACTTAGGACCTCCACTTCAGCTTTCTATTACACTATCGACAATCTGATCTCCGAGCGCACGGACCCTGCCGATGGCTTTATTTTCTTCCAAAACGAGGGAAAGATCAGCGCCAAAGGCATTGAATTCGAGATCGAGAACCAATGGTCCAACGGACTGGAAGGTCTTTTCAGCTATAGCTTCCAGGAAACGCGGAACAGCATCTGGGGTAATACCCTCAGCAACTCACCCGAACATCTCGCGAAATTCCGTATGTCCTTGCCTCTCCTCAAAGACCGGCTTTTCCTCGGCGTGGAGGAGCAGTACACAAGCAAACGCAAAACACTGACATCGAAATATGTGAATGGTTTCTTTCTCACGAATCTCACGCTTTTCAGTAGAGATCTTTTCAAGGGATTGGAGCTATCGGCCGGCATCTACAACCTTTTTGATAAGGCTTACGGAGACCCTGGCGCGGAGGAGCACCGGGAGGGCATCATCAGACAGGATGGAAGGACCTTCCGAGTCAAAATCACGTATCTATTTTGAGCAGGCCCTAAAATGGTATCTACGTATGAAGAATAATTTCATCATCGCCGCCATTCTTGCGCTCCTCTTGCTCGTCTTTCCAGCCATAGCGGCCAATATGCATATTTTCGCCATTCTCAGCTACGATGCAGCGCCGTACGAGGCGGTCCTCAAGGGGTTTGAAGATTATCTTGCCAGGAACAAGATAGAGCCTCCTCTGAAGATCCTTAGATTGTCGGGCAACGCGGCTCGATTAGTTCAGGTTGTTCCGGAGCTCAAGAAGGACGGGAACGTCCTGATCCTTGCCCTGGGCTCCCTTGCCACGCAAGAAACAAGCAGGCAGGCACCCGATGTTCCTGTTGTAGCAGGGATGATTTTGACACCGCGGGATCTGGCGGGCAAGGAGAATGCTACGGGGGTCAGCCTCGAGTTTCCAATCGAGGTGCAGTTCAACTGGCTAAAGCGCATACTGCCGGAATCGACCAACATTGGTGTCATCTACAATCCCGCCGAAAACGGCCTCAGGATCGAAACGGCCACCCGCCTGGCAAACGGGATGGGACTTCGATTGGATTCGCAGGCGGTTCATTCGCCCCGTGATATTCCCGTAGTTTTGGAAAACCTGGCCAAAAGGGTTACTGCCATTTGGGGAGTATCAGACAAAATGGTGCTGACCCCTCAAACGGCCGAGGAAATTCTGCTTTTTTCCTACCAGAACCGTATTCCATTCATCGGGTTATCCTCTTCGTGGGTAAAAGCGGGAGCCCTTTATTCCCTTGAATGGGACTACTTCGACATGGGGGTGCAGTGCGCCGAGATGGTTCAAAAGGTCATGCAGGGCACCAAGATTGGCTCGATCCCCGTCGCTTTCCCCCGCAAGGTGTTCTACTGCATTAACCTCAAAACGGCCAAGGCCATGAGAATCGAAATAGCAAAGGAGGTCATCGATGGTGCGCGCGAAGTCTATTGAAGAAAAAGCGAGAAGAAGGATCAGCATCACTACCAAATTCAGCCTGCTGACCATTCTGCTGATTATCGCCACCTCACTGGGAGTCGCATTCTACATGGTTCGGGAGGTGGCTGTAAGCTACGGCGAAGAATTGTTGCAGCATGGCCAATCCATGGCGGGCATGATTGCGCGCAACAGCCTCTACGGTATCTACACGGAAAACAGGCACACTTTGCAGCAACTGGTCGAGAGCACCTCGAGCGACCGCACGGTCTCCTATGTGGCCGTTTTGAACAAAGAAGGCGACATCTTGGCCTGGAGATCGAATGACTCCTCCATAAAAACGTTGCAAGAAGCTCGGAAGAAAGATCTCAATCAGTTCGAATCTCTACCTTTGATATTCCGTCTCTCGGATGGCTCACGAAAGCAGGACTGCCTCAGCATAGAGATTCCCGTGGTCACCCGGGGGATGAGTGAAGTCATGGAAAACGAGCTCCCGGTCTATGAGGATAAGGCTGAGGAATCAAAGACCATCGGCTTTGTCCACCTGGGCCTGACGCGCCATTTTATCAACGAGAGTATACGCGGATTTCTCTTCTCCACCATCTTCATTACCTCGTTACTGTCTATTATGGCGGTTGTCCTAACCATCACAATCACCCGGAGGATCGCCTCTCCCCTCAAAAGGCTTTCTCTCGCAGCCAAAGGAGTCTCGGAGAGAGACTTCAACCAGACCATAGCGATCAAGACGAACGATGAAGTTGCTGATCTCACCGGAATCTTCAACCACATGCTCTCCCAGTTGCAGGGTTACCGCCTAGAGGTGGAAGCCTACCAGCAGAACCTGGAAGAGAAGGTAAGAAAACGAACCGATGCGCTGCAACAGGCAATGGAAAGGGAAAGAGTGCTTGCTGAGCAAGCTCAGGCGGCAAACCGCGCAAAGTCCCAGTTCCTGGCCAATATGAGCCATGAGATCCGCACGCCAATGAACGGCATTCTTGGCATGCTCGAGCTCTTGGTCGAAACTGAACTTCCGGCAAAGCAACGGAGTATGGTTGAAAATATTTCCCGCTCCGCGGAGAGCCTGCTCAGTATCGTCAACGATATTCTGGATTTTTCAAAAATCGAAGCAGGTAAGCTGAAGCTCGAAAGGCTTGTCTTTGATCTGCACCAGATCATGAAAGAGATCATGGAGTCCTTTTTCCTACGCGCCCAAAGCAAGGGGCTGGAAATGAGCTGGGGGGCAGACTCCGTCGTGTGGCCCTCGCTGGAAGGAGATCCCGTCCGGTTGCGCCAAATTCTCACCAACCTTGTAGGCAACGCCGTCAAGTTCACTGAACGGGGTGCAGTCGCGGTATGGATTGCAGCAGTTGAGGAAACAGAACACGAACAAATGCTTTGTTTCGAGGTGAGCGATAATGGAATCGGTATCGCTCCCGAGGCTCTGAAGTGTATTTTCGACGCTTTTTCCCAAGCGGATGGATCAACCACGCGCAAATATGGCGGGACCGGCCTCGGGCTGGTTATAGCAAAGCAGCTCTGTGAGATGATGGGAGGTGAAATCGGTGTTGAGAGCGAAGAAGGAAAGGGCTCCAGGTTTTGGTTTACCGCACGCTTTTCGAAAGCGGATGCAAGCTCTGATGACGTGACGGGAAAGTTCTCCCCTGATATAGAGCAAATCGGAGATTCAAAAGACTTTCCAATATTTCAAGGCGACGTACTTCTTGCCGAAGATAACCCCGTGAACCAGCAAGTCGCCGAGGGGATGCTGCAAAAAGCAGGATGTAGGGTAACGGTTGCGGCAAATGGCCGTGAAGCACTCGATCTATTGGCCAGGGCTTCATTTGATCTCATAATGATGGATTGTCAGATGCCTGCAATGGATGGCTACGAGGCAACTCGGATCATAAGGGAAAAGGAGGCTGCGCAAAAGCCGGGGACATCCCGCATCCCCGTTGTAGCCTTGACTGCCCATGCCATGGAGGGAGACAGAGAAAAGTGCCTGAGTGCCGGAATGGACGATTATCTGAGCAAACCGTTTTCTCAGGCTCAGCTCCTTTCGGTCCTCAGACGCTGGCTGCACGTTGCTGAGCAACCATCCGCGCGGGAGTCAAAAGATGCGGCGCAACCTGATCCACAACCCGACAGCATAGACCGTAGCGTATTGGACAACATACGCGCTCTCCAAGATCAAGGCATGCCGGATTTCCTGGAGAAAGTTATCGACGCCTACCTAAAAAACTCGGTTCTGCTTCTGGAAGACCTTCGTGAAGCAATAGCAAAGGGTGATGCCAATGGCGTTCGAAACGCCGCCCACAGCCTCAAGTCAAGCACTGCCAACTTGGGCGCTCATAGTCTGTCCAGCCTTTGCAAAGACCTTGAGCTCATGGGACGTAGCGGCTCATTGGATAACGCTGAGGAAGTGCTCTTGGAGATCGAGCTGGAGTCTCTGAAAGTTGAGAGCGCACTAATGAAGGAGCTTCGAAAGGAAGAATAATAAATAGGGGACACAGTCGAATCGGAGGCGATACGATCCTGCTTGGCTGCCGCAGGCAACGGCAAATTGGCCCTGTTCTCCGTCCCGGAGCGTAAGCTAACGAACGGATCCAAGCGGCTTGACATTGCTCTCCATACGAATCAATATGATTATGTCCTAAGGCTGAATGCTATTTATCTTTGGTCGCCCTCTTTTTGCGAAACATTCATTCAAGAGTCGAAATCCCGGCAACGGCCAACTGGATCATTCATGTCCGGATGTCGAGCTTACTCGGTAAGATACTGATAGGGGTCCATGAAGCCAACAATTCTCAGGGAGAGCTTTTATGAGCAGATTAGTCGGAAGTGCTGTCGCATCCATCGGAATCGTTGTCATCCTCTTGGCCATGAGCGGGAGAGCGCTCGCCGCCGAGGACACGGTGCTCTTCGGCCTCAACGTCCCTCTGACCGGCTCATATGCCGAACAGGGAGAGGATGAGCTCAGGGCCTACAAGCTGGCAATCAAGATTATCAACGAAAGAGGCGGCATCCTGGGCAAGAAGATTGTCTATTCCAGCAAGGACAGTCAGACCAATGCGGATATAGCGAGAGAAAACGCCAAAGGTTTTTTTGCCGAAGGGGCTATTATGGTCACCGGTGGCTCCAGCTCCGCCGAGGCTATTGCCCTGTCGGAAGAATGCCAGAAGGCCGGCGTGGTCTTCATGGCCGGACTGACTCATTCCAACGAAACCACCTGGGAAAAGGGCCACCGCCACACGTTCCGTTGGTATAACAACGCCCACCAAACAGCCAAGGCCATGGCGAGCACGCTCAACGAGAAATACGGAAAAGCCAAATATGCATATATATACGCCAACTACACCTGGGGCGTATCCCTTCAGCAATCCATGCAGAAGGTTCTGGAAAAGGAAGGTGCGGTTACAACGGCCAATATCGCGACGAAGCTTGGAGAGAAGAGCTTCGTTTCATCCTTGCTCCAGGCCAAGCAGGCTTCACCGGACGTGCTCGTTCTGGTTCAGTTCGGAGCCGACATGGTCAATTGCCTCAAGCAGGCTTATCAATTGAAGCTTCGAGATCACATGGCCATCGTAGTCCCGTTGATGGAAGCCAACATGGCCCATGCAGTGGGGCCGGAAGTTATGCAGGGCGTTCTCACCTCCGCTTGCTGGTTTCACAATCTTGCCGACAAATACGAAGGCTCCAAACAATTCGTGGAGGCTTTCGAGAAGGAATACAACAAGAAGCCCGGCAATTCGGCCGCTACCGCCTGGGTGGACATTTTTCAGTACGCAGACGCGGTGCAGCGGGCGGGAGCCTTTGACCACGTAAAGGTAATCAAGGCTTTGGAAGGTCACAAGTTCAAGCTCCTGCTCGGTGAAGAGGTTTGGCGCGACTGGGACCACCAAGGCATCCACCCGACCTTTGTCGCCATCGGAAAGAAGCCTGCCGACAGCAAGAACGAGTGGGATCTTTTTGAAATCATTGCAGAGAAGCAGGGAGAAGAGATCGCCGAGACGCGTGAAGAGAATCCCGTCAAGCTGGAGCCTCTGGAGTAGAGCCTGGATCATGATTACTCTTCGATGAGTCTCCTGAAAAAGTCCTTCAATGTCGATCCGGCGAAAGCCGGAATTCAGGTTTATCCTGAAAAGGAACTGACATGAAACGTATCACTCACGGCCTTCTCGTGCAGCTCTGCGTACTGTGCCTTTTGCCGGCACTCACTGAACAGGCGTCCCAGGCTCAGCAAAAGCTTAAACTGCACGTCGGTTATCTCCCCGTTCTGGCTCAACTGCCCCTCGTCATTTCCTATGAAAACGACCGCAAGGACCTGGCCAAAAGCCGGCTCGAACTGTACAAGTACACCTCTTTTACCGCGCTGGAAGCCGCTCTGCGCGTGGGGGCGATCGACGTCGCTTCCCTGCCCATCCCCATCGTCTTGAGCATAGCCGCGGACGGGCGCAAAATTCGGATCATCGGTGCAATGCATCACGGCGGATCGAGGATGGTAACGAAAGCCAAGATCGGAATCGAGGGGCTTCGGGAGAAGCTCATCGGGGTTCCGGGCCTCGACACCAACGAGAATTTCAGGTTGAGCAGCATTCTGGCACAAGCCGGATTGCGTGAAGGCATGGATTACAGGACCATTCGGGTTTCTTTCACGACGGTTGTCGAGGATTTCAAGCGCGAGAAGCTGGATGCTCTTTATCTTCCCGAGCCCTTTGGAGCCATCATTGAACATAATAAGCTCGGCTTTGCCTTGGATGTGCTGAACGATAAGCTGGCTGCGGATTCGAATACAGTGCTGGTTGTCAGGTCGGAAGTCCGCGATAAATCCCTGGACGCCGTCGAAGAGTGGCTGAATAGCGTGGCAAAGAGCTGTGAATTCCTCGAGAAGGACGTGAAAGAGTCAGGAGCGCGGCAGACCGCCATCCTGCAGGCGAGGTACTTTGGATTTCCTGAAGATATCGTGACGGAAGCCCTTGTCCAACGCAAAGGGAATCTGCAGTTCGGTCTCTTTGCAGCGGATCTCGAAGAGATCAAGAAGATCATGAATCAAGCCTCCCAGATAAAGATGCTTACCAAATCGGTCAATCCGGCCGCCCTGCTAACTCAAGATGAAGCTGGACAAGCGAAAGGTGGCAAGAAATGAAGACGGCAAATCTGAGCATTCAAAGCAAGTTTTTGCTGCTGATCCTGTTTTTGATTACCCTGGTCAGCACGTCTATAACGCTTACCACCATGCGCAGGTCCAGGGAAGGCAACGAGCAGGTCCAGGAGAGGGTCGCGGACAAGCTCAAGAGCCTTCAGCAAACCATTCTTTCCACTGTTGGCGGATTCAAGAGCCTGGCCAATGATGGAATTCGCAAGGCCAGCGGCCTGGTTGCCATGGATGAGATCGTTTCCATTGCCCTGGAGGCTCAAGACAAGCTCACAAAAGTCATCGGCGAGGCGATCGGCCAGGTCAGCAATGAGGTCTCCGAGACTCTGAAGGGGCAGGATAAAACCCTCGTCGAGGAAATGGAGCGTCTTCTTTCCAAGGCCACCGATTCCATTCAAGAGATGATGGAATTCGACAACACAAGCCAGAAAACGTTGGGCAACGTAGCAGTCTTCAATATGAACTCCCTTACCTCCTCCAGCCTGGACAGCCTGAAGCGCTTTTCCGTGCTGATCAGTGAGCTCGAAAAGAAGCTCGGTGAGCTGCATGACAAAGACAATGAGGAAATCGACGGAATTCTCATCGATATCATCTCACGCTCCGAGAACCAGAAGCCGGCCGAGCTGATTTCTTTCATCATGGAAGCCTTCACAAGGCTAAAAGCCAACTCCGAGCGGCGCAAGAGCTCCATCTATAAATCCCTCCTTCAGGATTTCGACCTTCAGGTGAAAGTCGTAAACGAAGAGCTGCGGCTGACGCAGGACAAGGTCCAGTATGCCATCGGGCGGGAGCTCCAGGCGAGCACCGTGGTTCAGGACGAGAAGATCAATGGAATTATCTCCAAGCTGCTCGAAAGCCAGGCCACGATCAACCAGAAGATTCAGGAATCCGATCGAAAGCTGAAGGCTGCCATTGGAGAGATTCAGTCGGCGCTGCCTCGGAAGCTCAAGGAAAAAGCTGAAGAGGCTGGTAAGAAAATCAAGGACCAGGCCGGCTCCGCGAGCATGGTGGCCGAGCAAACCCAGGCCTCCGTGGTGGCCGGAATTTCGCGAAATATGGATGATGCCGTCAAGAACTTCGATGCCGGCATTTCCGAATCCCGGAATATCGTCAAACGGACACTGGATGAATCCTCATCGAATACGCTCAAGTACAACATCTTCATCGTGCTGATCTGTTTGGCTCTCGGACTGGTATTAGGCTTCCTGGTTTGCTCGAGATACATCACGAGGCCCATCAAGTGGGTCATCGAGAGGATTTGGGAGAGTGCGGAGCAGGTTGGAGCGGCTGCGGGCCAGGTGGCTAGGTCCAGCCACTCGCTTGCAGACAGCGCCTCGGAGCAGGCGGCCTCCGTCGAGGAAACATCGGCGGCGCTTTCGGAAATGGCTTCCGTAAGCCGGAAGACAAGCCAACTGACCAAGGGAGCCGGGGATCTGATGAACGAGAACATCTTGAAATCAGGTCAGTCGCTAAAAGCACTGGTGGAGCTCACACGCACCATGACTCGCATCGAGGCCGACAGCGGCCGGATCAGCCAGATCATCAAGACGATAGATGAAATAGCCTTCCAGACGAATCTTCTTGCTCTGAATGCGGCTGTGGAGGCTGCGCGCGCAGGCGAGGCAGGTGCAGGTTTTGCCGTAGTGGCCAGCGAAGTGAGAAATCTTGCCCTGAGGGCAACCGAGGCGGCCAAGAACACTCAGGAGCTTCTGCACAATACGATTCAGCAGGTGAGCACGGCTGCCCGAGCCATCAAGGACGTCAACAACGATTTCGAGGGGATCGTGGAATCGGCTACGGTGATGGGCGAGAAGACGGCATCCATCACCGAAGGCAGCAGGGAGCTGGCCTTGCGCGTGGAACAGATCAGCAAAGCCGCTAACTCCATAGACTCCGCAACCCAAAAAGTCGCCGCGACTGCCGAGGAATCAGCGGCGGCCTCGGAGCAGCTTTCGGCTCAGGCTCAAAGCATGAGAGAACAGGTAAGTGGCTTGGTCAACATCGTCGGAGGTGGCTCTGGTCAAAGCCGGAGGAAAGCAAAAGAGGAGAGAAGAGGCGTGGTCACCCTCGAGTCAGCAAATTTTACACCAGCCCCAAAACCGCCCGCAAAGATGCATAAGAAACAGGACAAGCCAACCACCGCGCCCAGAGTGAACGCTGAAGAACATGGTCCCAATGAGATTTTCCCACTGGATCAAGAGGACTTGGATGACTTCTAGCATTACTCTTTCACAAGATCTGCAAGACAAGAGTAGTTAGTGTCCGTCCAGAAATTTCTCGTCCAGTGTGGAAGCGGCATCCTGCCGCTTCCACCGTCTGTCCCGCCTTATGCGGGTAGCCTGCCTCGTCTTCAACGATGAGAATTGTAGTCTTGCTCATTTATTCGGTCCCCCGAATGTTATTGTAAGCTCGGTCCCGTCATTGCTTGAAGCTCCCGGGGTGGCCCGGCACAGGCAGCTCGAGTCATTTACGATCCCCGCCCTGATAGCTCCTTAGCGGTAGCGTCACGATAAAAGTCGAGCCCGTGCCGGGAGTGCTTTTTGCGGCAACCGCTCCCCCATGGCGCTCGATGATCTTTTTACATATGGCCAGCCCCATGCCTGTTCCCTCGTAAGTACTCCTTCCGTGCAAGCGTTGAAACGGAGCGAAGATACGTTCCGCATTGCTCTCATCGAAGCCTATGCCGTTATCTTCAACAAAGATCCGGCAAAGCAGGGGAGCCGTACTGCTCACGGCAGCCTGACTCGAATCTTCATCGATTAGACGGCCATGGATCTTCACTATGGGTTTTCTTTCGCCATGGAATTTTAGTGCATTGCCGATCCGGTTCAAGAAAAGCTGGCGCATCTGGCTCGCATCCCCTTCAAGGGAAGGAAGCTCACCAATTTCTATTTTCTCTGATCACTTTTGAACGACGTAATGGTAGGGCGGGGTTACGTCCCCGCCAAGCTCGCTTGGGAGCCCTGAGAGCATGTGGTCAGACCCCGCCGGGAGCACGCGGAAATGACGGTGGCACCCGTTTCCCGAAAGAAGAGGTTTTTGAGCCATGCCCTTTTCGAGCAGCGCCGGGGCGGCTTGAAGCCCGCCCGGCGCTGGTTGGAGTCTGTTGAAAGAGTCAACTTAAAAACTCAGCTAAACTCAACTTACCTGCCAACCTACCTTACAGTGATGGTTGCATTCAATGCAGTACCGCCACCGGTCGACCTGGCGCTGACCACATTGGCCGGGTTGGGTGTGATACCGGACCCGACGGCCCTTACGCACCACAAGCCTCCCGCGGTAGCCACGGCACTCCCGAGAATCGGAGGTGCAAGATTGCCGGAGTTGTATACCGTGATGGTGGCTCCGGGCAGCGAGGTCGTGCCGCTAATGGCCCATATCCCCGTAGATGCCGTATATCGCGCGCGCGTGATAGTCACTGTGTCCGTGGCCGGAACAACGTTGACCGTTACGGTTGCCACGTTGGACACCCCACCGGGACCTGTCACCGTATAGGTAAAGGAGTCCGTGCCCGAGAACCCGACGTTCGGCGTGTAGGTCACCGTACTCGCCGGATTGACCACAACCGCACCCGACAGGGGTGCGGCAACGATCGTCACCGTACCCGGCGGCAGGAGGACTCCGGTGTCGTTGGCTCTCACGTTGATGGTCACCGGCGTGTTCAGCTTCGTGGAGACGGTATCGTTCACGGCGACGGGTGGAAGGCCCGCGGACCCTCCAGTCACGGTAACCGGTACGGTATCGGAGCCGCCGGCGGAGGATACCACCTTGACGGTCGGAGGTGGAGCGAGGACACCCGAGGCGACGAACGTCCCTGCCACCAAAGATCCCAAGCCAACGGCCGTGAGCGTCGGTGCCGCGATTGTCGACTTGTCGGTCGAAGAGGCGGTGACGGTGAGGGTGTTGGTTGATAGATCATACATGGCCCGGGATATGGTTACGATATCGTGCAATGCACTGGCGAGCACGGTGGGCGTGTTGGGCGGGGTACTCGCCGAAATATTGACGAACCCCGGCAGAGTGGTTGCGTCGGGCATGACGAGCCGGGCGAAGAAGTTCCCCAGCCCGTCTCCGGTCATGGCCTGGGGGCCGGCGGGGAGGTTCGCTCCGCCGCTGACGTTGACCGTGGCGGTCGGAGCCGAAGAAGCGTAAACATCGACTTCTCCGGCGGTGGTGCGCGAGTACGTGGAAGCCTTCACGCTCAGGGGCGAAGGCAAAACGCCGGTAAATTGCTGCCCCGAGATGCTAAAGAGACTGGTTTGTACCGTATTGATGCCGGGGCCGCCAATGTTGGGTCCATCCACCCGGACAAAGTTCCTGCCTATCGGGCTGCCGACTACCTGGTGCGAAATACCGGGGTCGCCGATAAAGCCCAGAGGGGCTGCGGGAGCCACGGCCGGATCCCAAGCCAGAAACGGTCCTATATTTCCGTTCACGGCAGCGGTGAAATTCAAAGGAGCCAGGATAGGTATGTCTTCCGTAAACAAGAAGAATCCCAGCTTCAGGTCCGCCGGTGTCAAGACCCTCGTACCAAAGGGGTGAGAGACCGTGTAGTTGGCGTTGGGATTCGGCGGGGTTATTTTGATCCTGATGCGTGTGAAGACCAGTTGAGATCCTTGTGTGACGGTCGGAGTGGCAAAGGTGCCTTCCAGTGCAAAGCGCATGACTTTGACATTGGGTCCCAGGCCTACGGCGTCCGCCATCCAATAGAAGAATTCGAGCGGGAAATTGCTGGGGAAAACGATCGGGAGGGCCGGGTCGTAACCGGGGTCGGCCAGCAAGACGCACATGAAGGCCCCCCCCGGACCAGCCGAGAGTTGAGTGGACAGACAAGGAGACAGGGACACCCCTTTCGTATCCTGATAAAAGGTTGGGAATCCGTTTCCGGGGTTAGTCGGTCCCACCGTACTGAGCACGGCGTGAGCTTGCTGCCCGAAACCCAGCAGCAGCAAAACGGTTAATGAGACGAACGTGAGTTTCTTCAACATATCCTACTCCTTTCATATAGTGCAAAAAGAGATCCGAGCTCTCCTGGCTCTCCGGATTCCGAGGCCATTCAGACAGAAGTGGCTTCGGTTATTTGATGGTAATTGGAACGTTGAGTGCCGTGCCGCCGCCACTGGATTGAATACTGATCACCCTTGCCACATTCGGCGCAACCGGAGAGGGCTTGACCTTGATCGTCCAGGTCCCGGCTCCTCCTGCCACTCCGGTCCCGATAAGAGGCGGTGCGAGATCGCCCGAGTTGAACGCCGACATTGTCGCTCTGGGCAGGCTCGTTGTGCCTGAAATAGTCCAGAGCTTGGACGCGGTGGTGTATTGAGCACCGGTTACGGTGATTACCTCGGTTATGGGGCTGATGGTGATTGTAACGGTTCCTACGTTGGAAGCTCCTCCGGGACCCGTTACCGTGTAGGTGAGCGTGTCGCTTCCAACGAAAGCCGGATTAGGAGTGTAGGTAATGGTGCCGGCCGGGTTTACCAGCGCTGTCCCGTGCAAGGGAGCGCTCACGAGTGACACGGTACCGGGAGGAGTGAGGAGGCCGGTGTCGTTGGTCTTTACGCGAATAACCACCGGTGTGTTCACGTTCGTGACGACAGTGTCGTTCACGGCTACTGGCGGCGCAGTCGGAGGCGGAGCCGCGGCGACCAGGGTAACCGCCTTGGTATCGGAGCCTCCAGATGAGGATATGACAGTGACCGTTGGAGGTGGAAGCGGAACACCCGGCAGGGTTAGAGCTCCAGCCACAACCTGTCCGAATCCCACGGCGTTAAGAACCGGCCTGTTCGTTGGAGACTTGTCGCTCGATGACGCCAGTATGCTAAGAGTTTTGCTCACCAAATTATATGAAGCCTTGGTGATGGTAACGATATCCTTGAGAAAGCCCGTAGCAGTGACATCGATGTTGGGCGGCATGCTTGCGGTCACCGTAAGGGAGGGGGGCAGAACGGATGCGTTGGGCACGGCGATACTGGCGAAGAAGTTACCCCGGCCGTCGCCTGTCATGAACTGGGGTGTAACAGGGAGACTCGCGGCGCCGGTAATGCTGAGCGTCGCGGTTGGAGTGGAAGTCGCGAAGACATCCACCTGCCCTGGAATGGTGCGTGAGTAATTCACTCCTGTAACCGCCAACGGTGTGGGCAAGGGACCGGCAAATTTCTGACCGGCTATGGTAAATACGTCGCTTTGCACGAAATGAACACCGGGACCCCCGATGTTGGGTCCTTCGATACGAACGTAATTGGTGCCGAAGGGGCTTCCGGTAACTTTGTGAGGTAAGCCCGGATCACCGATAAAACCTGCCGGGGCGGCCGGTAGAATTGCGGGGTCCCACGTCATGAACGGCCCGATGTTGCCGTTGACGGCACCGGCGAAGTCCCCTATGGCTCCGGGAGGAATGTCCTCGCTAAAGTAGAAAAACCCCGCGGAATCCTTGCTGTCCGCGGGTGTTAGCACCTTTACTCCGAAAGGATGTGTAACGGTATAGGTGGCGGAGGGATCGGGCGGGAGTATCTTCATCCTGATACGGGTAAAAGTCATTTGCTGGCCAGGTGTCACGGTTGGCGTGGAAAAGGTGCCTTCCAGGGCAAAGCGCATGACTTTCACGTTATTTCCGAGGTTGACCGAGTCCGCAATCCAATAGAAAAGCTCGAGTGGAAAATTGCTCGGAAAAGTGATCGGAAGGGCTGGGTTATAACCGGGGTCCGGAAGCAGAACGCACATAAAGCCCGCTCCCGCCACGCTCGAGGGCAGGGTGGACATGCATGGAGCCAGTCCGAGCCCTGAGGTGTCCTGGTAGTACGTCGGAAAACCGTTCACCGGATCGACGGGCCCCACTGCGTTCAGCAGTGCATGAGCCTGCTGCCCGAAACTGAAGAGCAGCAACAGGGCTACAAGGTAAATTCGAATTCTTTTCAACATGCCTTTTTCCTTTCTTATTTGAAACGGTTTGTGGATGTTCATGTTTTCAGGCCTTCTTAGTCCAGGTTCCGAGAGAAAGAGTGTGGAAACGCTAAGAACAGGCGAGAAGCCCCCTGGCAATCCTACGGTCATGGTGCCGTAATGACGTAATTTCTTCTCATGGGATGTCCACCTCCTTTCTTCTTTTCTTTCGAAAACAAGCAATGGATAATCCTCACCCTCGCTCTCGTGTTTCAGGTCCTGACGAGGAAGCTCCAGAAACGCGGAAGAATTTGAATTAGCCCGAAGGGCACTCACCTGTTCTCTGTGACTGTGCAAGCTATAACTTATCGATTATGAACACAATGAGTGGAAAACTGTATTTTGAAGAGCGGAGCGGAGTACTATACTGTACTGTACTGTACTGTAATATAATGTACCGAATGTACAGCGAGGCAGGCATGGGTTGGGTGGGGCGAGGTATTTTCGAAACGCAACGAGGGATGCGATCAGAGCCTCGCGCCGTAAACATGAAGGGAGGGGTCACAGCTACACTTTTCACACAAGTTCCCGATCAAGTGCCTTAATGTTCCCGTTATGTGAAGAGCGTAGGTGTGACCCCATCCCCACTAAAGAAGCTCAAGGGAATTCAGGTAGTCAGCGGTGCGTCATGATCCAATTGCGATGGGTGCAGATCAAGGTGCTAGGTCCAGGAATCTCCCTACTTTCTCTTCTCGACGCTTTATGCTAAACGTCCGCTATCAGGCTAAGGAAGGCTTCAAGTCTTTCCCCTGAATGGCTCAAAGAAGGGAGATGCCATGAAAGGTCTTGCGGAATGCACTATTCTCGTCGTTGACGATACAGAGGCCAATATTGACATTCTGGTGGAAGCGCTCGGAGACGACTACTACGTATCCGTGGCTATGGACGGACAGTCCTCACTGGATGCCGTATTGGAATCGCCTCCCGATCTGGTGCTTCTCGATATCATGATGCCCGAAATGGATGGTTACGAGGTATGCCGACGGCTGAAAAAGGACCGTGCTACCGCTGGAATTCCGGTCATATTTCTGACCGCTTTGACGGAAATCGAAAACAAGACGAAAGGCTTCGAGCTCGGGGCGGTGGACTATATCACCAAGCCTTTCGAGATCTTGGAAATCCAGTCCAGGGTGAAGACCCACCTGTCGCTCAAGCTCGCTCAGGAGGAGCTGGAGAAGCAAAACGAGCTTCTGGAGCAAAAGGTTCGGGAGAGAACGCTCGAGCTGGCTCTGACCCAGGAAGTCACTATCGAGAGCATGGCGGCCCTGGCTGAATATCGAGATCCTGAGACCGGAGGCCACATCGAGCGCACGAAGCACTACATGCGTGCCCTGGCGCTGCAGCTCGGTAAGCATTCAAAATTTCGAGATTACCTGAAAAACGATGTCATAGAGCTGCTATACAAGTCCGCCCCTCTTCACGATATTGGCAAGGTGGGCGTTCCGGACCAGATCCTCTTGAAGCCCGGGAAGCTCACGGATGAAGAATTCGAAGCCATCAAAAAGCACCCTCTCTTCGGATATGAGGCCATTCGCATTGCTGAAAGGAAGCTTGGAGAGAGCTCTTTCCTTCGATTCGCGGGTGAAATTGCCTATACTCACCATGAAAAATGGGACGGCTCCGGTTATCCGCAAGGGTTGAAAGGCGAGGAGATTCCCCTTGCGGGAAGGCTCATGGCCCTGGCGGACGTCTATGATGCCCTGATCAGCAAGCGGGTCTACAAAGTCTCATTCTCCCACGAAAAGGCTGTCGGAATCATTCTCGACGGCAAAGGAAAGCACTTCGATCCCGATGTAGTCGATGGCTTCCTGGAGATCCAGGAGGAGCTCAGGCAAATCGCCCTTAAGTTTGCCGACTTCGAGGAGGAGCGCCTGGCGCTTGGCCGGCCGTTCGTTCAGCCGGCATCCGGGCTTTCCTGATCGCCCCTCACGACAAAGCACCCCTGTTCAAAATCCCCAAGTGCCGAAATGTTCCAATAGTGGAGTAAGGCATGAGCAGTACAAGAAAGGGCATGAGCTTCTTCCACGATCTTGCCATCCGCTACAAGCTTCTGGTGGTTTATTCCACGCTCTTCGCCGTGGCCATCATACTAAGCAGCCTGACGATCTATGGATTGGTAAGGGCGACGATCGAAGCCAGTATCGAAAATGAATTGCGGAATGCAACGGCCACTCTGGTCAATATGGTCCGCACCACTGCCACTGTTTCCATCAAGAATCATTTGCAGACCGTAGCTGAGAAGAACCGGGAAATCGTGGCGCAGTTCCATTATCGCTATTTGAATGGGGAAATCACCGAAGAAGATGCCAAACGCAGGGCGGCGGACATTCTGGTCAGTCAGACCATTGGGCAAACGGGTTATGTCTACTGCCTCAACAGTCAGGGTATACTCGAGGTGCACCCCAAAGAGTCTTTGCGAGGCGCTGATATTGGCCGGTTCGAGTTTGTCCGCGAGCAAATGAAGCGTAAAGAAGGCTATCTGGAATACGCTTGGAAGAATCCGGAGGAATTGCATGAGAGCCCTAAAGCTCTCTATATGACCTATTTTGCTCCCTGGGACTGGATCATCTCCGCTTCATCCTATCGCAAGGAATTCTTTTCCATGCTAAACGTGGATGACTTCCGTGAAAGCATCTCATCGATCCGGTTAGGAGAAACTGGGTATTGCTATCTCATGGACAGCAGAGGCAATATCCTCATCCACCCCAAAATCGCCGGTAATATAAATGATTCCAAAGATGCCGGCGGACGGATGTTCATCAAGGAAATCTGCGAGCAAAAGTCCGGCAGTATTATCTATGCATGGCAGAATCCGGGCGAAGAGACTCCCCGTGAGAAGCTGGTAATTTTCGACTACCTTCCCGAATTCGACTGGATAGTGGCCTCCTCCAGCTACCTGGAAGAATTCTACGCTCCACTGCATGCAGTCAGGAATAACGCCCTCATTACCGCCTTGACCATCCTGGTGCTGGTGCTTCCACTGACGCTGTGGATTAGTGGATACATTACCCGCCCTCTCCGTATATTGATGCAACACCTTGCCGAAGGCGCGGGCGGAAGCCTGGCTGCGCGCATGGAGGTCCGCTCCCGTGATGAGATGGGGCAGCTTGCACGCTATTTCAATGAGTTCATGGAAAAATTGGAAGCGTCTCAGAGCGCGCTCCAATCGGAGATCACCGAGCGCAAGCGTGCCGAAACGGAATTGAAGCAATACCAGGAGCACCTGGAGAAGCGCACCACCGAGCTGGCCAAGAGTGAAATGAGGTTTCGCTCCATTTACGAAGGTTCCAATGACGCGATCATACTCTTCACGGAAGAAGGATACTTCGACTGCAATTCACGCGCGTTGAGGATGTTCGGGATTGAGAGCAAGCAGGAGTTTTTGGATCTACCTCCAGCCTGTATCTCGCCTCCATTTCAACCCGATGGGCTGGATTCCGTCTCGGCTAAGCAGCCGCATATCGAAGCCGCACTCCGCGAGGGGCATCATCGCTTCGATTGGATGCATCAGCGCACAGACGGAAGCTGTTTCCCGGCTGAAGTGCTCCTCTCGGCCTTTGATTTCGGCGGACAGATGATGCTCCAGGCAACGGTGCGAGACATAACCGAGCGCAAGAGGGCCGAGGAGGCCATCAGGGAATCCCAGCGACGGCTGGTCGATATCATCGATTTTCTTCCCGATGCAACCATGGTGATTGATACGGAGGGCCGGATTACGGCATGGAACCATGCCATGGAGGAGATGACCCACGTCAAGGCTCAGGATATGTTGGGCAAAGGCAATCATGAACACGCCCTACCATTCTACGGAGAAAGGAGGCCTGTCCTCATCGACCTGGTCATGGACCCAGTCGAAGAAGTTTTGAGCAAATACGCAGACTTGACCTGGAAGGGAAATACCCTTTCCGGACAAGGAAGGACTACTGCCCTTGGCTCCGGGGACATGTACTTCGTAGGAAATGCGGCTGCACTTCGAGACGAGGCAGGAAATATCGTCGGGGCCATCGAGAGCGTTCGAGACGTAACGGAGCGCAGGAGATACGAGGAGGCACTTCGGGAAAGCGAAGAGCGGCTGCGCACCATTACGGATACGGCCAGGGATGCCATCATGATGGTGGATAGCGATCAAGCTATTTCCTACTGGAATCCGGCCGCGGAAGCCGTTTTTGGCTATAGCTCGCAAGAGGCTATGGGCCGGGAGCTTCACTTCTTCATTCAACCGGGGGCCTTGTGCGATATGTTCCGTCAGGGATTCGATCATTTCACAAAGACCGGGCCGGGAGAAGCCACAGGAAAGACCGTCGAGCTTGAGGCCCTTCACAAGGACGGACGTCAAATTCCCATTGAAATCTCTGTTTCCTCCATAAGAATTCGGGGTGCCTGGCACGCCGTGGCGGTGGCACGGGATATTTCCATGCGCAAGCAGGCGGAGAAGGAGATGCAGAAGGCCAAGGAGAATGCAGAGGCCACCAACCGGGCCAAGAGCGATTTTTTGGCCAACATGAGCCATGAAATCCGCACTCCCATGAATGCAATCATGGGTCTGGCACATCTGGCCTTGAAGACCGAGCTCACCCCCAAGCAATACGACTACATTCGGAAGATAGGCCTGTCGGCCAGATCTCTTCTCGAGATTATCAACGACATTCTCGATTTCTCGAAGATCGAGGCTGGAAAGATCGAGATGGAATCCGTCGAATTCTATCTGGACGATGTGCTCGATAGCCTTTCCAATGTCACTGTCATGAGAGTGCGGGAAAAGGGGCTGGAGCTTGCCTTTCGTGTAGCCCGCGATGTACCGGTAAGTCTTGTGGGGGACCCTCTGCGGCTGGGGCAGGTTCTCACCAATCTGACCAACAATGCCGTGAAGTTTACGGAAGAGGGGGAAATCGTTCTGAATGTGGAGCTCGCTGAATGGCTGAGCGAAGAGCGGGTCATGCTCCGCTTCTCCGTACGGGATACCGGCATCGGCATGACGGGAGAGCAGGTGGAAAAGGTTTTCCAGGCATTTACCCAGGCCGATGCCTCGACGACTCGAAGATATGGCGGTACCGGCCTCGGCCTCACTATATGCAAACGCCTGGTGCAGTTCATGGGTGGCCGGATTCAGGTGGAAAGTGAGCCCGGAAAGGGCAGCACATTCAGCTTTACCGCCGCTTTCGGCTGCGCCCCCCATTATCTCGGAAAGACGGCCTGTCTCCCGCCTCACGCGCTCAATAATATGCCGGTATTGGTGGTGGAGGACAGCCAGACGGTTCTGGCGATCTATGAAGAATACCTGAGATCTTTTTCCATGGAGCCCACCCTGGCGGAATCGGGGGAAGAGGCACTGAAGCTCCTGGAAGGCGGGCTTCGGGAACGGCCTTTTGAGCTGATCATCCTGGACTGGATGCTGCCGGGCCTCAGCGGGATCGAAACAGCCAGGCGAATCATGGAGAGCCCGAGGCTGGAGAAAAAGCCGGCCATCATCATGATTACAAGTCATGAAAAGGAGGACGTCATAAAACAGGCCGAGGAGACTGGCATCAAAAGCCTTCTCTTTAAGCCCGTCAATGAATCGGTGCTTTTCAACGCCATAATGAAAGCTTTGGGGAGTGAGCCCTCCATGGAAGCCGGCAGACGATACGAGCAGGAGGCGTCCGGCAACGGCCGGATTCATGCTATCCGTGGAGCCAGGATTCTGCTTGCGGAAGACAACGACATAAATCAGCAGATAGCCTGTGAAATTCTCGAAGGGGCGGGACTGGTCGTTACCATTGCCAACAATGGCAGAGAAGCCGTTGAAGTGGCTCAGAGGGAGGAGTTCGATCTTGTTTTCATGGACATCCAGATGCCTGAAATGGATGGCTTGGAAGCCACCCGGGCACTACGGCAGGAAGAGCGTTTCACGGCTCTGCCCATCATAGCCATGACGGCTCATGCCATGAGCAGAGACAGAGAGAAGAGCCTGGCCGCAGGCATGAATGATCATATCTCCAAGCCCATCGATCCCAACGAGCTTTTCTCCACCCTGGTGAAATGGATAAAGCCAGCCAACAGGGATGAGACCGTTCCTTCCTTACCGGATCGAGAATCGAGTGCGGAAGAGGTGGATCTGCCGGAAGTGATCCCGGGAATCGACATCTCGGCAGGGCTCGCGAGAATGAGAGGGAACAAAAAGCTCTACAAAACACTTCTCTTCAAGTTACGTAACAACTATGCCTCTTATCATCGGGAGATCAGGGCGGCTCTGGATGAGGGAAATCCCCGGCAGGCCCGGATTCTCGCCCATAGCATCAAAGGAGTGGCGGGAAGCCTGGGGGCGGAGAGACTACAAAAAAGTGCCGCCCTTCTCGAATCTGCCATCGTGGATGGCCCTGGTGAGCCCGGTACCAAGCTCCTGGACGATTTTGAGGACAGCCTGGAAGCCGTGATCCTTGCCTTGGGTACACTGGTGGAACAGGGATCGATGCCTGAGAAGGCCACCGGCAGAGAAGTGGACCTGAGAGCCCTGCTCGATGCATTGAGGGAGATGGAGCCGCATCTGCGCGCACGCAGGCCCAAGAATTGCTCCACTGCCATGGAAGCCATCACTCGCCTGACCTGCCCCCCGAAGCTCCAAACAGAGCTGACCCAACTGGGCAACCTCATTTCCAGGTACAAATTCAAAGAGGCTGCATCTATTTGGGATTCACTGGTTGCCAAACTCGAATCAACAGCGAACATGCAGGCCGAGACTTATACCGAATCGGGCTCCGGCTGAGCTTTTTTCACCGCAGAGACGCAGAGACGCAGAGACGCAGAGACTCTATACAGACTTTCATTACTGCAGTGTCCATTAAAAAGTCTCTCTCAAAATCCCACGATCTCTCAATTCCTCAATCTCTGAATGCTGAGGCAAACCTTGACGATCCGAGGCCGTATCCTTAGGTAATAGGTTACCGGCGGCGGGGATGGAAAAGCCATTGCAATCAATTATTAATTTATGGAGAAAGAGCATGGACATCAAGGATCTCAGAAGAATGCTCGTGGGCGTGTGTGCTGCGGCTCTGGTATCTGGTGTGAGCCCGACATTTGCTGCGGATACAGCAAGTGGGTGAGGCGCAACCAAATCCGGTGCTGGCAGCACCGAACCTCAAATGAAAGAATCCGGAAAATCTGGGTGAAGCGGCACAAAAGCAGGTGCAGTTAGCACCGAGGAACAAAAAAAGGCACCCGAGGCGGGTGAGGCAAGTGGTAGCAAGCCAGGCACGGCCACTGGCCAGGAAGAGAAGAAACAGCCAGGCGGCAGCGGCTGAGGTGGGAGCAAAAAATAGTGCAGTTTGCACTGATGCTTTGTTCCGGCGAACTTCGTTTCTCTTCTGAAAGATGTCATAAAGATATCAGAAGTGCAAATTAGCTCGCATTGTACGTTTTTCAGCTCCAATGATATGTTTCAATTAGTATAAGCGGCTTTTCGTCCCTTCCCCGGTCAAAGAAAGAATACAGGAATGAGTCTGCTGGATGAAAATTTGATCGATCAAATATACCGTGTATGCCGTTCATACGCTGCCCCCGATATATGGACCCATATCAAGAAAACCTGGGGCTCAGCTCTCGAATCCGGAGAAGTACCGGATTTTACAGCACATGAGCCCGTTCTGCTTTCACTGCCCCCCTTCTTGCCGGAGCTTGCCCGCCTGGAATGGGCTTCCCACGAGGTAAGGCATTCCGAAATCCCATCTTCTGATGAAAGCCGTCAGGTATCTGTTAATCCGGCACTCCATCTGTTCCGGTTTTCCTGGAAGAACCTTGCGCGTCTCCTGGGCACGGGAGGGAATGGAGATGCAGGGGAAGATGAAATTGTTCCGTGCCCAGAGCCCGGTGAGGAATGGGTGCTGGTATGGCGGCATCCTGCTACCGGCAAGGCGACGGCTCAACCGGCTTCAAACGAAGACCTGCTGGCTCTTAAGCTGATTGCAGAGGGGAACGGTGAAGAAATGGAAGCCATGGAAGGCCTTGCTTCCATTTATTTCCTGCATGCCGTCATTGACCGTGCGGTCAAGAAAGGCTTGCTCCTGGCGCCGCCTTCGAGGATTCGACGTGATTCCTCCAGTTTTCCCCTCGAAAAGTGCGCCGGCGAGAGTGTCATCAGCTCTTCGGTCTTCACTCTTCAGTGGCATATCACACAAGCCTGTGAGCTTCATTGCAAGCACTGTTATGACCGGGCCGACAGGTCCGCTCTCGCTCTCTCCCGTGCCGTCGCCGTTCTCGATGACCTTTACGGATTTTGTCGGGAGCGGTACGTAAGAGGACAGGTCTCGTTCACGGGCGGCAATCCTTTTCTTTATCCGGATTTCATGGAGCTTTACCGCGCGGCCTCGAAGCGAGGCTTTGGTCTGGCGATTCTTGGAAACCCGGTGGCGCGAAAGCAGATCGAGGATGTCGTCGCTATCGAGCCTCCTCTTTTCTACCAGTTGAGCCTGGAAGGACTACCCGAGTACAATGACGAGATCCGTGGCTCGGGCCATTTTAAGCGAGTCGTCGATTTCCTCGGAGTGCTTCGCTCTCTTGGCGTTTATTCCATGGTGATGCTCACCCTCGGCAAAGACAACATGGCCCAGGTGCTTCCCCTGGCTGAAATGCTCCGCGACAGTACGGATCTTTTCACCTTCAACCGTCTATCCCTGGTGGGCGAAGGCGCGAGGCTGCGGCTACCCTCGAAGGACGATTACGCTGCCTTTCTGCATTCCTACACCGAGGCGGCAGACGATAATCCGATTATCGGTCTAAAAGACAATCTCATTAACGTCGTGAGATCGAACAAGGGCCTGGAAGTCTTCGGAGGCTGCACGGGCTTCGGCTGTGGAGCTGCCTTCAACTTCCTCAGTGTGCTCTCCGATGGTGAAGTGCATGCCTGCCGCAAGTTCCCTTCGCCCGTGGGAAACCTGCTTCAAAATCGAATCGGCGAAATCTACGACTCCGAGGCCGCCCGCTCCTATCGCGCCGGCTCCCGCGCCTGCCGGGCCTGTACCCTCAAGCCCGTCTGCGGAGGCTGCCTTGCCATCGCCCACAGCTTCGGCCTCGACATCTTCGAGGAGCGAGATCCCTATTGCTTCATTAACGGGTGATTGCCTTTGTCGAAATGCTTGACAAACACAGATGATTGCCGTTAACGACAAAGACGCGGGGCCGGCCGTTTCAGGCCTTGCCCGCCTGCCGTCCTGCTCCATATTCGCCGGCTGTAAACTATTGACAGGCCTCAGGAGGTTAACCATCACATGAGCACGAGCAAAAGCACGACCACACCCTCTACCGCCAAAACAACGACTCTCACCACCCAGCCCGCCTGGCAGGCCCTCGAAGCCCACTACCGAAAGATAGAAGGCGTACACCTGCGCCGGATGTTCGCCGAGGACCCCGGGCGCGGTGAGCGCTTTGCCCTCGACGAGGCCGGAGTTTATCTCGATTACTCGAAAAACCGCATCACGGAGGAGACGCTCCGCCTTCTGAGCGGCCTGGCTGAAGCCCGCGGGCTTCGAGAGCGAATAGACGCCATGTTTCGCGGCGAAAAGATCAACTCTACGGAAAATCGCGCAGTGCTTCACGTGGCGCTTCGTGCCCCGGAGAATGAAGCAATCTTTGTGGATGGCGTCGACGTGGTGCCCGAAGTTCATGAAGTGCTGGCCCGAATGACGGACTTCGCCCTGCGGGTGCGTAACGGCGAATGGAAGGGATACACCGGCAAGCGCATACGCAACGTGATCAACATCGGAATCGGGGGCTCCGATCTTGGCCCAGTAATGGCCTATGAAGCACTCCGCCACTACAGCATGCGGGACATGGCATTCCGCTTCGTTTCAAACGTGGACGGCACGGACTTCGCCGAAGCCACTCATGATCTGAAGGCAGATGAAACCCTTTTTATCGTTTCATCCAAAACCTTCACGACACTGGAAACCATGACGAACGCTCAAAGCGCCCGCCGGTGGACAATACAAGCCCTGGGCGACGAGCGGGCAATCGGCAGACATTTCGTGGCCGTTTCGACGAACACCGAAAAGGTGGCAAAATTCGGCATCGATACCGCAAACATGTTCGGATTCTGGGACTGGGTCGGCGGAAGATATTCGATGGACTCTGCAATCGGCCTCTCCACCATGATAGCGACAGGCCCTGAAAACTTCCGCGCCATGCTCGCCGGATTCCGCGCCATGGACGAGCACTTCCGCACCGCTCCTTTCCATCGAAACATCCCCGTGCTCCTGGGCCTGCTCTCGCTCTGGTACAATAACTTCTTCGGCTCCCAAACCGTGGCCGTCCTCCCTTACGACCAATACCTCAAGCGTTTTCCCGCCTATCTCCAGCAGTTGACGATGGAAAGCAACGGCAAGCACACCACACTGGACGGCCTCCACGCAGACTATCAGACAGGCCCCGTTTACTGGGGAGAGCCGGGCACCAACGGCCAGCATTCCTTCTATCAGATGATCCACCAGGGAACGAAGCTCATCCCCTGCGACTTCATAGGCTTTTGCCGCACCCTCAACCCGAAGGGCAATCATCACGAGATCCTGATGGCCAACCTGTTCGCCCAGACCGAGGCTCTGGCCTTCGGCAAGACCGAGGCCGAAATCAGATCCGAAGGCACACCGGACTGGCTCATCCCGCATCGAATCTGCGAAGGCAACCGGCCGACCAACACCATTCTCCTCGATCGACTGAGCCCTGAAACCCTGGGAAAGCTTATCGCACTCTATGAGCACAGCGTCTTCACACAGGGAGCGATCTGGAATATCGACCCCTTCGACCAGTGGGGTGTTGAACTGGGCAAAGTGCTGGCCATGCGCATCGTTCCCGAGCTCGAGAGCCCCGATGAGCCGCAGCTCGCCCATGACTCTTCCACCAATGCACTCATACGGCGCTACCGAAAGCTCAAGACGGCGAATCGGGATTCGAGTAAGTCATGAGTCCTTATATGAACAAACGGCTGAGGCTTCTTCGGCAGTCCCCTTGGAAAGAAAGATAGTGCCTAACGAAGACTGTTCACCTGACGGGTTGGAAGAGTGGACCTTGATCATCGTTTCGGCCAATCGTTGATTGTCTGAACTATGATGTATGTGATTCATATGATTACCATGATAAGCCGAATCATGAAAATCGGGTCCATCACATAAATCACAATTCAGACAATGAGCGATTGGCCGAAACGATGATCAAGGCCTACAGTTCAATCTCCAATCCATCGTAAGCCATACTCACTTGAAGAGCATAGTTTTTAGCATAAATCATGCCATAGCGCTTCGTCTCTTCCTCTATTTGTTCCAAGCGGTCATCATCAAGATTAGGCTCCGTATGGAAAAGCACGAGATGCTCGCTTTCCGAAAGCACCGCCATCTCCACACCCATTATGTTGGAAGAGTGCCCCCAGTCCCTCTTGATGAGCTCCGCTTCAGCCAGTGAGTATTGTGCATCGAAGATCAGCAGATCGGAGTTTTTGAAGAACTCGATGAGTGGGGAGCCATCGACCCCATTCAAGTGCTCCGAGTCCGTTGAGTACACGATCTTCCTGCCGGAACCGGTAAAGCTGTATCCATAAGACTTCCCGGGGTGTTCCTGCATCGATGTTTCAACAAAAAAGCCGGCAATATCGCCAACCTTTCCAATGGGAAGGGTGGTAAACCGTATGGCGGATCCAAGCGCTTCAAACGGCACAGGAAAGCAAGGAGGCTCCTGCTGACGTCTGAACGCCTCCTCCAGTTCAGGATGACAGCCATAGATGTTTATCAGGTTACCGGGCACGTAGGCAGGGACAAAGAAAGGAAATCCTTGTATGTGATCCCAGTGCGGGTGGGAAATGAAGATGTGAAAAACGGCTGGGGCTCCCTTCTTTTCCTTCATGAGCTCGTTTCCGAAATCCCGCAAGCCAGTCCCGGCATCAAGAAGGATGTATTCATCTGAGTCATCGATTTGAATGCATGAAGTATTGCCTCCACAGCTACCCTTCAGCGCAAAAGGCAGCACCGTGTCAATGAAATTATCCCTGAGTGCCGCATTACGAAGATCGTAGCCTTGCGCCAGTTCGAGAGCTCTGGATACTTTCTTTCGAATTTCCTTGCTGGTCATAGAACGTGGCAAAGAGCCACGCGTACCCCAGAATCGTATCTTCAAAGCCAAACCTCCTGCTTTCTTCCAAATGCCGTTGTTCGGACACCTGTCAGCCCCTTCGGGTATCAAGCATCACACAACGAGTTGTCCCGCCAAGTCAAAAGAAGTCTGATAGTTTTCCATTTTACCGCGGCTTTCCATGGAATTCCAGCACTCAACGCGCACCTGAGCTCAAGATCATTTGGGTGCAGATCTTTTCGCCCCTGAGGTTAGGATCTCTCGACTGTAAAGCCGAGCCAGCGGGAAAGAAATTTCCGATGCACGATCCAGGTCCGTCTGCTATGCTATGATCCATCTCGTTTGACTCCTCGGTACTATTCAAGGGGGGCCCGCGAGAAGGCAGCCTTATCCCACGGCTTTCTCATAAAAAAAGCTGTAGACATATCGCATAATTCGCCAGTACTACATCCGGGTAAGAAATTGCCGGCAAGTCAAATAGTGTACCACCGCTTTGACGAGCAATGCAATTTCC
>Ga0074199_1000768_pt1 | contig 40840 bp, 37 predicted proteins | sample EPASupsiteSAE347_FD_64528 | JGI IMG/M metagenome (GOLD analysis project Ga0074199, IMG submission 64528) | Bioremediated contaminated groundwater from EPA Superfund site, New Mexico - Sample SAE3-47 | ecosystem: Environmental > Aquatic > Deep subsurface > Groundwater > Contaminated ... | reverse complement strand
CATTTAGATGGCAATAGTATAAATGACCTTTGCTTGTTCACAGTAGCTGGGGAAATAATTCATTATGATGGCGTCGATTTTAACGTTATTTATGACTTTAGCGATAGCGATTGTATGTTCTTTTATGGTGATTTCAAGGATGACACGATTTGTCTTGTGGGCGAAGCACACGGCTACGCCATAGTTGTAGTTGGCCAACGATAGAAGCGGGTGCTGATCTCGCCTCGTCATATTGAAAATGTAGTTTTCTAAATCGATATATCCTCACTCTATTTGTCGAAAGTTTCCCTCAAACTGGAATTAACAACATTCCAGGTCACAAATCCTTTCTGCAAGGTGGAATGAAGGACATTCCATATGGAAAATGCACTCCTCTATGTGAAGGGAAAGACATTCCGCTTGGAGGAACCTTCCTGCGAGATGGAGGGAAGAATATTCCAAATGAAGAAAATCTCCTCCGTGTTCCTCAGCGTCTACTCAGTGTTACTCCGTGTAACGAACTCTACGCGAAAACTACCCGGCAGATCAGGACAGCCACGATCAAACCGACCGCGTCGCCGATCAGTCCGGCCGCGATGGAATGGCGTACGCGCCGCACACCGACCGCGCCGAAATAAACTGCCACGACGTAGAAAGTCGTCTCGCTACTACCCCACATTGTTGACGACAACCGTCCGATAAACGAGTCCGGGCCGTGCGACTTCATTAATTCTGTGACGATGCCCAGCGCGCCACTCCCGGATAGCGGCCGCATCAGCGCCACCGGCAAAGTTTCGGCGGGCATACCGATCAGGTTGGTCAATGGCGAAAGCAGGGTGACGAACACGTCCATGGCGCCCGAAGCCCGGAACATTCCGATTGCGACTAAGATCGCGACGAGGTAAGGAATGATTTTCACAGCGACATTAAAGCCTTCCTTAGCGCCATCGATGAAAGCTTCATAGACCCTGACCTTTTTGCGCCAGCCCAGTATCAGGATCACGAAAATCAGAACCGGGACGGCCCAGCTGGAAAAACCTTTCATAAAAGTAACGAAGAAGGTAGGTGCGGCTTCGGCGGTAGTTTGGGCGGCCGCCTGCAGAGTGTCGGCCGCGGCGTAGGCGATTGAATTAGTCATGGTTCTCTCCTTCGGCTATGTGTTTGGATTCCACAATCCGATTCGGGTCGGATTTACGAATGGACGGCAGTCGCTGGAGTAACTTGACCGCAGTGATGCCGGCAATCGTGGCGCAAGTCGAAGAGACGATGGTCGTGCTGATAATCTCGAACGGATTGGCCGAACCAAGTTGGGCCCGGACAGCGATGACCGTCATCGGGATCAGGCAAATGGTGGCCGTATTCAGCGCCAGGAAAGTCGCCATATCGTTGGTGGCGGTGTCTTTTGACTTGTTCAGGCTCTGTAATTCTTCCATGGCTTTCAGACCGAGCGGCGTAGCGGCATTGCCCAACCCCAGCCAGTTGGCGATCAGGTTCATCAGCATCGAGCCGATTGCAGGATGATCGGATGGAATCGAAGGGAAGAGAAATTTCGCCAGCGGCCGGATAGCCCGCGACAGCAGGCGGATAATGCCGCCTTTTTCGGCGATTTTCATGATGCCGAGCCAGAGTGTCATTATTCCGATCAAACCCAGGGCAATTTCGACCGCCGCAGCCGCATTGTCGACCGCCGCTTTCGTAACTGCGTCGATGCGCCCGGTAAAAGCCCCGACCACCAGGGCGATTACCATCAAAGCCAACCAGATGTAATTCATAGAGTCCTCGCTAATTTTTCCGAATGATAGATTGACCCGCCGATCCTGCGATCACGGGTTTATGCCAAACACCACGAACCGGTTTTGCAGGGTAATGCCGAACCGGTCGCGGGCATCGTTGAAGATCAATTTTCCGCGGTAAGTGTAGTCGCTCTCGAACATTTGCCGGAAGAGAATTTGTCCATCGGCCGAATAGATTAAAATTTCCGGGTCGTCGAATAACTTAGTCCCGTTTTGAGACGATTCGACACCGGTCAATATCAAAATGCGGTTGCCGGCCAGCAGAGCGCAATCGGTAATTGTCCGGCGACCGTTTCCGGGTGTCATTTGCAGGTAAATCGACTTTCCGACCAGTGTGATCAGATGGAACGTGTAACGGTCGCCGAGCAAAAGCCATTTGTCGTTTCGATCGAAATCGTAGTGCCGGAATGCCACCGGGAAGGAATTAATGATTTTTCCAAGACTGTCAAAAAGGATGGTCTGGTAAGCCGGTTGCGGAGGCCGGGGATTGATGACAGCGCCGCTGACAACCGTGATCCGGCCGCTGCGCGACAGGCCGGTTGCGCCAGTTGTTTTTAACGGCAACTGATATTGCCAGAGGCGGGAGCCGTTGGTCATAAACATGAACAAATCCGGCCCGACCTTTTGCTCTTCCTCGCGGGCGCGGCTGAGATTGAACAGGAAAATCCGGCCGTTGTCATCGAATGCGCCTTTCGGATAAACCTGTAAACGGGTGCCATCCTGCAGAAAACGGCGTTCGTTTAGCAAGTCGCCATCGTGATTATAGAAAAGCAATTCCTCGCCCCAATACGAACAGGCGATCAGGGCTTTTTTGGTACCGGTCAGAAAATAGAACGGCCTCTCAGCGGTGTTCAACAGCATTCCGTTCAACCGGAAGGTTTCTTTTCCATTCGCATCGTAGACCTTGAACTCGTACGCTCTCGGCTCGTTTTTACCGGTTGGCGGTTTCCCCGGCGTGAATACGCCACACAGATTGCGGTCAGGAGACAGGCTAATATCGCTCAGGTTCTGCCACTGCGCCAGAATTTCGCCGGTTTTCTGAGCGGAAATTGCCCGGTCGTTATAAAGGTAATAGGTCGGCCGGAGTTGATTGTCGGCGAACCCGATCAGAACATCCTGCAGACCGGATTCAGCCGGCCATTCCCGTTCGATCCGGTACGTTTGACCGAATCCGGCCGGGCTCAGCCCGAAACCGGATAAACAGAACAGGCCGATGAAAAACGATTTTTTTAGATTCAACCTCATTGGACGCTAATTTATTGTCGGATTAGCGCAATGTCAATGCAATGAGCGTTATCTGAGGCGCCGTGTTTAATTTTATTTTCGAAAAATGCTTTAAAACCGGATTAGCGGCGATCTGCGCAAAGATTCAGCAGACCGTGCCGGATGATTTTTTCGGCCCAGAATAAACCGATGACGGTTTTGGCATCGGTAATCTTGCCCTGGTACACTAAATCCAGCGCGTCAGCAATGTCAAGCGAGACGGTTTCGATCAGTTCATCTTCATCCGGGGTAGCGGAACATTTTTCGAGCTCGGCCGCCCAGAACAAATACAGACGTTCGTCGCTGTAACTGACGCAGGTGTGAATCAGGCCGATCTCATTCAGTTTTTGCGGAACAAAACCGGTTTCTTCAGCCATCTCACGGCGGATGGTGGCAGACGGGCTTTCACCGGGATCTATCTTGCCGGCCGGCAATTCGGTCATTACCTGCCCGACCGGATAGCGGAATTGTCGCACTAGTAAAATCCGGCCACTGCCGAGGTAAGGAATGACGACCGTCGCGCCCGGATGTTTGATCCATTCCCGGTTGGAGGTCTGGCCGCCGGGCAGGCGAACAGTATCACGATAAACTTTCAGAAGCCTTCCATCAAAGACTTTCCGGCTGTCAAGTTTGGTCTCTTCAAAATTTTGCGACTCCATCATAAATTCCGATCCTTTTCAAGAGTACCCGGACGAATAAAAACTACTTGGTCCCAACGGGACTGTCTATCAGGGTTTTAAGGTTGGTGTCGGTGCGGAAACAGTGGAAATAAAAGGAGAGGAGGCGTCCTATTAACGGGAGGAGTTCCCAAGGAAGGAGGGAAGTTGGATGAAACTCATCCTGAAATGGGAGTGATGTCCCACTCAGCGAACGCCTCCTCTTGAATCCTTTATCAAAAACCACATCATTTAAATCAAACAACTATTTAAAAGTTCCTTTCAAATATATTTAATTGATTTGAACAAAACAAGTACAAATTATTGCCGTGCAAATTGCAAAAAAATCCAGAGAACTTCTATTCGAGACGACCTGTTCTCGTCGTAAGCGGGTTAAAATTCTTGGTTATCGCCCATGTTTCCAATAAATTTGCCAATTGTTATGAAAGTTAGATTAAATTCACTGAGTGATGGGAAACAAGTAATCGACGCCGCGCTGGATGGCGATGAAATCGACCTGGCCGGGCTTGACTTGTGCGCTCCTGTCGCCGTGACTCTAACCATTGATAAAGGAGCATCTGAAATAAAAATCGACGGCCAACTGGAAACTACTGCCCGGTTTGAATGCGACCGGTGCCTCGCAAATTTTTCGTTTCCCATCAAAGGAACTTTCGGATTGATTGCCAGTTATTCAACGGCCGATTCTGAAATAAATGACGATGATATTGTCCCGCTTACCGCGACGACCAATGAAATCGATCTGACCGGGTATGTACATGATACGCTCCTGCTCGGTGTGCCAATGAAACTTGTATGCCGCGAGGATTGCCGGGGATTGTGCCCTTCCTGCGGAGTCAACCTCAACGAAACGGAATGTCGGTGTGCTGAAACCGCGCCGGATCCACGTTGGGAGCCTTTAAAAAAAATAGTCAATAACATTACGGAGGATAAATAAATTGCCGCAACCAAAACGTAGAATATCCAAATCAAGAAAAAATAAGCGCCGGACTCATCATGTCCTGACCGGCACAACCATCAGCAAGTGTCCCCAGTGTAAAGAACCCAAGTTGCCGCACCGTGCCTGTCCCAATTGCGGGTATTACCGCGGGCGACCGGTAGTCGCGGCCAAAGAAGCATAAGGGGAGCTCTGGCTGTCCAAAACATTTTTAAATATTCCGGCGCTCCGCCATGGCCGGCCGTTTTTCCGTACAAGAGCCAACCGCTTGTTTAGTCATTTGTAGTATAATCGCCAGAGCCAATTAAATTAGTGTAAGGTAAACCTCGATGAAGAAACCCCGATCAACGATAACCGCTTTCGGTATGTATGTCCCGGAGAGGGTCCTGACTAACGCCGAACTCGAAAAAATGGTCGATACTTCTGATGAATGGATTCGTAGTCGGACCGGCATTCGCGAGCGACACATAGTTGCCAAAGGCGAAGCTACTTCTGCCATGGCAATCGCGGCTTTTGCCGATTTACAACGTCGCTTTAAGATCGACCCGCTCGAGATCGATTTGATTGTAGTCGCCACCATTTCACCTGATATGTTTTTCCCTTCGGTGGCCGCTCTGATCCAGGATGGAATCGGTGCTAAAAATGCTTTCGGATTTGACATTTCAGCCGCCTGTTCCGGTTTTGTTTATGCTTTGGCCAATGCAGCCCAGTTCATCGAAAATGGCACCTGCCGCAAGGTGCTGGTCTTCGGCGCGGATACGATGAGCAGTATCACCGATTACACCAACCGCGATACCTGCATTTTGTTCGGCGATGCGGCCGGCGTGATGCTGCTCGAACCGACGACGGCGGAAGACGATTCCGGCATCATTGATTTCATCCTGAAAATGGACGGTTCCGGTAAGGAGTCTCTCTATATGCTGGGCGGCGGAAGCCTTAATCCGGCCACTTCCGAGACCGTCGCACAGAAAATGCATTACATTTACCAGGAAGGTAAAACCGTCTTCAAGTTCGCCGTCAAAGGCATGGCCGACATCTCGGTCGAACTGCTGGAGCGCAATGGTCTGACCGGCAAAGACATCAAACTTTTTATCCCGCATCAGGCCAATAAGCGGATCATCGATGCCTCGGTCGACCGCCTGAAGTTAACACCCGACCAGGTGATGATAAACATCGACCGTTACGCCAACACAACCGCCGCCACGATTCCGCTCGGACTTGTGGAAGGGTACGACCAAAAACGGATCGACCGCGGCGATCTGGTATTGTTGGCGGCGTTTGGCGCCGGATTCACCTGGGGCAGTCTCATAATGCGGTGGGGCGTTCGGAATGGCTAAGATCGCATTTATTTTTCCGGGCCAGGCCTCGCAGACAGTCGGCATGGGACGTGACTTTTATGAAAACAGCGCTGTTGCGCGTCAATATTACGATTTAGCCGAAAGCCGGTTCGATTTTTCACTGAAAAAGATTTCCTTCGAGGGACCACTTATCGAACTGACCCAAACCAGGGTAACTCAGCCGGCGATCTTTTTGCTTTCCTGCATCGTTTTTGCCGAATTGCAGGAGCGCGGTCATAAAATGGATATGACGGCCGGGCATAGTCTCGGCGAATATTCCGCACTGGTCGCAGGCGGTGCGCTTACTTTTGAGGCCGGACTCGCACTCGTAAAAATCCGTGCCGAGCAGATGCAGATCGCTTCGGAAAAAAATCCCGGCACGATGGCCGCGATTGTCGGATTGGATTACGAACAGGTTGAGCAGATCGTTCAGGAATCCGGTTTCTCAGGCGTCTGCCAGGTCGCAAATTATAATTCACCAACCCAGATCGTCATCAGCGGAGACGTTTACAAAGTGCAAGCCGCCATGGCTGACCTGAAGAAAGCCGGTGCAAAAATGGCAGTCGAGTTGTCCGTCGGCGGCGCATTCCATTCCGAACTGATGCGACCGGCCAGCGAGGCTCTTCAAGAAGCCCTCGCCAAGACTCAATTCACAGCGCCGGAATTTCCGATTTACTCGAACGTCACTGGTACGGCAACCCGTGATCCGGAGGAAATCCGCGAGCGTCTGTACCGCCAATTGACAGCGCCGGTACTCTGGGCCAACACGATCCAGAATATGATTGCCGACGGCGCCGACACTTTCGTGGAAGTCGGCCCGGGCAAAGTTTTACAGGGATTGGTCAAACGCACGGCCGCCGACGTCAAAATTACCGGAATCGGCACATTCGCCGAACTGGAGCAAGTCGCATGGAACTAACTTTTAACGAGAAAATTGTGATCGTGACCGGCGCCGGACGCGGGATCGGCCTGACCATTGCCCGCACGTTTGCCGAAAACGGCGCGACCGTGATTCTGAGCGATTACAATCAGGAGTCGCTCTCGGACGCCGTCAGCCTTTTCCGGGAAAAGCAATTCAAATTCGACGCCGTTCCGTGCAATGTCACAGATTCTGCCGAAGCCCAAATCCTGATCGACACAGTGATCCAAAAATATTCCCGAATCGACATTTTAATAAACAATGCCGGCATTACCCGCGATACGATTCTTCTGCGTATGAAAGAGGAACAGTGGGACGCCGTGCTGGATACCAACTTAAAGGGCACTTTTATAGTATGCCGGGCGGCTGTCAAATATTTATTGAAACAACACGCCGGAAAAATTATCAATATCAGTTCCGTGGTCGGCCTGACCGGCAACCCCGGACAGACCAATTACGCCGCGAGCAAGGCCGGCGTGATCGGCTTTTCGAAGTCGTTGGCCAAGGAACTGGCATCGCGCAACGTGACCGTCAACGTCATTGCGCCCGGATTTATTGATACAGCTATGACGGCCGCCTTGCCGGAAGAGGTCAGGTCGGGCTTTTTGAAAAATATTCCGTTAAACCGGATGGGGACGCCGCAGGATGTAGCCAATGCGGCTCTGTTCTTGGCTACACCGCTGGCCGATTATATCACCGGACAGGTGCTTAAAGTCGACGGCGGCATGGTAATGTAAACTAACTTAGGAGGATATGATGAGTAACTTCGAAAAAGTTCAGGAAATCGTTGCTGAAAAACTGGGGATCGAAAAATCAAAGATCACGATGGAAGCTTCTTTCATCGACGATTTGGGAGCCGATTCTCTGGATACGGTCGAACTGATCATGAAAATGGAAGAGGATTTCAGCATTGAAATTCCCGACGAAGACGCCGAAAGATTAAAGACCGTCGGCGAAGTCGTCAATTATCTCGATTCTAAACTGAAGTAATACCGTACATGCGCAAACGGGTTGTTGTGACCGGATTGGGCGTCATTTCCCCGGTCGGAAATGATGTCCAGTCTTTCTGGTCGAGTCTTCTGCAAGGGCTTAGCGGAGTAAATATTATCAAGAGCTTCGATGCCAGCGGCTTTTCCGTTCAGATCGCGGCTGAAGTGCCGAATTTCGATCCAATGCAATATTTCACGCAGAAAGATATTAACCGGATGGATCGGGTCACACAATTCGGTGCGGCCGCGGCCAGACAAGCCGTAGCCGACTCCGGCCTGATGCAGACGACCTTCGATCCCGAACTGGTCGGGGTGATTGTGGGTTCCGGAATCGGCGGCATCAGCACCATGGCCACCCAGCATCAGATATTGATGACCAAAGGCAACCGGATGGTCAGCCCGTTCTTTATCCCGATGATGATTCCCGATATAATTCCGGGCCAGATCGCGATGGATTTCGGGTTCTGCGGGCCGAATTATGGTGTGACCTCCGCTTGTGCGACTGGCTCGCATGCCATCGGGATCGCCTACCAGCATATTTGTGTTGGCGACGCCGATGTGATGATTACCGGCGGTTCCGAAGCCGGCATTACCCCGCTGGCCGTCGCTGGTTTTGCCAATATGAAAGCGCTTTCCAGGCACAACGATGCGCCGCAGAAAGCCAGCCGTCCTTTCGACCTGAAACGCGACGGTTTTGTGGTTGGCGAAGGCGCTGGCGTGATTGTCCTGGAAGACCTAGAACATGCTCTCAGCCGGAATGCGAAAATCTATGCCGAAATCGTCGGTTATGGTTTTTCAGCGGACGCCTACCACCTGACCGCTCCACACCCGGAAGGCAAGGGCGCGGTCATCTCCATGGAAAGCGCTATCCGGATGTCCGGCCTGCCCAAAGAGTCATTTGGGTATATCAATGCACATGGCACATCGACTCTTTTAAACGACCGGAATGAAACGACCGCGATCAAGACCGTCTTCGGCGAGCAGGCTTATCGGATCAATGTCAGCTCGACCAAATCGATGACCGGCCACCTGCTGGGCGCTGCGGGCGGGATCGAATTCATCGTTCTCGCGCTGACCCTTCAGAATCAGATCATCCCACCGACCATCAACTATGAATTTCCGGACCCGGAATGCGATTTGAATTACACCCCCAATATTGCTCAGAAAAAAAATCTGACGGCCGGGCTGAGCAATAATTTTGGTTTTGGCGGCCACAATGCCGTCATCGCCGCTAAAGTCTACAGCCGGGAAAATTGAAACTGTCACTCAGAAACTGGTTTAAACCGGCCTCGCCGATCGAGCAGAAAATCGGCTATGTTTTCCGCGATAAGTCTTTGCTGGAACAGGCCCTGACCCACCGCTCCCGTACGGGCAACGGCCAAAAATCCTATGAACGGCTGGAGTTTCTGGGCGATGCCGTCCTGGCTCTTATCGTGGCGGAAATTCTCTTTCAAAAACATCCCGAAAAGAGCGAAGGCGATCTGACACTCCGCCGTTCGGCGATGGTCAACGGTGAATCACTGGCGCGTGTCGGAAACGACCTGGAAATCACTCGATCGATCCTGTTCGAAAAAGGGCTTAATCTTAAAAATCCGCCGACTCTCCGCAAATTGCTGGCCAGTATCGTCGAATCGCTGATCGGTGCCATCTATCTCGACCGCGGATTACGCCCGGCCAGTAAATTCATCCAACGCTGGATCATCCCGCATGAAACCGACGAAAAAACCGTCAACCATTTCAATTACAAAGGGCGCCTGTTCGAATTCTGCCAGAAAAACGGTCGTCACCTGCCGGTTTTTAAAGTCCTCAAAGCCACCGGCCCGGATCATGCCAAAAAGTACGAAGTAGCCGTTTTCATAGACGGCCAGCGTCTGGGTTCAGGCTTTGGTCATCAGAAACGCACCGCCGAACAGAAAGCCGCCCGCGAAGCCCTGCAAAAAATGGCGCCCGGGCAATCCATTCCGGAAAAATAAACGCTTTAAGGTTCTTTATTGTGCAAAATCGCGCGGTGTTAAAACATCACGCTCTAGATCCAATTGAAGGCCGATATTCCAAAAAACCATGCCTGTAATTCGGAATTTTCCCGGTTAAATGCGGACAGGTTCAATAAAATGTTTAGCATTTTTTTTATGACTGATTAATTTACGGCGCGTTTAAAAATTTATTTAAGGAGATAAAATGAACACAGCGCAGGCAATCGGTTGGTTAGACTGGACGGTAGTGGCGGTTTATTTCGCATTGGTTTTCGGAATCGCGATCTATTTCTACCGGCGTTCCGGTGAAAACACGAACGATTTCTTCCTCTCGGGGCGCAATCTGCCCTGGTGGTTGGCCGGTACGGCTATGGTAGCCACGACCTTTGCGGCCGACACACCGTTGGCTGTGACTGAACTCGTCGCTAAAAACGGCATTGCCGGGAACTGGCTGTGGTGGAATCTGGCGATCGGAGCTATGCTGACGGTCTTTTTCTTTGCCCGGCTCTGGCGGCGGGCGGGAATTATGACCGACGTGGAATTCACCGAAATGCGCTATTCCGGCAAACCGGCGGCAGTTTTGCGCGGCTTCCGGGCGCTTTACCTGGGCATTTTCATGAATACGATCGTGATGGGTTGGGTACACAAAGCCATGGAGAAGATCTTTCACGTGACGGTTCCCGGCATCGATCCTTTTCTTTTGGTAATAATCGTTGCCGGCATAATCGCACTCTATGCCTCAGCTTCCGGTCTCCTGGGAACCGCCCGAACGGACAGTTTTCAATTTTTATTCGCGATGACCGGCTGTATCATTCTGGCGTTAATTGTTATCCGCCTGCCGCAGGTTGGCGGAGCGGCCGGTATGAAATCCCGGTTGGCGCCACAGGTGTTGGATTTTTTCCCGAAAATTGGCAGTATGAACGTTCAGGGCATTACCGGCGGAGTGCTGGCTTTATCGCTTGGGGCATTCATTGCGCACATTGGTTTGCAATGGTGGGCGACCTGGTATCCGGGCGCCGATCCGGGCGGCGGCGGTTACATTGCCCAGCGCATGATGTCCGCGAAGAACGAAAAGCATAGCCTGTTCGCTACGCTCTGGTTCACGATTGCGCATTATACTTTGCGTCCCTGGCCCTGGATCATCGTTGCATTGTCGGCCCTGGTGGTTCTGCCGCGCGCGGAGAATACGACGGTTTTGCAAATGGAGAATCCGGCGCTTTACCAGCAGGTCGCCGAAGCTTACAAATCACCGGCTTTGCTGAAAACCAATCCGATAGCCGCGACGTCCGAATTTCAGGAGTTTTACCAGAAATACGAGAATACGGTCGATCCGGGTGTGATGTATCCGAAAATGATGTTGCGTTACTTACCGACCGGTCTGCTGGGTCTGCTGATTGCGACTTTTCTGGCGGCCTATATGTCGACCATCGCCTCGCAGTTAAACTGGGGCACGTCATATATTCTCAACGATTTTTACCGGCGTTTCATCCGCAAAAAAGCCAGCGAAAAACATTACGTGCTGGTGTCGCGGATCGCCATGCTACTGATGATCGTTTTCTCATTGTTCGTTACCAAATACTTCCTGACGACCATCTCCGGCGCCTGGGAATTCATCATCAACGCCAGCGCCGGGATGGGCGCGGTGCTGATCCTGCGCTGGTTCTGGTGGCGGATCAATGCCTGGTCGGAAATCTCGGCCATGATCGCGCCGCTGATTATCTATCCAATCGCCCGTTATCAATTCGGCCTGCAATCGCCGATCACGCTTTACCCGGTTGTACTCGGCACGACCATTGTCTGGTTAGTCGTAACCTTTCTCACCAAACCGGAAAAAGACATAACCCTGACCGGTTTTTTCCGGAAAGTCCATCCCGGTGGCGCCGGCTGGAAACGGATCGCCCTGGCAGTTCCGGATGTCAGAGGCGACAGCGGTTTTAGCCGCACTTTCGTCAATTGGCTTTGCGGTGTTGTCCTGGTTTACACCAGCCTGTTCGGTATCGGCAAACTGATTTTCCACGATTACTTAGCCGCGGCGATTTTCTTTGCGGCGGCCGGAATCAGCATCTGGATCATTTCGCGTAATCTTACGCGCGCCGGCTGGGGAACGCTGACGGAGTAGCGCTAAGCGATAGTCATACATAGCCACTCGACCCGAAGCAGGACTTCATTGGAAAGTCATTAATTGTCATTTGTGGTCAATGATGGTCATTGATTGTGTTAAGAAAAACAGTATTCAATGAAACAATTCAGAAACTGGTTTTCAGCGCAGGCAGACTGGTTTCTGACCTCTTGCAAATCTTCCGTATTCTGGCTAATATACATTCGGTATGTCACAGAAAATAGATAACGAACTGATCCAAAATCTGTTTCCCCGGATTCGCAATCCGCTTAGCCTGAGCCAGGAGATTGTCGAACGGATCGAGGAACTCATCCGCCAGAAAAAAGTTCTGCCCGGCGAGAAACTGCCGACCGAAGAAAAACTTTGTGAGATGTTCGGAGTCAGCCGGACATCGTTACGAGAGGCACTTCAGAAATTGAGCGCGCGCGGCCTCCTGCGCATTCGTAAAGGTAGCGGCATTTACGTGACCGATTATCATGCTGAAAACATCATCAAGCCGTTAAGCCTCTTTCTGGAATTGAATCTCGATCGCGATTACATTCTGCAGGTCATTACGGTGCGAAAAATTATCGAACCGCCGGTGGCCGCTTTAGCCGCGTCCCGGCGATGCGCTGATGATCTTGACAAACTCGAAAGCAACTGCGCCGATCTGAAAAAATGCGATCCGCAGGATTACATCCGGCAGGGACAGATCGATAAAGATTTTCATCTCAATATCGCCATCGCCTCGCAAATCCAATTAATTCCGATCATCGTCGAGCCGATGTTTCTGCTGATGCCGAAAATCCGTAGTCTGGTCTACGAACGCATCGACAACGCCAAGAGTTCGGCCGTCCAGTATCACGACCGGATATTTGAAAAAATCCGGGCTGGCGATGCCTCCGGCGCCGCTGAAAGCATGCTGAACCATTTGCAGATTGCCGAAGAGCACACTCTTCTGATCCTCGCCGATCTGCCCGAATAATCTCGTTTTCGAGATCAAACTCGTCCATCTTCACACAATTTCTTTCAACAAATGACTTGCGGAATTTGTATGACATCTTTTATATTTGAGCAGTTTGTAATCGGGATTATTTGAAATTTCCGGGAATGAAACCACGAATGAACACGAATTGCATTTTGATCGGAGTTAAAAAATATTAGTGTTTATTAGCGGTTAAAAGAAGGTATTTTCAGAAAAAAAGGAATCGAAATGGACAGACAAACAATATCAGCAAAATTAGTCGAATCGGGTCTGGTGGCGGTGATCAGATTAGACAACGGCGATAAATTGCCCGGTATAATTGCGGCTTTGCGGCAGGGCGGCGTGAATGCCCTTGAAATTACCATGACCACGCCGGGTGCGCTGGACATCATCAAAGAGTTCGCAGCGCAGAACGGGGATGATTTTCTGATCGGGGCCGGCAGTGTGCTGGATGCCGCGACTGCCCGTTTGGTGATTCTCAACGGGGCCCAGTTCGTGGTCGGCCCGGTCTTCAGACCGGAAGTCATTCGTTTGTGCCATCGCTATGATAAGGTGGCAATCCCCGGTGCATTTTCACCGACGGAGATTTTGACTGCCTGGGAACAGGGCGCCGATATGGTCAAGGTTTTTCCAGCCACATCGCTTGGGCCGGCTTTTCTGAAAGATATTCTCGGGCCGTTACCGCAGATCAAACTGGTGCCGACCGGCGGCGTGACGCTGGAAAATACCGCGGCATTTATCCGAGCAGGCGCCTGCTGTCTGGGAGTCGGCACGGCCCTGTTAGATAAAAAAATGATAGCCGCCGATGACTGGCCCGCTTTAGTCCGACATGCCGCCGATTTCCGGGCGGCTGTTATAAAAGGACGGGCCGGAAAATAATGCGCGACTTTTCATTGAAAGAATGGCGTCGCTCGCTTAACTTTCGCGCAGTGTTTGCCCGACAGAAAATGAAACGATCATTTAAAACGAACAAGGATTGTTAAGGAGAATTATGGAAATCCGGTATTTGGCCGATCCGATCAGAATTCAGCGTATGACCACCGCCGAATTGCGGCAAAATTTATTGGTAGAAAATTTATTTCAGCCGGGAGAATTGCAGTTGGTGTACAGTGATTCCGACCGGGCGATCGTCGGCTCGGCCGTGCCGGTCGAGGCCTCGTTGACTCTGCGCGGATCGAAAGAGCTGGCGACCGAATTTTTCACGGAGCGCCGGGAACTCGGTGTGATTAATATCGGAGCACCCGGGACGGTTTTAGTTGGCGGTGAACATTTTATGCTGGCCAATAAAGAGGCGCTTTATATTGGAAAAGGTCCGCACCATATCGAATTTCAAAGCGATTCCGCGCAAATACCGGCCGAATTTTACCTGCTGAGTTACCCGGCGCATATGGTTTACCCGACCCGGAAAATTACACGAAGTCAAGCCAACCGGCTTGATCTGGGCAGCGATGCGGAATGTAACCGGCGCACTATTTTCCAATATCTGCGACCGGGAGTACTTGAAACCTGTCAATTGGTCATGGGAATCACCGAATTGGCTGAGGGCAGTGTCTGGAATACCATGCCGCCGCATACGCATGCCCGCCGCACCGAGATTTATTTTTACTTCGAAATGCCGGAGAACAGCCTTGTCTTTCATTTCTGCGGCGAACCTGAATCAACCCGCCACCTGATCATGCGAAATAAGCAGGCCGTTCTGTCGCCCAGCTGGTCGATTCATGCCGGAGTCGGCACAACCCGCTACAATTTTATCTGGGGAATGGGAGGCGAAAACCAGGAGTTCACCGACATGGATGGCGTTGTTCTAACCGATCTCCGATAGGGTCGCCGGAAATTATTTTTCCGGATAATAATTCCATAATTGATTCTACACCTATATTTAGATAAATTTGGATGTTTATTTGTAATGTGGGTATTTTGAAAAATATTAGTGTTTTTGCTTCCGGACGCGGTTCTAATTTTTCCGCAATCCTGGATAAGATTCAAAAAGGTGAAATTCCCGCTAGGGTGGCATGTGTCATCAGCGAGAACGAACATCCACCGGTATTTGACATCGCGGCCGCGGCTGGCATACCAACTTACTGTATCCACCGCAAGCAATTTGCGGCACCCGAAGATTACGCCGGATTTTTACTGCGCCTGTTGCAAAAAGAGGCCGTCGATCTGATCGTTCTGGCCGGTTTTCTGAAATTAATCCCGACGCCGGTTGTGCGACAATTTCCGCATGCCATCGTCAATATTCATCCGGCGCTCCTGCCTAATTTTGGCGGTCAGGGCTTTTTCGGGATGAAAGTGCACGAAGCCGTGATCGCTTCCGGAATCAAAGTCACCGGCGTGACCATTCACTTCGTTGACGAACATTACGATACGGGTGCAATCATCTGCCAGGAAAAAGTCGATGTACTGGCAAGTGATACACCGGAAAGCCTGGCGCACCGGGTGCTTCAGGTCGAACACCGGCTCTATCCGGCGGCGGTTAAAGCGCTTTGCGAAGATAAAATTAAAGTAATTGACAGAAAGGTCGTCTGGAATCAATGAATGATTTTAAGATCGGACGCGCGGTCATCAGCGTCTGGAACAAAACGAACATTTTGCCGCTGGCGCAATCCCTGATTCGGCAGGGCGTCGTCATTTATTCAACCGGCGGGACCTATCAGGCCCTGAAAGCGGCGGGTTTACCGGTTGTAAAAATCGAAGATCTGACCGGTTTCCCGGAAATCCTGGGCGGCCGGGTAAAGACCTTGCATCCGGTAGTGTTTGCCGGTCTGCTGGCAGATACAACCGAAGAGAGCCACCGGGCCGACCTGGCGCGCGTCAAAATCGAGCCGTTCCAGCTGGTCGTGGTCAATCTGTATCCTTTTGCCGAGACTTATCATGCCGGCAATAAAAGTTTTGAAGAAATTGTCGAGATGATCGACATCGGCGGCCCAAGCATGTTGCGGGCGGCTTCCAAGAATTTCAAGAATGTCGCGATTCTCTCGGATCCATCGCAGTACGACGAATTTTTACAGCGCCTGGAAAATAATGACCTGACTCCGGAGTATCGTCAAAATCTGGCTTCCGCGGTTTTCCTGAGAACCACGGCTTACGATGCCGAGATCGCAACTTTTCTGACGGGCTCCGGCAGCCAGAAAATGCCGGATGTAATGGTGCGGGCTTATCAAAAGCAGCAAATCATGCGCTATGGTGAAAATCCCGACCAGGGTGCCGCTTTATACGCTCCGCTGAACGAACCGGGCTGGCAGCCTTTTCAACAATTGCAAGGCAAGGAGATTTCGTTTAACAATTATGTTGATTGCCTGGCAGCCTATAAATGTTATGCGACTTTTAAAACCGATGGTCCGGCCGTCGTGATAATGAAGCATACCAATCCATGTGGTTTTGGGATCGGCGAGTCACCGCTGGCGGCCTACCGACGCGCGGTTCAGACCGACCCGGTTAGTTATTTCGGGGGGATCGTTGGCGTGAATCGCGAAGTCGATAAGGATTTGGCGGAGGAGTTTAGTCACAGCTTTCTGGAATGTATCATAGCGCCGGGATATTCGGTCGGGGCTTTGGATATTTTGAGCAAACGCAAGAATCTGCGCTTATTGATACCGGATGTTGGAGCCCTGAAATTCGCACTCGATCTGCGGGCCTATGGCAAAGGGCTTTTGGTGCAGGAAAATCAGGCCGCGGAAGACGCGGAAAGCGAATGGAAAACTGTCACAGACCTTCAGCCTGATCCGGCGGTCATACCGGTTTTAAAAATAGCCTGGCATGTCGTGAAGCATGTCAAATCGAACGCGATTGTCTTTTGCGATGCGACCGGTACGGTCGGGGTTGGCGCCGGCCAGATGTCGCGGGTCGATTCTGTAAATATTGCAGTTCGCAAGGCCGGTGAAGCTGGTCTGTCATTAAAAAATACGGTTATGGCCTCGGATGCCTATTTTCCGTTCCGGGATTCGGTAGATCTGGCTGCCGAACAGGGCGCCACCGGGATTATCCAACCGGGTGGCAGTATCCGGGATCAGGACAGCATTGTGGCCTGTAACGAGCATAAAATCTTTATGATATTTACCGGTAAAAGAGTTTTCAAACATTAAAGGGTGGAGCAAAAAATGGGATTGAATTTGTTTAATATTTTTACAGGCGACATTGCCATAGACCTTGGCACGGCCAACACCGTGATTTACATGAAAGGCAAGGGCATCATTCTGGATGAGCCCTCGATCGTTGCCCGCTCGGCGCACGATGGCGAAGTAGTGGCCGTCGGGATCGATGCCAAAGAGATGCTCGGTAAAACACACCGCGACATCATCACAATCCGGCCGTTGAAAGACGGCGTGATCGCCGATTTTGAAATGACCGACGCCATGATCCGCGGTTTTATTCGCAAAATCAACCTGAGCCGGATTGCCCGCCCGAGAATGATTATCTGTATTCCATCCGGAATTACCGAGGTCGAGAAACGCGCCGTGCGCGATTCGGCCGACCGGGCGAATGCGCGGGAAGTCTTCTTAGTTGAAGAGCCGGTTGCGGCCGCGATTGGCATCGGAATCGATATTTCCAAACCGGTTGGCAATATCATCGTCGATATTGGCGGCGGCACGACGGAAATAGCTGTAATCGCCCTGAACGGGATCGTAACCAAACAGGCTATCCGGGTCGCCGGCGATGAAATGGATGAAGCCATTGTCCAGTATTTTAAAACCGAACACAATCTGCTGATTGGTGAACGCACTGCCGAAAGCATCAAATGCTCCGTCGGTTCCGCCATGCCGATCAGCGACACTACCATTCAGGTCAAAGGTCGCAGTTTGGTTGCCGGAATTCCCAAAACGATCGAAGTCTCGTCGGTGGAAATCCGCGAGTGCCTGAAAGACACTCTCGATCTGATCATTCAGGCAATCAAGCAGGCCCTCGAAATGACACCGCCCGAATTGTCGTCCGATATTCTTGACCGCGGCATTATTTTGACCGGCGGCGGCGCGCTCCTGAAAGGGCTTGATCAGCGCATTCGCGTCGAAACCGATTTGCCGGTTAACGTTGCCGAAACTCCCCTGTTATCCGTCGTTAAAGGCGCCGGTATGATCATTGACGATATAGAAAAATTCAGAGATGTGCTGGTCTAATAAAAAATGTGGCTGAAAGTAGTTCGCTTCCTGATCGATCTGTATGAATACTTTCTGCTGATTTTATTAATCATTCTGTCGCTCATAATCCTGATGCGGAATAACAGTCCCCAGGTCAGAGTTCTGCAGGGCGAATTCAGTGATGTGTTTGCATTTATCCATTACCCGCGGATCTGGATCGACCAATTGTCGAATCTGATGGAAGAGAATCAGGAATTGAAAGAGGAAAATCTGCGACTGGGATTGCTCAATGCCCAGCTCAAGGAAGCTTATTTAGAAAATCAGCGCCTGCGTGAAATGCTGAATTTTGCAGATACCTCGCACCTGGAAATTGTCCCGGCAGAAGTCATCAACGATGGCACGACCCCGCTGTTCAATTCCATTCTGATCAATGTCGGAAAAAAGCAGGGCGTCGGACCGAATATGGCCGTGCTGACCACCAAGGGTATTGTCGGAAAAACGATTACGGTTGGTAATAATAATGCACTGGTTCAGATTTTCCTGGATGTCAACTTCCGGCTTGGGGTCAAGTTTCAGATTTCACGGGAATACGGGATTATGCGCTGGCAACCGAACGGGTTGGCAGAGGTCAGGGAAATTCCCAAAACGGCTGTCATTTACCCCGGCGAGAAAGTACTGACCTCCGGATATAGTGAAATCTATCCGGCCAACATAATCGTTGGGGAAGTAATCGATGTCCGTCAGTCGGCGAATACCCTGTTTCAGATCGCCACGGTACGGCCGAGCGTCAATATCCATTCAACGGAAGAAGTTTTCGTGGTGCGATCCAAACAATGATCCGCAAGACGTTACTGATCACGGCATTCAGCCTGGTGGCACTTCTGATCCAGATTTTATTCGGACCGTGGCTGACTATTCGTGAAATCCGGCCGGATTTTCTGCTGATCCTGGTGTTATATGTCGGTCGTACCCGGGGAAAGATCGGCGGGCAGGTTTTTGGATTTACGATCGGTCTGATCGCGGATATGATCGGCCTGGGCTCGTTTGTAGGTCTGTCGGCTCTGACTAAAACCATTGCCGGTTTTGGCGCCGGTTTGCTGAAAAATCGTAACCATCGGCTCAATCCGGTGCTTTTTTACGGTTTTGAAGTATTGTTAATCGGATTGCATTATACGATTTTTTATATGGTGAATTTCAAAGGTATCGAAATCTCATCCCAATTACTGTTTTTGCATTATATTTTGCCATCAATTCTGTATACCGGTCTGTTTTATTTTGTGATTCAATATTTTCTTCCCCCGGAATCGGAATAAGGCATGTACATTTCCCATAATTCGGTCACCAATCTGAGAAAAAACTTCATTGTTATCTTTCAGATTGTGGCGTTTTCGATACTGATCGGCCGGTTGTATTATTTACAGATTATAAAAGGGCCGAGTTACAAAGGAATTGCCGAAGCCAACCGGATTCGCGTCGTTCCGATTGAGGCGCCGCGCGGTATTATCTATGACCGGAAAGGGCAGATTATTGCCGACAATGAATCGCAATATAACATCGATGTCATTCCTTATGAATTAAGACAGACGCCGCAGGCGGATTCCATTTTGTCCGGTATTCTGGGCTTATCCACAAATCAAATTAGTACCCGGATTAAAAACAACTGGCGCGGGCAGTTTATCCCGATCAAGATCGCCGAGGATGTCGACTTTCAGATGATTAGTATGCTGGAAGAGCACCGGCTTGATCTGCCGGGTGTGATTTATTCACTGGAACCGGTACGGGCTTTTCCGAATAATGTGCATCTGTCGCAGGCGCTGGGCTATGTGCGGGAAATTGCGCCGCGGGATTTGCTCCGATCCGAAAATCAGGGCTATAAACAGGGCGATCTGATCGGTTGGAAAGGCGTTGAGCGCCAGTATGAAAATATTTTAAAGGGTAGTCGCGGTTTCAATTTCATTCAGGTGGACGCTTTCGGACGGGAAGTCGGGCGCCTGGAGGATCGCAGTAATGTGCCACCCGTGCCCGGCAGTGATATGTATCTGACGATTGATCTTGATCTGCAAATGTTTGTCGAATCGTTAGTCGAAGGCCTCAAAGGCGCGGTTGTGGTGATGGATGCCAGCGATGGCGAAATTCTCAGCATCGTCAGTAAGCCGGACTATGCGCCTGGAGTCTTTGCCGGAGTGGTCTCGAACAGTATCTGGAACGAACTGCTCAAAGATCCGGATCTGCCGATGTTTAACCGGGCGACCCAGGGTACTTATCCTCCCGGCTCGACTTTTAAAATCATCGCGATTCTGACGGCATTAGAAACCCGGTCGGTCGATCCGGAATGGTCGATTTACTGCCATGGCCAATACCGGCTCGGGCGCCGGATTTTCAAATGCTGGGACGCCAAAGGTCACGGGCGGATGAATATGCATGATGCCGTTGTTCATTCCTGCAATGTTTATTTTTATAATCTGATCCGGCGTCTCGATCTGGAAGATTGGGCGAACATGGGAAAAGTCTTCAAGTTCGGATCTGAAACCGGCTCTGACCTGTATGGCGAGGCATCCGGTGTCATGCCGGACGTGAATTATCTGAATCGGAAATACGGCGAACATGGCTGGACGGATGGCAACAAGCTCAATTTGGTTATCGGACAGGGTGATATGCTGGTGACGCCGATTCAGATGGCCCGGTTCAGCGCTGCGCTGGGCACGCGTGGTAAATTGGTACAGCCACATGTCGGTCTCAAATATATCGACCGGAAAACCGGCCGGATGAATACTTTTACGATTAAATCCGATTCAATCAGAAGTATTTTGCCGAGCACCTGGGAATTCATCGAAACCGCTATGAATGATGTAATCACCGGCGGCACCGGCCGCGCGGCCAATGTCAGAAACGTTCCGGTTTTTGGAAAAACCGGAACGGCACAGAACCCGCATGGTGAAGCACACGCCTGGTTTATCGGTTATATGAAGGAGCCGAATCAGACCATTGCGATTGCCGTTCTGATTGAGCATGGAAAATCGGGTGGCGGAATCGCAGCCCAAATTGCCGGGAAAATATTGAATTTTATACATCAGCAAACAGCCGGACAATTGGCGGTAAACAGTGCATCGGTCAATTTCTAAGCGTTTCACCGGATTTATCAGCTCGTTGTCTAATCTGAACCGGCTGATTATTGTAATCGTTGCACTGTTGTGTTTTATCGGCCTCCTATCGGTTTATAGCGCCTCGCTGAACATGGCAGGCTCGTTCTTCCAGAAGGTTTTCGGACGGCAGTTAATCTGGCTGGTGGTGGGTTGTCCGATCGCCGCCGCGATTTATTTTTTACAAAAAAAATTGATTTATGACTCGGCATATATTTTATATGGTATTGGCCTGGTATTTCTACTTATTCCGTATTTTCTGGGCTCATCGGTGGCCGGAACCGCCCGCTGGATCCCGATCGGTTCAATGGGAATTCAGCCGTCCGAATTCATGAAAGTGCTGGTGATGTTGGCGATTGCGCGCTTTCTGGCCAGCACATCCTATTCAAATCTGGATTTTAAAGTCGTAATCATCCCGACCATTTTTTCGCTCGTCCCGATGCTTATTGTCCTGAAACAGCCGGATCTCGGAACATCCATCATATATTTCGGATTGTTATTTCCAATGCTTTACTGGGCCGGCGCGCGCCTGTTTCATCTGTTTATAATTCTGGCTCCAACATTGAGCATCGTGACAGCTTTTAATTTTTACACTTTTTTCCTCTGGGTCGTCGTGATACTGGTAGTGCTGTATCTGACAAAGGAAAAACTGTGGGTTTCTCTGACGATCTTTTTCTTAAACTTGGTGCTGGGTTCAGCGACACCTTTTTTTTGGAACAGTCTCAAGCCTTATCAGCAACAGCGGATTATGACCCTTTTCAATATCGGTGCCGATCCGCAGGGAGCTGGGTATCAGGTCATTCAATCAAAAATTGCAATCGGATCCGGCGGCCTGTTTGGGAAAGGTATTGCGCACGGCACCCAAACGCACCTGAAATTTCTACCAGAACAACATACGGATTTTATCTTTTCGGTAATTGGTGAGGAGTACGGTTTTGTTGGAGTGGTAGTGGTGTTGTTATTATTTTTATCCTTGCTATTGCTTTGTTTTTATATAGCCTTCCGCTTAAAAGATCGTTTCTGTTCGTTATGCATGGTTGGAATTGCCAGTATCATCGGAATACATGTTATTATCAATGTGGCAATGACTGTCGGACTGATGCCGGTTACCGGCCTGCCGTTGCCTTTTCTGAGTTACGGCGGATCGTTTTTAATAACCTGTTTTATTTTATTAGGGCTGACGCTGAATATTGGTACCGATAAACAATATTAATTCTTCAGGTGCTCTCTCTGAAAATTAAACTTCTTTTTTCAAGTCAAGTTTCGTAGCTTTAGGCGCAATTTATGTTCCTGAAAATATGATACAAACAATAAAATTCCAGTTCAATTTGAAATCATTTGTAAGTAGTATTCCGGTGCTTCTGCTGGTTATATTCTCCAGTTCCGGCGGTTATGCGCTGACACCCGAAAAGAAACTCAGCAACACGGAAATTTCCACCGGCATCGACGATCTGAATAAAAGCATGGCCGATTTGAAAGCCAAACTTAACAGTCTGACTAAAGTCGTTAACGAGCAAATCGCCAGCCAAAAAATTCAGGGAACACCCGCGGGACAGGCCAATGAGGTCAATAAACTTTTTGAACCGCTCCAAATATCAGTCGCTGGCCTGGAAAACCGAATCAATAGCCTGGCCGGTGAACAGGCCGCACTGCAAAAACGCCTGATCGCGGCTGAAAACAGGGCCCGCTATGCCGACAGCATCAATTTCGAAATTTTATCGCAGCTGGTGATTTTAGAAAACCGCCTGGTTTCTCTCGGCAACAGCATCAATGATTATAATGCCGTCTCTCAAACCGGTAATCGGCCGACAGGCGACCGGTCGTCCGGAAATCAGCCAGCCATGAATGTTGGTATGGCCTACAAAGATCGTTATCTGAATGCTCTGTCATTGCATCAGAACGGTAAACATGAAGAGGCGATCGACCTCTTTCGGAAGTTGATTGCGGATGATCGGAACAACGCCCTGGCCGATAACGCCCAGTATTGGATCGGAGAAAGTTTTTATTCGATGAAACAATATCAGCGCGCTGTCATTGAATTTGAGAAAGTCAGTGCTTTTTTAAATTCTGATAAAAGTGACGATGCCCAGTATAAAATCGGGCTGTGCTACAAGCAAATCGGCAATAAGGAAAAATCCAGGCTGGAATTACAGAAGTTGATCGAATTGTATCCGCAGAGTGAATTCACTGAGAACGCCAAACAATTAATTAAATAAATCCACCTATGATTAAAAGAATCTATTTTTTAACCGCCGAGATTATTCCATTTGCCGAAAGCTACAATCTTGCCAGCTTTTCCAAGGAGATTCCGGTGGTGTTTAATGAACGCAAATATGATTTTCGCCTGATGATGCCCAAGTACGGCTTCATCAGCGAAAGACGTTATATTTTGCGCGAAGTAATCCGCCTGAGGGAAATGGACCTCCAATATTGTGGCGAACAGATCAAAGCCTCGGTTAAATCGGCTTTTATTCCGAATACGAAAGTCCAGGTTTATTTTCTGGAACATCCGTATTTATATAATAGTGCCGATGACAACCTGTATCCGATCGATTGCGAATCGGATGAATGCCTGAATTCGGTGCGTTTCGGATATTTCGCATCTGCAGCTCTGATTACCCTTAATTATCTGCGCTGGAAACCGGAAATCATTATTTGTAACGATTGGCAGATGAGTTTGATTCCGCTTTTAATCAAATCCAACCTGCTTGACAGGGAGTATTTTGACGGGGTCAAGATTTTACAGATCGTACACTCCAAGAATCCGCGCTCCAATTTTGAATTGCAAGAATATCAGAAAATCGGCCTGAATATGGACGATTTAAAGAACAGTGCTAATGGTCATCTGGATGTGCTGGCGGCCGCCATCCCGGTTTGCGATCATGTACTGGTCATCAACAAGGGTGAAAATCTGCTGGAGAAATACCAGAAAGATCCCCTTTTCGGTGAAATCATAAAACGTGACAGGAAGAAGTTTTCTTCTTATGAATTGAAAGGTGAATCCTCTGAAGATTGGCAAAATTTGGCAGATGAAATCGTTAATATTATGGAACGCTTGTAAATATTATGCGAGCCGGGCGTGCACACGCTTAAAAATCAGCAAAATCAATGTTCGCTACGAAGCAATTTTACTCCTTTTTCTCTTTTTTTTCGGATGTTCAGAAAAATTTCCGAATTTACCGTTAAGTGGGAATTTAGTTAATTTCGATTCGGTTTCGGTTACATCGGACTTAATGTCCGATACGACTATTTTTGATGTGCCTTACGTCGGATCGAACTCATATCTGGTGGTCGGGGATGATGACAACCTTACCGCTTATGCAATTTTAAGTTTTAATGATATGGGTTCGCCGCTGGATACGCTGTCGCTTGATAGCATTATCAGTTGTGAGTTGATTCTACGTACGGGTAGTTATCTGCCGGTCGATACGCTCACGCCGCCGAATCTCGGGATGTTGATATATTCCATGGATATTATGGGAGATGGCATCGACGCCTGGACTGAAGATAGTTCCAACAGTAGCAACTTTAATCTCGATGATTATATTCTGACTGAATTATGCACGCACGCTTATTCGGACTCCGATACACTGGAGATCGATCTGCCGAAAACGCTGATTACTAACTGGCAAGATACGTCTAAGTCGCATTATGGAATAGTAGTTAAGACCGCGGCTGGATCGGACGCAGGTTTGGGGATCATTTATTCCGGAGAAACCAGTTATTATCCGTATATGAGAATCAGTTACTATGTTGATGGTGATACGGTAATCGCAGCCTTGACGACCGATGAGGATGTCTCTATTACTAATTATAAAAAGCAACTTGAGACGACACCCCAATCATTGCTGATCAGTTCCGGAAAGGCAGCCTTCACTTTTCTGAAATTTAATGTGGACGAAGTTATTACCGATAAAAATTTGTTTATTGCGGGAGCCAATCTTTCTCTACACGTCAATCCGGATTTGACAAAGAATTACGATAAATCATATACTGTTTATGTAAGTTTACTGGGTTCGACCGATTGGGACGATCTGGCATATTCACCCTCGACCTCATCATATGTGACTACACGGTCTATAGCACCCGGAGACAGCGTATTCGTTCTGAAAATACCCAGTACAATTCAGCTTTTCACGAGCGGGTATAATGGTAATTTTGGAGTTGCGTTGTGGATTTCAAGTAGCTCTATTTACCCAGGAATACTCAGTTTTTATCCGATTGAGGATAGTGACCCGTCCCGGCGTCCGAAATTAAATATTTTAACTATGCAGGAAGAATGAAAATCATATTCCGCTCCCTAATAATCGTCGCTATTTTCAGTCTGAGTGGCTGGGCGCAAATCTCGAATTATGCTAATTACGGTTTCGGGATTCAATCACCGTCCAGCTCGGTGCGCTTGCTGGGCATGGGCAACGCCGGAATCGCCGTCCGTGACTCCATGAGCTTGAATCAGTCCAATCCGGCGCTTTGGCAGGGTTTCGGCAGCACTTCACTTCAGGGGCAGATGTATTCTACGACGGTCTCTGTTTCCGAACAGGATTTCTTAGGCGGTAACACGCATTTTTCTGGTTTTTCTTTTAAAATGCCAGCCGGAAAACGGATGGGATTGACCATTGGATTGGCGCCGATTACCAGGGTCCATTCCAAAACCGCATTTAGCGACTCGCTAAATTTTCAGGCAGATGATGTCTACTATACTTCTGAAATTGAATTAATTGGCGGTCTCTCGGAATTATATCTTGGCGGCGGCTACCGGATTTCAAACTGTATTTCGGTCGGATTAAAAACAAGCTTTCTTTTCGGAAATTATGTCGTCCGCAATCATACAGAAATCAATTCGGTTACCGATTTGGAGAGTTATTACAAACGGACACTGGCTATCGATGGCAACAAAATTAGTCTCGGAGTTCTGTTCAGTGATCGCGGTCAACGTTTCAATGTGGCCGCCGTTCTGGATAAGAGCAGTCAATTGAAATACTGGACAAAAATTGAAAATACTTATGGTCCGGATACAACCAGAGCTGCCGTAAAATTTGATTATCCCACAAATTTGACCATCGGAACCAGTTACAAATTTGCAAAAACTCTGGCGGTCAACGCCGACCTGCGTCTGGGATTTTATGACGGCGAGGTCTTTAAGAAATTTTACATTTTTCAGCAGATCGACAGCCTTAGCGATAGTCGCAATACAATTGGTTTTAGTCTCGGCATAGAGAAATCACCGCGCCACTCGTTGATGAATTCTTTTCTGCAAAACCTGTATTACCGCGGTGGCGTCTATTATCAGACCGAACCGGTTTACCGAAATTCAGGAATCGCAGAATATGGAGTATCAGCGGGAGTCAGCGTGCCATTTTTTAACAATTTGAATCGAATTGATTTGGCATTAACTTACGGACTGAGAGAAGGCTTTTTAAAACAAAATATCGGACTGGAAAAAATATTCAGTATGCATATTGGTATCACAACAGGCGAACCCTGGTTCAGGAAATATAAAAGGCGTTAACGTATTAGAGGTGAGATAATGAAACCATATGGTAAGATTTTATGGATAATGGTGATGGTCGGTTTTGTTTTTGGGTTGGTGAACTGTGTCCCACCCTCGCCCACTTCTACCGAACCGGCGACCGAATCAGTCGCAGCCAAACCAACCATTGACAGAACAAAATGCGATTTGTATCTGAGCTTTGCCTATAGCTATTATCAGAACCAAAACTGGAAAAGCGCAATCGAGAATTATAAAAAAATGAGTAATTACGGTTGCGATGAAGAGTATGCACAGGATGTATTTTCTTATTGGGGCCGTGCATATCAGCAATTGGCCAGCGAAAATAATGTTTATCTTGATAGCGCTTTGTACGTTTATATGACTGGTGTGAAATATCTGCCGAAAGATCTTTTCCTGAAAAAAAATATTGCTTACATCTATCGTCTGAAGGGCCAGGCCGACCTCGAAATCCGCGAATACGAAAAGATGCTTGAAATTACTCCGAATGACGTTGAATTGTACCGGACTCTGGTGAAATTGTACATCAATGCCCAGCGCTTTAACGATGTCGTATATGCGACTAACGAAATTCTGAAAGTCAATCCCAACGATGAACAGGCGCTCAACGACCGGATTCTCGCCTATCAGAAAATGGGTAAGGATATTACTACGATTCAGAAAGAACAGTGGGAAAAAAATCCAACCAACGTTCGTTATGGCCTGGAATATGCAGCGGCTCTGAAACAACAGCGGGACAACGAAAATGCGCTCGGAGTGTACCAAAAAGTCGCTCAGTTGGATCAGAAAAACCTGGAAGCCCTGAACAATATCGCGGATATTTATTTCACGACTAAAAATAACTATGTGGAAGCCCTCAAGGCTTATGAGCAAATCCTGAAAAATATTTCGCCGAAAGATATAAATGTTCTGCAACAGGTCACTAAATGTTGCCAAATGCTGAATAATTATCCGACCGCCCTGAGTTATGCTGAAAAAGCCATTGCGGCCGATCCGGCTTCGGCGCAGACCATGAAAATCAGGGCTGATCTGTACTTTGCCGCGGCCGATTATTTTACATCCGGCCGCCAGATGAATTTTGAAGACAAATTAGTTTATAAACTGGCCTATGATGATTATCTGAGAGTAATCGAATTAGGTGACGCAAGTGTCAGATCGCGGGTTGACCATCTCAAGGAATATTTAATCCCGACTCGCGAAGAATGGTTTTTTAACCGCTATGACGCACAGGGAGTCGCCCGTAGCAGTTACCGGCCGCTGAATCCGGTTTACAATTGGATTACAGCCGAACCGAAAAAGGAGTAAATGCGGATTGCATTTGGCGCCGATCATGGCGGCTATATACTAAAAAATTCTCTGATTGAGTTCGCTCGTTCCTTCAATCATTCGGTAATTGATTGTGGCTCGAACAGCTCCGCCAGTGTTGATTATCCCGATTATGCCCGCGCGGTCTGTGAAGCTGTGAACGCCGGTCAGGCTGATGTGGGTGTACTGGTTTGCCGGAGCGGCGTCGGAATGTGCATTTCAGCCAATAAAATTCATGGCATCCGGGCGGTGGTTGGTTATCAGGCCGAAAACGCCCGGCAAAGCCGCCGGCACAACCATACCAATGTACTCTGCTTCGGGGCTGATTTTATTACAGCCGAGTCCGCCGGTGAAATCATGAAAATCTGGATTGAAACGCCCTATTCCGACGATGAACGGCACATTCGCAGGGTGGAAAAAATGATGAAGATGGAGAGTTAGCGGCGTGGAATTCAATTATCTCAGCCGGCAAGATCCGGCCATTTTGGCCGCCATAAAAGCCGAATTCGAGCGGGAACGTCAGACCCTGGAATTGATCGCCTCAGAAAATTTCGTCAGCCCGGCGGTTCTGGAAGCCGCAGGCTCGGCCATGACCAATAAGTACGCCGAAGGTTATCCGGGGAAACGTTATTACGGTGGTTGCGGTGCGGTTGACCAGGCCGAGAATCTGGCCCGCGACCGGGTCAAGGCACTATTTAACGCCGAATATGCCAATGTTCAGCCACATTCCGGCTCGCAGGCCAATATGGCCGTTTATTTTTCCCTGCTGAAAACCGGTGACACAGTTTTGGGTATGGACCTGGCACATGGCGGACATCTGACGCACGGCAGTCCGGTGAACTTTTCCGGTAAACTTTTTAAGATAATTTCGTACGGAGTTAATCGGGCTACCGGTCAGATCGACTATGATCGCATGGCCGAATTGGCCCGCGAGCACCGGCCGAAAATGATAATAGCCGGTGGCAGCGCTTACCCGCGCTTTCTGGATTTTGCCAGATTCCGGGAAATTGCAGACAGCGTCGGCGCCTTTCTGGTAGCCGATATCGCTCACCCGGCCGGACTGATCGCAGCCGGATTACATCCCGATCCATTACCGTATTGCCATATCGTAACTTCAACGACGCATAAAACCTTGCGGGGGCCGCGCGGCGGACTGATTCTGATGGGCAAAGACTGGGAAAATCCGTTTGGCCTGACCGCGGCGAAAAGCGGCCGTCTCAAAATGATGTCCGAGATTGTCGACTCCAACGTTATGCCCGGAATTCAGGGCGGACCGCTCATGCACATTATCGCAGCCAAGGCCGTCGCGTTTGGCGAAGCCTTACAACCGGAATTCAAAATCTACGCCCGGCAAATCATCACCAACGCCAAAACGCTGGCCGAAGAACTTCTGAAATGCGACTATAATTTGATTTCCGGCGGCACCGACAACCACCTGATGCTGATTGATCTCAGCAATAAGAACATCACCGGTAAACAGGCGGAAAATATTCTGGAAGAGGCTGGCATCACGACCAATAAAAATATGGTGCCGTACGATCAGAAAAGCCCGTTTGTTACCAGCGGAATCCGAATCGGGACGGCGGCCATGACCACCCGCGGCATGCGTGAACCGGAGATGCGTATAATTGCGACGTTGATCGACCAGGTTTTAAGCAATCCTGATTCCGCAGATATGCGGCATAAAGTCAGAAAAGAGGTTAGTGAACTCTGCCGTCAATTTCCTCTGTATCAAATGATTAATATATAGGTGGCCTATGCGATGTCCATTTTGCAATTCGCAGGAAAGTAAAGTAATTGACTCCCGTACGGCGCAGAAGAACAATGCCATTCGGCGGCGCCGGGAATGTATCGATTGCGGTCATCGGTTCACGACCTACGAATACGTCGTCGAATATCCTCTGCAGATCATTAAAAACGATGGCCGCCGCGAAGAATACGACCGCAGTAAATTATTTGACAGCATCAAGATTGCCTGTAACAAACGCCCGGTCTCTCCTGAAAAATTGGAGTCGTTGGTCATTGATATCGAAAAGGAAATCGAAGAAGCTTCGGGTGGCGAAGTGCGTTCCAGTCAGATCGGTGAGCTGGTGATGAGAAAACTTAAAGAGCTGGATGAAGTGGCTTATATTCGTTTTGCCTCGGTCTATAAAAAATTCAAAGATCTGGATGAATTCAAAGACCATATTGAGAAATTCGGGGGTGCCTGTTAAGATTGAAGAGAGGAACTTTTAACTTTGCCGGTCAGTTTGATAAGTTGTTTTGAAGGATTTACTGACAATCGCTAATTAGCAGAGGACGAGTATGTTATCGAAGGAATTACTGGAGATTTTAGCCTGCCCGCAATGCAAGGGCGATCTGGAGTATGACCCTCTGAACCAGCAATTAATTTGTCAGGTCTGCCGTCTGAAATATACGATCAAGGAAGATATCCCGATCATGTTGATCGAAGAAGCCGAAAAATTTTAAGAATTTGACAATTATCACGCAGGAGTATTCACCCGCTACAAATTGCTAATCCCCGTCCAGAAGTAAACAGATAAATAATCTTCGTTAAAATTACCCGTTTGTGTATATTACCCAAACCGAAAGTTTAGTTGTTCGGTTTTTTGTTCTTAGGAGGATTTGATGAAAAAAATAATTGCCATGCTCGGGATCGGATTGCTAATGGCCGGGGGTGCGCTTGCTCAAAGCGAAGCCGGCGCCGTCTGGTTATTGATCAATCCCGGGGCGAGGCCTAGCGGAATGGGTGAGGCTGGCGTTGGAATAGCCGATGATGCCTATGCCAGCTATTGGAATCCGGCCGGCCTGGGATTTCTGCGTGGCCGGGAAGCCGCCTTGACCCACGCAAATTGGCTCCCGAATCTGGCTAGCGATATCTACTTTGAATTCCTAGGTTATCGTCAATATGTAAAAGATGTCGGAACTCTCGGCGGTAACATCGTTTTGGTAAATCTTGGCGAGCAGACCCGTACCAATGAGTACGGCATTAATCTGGGCACATTTAATTCTTTCATGTTGGCCGTCACTGGTTCGTATGGCACGGCGCTGACCCGTCGTTCTTCCCTCGGAGTGAGCGTTAAAATGGTGCATCAGCATCTGACCGATCAAGGCGCCGGGGCCGAGATCGGCAAAGGCTATTCGACCAATTTTTGCTTCGATGTCGGTTACCTCAAACACCAGTTTCTGACCAAGAACCTCACGCTGGGCGCCACGATTGCTAACATTGGCCCGAAAATCGCCTTCATCGATGTCTCTCAGGCCGATCCGATGCCGACCAATCTGAAATGTGGTTTGGCATATACAATCGATGGCGAGTACAATAAGTTGACAATTGCCTACGATGTCAACAAACTGTTGGTCGCTTCTTACTCTGATCGTGATATCGACGGTGATGAAAAAATCGGCGGTTATGATGAAAACGGCCACCCGGCGACCGGCGGTGATTATAACAAAGACGGGCAATATGAAAATGCTCATTCCGATGAATGGTATAAAGGCATATTCACGTCCTGGATCGACGACTGGTTACTGGCGTATGATTCGAAAACCGAAACCGATGGTATCGGTAAAGATGTGGGCGGTGGAAAGAATAAATGGGGCCAAAAAGCAGATACGGATGGCAATACAAATGACGGTTCACTCGCCAGAGAATTTGATAAATTGGTACATAACTTTGGCATCGAATACTGGTATTCCGATCTGTTTGCGATCAGGGTTGGCTGCATGTATGATAAAGTCGGTGATATCAGGATAAAACATAAATATCCGGTTCCGACCTTTGGTGCAGGTCTGCGCTGGGCCGGAATGGGATTTGATTTCGGCTATACAGCCGGCGATGCCGGACATCCGCGGCAAAACACAATGCTATTCTCGATGAATATTAAGTTTTAAGTCCGGGGAGTCAGGTCAATCTCAGTCAATTTTATTCGGTATTTTAAGCCTGTTTCAATGAAGATAGATAGATTATTAATTTCCGTATTAATAGCGACGACGTTTGTTTTCGGACAGGCGTATGGCATGCTGAAACCAAGTTACAGAATTGCGACGGCCTCCCCGGAAAGTGTAGTCAGTACCACTCCAATTCGTATTTGTGCATTAAGAGTCAGCTTCCCGGCAGATGATAATAACGCCACGACCGGCACCGGCCAATTTTTAACAGAAGCTACTACTCCCTGCGAGGATTTTGTGGTCGATCCGGCTCCCCATAAACGGGCATATTTCCGCGATCATATCCGTTCATTGGCTAACTATTATAATCATGTTTCCGGTGGTAATGTCAACATCGATACGGTTAATTCCACGATTTTTCCGCTGACGGATGACAGCAGTTTTCAAGTTTCGCATGCGATGGCCTATTACCATCCGTTTCTGGTCGAAGATTCGGTGGATTTGCGTTTGACCGAATTGTTGGTTGAGGCCGTGCAGAAAGCCGATGCGGTTGTAGATTTTTCGCAATTCGATGTGGTTATAGTATTTCATGCCGGAGTCGGCCAGGACTTTGCCATTACACTCGATCCGACCCCTTATGATATTCCTTCGGCATATTTAAACCGTAACGACCTGCAGAATTATTTTAATACAGATGATCCTCTGTTTCAGGGTATCCCGGTCGAGAACAGCAGTGCGTATATCGATCGGGGATTGATCCTGCCGGAAAGCCAGAATCATTTGCTGTACGATAACTGGGAAGATGTTTTCGGTAGTGCCAGCGCGCCTTGCGAATACCAAATCGGGCTGAACGGCACTCTGACTTTTATGTTTGGTTTTTATCTCGGCCTGCCCGGTTTGTATGACACCGAAACCGGTGAAACAGGAATTGGAAAATTCGGCCTGATGGATCAGGGTTCGGCGAATCTGAACGGTTTGATTCCGGCCGTTCCTTCGGCCTGGGAACGAGTCTTTCTCGGGTGGGAAACGCCCGTCATGGCTGGAACGATGGAAAATATCAATCTGAAGCAAATCGAATCCGGTGCGGATACGACGATCTGGAAAATTCCGATCAGTGCCCAGGAATATTTTTTGGTCGAAAACCGGTGTGCGTATGTCCGTCCCGGCGTCAGTCTGGATAGCATTCAGTACCGCATCTACGAAGAAAACGGCGAAAATGAATGGCCATCGGTTTTTCCGCTGATTAAAGATACTTTGAAAGCCGAGTTTTCGGCGGAAACTGGCGTGATGCTTTCGGTGCCGCATTATGATTACGGTTTGCCCGGTTCCGGTTTGCTGATCTGGCACATTGACGAGTCCATTATCAATCCAAATCTGGCCGCTAATCGCGTCAATCTCGATCGCGATCACCGGGGAGTCGATCTGGAAGAGGGCGACGGAGCGCAGGACCTCGGCTATGATGCCGGTATTCTTGCCTCTGATGTTAATATCGGCTGGTATTTCGATCCGTGGTTTGCCGGTAACGATGGCTTTATGGCATTGAATCCGAATTATACTTTGGATGCCGAAAAACGGGTCGGCTTTACACCTTACACCAATCCGGCATCTTACAGTAACGGTTATGCGTTTACCGGGATCAGTATAGATAGTATCGGTGCGGCTGGAGAAACGATGACTTTCCGGATCCGGCAGAGCGATGCGCTTGAAAATTTTCCGATTGACCTCGCAACAGAGCCGGAAGAGATATTGCCGATCGACCTGAATCCGGGCGATCAGTCGGAAGAAATCTTAGTAATTACCGACAGTCTGCGGGTTTATAATACAACCGGACGGCAAATATTGTCCGCGCCGCGCAACACCGTTAACGTATTTGATAAGGATAGCCTTTTAATTTTCGGGATCGATCCCGGCCTGCTATTGTCCACCCGGCGGCTTGCCTCCGACGGCCTGATTACAGATGTCGATACGCTGGGTTTGAGCGGGCCGATGCTGATTGGTTCACAGTTACCGATCTCGGAAGGTCTGCTGTTTACGACGCAGAACAGTTCCGGACAAAACTATCTTAATTACTATCAGCCGGTGCTCCACAGAGTCGCGGTTTTAGCCGTGGATCAGGCAATCCAAAAGATCATCGGCGGCAGCAACAACACTTTTGGCGCGACTGACGACGGACAAATTATACGGATTCGTTTAAGTCCGCTCTCTGTGGAAACAGTAGCCGATTTGCCGGGTGCGGCTGGCGGAACGCTGGTGGCGGCTTTTATCAATCAGAATGAAACGCCGGACCTGATCCATTGCACCGATTCGCTATTGACACTTATCCAGGACATCGGAACCAGTCCAGAAGCGACATTGTCGCGGGAGCAGGAATTGAATGGTAATCTGGCATGCGCCGATATAGATGGCGATGGCAAGGTGGAGATAATTGTCGCCAGCACCAACCAGATTTTCGCTTTCAATGAGGAATTAACCGTCGAAAATAATTTCCCGATCGGTGTGCCATTTATCCTCAGGAGCGACCAATTCGGATCTGAGTTATTGACAGCCGATCTGGACGGCGATGGTCATAAGGATATAATCGTCAATACTTCAACCGCGCTTCTGGCGTTCAATTATAGAGGCGATCTGCTCGACGGATTTCCCAAAATTGCTAATCCACAAAGCATTAAATCGGGTATTCTTTTAAACACGACAAACGGCGCGGCCTATTTGGCTCTGACTCAGACGGATTTATCCGTACTTTCATATAACCGCCTGGCAGCCGTCCGCCTATCGTCGAATTTCCATACTGCCGATGATTGGATTTGTTATGGTGGAAATGCGTCGCGGCAATTCTATTATAATGTCTTGTCGCACAGCAATATCACCCCGCTGGCGTCTATGCTCAACCAGGCAAAAACTTTTTGCTGGCCGAACCCTGCCAAGGACAATCGTACCAACATACGCTATTTTCCGAATCATACCTGCAATATTACGATCGATATTTACGATCTGGGCGGCGATCTGGTGGCAAATTTTAAAGATTCCGCGCCACTGGTCGGCGAGCCGAACGAGAAGGAATGGAACACCGCTGTAGTCGAAAGCGGAGTCTATTTTGCCGTGGTGAAAGCCAAATCCGGCAGTCGGAGCGATTCGAAAATCATCAAGATTCTGGTGGTAAAATAATGACCGGTCGTATGCGAAACTGGGCAGGATTGATTATCCTGTTGAATCTGCTCTTTTTTTTTGACCAGGCCGGCGCCCAGTTCGGCAGTTACAATCACGCCGAATTGCGTTGGCTGACCTTTGAGACGGCGCATTTCAAGGTGCATTATCATAAAGGCACGGAATGGACTGCGCAACGGACGGCCGAAGTCGCCGAATCCGTTTACGGGCCGGTGACCGAATTTTACCGGTTCCAACCCAGCGAAAAGACCGCTATAGTTATTAAAGATACCGATGACATTTCAAACGGTGGGGCTTATTATTACGACAATAAAATCGAAATCTGGGCGACACCGCTCGACTTTCCCATGCGCGGCAATCACGACTGGATCCGCGACGTGCTTACCCACGAATTCACCCACATCGTCTCACTGCAAAAGACCATGAAATTCGGTCGCTCGGTTCCGGCCTTTTATTTCCAGGTAATCGACAACGAGCCCGAAAAACGCGAGGACGTTATTTACGGCTATCCGCGTGTGATTTCGTCTTATCCGATTGCCGGAATGGTGATCCCGATGTGGCTGGCGGAAGGCATGGCGCAATATATGTTCCCGGGAACATCCAATGATTTCTGGGATACGCACCGCGATATGTTGCTGCGGGATCGGGTGCTTCACCGACATTTATTATCAATGACCGAAATGGGTTCGTTCGGCAAACGCGGCACCGGAAATGAATCGGTGTATAACCAAGGCTATGCTTTTACGCGCTATCTGGCAAAACGCTTTGGAACGGAAACGATTCCACAATTGTCGCAGGAATTGTCGAAACCGCTCCGGATTTCAGTCAATACCGCTCTTAAAAATGTCACCGGTATGGCGGGTGAAGAAATTTACCGGGAGTGGCAGGCAGATCTGGAACACGATTACAACCAACTGACTGGAATTATTCAGGCCAATGAAAAAACCGGCGAGACGATTCTGGCGGAAGGCATAATGCAATTGGCACCCGAATGGAGCGGTGATTCATTGCTCTACTATCTATCCAACAAAGGGCGCGATTATTATTCACAGACCGGCTTGTACGTTTACGATGTGCGGCGCAAGACGAGCCGCATGCTGATTCCCAGAATTTATTCACGGGTTGCGGTCGCTCCGGACGGGAAATTCGTCTATTTTTCCAAAGCCAGCAAACCGGACCGGCATGGTTCGGTCTTTTTCGATATTTATCGCTGGGACGTTAAAAAGCGCAAGGATAAACCGGTTACCAAAGGCGCGCGGGCTTACAATCCGGCAATTTCACCGGACGGCAAAACGCTGGTATTTGTGACCGGCCGGGACGGCACGAGCAACCTGGCGCTCATGGAAATCGAAACTAAAACGATCCGGCAAATCACAAACTTTAAAAACGGAGTGGAAGTCTTTACCACCCATTGGTCGCCGGACGGACGAACAATCGCATTCGATTACCTGACCGGCCACGGACGCGAAATTGCGTTGATCGATGTGGCCACCGATTCGATGCGGATTTTTAATGATGCGGCCTATGACACGCGCAATCCCTATTTCAGCCCGGACGGCGCCTGGCTCTACTATTCATCCGATGAAACCGGCATTTACAATATTTACCGTCAATCACTGATTAGTGGCGAAAAACAATTGGTGACCAATGTAACCGGCGGGGCATTTATGCCGGCGGTGAATGGGCGCGGTGAGTTGACCTATGCCTTGCTGGATGACCGGTCTTTTAAAATCGCGGAGATCGCTCAGCCTGAAAAAATTGATCAGGCCGTGGCGGTCTACTCCGACTATGCCGAACATGTTCCGGCAGTGTCGAAAATAGATTCACTGAGCCATCCGGCGCCGCAAAAATACCAGGATCAGTTCGCCCGCATGTTTTTTCTGCCGCGCATCATGATCGAATACGGCACGGTCAAGCCGGGCTTTTATTGTTATTCCACGGAAATCCTGAATCGCTTCAACATTTTTGGCGGCGCTTCCCTTAACCGGATTAAAGACCGCGACCTGTTCATGATCCTGGAATATCATCAATGGGATCCGACCTTCTTCCTGGAATTCTACAACATCAGCCGGAATATTTTTAATCAGAAGACCACTTATTATAGTCGGCCAGTTACCATGGATTACACTTTTTATCTGACAGAGGCTTATGGTGGTATTTCGCGGCCGATAGACGGTTTCAATAATCTGCGTTTCAACATCAAACTATCCCGCTACCGAACCTCGACTGATGAGAAAATTAAATCTGAGACAGGTGATATAATTCAGAACGGATTTTCATATGATTATTATCGCGGCCTCGATTTGCAACTGCACTGGCGATTGCGTAAAGTCCTGCCGACTGTCAACGAAGAAACCAATCCCGACAACGGAGTGGTGCTGGACACTTATGTTTCGCGCAACTACGACAAGTTTATTCAGGGTTTCGAGGTCAACACAGATTACAGCACACTTCAGGTTAATTTCCGCAAGAATTACTACTGGCGGCTGGAACACGAAGGCAATTGGTATCACAAATATCCTGTTTTCCGGAATCTGATCGGCACGCTGAAATGGCGGATCGGCTGGATTTCCAAACCGGACGTGGATTCATTTTTCAATTTCTTCGCCGGCGGCCTGCCCGGGTTGAGAGGTTATCCGTACTACAGCATCGAAGGCCGCAATCTGGGTAGTGTGCATTATACCTGGCGTCTGCCGCTTTTTTGCGAGAAGCAGTTCCGCTTCCTGACATTCAATTTGCAAAATGCCTTCGTGGCGACTTATATTGAGGCCGGGAATGCCTGGAATCAGGTAACTGATTTTCCGGGACTGAATTGGGAACAATTTAAGGCCAAGCCCGTTTCTGTGATACGCAATATCGCGGGTGATTTTAAAAGAGATGTTGGTTTTCAGTTACGTTTGAGTGGATTTTCATTTTATGCCTACCCGACTTCCGTCAGCCTGGACTGTGTTTATAGTCTGGATGATTTCGATCTGGTCAGTGATTCAAAGGTCTATCGGTATGGCCACGAATGGCGAACGTATTTAACGATTTTATTCGGTTTATAAAGGAGGTTTTATGAAGCCCAGATTATTGCTAATTGCGCTTCTCGTCAGTTTGCTCGTTCCGGTTTTCACAAACGGACAGCAATTGTTAAACAATCAATCAACCGTTTCCGAACGAGACCGGCTGATTTATAGTTTGAAGTATGCTCAGACCGAACCGGATACTTTTGAGTTTAATTACCAGAAATCGCCCGGACTGGCTTTTGCGATGTCGGCTGTTCTGCCGGGTTCCGGAGAATTCTACGCCGGCGCCAAATATCGGGCGGCGGCTTTCATCGGAGTCGAGATTGTCTCCTGGATAGTTTATTTCAATCGTAGAAATACAGGCCAGAAGATCGAGGATGATTACATTAAGTGGGCCAATTCGCATTGGTCGGCGTATAACTGGTGGGCGAATAGTCTACCATATCCTGGAATTGTTGGACTATCGGATTCTTCAGAAAACTTTGGGTCTCATTTGATTTACTTTGAATATGAAGGCAAGGAATACAAGGCAGAAAAAACTTACCTCAACAATAATTTGCCTGGCTGGGACAGTTATTTACTTAATGGTGATCTGATTCCTGTAAAGACCCGAGATTACTATGAAAACATCGGCAAATATGACCAGTTTGCGAGCGGCTGGGATGATTTTGATGAAATTACTGCCAATATCGATACTAGTAATGTAAAAAATAGCCCGCACCGCTCAAAGTATGTGTATAAGCGCTATGACTCCAATCAGGCGCTGAAAATGGCGACCAATTTTGCGACCGTGATCATGTTCAACCATTTGATCAGCGCTTTCCACGCACAGATTGTAGCCAAACAATACCGGTCGCCGGAAGAAAAAGATTTCAGCTGGCAGGTCGGTTTGGTTACCGACTATACTCAGAAAAATCCGATCAGGGGAATGACTCTTTCACTGGCATTTTAATAAGAAGACAATCCCCGTACTTAGAACAGGAATTACATGAAGAATAATTTGAATTGGATACGAACGGCGGTGGGCGGTCTCATTATCGTCTGTCTGGCTGGTTGTGCCGCCAATAAACTCAAACCGATGCCGGATTTCGATCAGTATTTTCGGGATGGAGTACAAGATTTTAATAAGAGGAAATGGGACAAGGCGATCGATAAATTTACCCTGGTTATAATTAATACACCTGGCGGCGAATTCGCCGATGATGCCCAGTTCTATCTTGGTGAGTGCTATTTCGGCCGGAAAGAGTATTTACTGGCCATTTCCGAGTATCATCAATTGATTGACCGGTATGCCTGGAGCGAATATGTCGAGCAGGCGGCCTATAAAATAGCGCTATCGGAATTCAAGGCCTCTCCGCGTTATCAGCTCGAGCAGGACAATTCCATCAAGTCCCTGCAAAGTTTTCAGGATTTTATCGACACCTATCCAAAGAGTCAATATATTCCCGATGCCGAGCAGAAAATCAATGAAATTCGTTCTAAACTGGCCCGCAAGCTTTTCGAAAGCGGACGACTCTACCGCAAACTACAGGAATGGCATGCCGCCATTGTTTATCTCGATAAAGTACAGGAATTGTATTACGATACCGAATGGGCAGACAAAGCCCGTCTCGAGAAAGCCTATTGTTTGATTAGACTGCGGGAATTTGATCAGTATAATCTTTTAATCAAGGAAATAATTGCCCGCACGCAAGGCAAGATCGACCAAGCCGCGATTGAATATTTGCGTGTTTCGTACCGGAAAGAATTAACAAAGGTTGAGAAAGAACAACACCAGAGAGCAGATTGAAAGTATGTCTCTTCGGCGGAACCTTCGATCCACCGCATAACGGGCATCTGCTAATTGCCCGGGCTGCCCGGGAGATTTTCCAACCAGAGCGGATCATTTTCATTCCGGCTAATATCGCTCCCAACAAAACCGAAAAAATCCATTCAGCTGCCGGGCATCGTATTAGGATGCTGGAATTGGCCTTGCTGGATGAGCCCGCCAGTGAGGTTTCAGCCATCGAACTGGAACGCGGTGGAATTTCGTACTCGATCGATACGATTCGGGCCATCAAAACCCAGAATAGTCTTAGCCGCTCCGATTTGCTTTTTCTGATCGGGGCCGACAGTTTGCTGGAATTGTCTACCTGGCGGCAACCGGAGGACATTTTGACGGAAGCGCAGGTCGTGGTGGCGCGCCGGCCAGGTTTCGACCCGGCGAAAGTTAAGCCGGAATATCTCGAAAAAGTTATATTCTTTGAGTCGCCGCTGATTCCGCTTTCATCCTCCGGAATCCGGGAAATCGTCTGCAACGGCGGCCGGATTGACGAACTTGTATCACCCGCCGTCGGGGAATATATCCGGGAATACGGGCTGTACCGACTGACCAACAAATAATCACCAAATTCCGGCTGGATCCTTGAACGAACCGACCTCAACCTTAAAACGTGAACTCAATATCTGGCATGTGGCCGCCCTGATTCTCGGGACGGTAATCGGCTCTGGCGTCTTCATTAATCTGCCGATCGTGGCCCGCGTGAGCGGCTCTCCGTTGATGGCGATTCTGGCCTGGCTGATCGGTGGATTGATCTGGTTGCCGCAGTTGCTGATCCTGGCGGAAATGGCAACAGCTTACCCCGAAGAGGGTTTCGGCTATCTGTATCTCAAGAAAGCCGGGAGTCCGGCGCTGGGATTCCTGTATGTCTGGACGGTTTTCTGGACGAGCGATACGCCTTCGATTACGATCATCGCTCTGAGTGCGGTCTCGGCTTTATCGGTCTTCTGGCCGGTTTTGGACGGAACGATTTATACTAAA